>ERZ838839.386-NODE-386-length-57149-cov-11.491120_pt1 | contig 57149 bp, 54 predicted proteins | sample MGYA00519909_ERZ838839 | MGnify/ENA primary metagenome ERZ838839 (study PRJEB31850, sample SAMEA3708843) | human gut metagenome | biome: human gut; feature: human-associated habitat; material: faeces | place: China | collected 2014 ...
AAGTGATGTTCTTCGGGGCGTTGGCACTTTCTACTGTCACCTATGTAGGTTGTAAAGACTACGATGATGATGTGAAAGGTCTGCAAGAGCAGATTGACAACATTAACCAGAAGGGGGCTGATGTGACAACAGAAGCAATGAATGCTGCTATTAGTAGTGCAATAGCTAAAGTGCAGGCCGATCTGGATAAGATTGCAAGCAAGGCAGACAAGTCAGCGTTAGATGCATTGCAGGCAGTTGTTACAAAATTGCAAGAAGCTGTAAATGGAAAAGCTGATGCTAGCACACTGGAGTCGTTGAAAGCGGAGTTGAATGAAGCTATTGCAACGGTAGATTCATCCATTCAGCCTAAGATTGATGCAGCCAAAACACAGTTGGAAGGTCAAATTGCGGGACTGGAAACTAAATTGGAAGAAGCTGACGAGGCGATAAAAGGCAGTATTGCAACTCAAATCGCTGATTTGAAAACAGAGCTTCAGGACTTAATGGATGCAAATGCCGCAGAATATGCGAAGTTGTATGCTACTAAAGTTGATTTGAATGCTCTAAGTGATAGAGTTGAAACTCTTGAAAAGATAAAGCATCTTACCACTGACGATGTATTGTCTTTTATACAGACAGATGCGGATGTGAAGAAGTATATCGATGATGAGTTTGTAGCTTTATTGCAACAAAATCTGGACAAGCCGGAAAGCGCCCTTCGGGCATATCTTGAAGGTGTATTTACCACTGATATTATGACTCAGGTTGAGGCTAAGTGTGGTGAAATTGCTGATACCAAAATGGAGGCTCTCCGTCAGGAATGGATAACATATAAAACTGAGCAAGGTGAAGATTATAAGGCTATTGTAAAACGTCTTGCTACTTTGGAAGGATATAACTTGTCTACAATGGAGGAACTTTATAATTCCTTGACAGATCCGAAGAATAATACGATTGACAAAGCTAATACATGTTTTGAAGCATTAGGCGATATTACAGATCTGGCGATAGAGTTTGGTAAGTATACCACTACTACAAAATTAGAGAAAAACTATGTGCAGATTGCGGATTTGAATACGAAGATTGGTGAGTATATAGGTAACAGCATTTCTGACCTTGATTCTAAAGTTGAAACTTTGGAAACAAAATTGAATGCTCTTCAATCCGGATTGACCTCTATGCTTAAGAGTCTTGTTTTTGCACCGCAGAAATATGATGCTAGTGGCGAACTGGTTAGAAGTGTATCGTTTGCATCGATCTATACTTCTACTGCTCAAACTGCGGAAGGACCTGTAGTAATTTCTGCTCCGACCAGTGTGAAAGTAAACTTCCGTGTGTCTCCGGCATCTGCCGTAGCTGATTTGATTGGCGAACATCCTAAGTATACAATTACTACGGACAAACACGTCATTACTAGCCGTGCTGCAACCAATGACGGTATCCTGACTGTAGCCAGCGTAGAACAAGCTAAAGATGAAGCAGATGTAGCTATCGAAGGTATGATTACTGTGACTCTGAATGCTGCAACGGCAGTGAAGAGCTATGCTCTTTCTCTTTCTGTAGTAGGAAATAATGAGGAGGGTAAGGATGTTACCAACTTTACTGAAATCAATTCGGATTATTTTGCAGTTATTGTATCAAAGAAGTATATTAATGCTGTTGATTATGCTGCAAAAACATACGGAAGTCCGGAGCTTTTGGTAGATAAAGCCGGTAGCGCTATCAATTTCTATGACGCCGAGAAGAATTCAGAATATATCAAGGTGAAATTGTCTGATAATGAGAACGGATCTTCTCCTGCTGCCGAGGCTGTTACATTAGCTTCTCTTGGTTTGTCTCCCGATCTCTTTGAGGTGACATTTGAAAAGACTGAATCACCTGAGGATGCGGATTACTTTGTTCTGAATCCTACTACTTATGCTCTTACAGTTAATCAAAGCAAATTACCTGCTTCTAGCAGATATAATAAGACTTGTACAGTTACACCGAGGATAAAAGTAACTACAACTGCAACTAACGAAGGCCAGCCTGTTAAGGTTGATTATACAGGAACTGTTGTTAATGCGAAGATTGTTGCAGAAGGTGTTAATTTGGAATATGCTGTGGCTGATGAGCTGTATTGGAGTAATGCTTCAGCAGCACAAACAGTTACCCTTACATCTGAACAGATTGCTGATATTGTTAAAGAGATCAACAAAGTTACTGGAGAGACTTATGATAACTTAACTGCTGCTCTAGCTGGTGTTGTTGCTTCGGACGGTAATGTATCAACTTCTGACGGAGATGTATCTATTGCTGCATCTGGTAACGATGTGACAGTAACTATTCCTCAGGGAACGGTAGGTGATGCGGCTAAAGATTATACATTTACACCGTCGTTAAAATTAACTTACGATAATTCTGCAATAGTAAACATTACTGTTAAGGTGAAAGTTTTGGCTCCAGTTGTTACAGATTTGAAACTGGGTGCTAATACAATAAATTGGAATGGTACATCTGTTGTAGATTTGATGCCGTCTGCTGATGCTCAGACCATGACTGCTCTGACAGTAAGCAGAAAATTGTCTGAAGTACTTTTGGCTACAGATATCGCAGCTCTCAAAAAGGCAGTGGTAACAGATGAGACAGTACAGTTGAAGATTACTAAGGGTGGTGATGAAAGCGAAACTAATTTGTACCCTGGTACTATTAACTTCGACGACTTTACTGTGAAAGCTGCTGCTGCAACTGATAAAGCAGTATCTTATACATTTAGTCTGTATTATACTCCTAAGGGTCAAGATCCGGTTGTACTCAATGCTAATCTGCTGACAGTAAATTTGAAACCTTCTGTTAAGGTTGCTGGTACAATTACAGCTCCGGAAGAAGAAGCCCGTACAATTACCAAAACTAAATTGACTGATACGTATGACTTGTCTACAAACTTCACTTGGAAAGAATTTAGAGGTGTGACAATATGGCCGACATTTGCTGTTGCAAGCGGTGGTGCTACAACGAATCCTGCAACTGTAGACGGTGCATTGGCTATTTATAGCGGCTCAGTGAAATATATCGTTGCAGAGGAAAGCCGTGCTACTTTCGTGAATTGTTTCAATACAGAAGGCTACACTGCTGAAACAGGTGAAATAGCTGCTGCTAATAAGACTATTCAGTTGAATGATGTTATCAGAGAACAAGAAGGTGCAATCGTTAATCCTATTACAGTGAAAATTAAAGTGATAGCTACTACAGCTTGGGGAGCACCGGAGAATGCTGAAACAGAATTGATTATTACATATCCGGAAGGTTCAACTAAATAATTAAATATTTAGAAACCAGGATATCGACAAACTTCATTGATATCTCTCGTCATTCGCTTATTCCCATTATGGACTTATCGGAGCGGGAGATATCTTTGAATTAATAATTCAAGTTTCGTAAGTGCTGCATTCCGCATGGATTGTACTGCATGGATTATACTGCTGAGAAATATTCCGCTGAGAAATATTCCGCTGAGAATTATACCGCAGGGAATTATACCGCAGGCTTCCCCTCCTTTTGGGAAGGAGGGGTGCCCAAAGGGCGGGGTGGTAGGTAGAGATAAGGTATATTCCTTATTTCTTTTAAAAAGGTAAACTCATTATTTTTCCTACCACCTCCCCCTACGGGGACTCCTCCTTCCCGAAGGAGGAGAAGCTATGCAGGATGCTTGCGAAACTTGAATCAACAAGATAAACCCTTCTTCACCCTCGTGGTGAAGAAAACTCCGAGAAGCACCAGTACGAAGTCATTCGCTTGTGAAAGTCAATTCTTCCATGCTGTGTTTCTTAAGAAAAGGGATGTCTTCCTAATAATTTCCCACTGGCATCCCTTTTATTTACTCTTAATGCATTTCCCTTATTGTGCCGGCCGTAATGTCGGTCATAATTTCCCCTATGAAAAGGGAGATGTCTTGAGGATATAGAAAGCCCGGGCTTGCGAAAGTCCGGGCTTTTCAATACTTACTCTTCGCTCCAACACTTTTCGGCGTCGAAGCAAGGACAAGCCTTGATCCATTCCTCCGGTTCAATCTCACCGTTGCCATTGAGGTCGGGACTCAGGTCACGATGTCCGCAGACACGACATCCGGGATAATCCCTCAATAACGTCAGGATAAGCACACGCAAAGAATGTTTCTGCCACGGTGTCCGGGTGTCTTTGGGATGTCCCTCGCTGTCCAGACCGCCCTCATAGCAGATACCGATACTTTCACTGTTGAAGCCACGGGCGTGCGCACCGATGCGTTCGAGAGGACGGGTCGATTTGATGTCCCCATTCTTGCGAATATAAAAATGATACCCCACACCGTTGAAACCACGACGACGGTGGCAAACGTCCAAGTCGTGCTCGGTGAAACTCTTGTCCTCACGAGTGGCGGAACAGTGGACAACGATCAGACTGATAGCTCTCATGCGTTGCCGTTATTTCGTTGGATACACTCTTTATTGACGCATTGCAGGGCAATAGCTTCCGACAACTTACCTTTCAGCGAAAAGATTTCGGAATGCATCTCCTTCACACGGTCGCTCAGGTTGAAATAATCCTTCAATACCTTCTCAAGCTGCTGCATGAGGAAATTGTACTGCTCTTTCACTAATTCGCTGAATTCTTTGACTTCCTGCATCATCTGTTGACGCTTCTTGCGACCTCCGAAAAAAGGAAGGACGGTCATGATAATATCAATGATTTTGTCTAACATCTTATTTAATTAAAAATTGAATATTGAAAGTTGAAGATTGAAAACAGAAACCGCATGGCGTGGAACCGTAGAAGTCGGCTCCTGAAGCCATGCGGGACTGTTTTTCGGGTTTTATACTGACGGGTCCGGTGTCACTCCGCCTCCGCCCGGTTTCTCCTCACCCGAACCTCCGGAGCCGCTACCCGAACCACCCTCGTCCGGATCGCTGCCGTCGCCTTTACCACCCAATGCGAACACCACATTATTATCGCTCTGCGTGTTCGTGTGGCTCGAATTGATTAACTTCAGCGCCTTATCGGCAACGAAACGGACATTGACACGGCGGATACTACGTACCGTGCAATCCTTCTTCACCTCCGTACCGTCACTGGTCAAGGTGATATGAAACGTTCCCAACCCGTCGATTTTCACTTTATCGCCCTGAGTAAGCGACAACCGCAACTGCTCCACAAATGCTTCAATGGTATGCTTCACATCCCCTGCCGTAAGCGACGACTTGCTTTCAATGGCGGCAGCCATTGTATCGACATCCATGACTCTTACATTGCCGGCTTTCTGGCGAATGTAATACAACATCGGAGCATCCTCCTGATTCACATACTTCCTACGCTGATAGCGTTCTACTAATACATCCATAAAATTAAAAAGTTAAGGTTTAGATAAATAATTCTATAATCTCTTTATGATACTACAAATATACAAAATCCAAGAGGCGAAGTCAAGTAATCAACCGTTTATTTTCTCTATATTTATAAAATAATTTAGCAGATATAATAGTTGATAATGCTATTATTTACTGTTATATTATTTATATAAATAACCAAAACTATTTGGCGTATTTATTCAAATATTCCATTGGAGGAACATAGTCATAAAATTTTGTAATAGACTGATTATGTCCGAAATACATATTTCCCGTCTCCCCGTTACGTTGCTTGGCAACGATAGCCACACCCAGTCCCTCTGTCGGGTAACCGCTTTCGCGGTCGGTCGGAATATGCAGCATAGCCGGTCGGTAAAGGAGTATAACGATGTCCGCATCCTGTTCGATTGCTCCGCTTTCGCGCAGGTGTGCCAGTTCCGGACGACCTCCGGGACGGTTCTCCGATTCACGGTTCAACTGGCTCAGCAGTACGACGGGGATATGCAACTCCTTTGCCAGCAACTTCGCTTTGCGGGTGGCTTGTGCCACCTCCTGTTCCCGGTTCCGGTTGACCTGCTTGGTGCTCATGTCGCAAAGTTGCAGGTAGTCGATGATAATCATGTCACACTGCTTGCGGCTTTTCAGCAGCCGTGCGCTCGAACGGATGTGATCCATGCTGACGGAAGAACTGTCGTCCACGTAGATAGGCAGTTGTGCCAGTCCCGAGGCGGTGGTGCGTGCCTCCGCTACCTCTTGGGGATTGGGAATTCCGTTGCGCCACCGGTACGGGTTGATGTTGCAGGCGGCCATTAGCCAACGGTCCCCAAGGCGTTCGCCCTGCATTTCGAGACTGTACACGGCTACTGCGTTCCCCGCCAGAGCCGCATGGCGTGCCAGGTGGAGGGCGAAGGCCGTTTTGCCTACCGAGGGACGGGCGGCGATAATGATGAGGTCATTGTCCTGTAAGCCACCTGTTTTCTTGTCTAGTTCCGTCAGACCGGTGGGAATGCCGGTGACGCCGTTCACGCTCTTGGCGATGCGCCTTTCGGCTTCTTCCATTGTGTCCGCCATAAGGGTTTCCATGTCGCGGATGTGGGCGTTGTGGCCGGATTCACCTTCGAGACGGTCGAGGAGGTTGTGGGCGTCTATGAGAGTGTCGTCGATGTCGATCGTCTCGTCCATGGCACAGGTGAGCAGCTTGTTGAAGCCGACAACCATTTCGCGTGCCAGGTATTTCTGGTGAATGATTTGCGCGTGATATTCGATATGTGCGGAGGAGGCGACTTTGCTGCTCAGTTGCACAATGGCATACGGTCCGCCTATCGCATCCAGATTTCCGCGACGGGCGAGTTCTTCCTTGACGGTCAGTATGTCGATCTTCTTGCCGGCATGATACATCGCCATGAGGGCGGCGAAGATCAGTTGGTGGTGGTCGTCGTAGAACATTTCCGGGCGTAACTTGTCCGCTATGAGCGGCAACGCTTCCTGCTCTATCAGGCAGGCGCCTATGACGGCTTCTTCGAGTTCGGGTGCGTGTGGTTGCATATTCTTTGTCTTTTTAGTCCATATATTCGTTCAGAAAAGCCTTGTCTTTCAGGTAAGTGGAAGCGTGGGCGATGAAGCGGGTGTCGTTGGTGTGGTAGTAGACGTCCTCGATGCGGTCTATTGCCAGTTGTTGTTCCTCGCGGGTGAGCTTGTTCCATTCGCGGCGGCCGCGGGCGACGTTGACTTTCGGCTTTCGCATCACGGTGTGGTATTTGTCCCAGAAACGGTCGAAGTCTGTGGAGATTTCTTCCTTTCGGGCGTCTTTGGCTTCCGAAGGGATACGTCCGGTCCAAAGATCAAAGTTGGTGATACGGATATGGAGTATCTTTTCCTGATGAGGGATGAGGTCTATAATGCCTCCTTTGGCCAGTCGTTGAAAGAAACGGGTGGTTTTGGGGCGTGTCCAGCCGAAAATATTGCTCCAGTGGTGATAGCTGATAAGGGAGTCACCGCGTTTGCATAGAATGATTGTCCCGTTGATGTCGTATGGCACGTCGGAATAATTGGTGTGTGCCAGGATTTGGAGAAATGCTTCTGTCTCTCCGGCAGCGCCGTCGGTTGCTTGTCTGTTTAGTAATGCCCGGGGGATAGTGATGTAACCTTGTTTGAGAGAGGATGTAGTTAATTGTTTCATGAATTGAAATGGTTTATTGTTTTACACTCGTTGTTGAATGCGGTGTAAATATAAGGCGATATTTCCCGTCGGCAAAATAGCGTTGGACGCTGTTGGCGGATATGGACGGCGGTGTAGTATTTGGACGGAAAGAGCCGGTAATAAATTGTCGGTGTTGATAGGGAAGGAGAGAAAAACGAGGATTCTGCCCGGTCAAGGCAGAACCTTCGTTTCAGTGAAACAGAGCCTTCATTTCGGTGAAACAGAGGCTCTGTTTAGGGGAAATAGAGCCTTTGTTTAGGGAAAATAGAGGCTCTGTTTTTGGGACTGTGACCGTGCCACCAACCGTGCCGCCCTCTTTGTGATGATAACCGTTTGTATATGAGGGTTTTGCACGGGTGCTGAAAAACGGGGCGTGCCACGAACCGTGCATATATAAATAAAAATATATATTATTCTATATTATATAGTTCGCTCAACTCATTTTTTCCGTGTTTTGCCTACTTCTGGTTTTCCGGTGTTTCGTCATGACCGTGCAGCTTAATCTCGGGAGGTCCCCAGGTGGTGAAAAGTATGCACTGTTGTTTGGGGCTGAGGCGTGCGGTCTTGTGGGTGTAGTGCGTAGGCTTTAAGTCCGCGAGCAATTGCGCGTCGTTCTCTATGTCATGGCGCATTCTTTTGATTGCAGCGTCAGTGCTGGTGTACTCCGGAAAGTATTCTACTGCTGCTATGGAGAAAGATTTGAAACCTTTAATACTCCATTCGTCCTCATCGTCAATCTCTTTGACTTTTTTCATATTTGTAAAAATTAATATTTAATTAGTTGGTGTGATTCTCTTTGAATCCCTGCAAAGGTAGTTAAAAAATAATTGTTGTGATAAAATTATAAATATATTTTGCTTTGTATAATATATAATGTAATAATTTATGTATTTATTATTTTTCTTTTTGAAGCATAGCTTCCCGCCTCTTAATTTTTGACTTATTTTGTACTTATATATTTGCTAAATTTTTTTTTCTGCCGGTTTCTCAAATTAAATTGTATATTTGCGAAAGAATCGGAGAAGTAATCAGAAGAACCGAAAAAAGGGGGTCATGAACGAAAATGTCTTAGCTAAATTGAAGATACTGGCGGAGTCTGCCAAGTATGATGTTTCCTGTTCTTCCAGTGGCACAGTGCGTTCCAATAAACCGGGAATGCTGGGCAACACGGTGGGAGGCTGGGGGATATGCCACAGTTTTGCCGAGGACGGGCGATGCATCTCATTGCTGAAAATCATGCTTACCAATTATTGTATCTACGATTGTGCCTACTGCGTGAACCGCCGCAGTAACGACCTCCCGCGCGCCACGTTTTCCGTCTCGGAACTGGTAGAGCTGACTATGGAGTTTTATCGTCGCAATTATATTGAAGGCCTGTTCCTCAGTTCCGGCGTTGTCCGCAATCCGGACTATACCATGGAACGGCTCGTGCGTGTCGCCAAAGACTTGCGCCTGGTGCACCGCTTCAACGGGTATATCCACCTGAAAAGCATTCCCGGTGCCAGTCGCGAACTGGTAAACGAAGCCGGACTTTACGCCGACCGTCTCAGCGTCAACGTAGAAATCCCTAAAGAAGAAAACCTGAAACTGCTTGCACCGGAGAAGGATCATAAAAGCGTTTTCGCCCCGATGAAATACATCCAGCAGGGAGTATTGGAAAGTAAGGAGGAACGGCAGAAGTTCCGCCATGCTCCGCGCTTTGCGCCTGCGGGACAGAGCACGCAGATGATCGTAGGAGCGACCTCCGAATCGGATAAGGATATTCTTTTCCTCTCGTCGGCACTCTACGGGCGCCCGACGATGAAGCGTGTCTACTATTCCGGATACGTCTCCGTAAATACGTATGACAAGCGTCTTCCGGCATTGAAGCAGCCGCCTCTCGTGCGTGAAAACCGTCTCTACCAGGCGGACTGGCTGCTGCGTTTCTATCAGTTTAAAGTAGATGAGATAGTGGATGATGCGTATCCCGATCTCGACCTCGAAATAGATCCGAAACTCTCGTGGGCGTTGCGTCATCCGGAGCAGTTCCCGGTCGATATCAACAAGGCGGATTACGAAATGCTCCTCCGTGTGCCCGGCATCGGTGTGAAATCGGCGAAGCTGATTGTCGCTTCCCGCCGTTTCTCGCGACTGGGATTTTATGAATTGAAGAAGATCGGAGTGGTGATGAAGAAGGCGCAGTATTTCATTACGTGCAAGGAACTGCCTCTCCAAATGGCGACCGTGAACGAGCTTTCGCCGCAACGGGTACGCAGTTTGTTGCTGCCGAAGCCGAAAAAGAAGGTGGATGAACGGCAACTGTTACTTGATTTTGGCGAATGAATTGAACTTTGCGAATGAATGTCTACCTCTACGATAAAACCTTCGACGGTCTGCTGACGGCTGTTTTCGACGCTTACTTCCGCAAGACCTTTCCCGATGCGCTGCTGTCGGAAGGAGACGCTTTGCCGTTATTCTGTGACGATCTGCACACCGTAGTCACTGACGAGGAGAAGGCGGCGCGTGTGTGGCGGGGATTGCAGAAGAAGGTTTCGTCTTCCGCGCTTGGCTGTCTCACGCAGAGTTGGCTGTCGGAGCTTCCGGAGGTCGGTATTCTTATTTTCCGTTATATCCGCAAGGCGATTGATGCGCCGCGCTCTATCGAAACGAATTTTGCCGATCCGGACGTCCTCCGGCTTGCACAGATTTGGAAGAAGGTGGACGGTGAGCGTGTGCATATAATGCAGTTTGTCCGTTTTCAGAAGGCGGCGGACGGCACGTTTTTCGCGGCTTTCGAACCGCAGTATAATGCTCTGCCGCTTACGGTGCAGCATTTCAAAGACCGCTTTGCCAATCAGAAGTGGATTATTTATGATATGAAACGCCGCTACGGTTTTTATTATGATTTGCAGGAGGTGACGCTGATTTCCTTCGATGACGACAGCCGCGAAGCTCACCTGATAACGGGAATGCTGGACGAGAGCCTTATGGATAAGGATGAAAAACTTTTCCAGCAACTTTGGAAAACGTACTTCAAGGCTATCTGCATCAAGGAACGTATGAATCCGAGAAAGCACAAGCAGGATATGCCTGTCCGGTACTGGAAGTATTTGACGGAGAAACAAAAAGTTGTACCTTTGCAGATCAAAACGGATTTTTAACCCTGTGAGTAAGAGAAGGATGAAGAAAAGGATATTTTACATTATCAGCTTTCTGGTAATATTTTGTATAGAGGTATTGATAGCTTTGTACGTATGTGATAATTTTGTCCGTCCTTACATTGGAGATGTACTGGTGGTTGTGCTTGTGTATAGTTTTGTCCGTATATTTCTGCCAACGGGGATTCCGAGAATGCCGTTCTATGTATTTCTTTTTGCCTGCTTTATAGAAGTGATGCAATACTTTCAGTTGGTGGAAACCTTAGGGATTACGAACCGGGCAGCAAAAATTATTCTCGGATCTACGTTCGATTGGAAAGACATTGCCTGCTATGCGGTGGGTTGCGTTCTGATTTTCTTGTTCGAGCGTATTTGTCAAAAGAGTTTACAATAATAGGTCTTTTATAAAGAAATAAGAGAATGTTTAACAAGTCGGTAGTATCTTCCATTCCCCTCCTTCCGGGGAAGGAGGGATGGCTGAAAGCCGGGGTGGTAGGTGGATACACAATGCTGATAATAATGGACTTACGCATTCACCTACCACCTCCCCCTACGGGTACTCCTCCTTCCTGAAGGAGGAGAGTTTTAGATACTGTCGACTTGTTAGTCAGCCTCTTATATTTGTTTTATTTTCTACTTGCTTTCAATATTCAACACACCCTTCGCCAATCCTTTTCCGGTAGCTTCCAGTGTGATCTTTCCCGGCTTGTCCCAAGAAGAAACGATTGCGGTCATCATTCCGCTGAATACCTTCATCTTCGGGGTCTGGAACGATTCGAGTGAAGCCGGGTTTCCGTTGGCTCCTGCGCGGTAAGTTCCTGCGCCTTTCACTTTGAAGCTGATAGTGTTATCCGCCAGCGGACAGAGATTACCGTCCTTGTCCACTACTCTGACGGTGACGAATGACAAGTCTTTTCCGTCGGCTTTGATTTGCGAGCGGTCCGCTATCAGTTCGATATGATGCGGTTTTCCTGCGGTATGCATTTCCTTTTCGGCAACGGGCTTGCCGTCTTTGTCGTAAGCGACCACTTTGACAGTCCCCGGTTCATATTTCGTATTCATCCACATCAGGCGGTAACGTTGCTGACGTTTGAGATTTGCTGTTGAAGCAGAGTCGGCACTGTTGTCAATCGTTACGGAGAGGTCCTTGGTACGTTTGCCCTGGCTCTTGCCGTTGATAAACAGCTCGGCAGACGGGTAGTTCGTGTAGACAAATACCGGGACTACTTCGCCTTCGTGTCCTTCCCAGTTCCAGTGCGGGAGGATGTGGAGAGTTTCCACGTCCTTGTTCCAGTGACTGCGGTAGAGGTAATAGCGGTCTTTGGGCAGTCCGGCAAGGTCGATGATACCGAACAGGGACGAGTGGCTGGGCCAGTCGGTGTAGTACGGTGTCGGTTCACCCAGATAATCGAAGCCAGTCCATACAAATTCCCCGATGCAGTAGGGGAGGTCTTCGTGCTGGATAAAGTCGTCTTCGGGCAGGTTAGACCAACCGCAATGCTCTACGTCGTATGACGAAGCCTGATGATCGGGATACTTCTGCATCGAACGTCGGGCGACAGGCAACTTGTACACGCCGCGTGAACTGACTGTGGAAGCTGTCTCACTCCCCAGGATAATCTGTTGCGGGAGCTTCTTGTAATTCGTCCGGTACTTGTGCGGACGGTAATTGAATCCGGCTACATCCATTACGGCAGCCATATTATTATTCACCACTGCGTCCGGAGCATCCATGCCTTGAGTGACGGGGCGGGTGGGATCTTCGCGGTGACAGATGTCTTGCAGGAAGCGGGACAACTTCGGTCCGCGGTCACCGTTCCACTGGTCGGGAACCTCGTTGCCGATGCACCACATCACGACACTGGGATTGTTGCGGAACTGGTGAATCAGGTTCACCAAGTCTTTTTCCGCCCATTCGTCAAATATCTTATGATAACCGTTCTGCAATTTGGCTGCTTTCCATTCGTCGAACGATTCGGACATAATCATCATACCCATTTCGTCGCACGCACGGATCAGTTCGGGAGCCGGCATATTGTGGGAAGTGCGGATAGCGTTACAACCCATATCTTTCAGGATGCGTATCTGGCGGCGGATCCCTGCTTCGTTGGCAATGCCGCCCAACGGGCCGAGGTCGTGATGATTGCACACACCTTTAAATGTGGTACGTTCACCGTTCAGATAGAATCCCTTGTTCGGGATGATTTCGATAGAACGGATACCGAAAGGCGTGGTATATTCGTCTTTCAGCGTATTGCCTTCATACACTTTGGATACTGCAGAATAGAGCGCCGGAGAATCGGGCGACCAGAGTGCAGGGTTGTCTACCACGAAATGTTGGTTGAATATTTTTTCGTCGTATTTCGTACCCTGTTGTTCGTCGGAAGCTACCACTTTGCCGTCGGGAGCTTTCAGTTCGGTCACGATGCGATAGTCGGTGAACGCCTTGCCCGAAGGGATGTCGAGACGTGTTTTCAGGTTGACTCTGGCGAAATCCTTCTTTACGACAGGCGTGGTGAGCTGCGTCCCCCATGTCGGGATATGGGCGTCTTCGTTAATCACCAGATGAACGTTGCGGTACAGGCCTGCGCCCGGATACCAGCGTGAAGATTCGGTTTCGTTTTCCAGACGGACGGCCAAGGTGTTCTGTTCGCCCGCTTTTAAATAAGGAGTGGCGTCGATGTGGAACGAATTGTAGCCGTAAGGCCAGAAGCCGGCTTCCTGTCCGTTGATGTAGACACGGGCGTGGCTCATGGCGCCGTCGAAGATGAGGGTTGCTTTCTTGCCGGAAGAAAATGCCGGGGCTTCAAAGTTCAGGCGATACCAGCCTACACCGACAAAGGGAAGTCCGCCCGTGCGTCCTGCGTGTTCCAGTGCTTCCTTCTGCCCGTCCTGGGTGATAGCGACTTTCTGTTTGTCATTTTCGATACTGAAAGGACCGTAGATAGCCCAGTCGTGCGGGACGGTGACGGATTGCCATTTGGTGTCGTCGTACGTCTGCTGACTGAAGTCCTTGCTGTCTTCTCGTGTAAACTTCCAGCCTTTTTCAAAGGTCTGTTCCGTACGCACTTGCGCGAGAGCTAATGCTGGTAGAGCTACTAATAGAGCTGCTGCGATTTTAAGATGTTTATTCATAAATATAGGGGGTAAAGATTGTTTTTCATTTCTGTTTTGAGCTATGTGTTGTCTTTGGCTTCGTCTTCGGGTTTTACTTGCATTTCGTCTTTCGGATTCAGACTGCTGCCGCAGTATTTGCAAAACCCGGCATTGTCCTCGTGTCCGGAGCGGTGGCAGTGGGGGCATTCCTTGTCCCTTCTGCGTTTATAGTCTTTCATCATGGAGGCCGAAACGATTCCTGTCGGTACGGCGATGATCGTATAGCCGATAAGCATCACGCAGGCGGAAAGAAACTTTCCGAATCCGGTGACCGGGGTGATGTCACCATAGCCTACGGTGGTCATGGTGACGATTGCCCAGTAGATACTGTTCGGGATGTTGTTGAACTGGGAATCGGGCTGCGTGCCCTCTATCATGTACATCAACGTTCCGATCGAAGTCACCAGAATGACGACGAACAGGAAAAAGACGGCTATCTTCTTGCTGCTTTCGCGCAGGGCGGTGAGTAGCCGTTCGCCTTCGTTCAAGAAGTTGAACAGCTTGAATACACGGAATACGCGTATCAGACGGAAAGCGCGGATGATGAGCAGGTAACGTGCGCCGGGGAAAAGCAGGCCGATATAGAGCGGGAGGGTAGCCAGCAGGTCTACAATGCCGAAGAAACTGAATATGTATTTCCGTGGGCGGGGCGAACAGTAAATGCGTGTCAGGTATTCGAAAGTGAAGAAAGCGGTGAAAAGATATTCCATAATGACGAACGGAGTCGTCAGGTAGGAGGGGATGCTTTTCAGGCTTTCGATGATAACGAGCAATACACTGACCAGGATACAACCGATAAGAACCACGTCGAACAACTTCCCCGCAGGGGTGTCCGATTCGAAGATGATGACGTATAGTTTTCGTTTCAACTTCTCGTCATGCAGGAAATCGCGGATTCTTTCTTTCAGTTTCATATATGTATTCAGTTTCATATATGTATTCAGTTTCATAGATGTATAATGGTAAATAATAAATTAAGGAACTCACTTCTAGAAGTCGGTGCTATCCAGATTCTCCTCCTTCGGGAAGGAGGAGTCCCCGTAGGGGGAGGTGGTAGGTGAATGCGTAAGTCGGTTATTATCAGCATTGTGTATCCACCTACCACCCCGGCTTTCAGCCACCCCTCCTTCCCCGAAGGAGGGGAATTGGAGATACTCTCGCCTTTTTGGGGATGCCTTCGCTTTTTGGGGAGATGTCCTCTCCTTTGTTGAAGCCCCCTTCTCCTTTTATAATATCCTTAATTAGTTTCTTTATCATTCCGTATATTAATTTATATCATTAATCAATCACCCAATGCTTATTGTAAGCAACAGTCTTTTTGGGATCATAATGCATTCCCTCTTGTGTGGGGATATGGAGGACATAGCTCTTTCCGCTTCTGTTCTTTAGAGACATTTCGCGCAGCCAGGGATTCGCATCCCGGAGTTGCGCGTAGGTGATACCTTGTTTTTTGGCATACTCGCTCAAGTCGTTGATAGGTGTAGATACGGTCACCTCTTTATAAGGAATAGGCGGGTAGAGATGTTCTCTTTTCAGCAGGAACCCGTAACGTTGGGGATTGCTGAAAATCTCTTTAGCTGCCAGCAACCGGAACATGTAGCGGGAAGTTTCTTCTACCAGCCACAAGTCCATGGCATGGCTTGCCAACTGTTTTTCGAGTTGGGAGGAGATGCGCGCCTGTCCTGCGTTGTAAGCGGCGGAGACTGCTATCCAGTCGCCATATTTGGCATATGCCTGTTTGAAATATTTGCAGGCAGCTACGGTAGCTTTCTCGATATGATAGCGTTCGTCCACATTCTCGTTCACTTCCAGTCCGAACTCGCGTCCCGTGGTGGGCATAAACTGCCATAGTCCGGCTGCACCTGCCGGAGAGCGGGCGATACTGTTCAGGTTACTTTCGATCACCATTAGATATTTGAAATCATCGGGGATACCGTTTGCTTTCAGTATCGGTTCGATGATAGGGAAGTATCGGTTGGCACGCTTAATCAGAAGCATGGTGGTGGAGTGCATATAAGTGAAAGCCAATATCTCGCGGTCCATTCGTTCGCGGCGGTCGTAGCGGCGGAGGTCAATCGTTTCGCCGTCAAAGGTAACCTGGGCGGGTACGGTGGGCGAAGTGACGCAATAGGGCACTTCCGACTTGGCGGAATGTTGTTCGTTGACTTGGCTGCTGCCTATCAATGTAGGAATGGTAGCACCAATACAAAACACTAAGATAAGTGTAAGGATATAATTGATTTTAATCTGTTTCTTCATTTCAATTCATCATTTAATTTAATAAGTAAACCTTGAGCCTGACGCGATCACGCCGCAAGGAGGAAACCTTATTCCGGCGCTACGCCGGCGGCAGTGGTTGGCAGCCTCTGCAATAGTAGATGCTGCCGCCCAGATAATTCTCTTTCGCAATGGTTTCTCCGCAACGGGGGCAAGCCATGCCTGCGGTATCTTTTGAGAGACAGGCAACGTATTTGCCGTTCGCTCCGAACAAGTCGCTTTCCGTGCTTCGCCCGCCTAGGTGGTAGATGTCATTCATCGTCTCTTTTATCTGATAGAACAAATTTTCGCGCTCTTTGTCTGTCAGTCCGCTTATTTTTTTCTTCGGGTGGATATGCGTATGGTAAAGGATATCCTGCAAAACACCGTTGCCGAGTCCGGGAATCGTCTTGCCGGACAGCTGTTCAGCATACTCCTCGGAACTGCCTGTGAACCAGGCAAACTTGTGAGGACTGAACTGCGTGTACACGTCCGTTATCTTTTTTCCTCTGACCGTTTCGTTTAGTTGCCGGCAGAGAATGCGGGCTTCGGGGGCTTCTATCATCTCGTTTTTCCTTTCAATGTTTACGTCTTCCTTGCAAAGATAACTTCATTTTGTTTTTTTCAAAGAACTTTTCCTGCATTTTATACGTTTTTCTAGTAGAGTTAAAAACATACAATAGAATCAAGATGAATATAGCAATGACCGGAGCTACCGGATATATAGGTAAACATCTTTCCAGCTATCTGACTGAAAAGGGCGGACATCGGGTGATTCCTCTGGGAAGGTCGATGTTTCGCGAAGGTATGTCCGGACTGTTGATTCAAACGCTGGCGCATTGCGATGTAGTCATTAATCTGGCAGGCGCACCTATCAACAAGCGTTGGACACCGGAATATAAACAGGAGCTTTTCAATAGCCGTATCGTCGTCACCCACCGCATCGTCCGTGCGCTGAATGCCGTCAAGACGAAACCGAAACTGATGATTTCGGCTTCCGCCGTAGGTTATTACCCTCCCGAAGTGGAGGCGGACGAATACACCCGTACCCGTGGGGAAGGCTTCCTGTCTGACCTTTGCTATGCGTGGGAGAAAGAGGCGAAACGCTGTCCCGAACCTACACGGCTCGTCATTACCCGCTTTGGTGTCGTGCTCTCTCCCGACGGGGGAGCGATGCAGCAGATGTTACGCCCGTTGCAGGCTACGAAGGTGGCTACCGCTATCGGTCCCGGCACCCAGTCCTTCCCGTGGATAGCACTGCACGATCTTTGCCGTGCCATGGAGTTTTTTATCGGGCATGAGGAGACGCAAGGTGTGTTCAATCTGGTTGCCCCGCAACAGATCTCGCAATACGATTTTACTCACGAAATGGGTAAAGCCTATCAGGCATGGACGACGATTGTTGCTCCGCAACGTGCTTTCCGTATCTTCTATGGCGAGGCGGCTTCGTTTCTCACAGCCGGTCAGAAAGTCCGTCCCACACGTCTGCTGGAAGCCGGTTTCCGCTTTTCCGTCCCCAACGTGGAACGTCTTTTCAAAGGAACCGACCATACCACCGTCAAGATACTTGACCTGAAGCGATACATGGGACTTTGGTACGAGATTGCCCGTTACGAAAACCGTTTCGAGCATGGACTTGTCGATGTGACCGCCACTTACACGCTCCGTCCCGACGGCCTGATTCGCGTAGAGAACCGGGGATGCAAACGTAATTCCCCTTATGATATTTGCAAGACCGCCAACGGGCACGCCAAGATTCCCGACCCCGCGCAGCCGGGCAAACTGAAAGTCTCTTTCTTCCTCAACTTCTACTCGGACTATTACGTGCTCGAACTGGATGAGGAGAATTACAACTACGCCCTCGTAGGCAGCAGCACCGACAAATATCTCTGGATACTGAGCCGGACTCCGCAACTGCCGGAGGATATAAAGAAAAAACTCGTCACCGCCGCCGAACGCCGCGGATACGATACCAACCGGTTGCAATGGATTGAGCAATTCTAAAGGCTACCAGCCTGACTGCGACACGCCGTGCAACCGGAAAACAGGATTATGGATTACAAAAACAAGATTATGGAGTACGAAATTATTCATCAGCCCGAACAGAATTTGTTCAAGACAGAAGTGGACGGCCGCACCGCCTTTGTACAATATCGCCTTTTAGGTGATTCGCTCGATATTATCCACACGATTGTACCCCGTCCCATAGAGGGGCGCGGAATAGCCGCCACATTGGTGAAAGCTGCCTATGACTATGCACTGGCCAACGGTATGAAGCCGAAAGCTACCTGCTCGTATGCGGTAAGGTGGTTGGAGCGCCACCCGGAACTGGATAAAGGATAAAAGGATATGAATATGATGTGCGTTCCGAGTGGCAACTATATAGAGAACTGGTTGTGATGTTGTTACAACTTGAATGAGAACAATTCAAGTAGTTCTTCTTTTTTCAAAGGCTTTGTCAGAAATGCATTGCAACCTGCTTCCATGGCGCTTACCCTGTCAGCGTCGAAGGCATTGGCGGTAAGTGCGATAATGGGGATGATAGGATTCAGCTCCCTGATTTTCCGTGTCGCTTCCAAACCTCCCATAATCGGCATTTTCATATCCATAAGGACGATGTCGAACTCTTCATCGCGTACTTTTTCCACCGCTTCCACTCCGTTCACCACACGGGTGATCTGGTATTCCTTGAGGATATGTTTCACTAACGAGTAATTGCTGTCGTTATCTTCGGCAATCAGTATTTGCAGGTCTTTTCCGTTTATACCTTTTAAAGATATGGAGTGGTTCAAAGAAACTGTCTCTTGTGTCTGTGTTGGTTGTGGCGTTGCTTTCGGATCGATGTTTTCCTGCATACTTACATCACATGGAATCCATGCCCAGAAAGTGGAACCGACACCGGGCGTGGAAGTAAATCCTATTTCTCCTCCTGCGCCTTCGATAATTGCCCGCGAAATGGCTAATCCGAGTCCTGTTCCCTGTGCGAATTCATTGAGTTTCTGGAATCGTCCGAACACCCTGTTCTGCACCTCATACGGAATGCCGACACCCGAATCTTCGACATAGACCTTGATTCCTCCGTTTTCGAGACTGTATCCCATTTTGATATGTCCGCTATGCGTACATTTCACAGCATTGGTGAGGAAATTCATCCAGACCTGTTTGAGGCGGTTTCTGTCCAGGAATATCCAGCAATCCGGACCGGAATTGCCGAGGATGAACTCTACCTCCGGATTAGTGATCTTCGGTTGGATCATTGTATAAAGTTCACCGGATACTTTTGCCAGATTGAACTTTTCCCTCTTGCGTTCGAGGATGCCCGACTCGATTTTGGAAAGGTCGAGAATATCATTAATCAACCGTAACAGCAGGTCGTTGTTCGATTCGATAATCTCCATGTATTCCGCTTTTTCTTCGGGGTCGTCACAATTTACCATGAGGCCGGAAAAACCGACAATGGCATTCAACGGGGTACGTATCTCATGGCTCATATTGGCCAGGAAGGCTGATTTGAGGCGGTCGGAAAGTTCGGCTTTGTCTTTCAATATCTTTAGCTCTTGTGCCATTTTCTCCCACTTCGTATTGTTGAAGCCGATGCCTGTGTAACGGATTATTTTTCCTCTTTTGTCTCTTTCCACTTGAATGCCGGTGATGATTAAGGTCTGCCATTCCTTATTCCATTTCGTTTTGGAACGGTACTGGAAATTGAATTCTTGCTCTTTTCCTTCTATCATTCCCTCGAAATATTTGCGTACAAGTTCCCGGTCGTCCGGGTGGGCAGCGCTCAAATATTGGTCGACATCAATCGGAGTTTCAGGGTGATAGTCGTTGACGGGATCATTGAATGCGGTGAACTTCCGGCCTGTCACATCGAAATCCCAGTAAGACATACCGACGGTCTTGAACGTAAGCTCCATTTTATAATTTCTCTCTTTAAGCTCCTCGTTCAGGCGGTGGAGCTTGGAGATATTCTGTCGGAAGCCGGTGAAGCGTATGGTGTTTCCATTCTCGTCCTGTTCGAAAGGAACGCCGATGACATTGCAATATTGCCAGGTTTCATCGTATTTTGTTTGCATGCGGCAAGTGAAGTTGACGGTTTCGTTTTCGCCCGACAACATAGATTGGATGGCGTCGAAATAGGTAGAGCGGTCGTCAGGGTGTACGACACTTTCAAATTCTTTGAGAGTAACAAGCCTGTTGGGGGCGTAGTCGTTGATCGGATCATTGTAGGACTCGAACTTCTGTGTGGATACGTCGAAGTCCCAATGTACGATATTGCTCACCTGCATGGCCAGCTCGCGCTTTGTTGTCAGGTCTTGTGTCTTTTTCAACATTTGCACTTTATCCGTTACATCCAGTTGTGTACCGACAATCAATAACTTTCCACGGTGTTCGGAAGATAAGCGCATCCGGCTTTCGTAGTGACGGTATTGCCTTTCTTCCTTGTTATAAAAACGCAGGGTGGTGTGCACCTGTTGCGTTTCCTTGTTTATCAGTTGAGCGAACAGTTGCATTAACTGTATACGGTCTTGCGGATGCAGGATACTTTGCATCTGCTCCAAAGACATTTCTTCTTTTGCTAGCGCGTTTCCGTGCAATGTGCTGAATGTCTTTTTATGCACATTATATACCCATGAAGCCATGTTGGCAGCTTCCATAGCCATTTCCAGATTCTTCTTGCTTTCTTCCGTGCGAAATTCTATTTCCTTGGCACTGGTCACGTCATTAGAAAGCAATATATGGCCGATGATAGTACCTTTATCGTCTAATACCGGAACTACTTGGGCTTCATAAATTATAGAGTTTTTATTTTGGCTGCAGAAATAGGCATCGCTGTTGATACGGTCGAAGTCATACTCAAATTCTAAAGTGACATCCTCACCTCTCTGTATCTTGGATTTTAATTCCTTGTCCATATAAGGACTGTTAAAAAGATTGACTTTACCTATGACTGTTGTACGGTCACTGACTCCATACATTTTCAATGCCTTATCGTTGATTTTACGTAGGATACCATTAGCATCATAAACTTCGATACTTATTGGCAGACTGGCGTAGATGTTTTCTGTAAACAGCAGTTGGTCTTGTGTCAATCCGGCCGCTCCATTTTCTGAAGACATATTCTCATCCTTAGAAGAAAGTGAATTGCTTTGTTTCATTTGTTTCCTATTTTTATCCGTAATCAGGACTGAACTGTTATTTTTATGATTTGCTGTATTGTTTTACAATCCTAATGACAGAATATACGTTTACAAATGTATAATAAAAAACCGATAAGAAGAAATAATGCATGATAAAAAGGAAAATCTGAACAATCCTTGTTGTTTAATTGTGGATAACGGATTGTTAGAAACGGTGTGCTTTCGTTTTTACTTATTTCTTCCACTTTTTCAATTGCGGAAAGAATTCTTTCATGGTGGCGCGTGCTTCATCGATCGTGTACTTTACTTCCGAATCTTTGTTGAACTCGTCGAGATACTTTAGGTTAAGCTCGATCATTTCGTCCATTGTACAGTCTTTGGTGAAATGCCCGTTCTTGTAGCAATACAGGCAGTAATCTTGGTTTTTGCTACCGTCCGCTTCTGTTCCGAATGTAGATTCGTCGATCGGCATGGCACAACACTGGCAAATTTTCTGTTCCATTTTTTAGTTCTTTAGTTGGTTAAGGGAATGATAGACAGATCTCTTGTCTCTGTGGACAAATATAGAGTTTTTTCCCGAAAATAGTGTTATCCTATCTTGCTCTTTTTAGCTTTTGTTTTTTACGGGCAGGCGTTTCCATAACCGGCGGGGGATCAGTCGCCAGAAGAAAACGAGCACGCGGTAACGTCCGTCGATGATTACCGTCCGGCGTTTGCGGTTCAGGGCGCGGGTAATGGCTTGCCCCACTTTGTCTGCTTTCATTAGCATCGGGTAGTGTTTACCGTCACCTAGTAGGGCGGTGGCAACAAATCCGGGACGGATATCGGTGAAGCGGATATTTAGTTTTTGCAGGTGGGAGAGTTGTTCGAGAGCATCGATATAGGTATTCTGGAAACGTTTCGTGGCGGAGTAGGCGGGAGCTATACCCAAACCTTTGGTTCCTGCGATAGAACTGATAACGGCAAGGTGTCCGCCGCCATGCTGCTTGAAGTAATCGAAGGCAGTGTCCACCATGCGGGTAAATCCTTCGACGTTGGTACGTGTGGTGTTCAGTTCTATGTCGATATCCAGTTCCGGGTTCTGGAAACCGATGCCGGAGCTGAGAAGGAAGAGGTCCATGCCGCCTAGTTTGCGGATAAGGGTGTTCAGTTTTTCCGCAGCGTCTGCCTGGGTGACGTCCAGTGACTGGATCTTTATTTGTTCCGGTGCAATGCGTTGGAAGTCTTCGAGTGCCGGTTGACGCCTGCCGGCTATTCCGATTTGCCAGCCTTCTCTCAAAAGATTTTTGGCTACTTCTTGTCCGATGCCGGAGGTGGCTCCTATGATTATGGCTCTTTTCATAATGGTATATGGCTGAATGGGTGATGTATTTATAGGTTTAGTAAATGACGTATGGCGGCCCAAGGGGAGTAGAATATCATTCTCGGTCCGGCGAAGCGCATGGTTTGCCGCATCCGTTCACGCATGACAGGTTTGTAGCAGTGTACGGTACATTTCTTGCACGAACTCTTTTTTTCACCGAACGGGCAACGGTCGAGACGGGTGTGTGCATAGCGCAGCAGTTCTTCGCAGTCGGGGCAAAGAACGGTATTCTTTTCTTTTTTCCGACAGTAGAGGCGTATCATCAGCTCTACTGTTTCCTTTTCGCGTGCAATACGGTTTTTCTTCATTTTATCCGGTTTTGTAGATCGGGTTCACAAAGATAGTGTATCTTTGCGGCATGAAAAAGTTATTGTGCCCGCAATGTAAAATTGCTGCTATGTATGTGAAGAATGAACAAGGGGAAAGACTGTTGGTATATGTACTCGAAAATGGTGAAGTCGTGCCTAAATACCCGGAGGATTCTATGGAAGGCTTCGACCTGACGGAGGTGTTCTGTCTGGGATGTTCGTGGCACGGGTCGCCCAAGCGGCTGGTGAAACGGTAGGTTTTCCGTTATGATAAGCGCTTCCTCGTTTTTTGATTTACGTCAATAAAAGAGGAAGGTGAATCCGGATTTTATTCATGGGATTTTCCGTATCTTTGCGCGCAATTTTAGAACATAGACGTATGGCAACTTCTAAAGAGATGACGGCAGGGCCGGCATTACCGTTGATTTTAAAGTTTACACTGCCGCTTTTGCTTGGCAATCTGCTGCAACAAACGTACTCGCTTGTCGATGCGGCAATCGTTGGAAAGTTTCTGGGTATTAATGCGTTGGCTTCGGTAGGGGCCAGCACATCGGTGGTATTCCTTATCTTGGGGTTCTGCAACGGATGTTGCGGAGGGTTCGGTATTCCCGTGGCACAGAAGTTTGGAGCGAGGGATTATAGCACGATGCGCAGTTACATATCCGTCAGTCTGAAGCTCTCTGTGGTGATGTCTGTCACTATCGCTATTGTTACCAGTATCTTGTGTGCGGATATTCTTCAGATGATGCGTACACCGGAGAATATATTCGAAGGGGCGTATGCTTATCTGCTTGTCACGTTTATCGGGGTACCTTTTACTTTTTTCTATAATCTTCTTTCGAGCATTATCCGCGCGTTGGGGGATAGCAAGACGCCTTTCTGGTTTCTGCTCCTCTCTACGGTGTTGAACATTGTGCTCGATTTGTTTTGTATTTTGGTGCTCGGCTGGGGAGTGGCGGGAGCTGCCATTGCTACGGTTATCTCACAGGGGCTTTCGGCTGTGCTCTGTTATATTTATATGTATCGTAAGTTTGATATTTTGCAGAGTACTCCGAAGGAACGGCGGTTCCAGTCGAAGCTGGCTAAGACGTTGCTTTATATCGGTGTGCCAATGGGATTGCAGTTTTCCATTACGGCTATCGGTAGTATCATGCTTCAGAGCGCAAACAATGCGTTGGGTACGGCTTGTGTGGCTGCCTTTACTTCGGCGATGCGTATCAAGATGTTCTTTATCTGTACGTTCGAGAGTCTGGGAATCGCTATGGCTACTTATAGCGGACAGAATTACGGTGCGGGCAAACCGGAACGTATCTGGCTGGGGATTAAGGCAAGCGTCTTGATGATGATTATCTATGCGGCGTTTACTTTCGTGCTCCTGATGTCGGGAGCTAAATACTTTGCCTTGATTTTTGTAGACCCCTCGGAAACGGAGATTTTACTGGATACTGAACTTTTCCTTCATATTTCCTGTATGTTCTTCCCTGTGCTTGGATTGTTGTGCGTCTTGCGTTATACCATTCAAGGAGTGGGTTTTACGAATCTTGCTATGTTTTCCGGAGTGGCGGAGATGATTGCCCGTATTCTCGTCAGCCTTTATGCGGTTCCTGCTTTCGGTTTTCTGGCTGTCTGCTACGGCGACCCGTTGGCTTGGATAGCTGCGGACTTGTTCCTTGTTCCTGCTTTTATCTATGTCTACAAGAGGTTGAAGAAGCAGGTGCTTACAAACGCTTCGGTTACGCAAGCGGTGGCATAGGGGTTGCCGGCTTGCGCAACCGGAGAGAGGTTAGTCTTGTATCGGATATAGCGGGTTGCCGCTTTCGTCTACTTCAGTCCATTCTTTTACGCTTACATTGGCGAATGTTAAGGAGTTTTCGTCAATGATCGCCCGGAAAAGATATGAGTTTCCTGCCGCTAGCAGACTGTTGGGGGGAGTAAGCGGAGTGGTGTAGGTGCGTGAGAAACTTTCTCCGTTGACCAGTAATTCCAGTGTTAAAGTCATGGGTAAGGAACTTTTCACAGGCAACATGGTATATTGTACGGTAAAGTCATTGATTCCCATGATAGCGGCCTTGTCATAAGTTGTTTCCGAAGTGATGATTCCGGTAGACAAATCCATGACTGCGCCCGGTTTCGGCGGAGTGATAGAGGCGAAGATAATCTTGTTGAGAGTTATATTGGCACCTCCCGACAAGGCGACTACTATTTGCGTAGCTGCGTGCTGGTAGGTGATCGGAATGTTGATCTGGGAGTTTGTCACGTCTTGGTGCGTAGCGTGCCACCAGAGATAGTCTACTCCATTGGATAAAGGGGCGGATATCCCGTTGGTAAAGGTCGGGGCGGGATTCTTGGAATTGCAGGAAACGGCATAGAAATTATAGATGTTGTTGCTAAGATACATTTTATATCCGTTGTTGCCTGCCAGTACGCCGGGAGAGGAGGTGATGTATGTACCTTCGGCAATAGGATCTCCGGTGATTATGTTCGAGGTATTGGACAGGTAAGCACACAACCAACTTTGTAATCCCTTGCCCATAGGCGACATGGCGCGGGTGATGTTTCTTCCTTCTACGGATGCGCTGAAAGTAACTAAAGTACCCTCTTTGGAAGGATTGCCGTTGTCGTTGCCACTGTCATTGCCGGACGGGTGGCCATTACCGTTTTCTTCGTTAGGATCGGCGAGGTCGATATAAATGTTGTTTTTGGAGCAGGCTCCTAATAGCAGCATGGCTAATGCAGATACAGCCAGGCACTTTGTAATTCGAAATTTAATACTCATAGTCAGGTTCTTTTTGAAAGTTAATAGTTACCCTATATACATTTCAAAAAGGTTTTGGTTCATGGCATAAGAGTCTTTTTCTTAAAAATCAGGCTCTTTCTGTATGCAGATGATGTCTCCGTAAATGGGGTGACGGAATTCTATGTATTCGGCATGAAGATATAGCCTGTCTGCTTTCTTTCCGTAGAGCTCGTCGCCTAGAATGGGGCAATTCAGACCTTTCGGGTGGGCGGCGTGCACACGTAGTTGATGAGTGCGTCCGGTCAACGGGCAGAAAGCGATACGGGTATGTTTCTCTGAGTTTGTGATGATCTGATACTCTGTGATAGCTTCCTTCCCATGTTCTTCGTCAACGCTCTGGCACGGTCGGTCGAGAGGGTTCGGACAGAGAGGGAGTTCGATTCTTCCTACCTTTCCGGTTGTACTTATTACTTCTGTTGCTCTTACCTTTTCTGTTTTTCTTGTGTTTCCTGTTGTTTGATTTGTTGTTTCTTCGGTTTCTGTTATGCACCCGTCCAGTAAGGCGATATATCGTTTTTTTATACTTCTGTTCTCAAATTGCGCCTGTAAATGTTGATGTACTTCTTTTGTCTTGGCAACAAGCAGTAACCCCGAAGTCGCCATATCGAGTCGGTGTACGATCATCGGTCCGGTTGCGTCCGGATACTTTTCTTTCAGGCGGTGATAAACGGAATCCATATCCTCCTCCTTTCCCGGCACGGATAACATTCCGGATGGTTTGTTGACTACCACCAGCCATTCATCCTCAAACACGATTTCCAGTTCCGTGTCTTTATGCGTATTGCTTAATAGCGGATTTTCGTCTACCTCCAGTCCCTGTAACATATGTTGTAGAATCGGCTCGCACTTCCCTTTACAGGAAGGATAGTAATATCCATGACGCCGGATTTCGTTTTTGGGAGAGTCCCCCCACCAAAATTCAGCCATTGCCAATGGCTTTAGATGATGAAGATAAGCATATTGCAGTAGCTTGGGTAATGCACATTCACCCGCACCTCCGGGAGGTACTTTCTGAACAGTCTGCTCAAAAATTGTACATAAGTCTTTCACTTCTCCTTTCGCGTTTAACATCCGGAACTGCCCGAATAACTTTTGTTGCAAAGCCGCCGAACGTTCTTTCCGTTCTGTTTTCAAGCTTTCTATGTCCGTCTTGAAACGGTTAACTTCGGTTTCAAGTTCTTCCAACCGTTTTTTCCATTCCTTCTCTTTCCGTTTGTATTCAGCTTTTTGATATTGACTTTCCCGAATCAAGACGGCTTGTTCTTCTTCGGAAAGTCCGGGCGAGGACTGACGGCGGATTTCTCTGGCCTCCTTTGCGGCTTTTAACTCTGCTTTGGCTTGACTCAACTCCGCTTTAGCCTGTTCCGTTTCTTTCTTCCACCTTTCTTTTGCGTCCAGATAGGGACGGCTGTTTTCTAATTCATTGATGCGGATATTGATAGCGGAGATCTGTTCTTCCTCTATTTTGAAGAATCCTTGTGGTTGGAGCAAGTCATAAACAGGAGGAACAAAATAAGTATGCAGATTCTTCCCTGCCAGATTGCCGGAAAAGGCTGCCAGGTAACCGATTCCGCCTTCTTCGTCTTTATCGGTACTTTCTCCCGTTTCTTTTTCCTTCCCTTTTCTTGTCCTTTTTCCTGTCTCTTGTACAATCAATACCCCGAACATCTTTCCAAGCGTCAATTCTTCCTGCCATTCCTTCCGGCTTGAAATATACTCTTTCACTTCTTCCGCCGCTAATACGCACAACGGATGCGGCGTATAGTGGAAAGGATAAGTGAATTTCTCCGGTAGCGCAATATGAGAAACGCTCTTCTTGAAAAAATGTATCATCGGTTTATATATGAATGTGATTATCGGTGCAAAAGTAAAGTAAATCCGCGAATTTTGTTCTATATTTGTTCTGGAGTTTAAATGAAATAAAATGAATGTTTGAATGAAATGGATAAGATAGAGGAAAAACCGAAACTAGCTTTTGTAGGCAACAGTCATATAGCGTTCTGGGCATTGAATATCTATTTTCCGCAATGGGAATGCCTGAACTATGGTGTGCCCGGTGAGGGATTGGCTTATGTCGAAGCGTTTGATGTGGACACATCGGATTGCCGGGTAGTTATTCAGTTCGGAAGTAATGACATCTATCAGTTGAACGATGAAAATGTGGACGGCTATGTAGAACGGTATGTAAAAGCAGTGTTGGCTGTTCCTTCCCGGCAGACTTACTTATTCTGTATCTTCCCACGCAATGATTACGATGATTACAGTACGTCGGTGAATAAATTCATCTGTATGCTTAATCAGAAAATACACAGGAAACTGGAGGGAACGGACATTATCTATCTGGATGTGTTCGACCGTTTATTGCAGGACGGAAGGCTGAATCCCGAACTCACTATTGACGATCTGCATCTGAACGGAAAAGGGTACAGTATCTTGTCGGAAGCCTTGAGGCGAACCTTGGAACAACCTTTGAAACAAGCCCCTGATTTGTAAACTATCCCCGACTTCTTTTGTTCCTGCTTTTATTGCGTAAATTAATGGCATATCAGTTTATTTTTTCTATTTTTGTCCCCGATTAACATTTATAATAACCCCCATAAAGCGATAAGACTATGGAAAAAGTAATTATCAATTCGTACGAAGAATTCGAAAAGCTAGTAGGACAACAAATAGGTGTTTCAGATTATGTGGAACTCTCACAGGAACGCATCAACCTTTTTGCAGATGCAACACTGGATCATCAATGGATTCATGTGGATACGGAACGTGCCAAAGTAGACAGCCCTTATCACAGCACGATTGCTCACGGCTATCTGACATTATCCATGCTTCCTTACCTGTGGAATCAGATTATCCAGGTGAATAACCTGAAAATGATGATTAACTACGGCATGGACAAAATGAAATTCGGTCAGGCTGTGTTGTCAGGACAAAGCATCCGTCTGGTGACTACCCTTCATTCATTGACCAACTTGCGTGGTGTGGCAAAGGCTGAAATCAAATTTGCTATTGAAATCAAAGACCAGCCCAAAAAGGCTCTTGAAGGAATTGCCGTATTCTTGTACTATTTCAATTGATTTAATTCATAACGACATAAGAGAGAAGCTGTTTTCCGTAGCGGGAGACAGCTTCTTGTTTTTTTGTTCGTTATTTTTTTGCTTTCATCGCCTTTAGGGTATTTCTGCGTACAGCACGAATGGCGGGATTCAATAATTCGGGTTCCATGATTTCCAGCATTGTGCGTAGTTCCTGTTGCAGTTCGGGAATGGAACAGGTCAGTTGATAGGCAAGTTTTATGCAAAGAGATTGTACACCGCCCGGTTCATGTCGGCTTATGACACGCTCCAGGCAGAAATCGAGGAAATCCATTCGTGGCGGATTGGCTGCCGGTTGCTGGCTGAGCAGGTTCAGGAGCATCCTTCGTTTTCCTGAGTGCGGACAGGTCATTGCCGCGTCAATCAGTTCGTTTTGTCGCCGGCTCAACCATTCTACATCCTCCTTTGAGAAATGCGTACAAACCCACAATGCCTGATAAGAGACAATATCGTCCTCGTCAAAGATAAATTGATAGACTTCTTCTCTGAGTTGTTCGTCATCTTGTATAAAGTGAAGTATTTCTCTAATATCTTCAATATGCACACGTTCGGATAATCTCGCACGTAGGTTCATGTAACTTTCTTTTTGAGGGTTAACCTTTACTCTTACTTTTTTCGACAGTTGCTTCTTTCAGCTGCAAATGCAGGATCGGATAAGGTTTTCCCATACCGTCCGTTTCGTCCCTTCCGATGATTTGGAATCCCATGTGAAGATAGAAGCTGAGTGCTTTTTCATTCTGCTCGTTTACGTCCACCTTATCCAACTGCTTTTTCCGAGTAGCGTATTCCAGTAATCGCTTGCCGTATCCTTTTCCCTGTTCGCCGGGATATACGAATAACATCTCGATTAGTTCATCGCTCAGTCCCATGAAAGCTACAATCTTTCTGCCGGCATCCCGGATAATGTATAGTTCTACCGCCGGTAAATAATGATTGCGCACCAATGGCTTGTAAAACTGGATATGTTCTTCCGTGAGAAAATGATGCGTGTGGCGTACCGATGCTTCCCAAACTTCCAGAATCTCGTCATAGTCTTGCGGGGCAGGCTGGCATATATTCGGAAGATAGTAACACAAATGGTCGAATATATTCCCGTTGTAAGTCAGTTCCGCCTGATGCAGTACACCTTCATAGATAAATCCGTTCCGTTCAAGCACTTGTTGTGACCGTTTGTTGTGTGGGTAACAATTGGCGGTGATGAGGCTGAGTTGCAGTTCGTTGAAACCGTAGTTGAGTATAGCCTGCACCGCTTCCGTCATATATCCTTTGCCCCAATGCGCTTCGTCAAGCCAGTACCCCAGCATACGGACCTGTGGATTCTCCCGTTTCGGGTCGGGGACGATTCCGATAGAACCGATAAGTTGCTGCGCATCTTTCAGTATCATCGCCCAGATATTCTCTTGGCCGATAAACACATTCTGAAGAATCTCCCGCGATTCTTCTATCGTCTTGTGGGGCGCCCAACCGGCATTATTACCCAAGTTCGGGTTCTGGCAACAGGCAAAAAATGCATCCGCATCCTCTTCTTGAAAAGGGCGGATCAGCAGCCGTACCGTCTCGAGGCTACGGGGCGTCACAGTTTCCTCTGTCTCAGTCTTCTTCTCCATATTCTTTCTTGTATACACATTCTATACGGTTCCCGTCCGGGTCAAGGATGACACTTTCAAAATAGCCGTCTCCCGAAGTGCGCGGCTCACCGGCAATGGTGTAACCTTCGGAACGCATTTCCTCAGTGAAACGAAGAACTTCCTCCTGGCCGGGAAACGTGAAAGCGAGATGTGTCAATCCGACTCTGTTTTCTTCCACCACCGTATTCTGTACATCGGGACGGCTCATCAATTCCAAAGAAGGACCTTCACCGAAAGATATGAAGTAAGACTCGAATCCCTTCTTGGGATTCACATATTTCTCATTGCTTTTTCCACCCAGGAAGCGGACATAGAACTCTTTCAACTCTTCCAAACGGAAAGTCCAAATGGCGATGTGGTGTAGTTTCATTTTTAATCTGATTTTTCTTTTTTATCATTAACTATTACTCTCTTTATTTGGCAGACTGCATCATGTATTCATAAACAATACGTGAAATATCAGCGATAATCTTACTGTTTTCCGCAAAGCTTTCTTCGGAATCTTTCACAAAGACAGCTATGCTGTAAGTGCGTCCGTCCGGCAAAAGAACAAAGCCGATGTCATTACAGCCTATCTGTTGTCCTTTGGCATTAAGGTCGCCTGTCCCCGTTTTATGTCCTATTACCACTCCTTTATCCGCTAAAGGAGCAACCAGCCGGTCTTGCCCGGTCTTGCATTCTACCATTGTCTGATAGATGAAATCCTTATATTCTTGTGCAAACAACGGTTCCCGTCGGAAAATCTCCATTAATTCGGCAGCAGCCAATGGTGTACTCCAGTTTTGATAACACAAATCCAAATCTTCGTGCATGGCAGTTTCCGTACCGACAATAGCACAATCCCGAATGCCTAACGAATGGATATATCGGTTCACGGTATCCGGTCCGCCCTGATAATCAAAAAGTATATCGCAGGCATTGTTGTCACTCTGCTGAAGTGTGTATCTTAGCAGGTCGGCAATGCTCATCTCAATTCCCCCTTGCGGATATTTATCCCGTAAGGGACTATACGTATCCGGTTTCAAATCCGATTTCTCTATCCTTAGCAGAGTATCCAATGACTGATTCCGTTTCGCCATATAATCGGCTAACGCCAACGCCTGATGAAACTTGAAAACACTCATCAAAGGATAATGAATATCATTATTGACTGTTACCGTATCTTTTTCATCTATGATAACGGCAATCCCTATTTCAGCTTTCTTGTCTTTGATAGCTTCTTTCAGTTGTGTTTCAAGAGAAACACTCCGGCAGGAAAACAGCAGAACGGGAATGAAGCAAAGAAACACGATGAATGAGCGCATAATCAATTTTTTCTTTTTAATAGGTTACTAATTCTTTATCGAAGTCACAAAGGTATGAATAGTAATTTGAAAAAGTAGGGATAACATCTTAAATTCTATTATGACAAAGTTGTAAACAAAGAAATTAGATTTTATTTGCTTATTCCGTTATATAGAAGAGCTGTCCCTTGTGAAATAGGGAGGTATCGCATTTAACCATAGAAAGATAAGTCGTTCAATTTGTAACCTCCGTACTTATGAGTTGTGTCCTGCCTTGAAACCAACGGTTTCAAGGTGCGAAACTGTTGGTTCTGCGGTTTGAAACTTTAGTTTCATACGCTTGAAACTCTAGTTCCAATTGCTTGAAACCATTGGTTTCTTACTGATGAAACTATAGTTTCTCTTAGCTGGAACTTTAGTTTCACGCAGAGAAAACTATTACCCCCCTAATTTGTGACAGATGACAGCAACTTACCAAATATATTCTTCTGTGTAGCGTTGGTAAGTTGGTTCTTCTTTTATCCCTTTATTACGGAATATTTGTTTTATATAAGCTTGGTCTTTAGGCATAAGTCCCCGTTCTCCACGGTAGAACCGGTAGTATCCTGTTTTCCCATAGTGTCCCACCAGTTGCATTCTGATACTGACCGCATCCTCATAAGGAATTCTGTCAAGCAATCGTTTTAGTCCCCATGCCACATGAACTTTGACAGCGGTCTTGAAACATTCGCATTGGTTTCCGTCTGCAGGATAACGTGCCGGATTGACAATAGAGATATAAAGGTAATCAGTTATTTCATTTTTGGCAGCTATGTAGCGCAGGCATTTCAAGGCTTGTGGACATTGGTCGTTGAAACAACGGGAGAAATTGTAGGGGACAGACAGACTGTCGGGTTCTTCTTTCATTTTGTAGGGTTTATTTTATTTGCGGGATTATTTTGAATATGTACATCTATATTCTCTACAAAAGTAGGACTTTATTTTGATAATGGAAAGTGTTTGGATTGTTTTATTTGTACATAATGTCATTTTAAGATATAAATATTATTGGTGGTGACCATAAGTATTCACTGTAATGTGGTTAGTCAATTTAAATTATAAAAAACATAGGTGTTTACTACATTGCGGAACAACTATTTTGTATCTTTGTAGCTAGGAGATTTTAATTGCATTATTGAACTCTCATACATTGGATTGGGTGAATGCCTCAACGTTAGTTTGGCTATAAGGAGAAGAATATTGACGCAATTGAAGGACTTGAAGTTGATTGAAAGAATGGGAATTGATGAAAAACAGGACATTGTAAAGTAAGCAGTAAAGGTAAAAGTCTTAAAAACAGACTGAAATGATGAAACTAAAATTTAAATAAAATGCATAAGGTTTGGTTATATGCTCCGGGAGAGAATGCGTCTAAATGGGATGTGTGTCTATCTCAAAACATAATGTGTATTGGTTGGGATGAAATGGGCAATCTTTTGGAATATGCTTCAAAGAAAGAAATGGCAGCTAGGTTGCAGGAAATATATGATAAGCCGGAGGCCTCGTTTAAAAATGACAGCCTGGCATTATGGGAGTTCGCTCATGAGATGCAGGCCGGTGATATTGTTATAGTCAAGAAAGGGCAGAATCAAATAATAGGGCGTGGGATTGTGGAAGGTGATTATGCCTTTGATGAGTCTTTTTCTGATTTTAAGAATGTCCGTAAAATGCAATGGACGAATGCCGGAGAATGGGAGAATATAGGTAAGAATGTCCAAAAGACCTTGACCGATATAACCAAGTATCCGGATTATGTGGAATCTTTGGAGAAACTATTTGAGGATAAATCTCAAAAGCAATATTGGTGGCTTGTGGCTAGTCCTAAGATATGGAGCTTTTCGAAAGCTCCGGTTGGTAAAATACAAGACTATACTCTTTATAATGATAGTGGAAATCAGCGAAGGATATTTCAAAATTTTATTGATGCAAGAGAAGGCGATATTGTTATAGGCTATGAAGCTACTCCTGTGAAGCAGGTGGTAGCTATAGCGGAAATAGTCAAAGCTGCTGATGGACAAAAAATATATTTCAAGAAGACCGAAAGCTTGCTGAACCCGATTGATTATTCGGTTATAAAGGATATACCGGAATTGAGCGGTATGGAATTCCTGAAGAATAAGAATGGGTCGTTCTTCAAATTAACAAAAGATGAGTATAACGTATTGGCGGATTTGATCCGTGATGAAAACCCTATAACAGTCAACAAACGTAATCCTCCATATTCCGGGAATAATTTCCTGGATGATGTTTTTATAAAATCAGAGGAATATACCAAGTTGAGAAGTCTGTTGCTGGCAAAGAAAAATATCATATTACAGGGTGCTCCGGGTGTCGGTAAAACGTATTCGGCAAAACGCCTGGCTTATTCTATTATAGGAGAAGAAGATAGAACTAAAGTAGAGTTTATCCAGTTTCATCAGAATTATTCTTACGAAGATTTTGTGATGGGATATAAGCCGAAAGAAGATGGCGGTTTTGAATTAAGACGAGGTGTATTCTATAATTTTTGCCGGAAAGCCCAAAGTGATCCGGATAAGAAGTATTTCTTTATTATTGATGAAATTAATAGAGGAAATATGAGCAAGATTTTTGGCGAGTTGCTGATGCTCATCGAAAATGATTATCGGGGAGAAAAGCATAAAATCCGTCTTGCATATAACGATGAGTATTTTTCTGTCCCGGAGAATCTTTATATTATAGGTATGATGAATACGGCCGACCGTAGCCTGGCTATGATTGATTACGCTTTACGCCGTCGGTTCAGTTTCTTTGATATGACGCCGGGATTTGATTCGGTTGGTTTCAAAAAGTATCAGGAGGATCTTGATTGTGAAGTCTTTAATAAAGTGATTGATGCCGTCAAAGCCCTGAATATTGAGATTGCTAAGGATGATTCGCTCGGAAAAGGCTTTTGTATCGGTCATAGTTATTTCTGTAACCGGGAATCTATTGATAATATGTGGCTTGAGAATGTGATTGAATATGATATTGCCCCTATGTTACGAGAATATTGGTTTGACAATGATAAGAAATTCAAAGAAGAAACGGACAAGTTATTGAGCCTGATAAAATGACAATAGACAAAGGTATATTCATTCGCAATATCTACTATATGCTGACTTATGCTTTTCAGGAGCTTAAGCAGAACAACTATGAAGAAATAGCCGGTGAAGAATTTGAAGAGATTCATGATTTGTTTGCTGAAATTCTGCTTCGTGGCATTTCGTTTCAATTAAAACAGGGGTTGCATAAAGAATATATTTCCTGTCATGGTTCGTTGTCCACATTGAAAGGGAAGCTTGATATATGTGGTACGGTCAATAATCTAATGCGGAAACAACAGAAAATTGATTGTGAGTACGATGAATTATCGGAGAACAACAAGTTTAATCAGATATTAAAAACAACTGTTCAATTCTTGCTGAAACATCCGAAAGTCAAATCGAACAGGAAGGCTGCGTTGAAGCGCCTTATGCTCTTCTTTAGTGACGTGGAGGCCGTTGATATCCTGACGATAAACTGGACTACTATGCGCTTTGATAGAAATTGCAAGACTTACCGGATGCTTCTGTATGTTTGCTATTTTATTCTCGACGGGATGTTGATGACTACGGAAAGAGGTGCTTATAAAATGAAGGAATTTTCCGATGAACATATGTGCAGACTTTACGAGAAGTTTGTTCTGGAGTATTATCGGAAACATTATCCGGAATTAAAAGCAAAGGCAACTCAAATAGACTGGAATATTGATAAAGAACAGTCGACTTCCAGTATTCTTCCTATCATGCGGACGGATATTATGCTGACATTTAAAGAACGAACACTGATTATTGATACCAAGTATTATAGTAGGTCAATGCAGTCCCAATTTGACAAAAGGACTATCCATTCTAATAACCTATATCAGATTCATTCTTATGTAATGAATTACGATACTAATCATACGGGGAAGGTGGATGGGATGTTATTGTATGCCAAGACAGAAGAAGATATAACGCCTGATGGACAGACGACATTTAGGGACGGAAACGTCATATATTACAGGACACTTGACTTGAATCAGAATTTTGAGAATATCAAGAAACAGTTGGATGGATTTATAGGGCAAGGTTGAACAATAATAGACTTATGAGAATAGAGAATTTGGTTATTAATTGTACTGCAAGATATCCTCGGACTTGTAGGAGAACACCTTTTGAAGTGGTAGTATACGAACTAAACTATTCTTCGGAAGACAAGGATCTTATGGATTTGCTTAGAACAAAGGCGGAAGAGCTTGCACGGCAAGTAAATCCTGGTGCTGCAAACAATTCTATGCATGAAAGATCTCCTGAACGTATTTTGGCTGATTGTATAGCAGGAGTTGTATCGGAATATTTTTGGAAACTTTATTTGAATTCCGAAGAGAATGTCGTATCAGAAACCGAATTTGATGATGCGTCAAGGCAAATAGATCTTAAAGTAATATCTAACAATAAGAAAATAGAAGTAAGATCCTCATTTCCGAGAAATGGAATAGAATTTGCGATATGTCATCCGTCTTATGAATTCGATGTGATTGGTCCATATAGTAACAATTACAAACCTGGAGAAATACAGAAAGATTACTATGTTAGAACTTTGTTTCATTTGTATAATCCGACAGATATTATTTCTATGATAAGTGCAGATAGTTTCAAGGTTTATTTGACTGGTGGAGCAACATGGGATATGATGATTGATAATGATTATTCTAAAAATAAAACTCTTTTGCCTGACTTTGGTTTGGGGGTTATACAGAAAGCATCTTATAGAGTCGTACCTTTTAGTAAATCTAAAGATACACGAGAGATAAAGCGTGTTATAATAGAAGATCAACAAGTCAAAAACTAATGATAAGAAGAAGACTCTTTTATATGAAAGTTTTATGAGAGTGTCCGGATTGACTTTCATTTGATAAATATGGATCTGATGAAATCATTATCTTTGCACCGGAATGGGGCTGTTAATTAATGAAGAGGATATTATGCTTACATATACATATATTGAACACGGAAAATTTGAGTTACGGGAGAAGCCGGAACCGGAAATAGTAAATTCACGGGAGGCAATTGTACGGGTGACTCTTGGCAGTATTTGTACCAGTGACCTTCATATCAAGCACGGTAGTGTGCCGCGTGCCGTACCCGGAATAACCGTCGGGCACGAGATGGTAGGTGTTGTGGAAAAGGTGGGGGCTGATGTCACCTCGGTCAAGCCGGGGGATAGAGTAACAGTGAATGTTGAAACATTTTGCGGAGAGTGTTTTTTCTGCAGACGGGGGTATGTTAACAACTGTACTGACCCGAACGGGGGATGGGCTTTAGGTTGCCGCATTGACGGCGGTCAGGCAGAATATGTCAGAGTTCCTTATGCTGACCAGGGACTGAACCGTATTCCTGATACAGTCAGCGACGAACAGGCTTTGTTTGTGGGTGATGTGCTTGCGACAGGTTTTTGGGCAACTCGTATTTCAGAGATTTCCGAGGATGATACTGTGCTTATTATTGGCGCCGGTCCTACCGGAATCTGTACTTTGTTGTGTGTGATGTTGAAGAAACCGAGGCGTATCATTGTCTGCGAAAAGTCTCCTGAAAGAATCCGTTTTGTGCGTGAACATTATCCTGACGTGCTGGTGGTGGAACCTGAAAACTGCAAGGAATTTGTGATTCAAAACAGTGAACATGGTGGTGCTGACGTTGTTTTAGAAGTAGCCGGCAGTAAGGATACTTTTCGTCTGGCATGGGAATGTGCCCGTCCTAATGCTGTTGTCACTATCGTAGCTCTTTATGACGAGCCTCAAATTCTTCCTTTGCCTGATATGTATGGCAAGAACTTGATTTTTAAAACAGGTGGAGTGGACGGATGTGACTGTGCCGAGATTCTTAATCTGATTGAGGAAGGCAAAATAGATACTACTCCTCTTATTACACATAGATTTCCGTTGAACGAGATTGAGGAAGCTTATCGTATATTTGAAAATAAATTGGACGGAGTCATTAAGGTAGCCATTTATCAATGATCAGTTATGTGAAAGAAGCGATTGTATGTTTAATTGAAAGTTATAAGCAGTAGTATGCCTGTTATTGAAATATCATCTTTATCTCATCCCGGAGTTGAGGTGTTCAGTACTCTTACTGAAACTCAGTTACGTAACCGTACCGAACCCGGCAAAGGGATTTTTATAGTAGAAAGTCCGAAGGTTATCACGAGAGCTTTGGACTCCGGTTATGAACCTTTAGCTATTTTATGCGAGTACAAACATATTGTCGGTGATGCTGCTGAAATCATTGAACGTTGCGAAAATGTGCCTGTTTATACTGGCAGTAGAGAATTACTTGCTACGTTGACAGGTTATGTCCTGACACGTGGAGTTCTCTGCGCCATGCGTCGCCCCGAGCCGCGCAGCATGGAAGAAGTATGTCGGGAAGCCCGGCGCATTGTAGTCATTGACAGTGTGGTTGATGCAACTAACATTGGTGCTATTTTCCGTTCGGCCGCCGCTCTTGGAATTGATGCCGTATTACTGACTCGCAACTCTTGCGATCCATTGAACCGCCGTGTGGTCAGGGTATCAATGGGAGCAGTTTTCTTTGTGCCATGGGCTTGGATGAACGGTTCCCTCAGTGACTTGGGTAAATTAGGCTTTCGTACGGCTGCTATGGCGCTCACAGATGATTCTATTCCTATTGATAATCCTGCCTTAGTGAATGAATCCAAATTGGCTATCGTCATGGGTAACGAAGGGGAGGGACTTTCACATGAAACGATCACTGAGGCTGATTACGTAGTCCGTATCCCTATGGTGCATGGTGTTGATTCGCTTAATGTAGCTGCTGCGGCGGCTGTTGCCTTCTGGCAACTTCGTGTTCCGCAATCCTGAGACTAGTATGCTACAATACTGTCTCCTAAGTATTTGCGGGTAACACAATTTGCCACTAATTACAATAGAATAGCAAGTTCATTTGCTATTCTCCACTAATGGTAGCCACCATTCGTCGATTACCACCATAATTCCGAAATTCACAGAGATAGATACCTTGCCAAGTTCCGAGGTTTAGCTTTCCATTTGTTATAGGTATTGTGACCGACGTTCCTATGATTGAGCTTTTTGCATGAGCCGGCATATCGTCATTTCCTTCTAAAGTGTGTTGATAGTACGGTTCACATTCTTTCACTAAGTGGTTGAAAATGCTTTCCATATCCATACGAACATCAGGATCTGCATTTTCGTTAATACTTAGCCCGGCGGAAGTGTGTTTGATAAATAAATGCAGTAATCCAACTTCGGGTAATGGCGGCAGATTACGTAATATTTCTCCGGTTATAAGATGAAAGCCACGTCTGCGTGACTGTAAATCAAATTCTACTTGTTTCCACATATTAATTAATCAAAGTACAATTAGTGCTAAATATGATTCTATTTGCCGATGCAACATATTCACATCACTGATTATCAGTGACCATTCATTTTAATCGGTACAACCTCACTTCTGACAAGTTCACAGAAAATGGGGACAAATGCAAGCCGTTGTCTTTCATCGCTTTGCATATACGCCTTGTACCGCCTTCTTTCAGCCCATTTGCAAAATGTCCACCATCAGTTTCAAAGCACTGACCAATAGAGCATTTCCGCATGGATGTTACAGAACGCTTGTGAAGACAAAGGTAGCGTTTTTCTTCGGATTTCGGTGATTTGCGGGGGAAATTTTATAAATGCTGGTTTCGTTGAAGGAGCGATTCGCTTGGAATAGTGTAGCGATTTCAGATTATTCGTTCCGAAAAGTGTAACGAACCTCAATTATTCGCTTGGAAAAGTGTAACGCCAACCCTATTTGGTTCATTTTCCATGTATCGTTTCCCTTACGCTCTATATTGATATGGGGCGAAAGATATTTGAAGTAACATGATGTGCGGTTGGATATAATTTGCTAATTTTGCATCGTTGTTTGAACCGATATAAGATATAATAATGCAAAGAAACAGAAAGAACATATTATCAGTAGCCGCAATTCAGGGTCGTAAACGCCCGGAATCCGTGTCGTATGTTCACGTTTCCGGCATTACCCCTCGCATTGTAAATACTTTCCAACGAACATAGTCAGGTGCAATTTATTGTACTCTGATATAGAAAAAACTGAATAGTTGGAGAGTCCTTACCAAGCTTTCCAACTATTTTGTTTTATGCCCGTTTGTGACAGTTGCTTTTGCAAACTTCTCTCTGTCATTTCCGTCTGATGGGTGTTGACAACTATATTATTAACGTGCAGTGATGCACATAAAATTGAGAAGAGATGAATCATAAATATGATGGCAGCAGGGTGTTCTTTACATCCGACACCCACTTTTACCACGGGAACATCATCCATTTCTGTAATAGGCCATTCAAGGATGTGGAAATGATGAACGAGACTATTATCTCCAACTGGAACAATACAGTTGGTCAGGATGATATAGTCTTTCATTTGGGCGATTTCTGTTTAGGCGGTTCAGCTGAGTGGACAAAAATGTTAGACCGATTGAACGGTAAGATATATCTGATTGTCGGCAACCATGACTTGAAGAATCTTCGTCAAGGTTATGCCAACAGATTTGAATCTGTAGCAATGCAAATGTGCATTGAGGTGGATAAACAGAAAATCTACTTGAATCATTATCCATTTCTATGTTTTGATGGCGGATATAAAGATGTGTGGCAACTATTCGGCCATGTGCATACGAGGAAGAATAACACCGGAATTGACGCTGCCCGACTTCAATACCTTTATCCGACACAATATGATGTAGGTGTGGATAACAACAACTTTACGCCTGTATCATTTGAACAAGTTAAAAGAATTATAAACAAGCAAATAGAGAAGGGAGGACAATAAAATGAAGATTCAATATATGAGTGACCTGCATTTGGAGCTTAGCGATAACAGCAGGTGGTTGAAACAGAATGAGCTACCGATAACGGGTGACGTGTTGGTACTTGCCGGAGATATATTCTATCTGAAAGATACTGTTGCACCCTTGGCGAAGTTCTGGAAATGGGCATCTGCCAATTATCGGCAGGTACTCATAGTCCCCGGAAACCATGAGTATTACAATTACTGCGATGTGATGGATAGAGGATTGCAATGGAAATGGATGTTCAAGAAGAATGTCGGGTATTATCAGAATCAAGTGCTAAGGATAGATGATACCGATTTCATCATGAGTACGCTATGGTCTCAGATTGCCCCGGCCGATGAGTATTTCGTTTGGAAAGGCATGAATGACTTTCGGCAGATAATGTATCAAGGGAAGTTACTTCAAACAGAGGAGTTCAATCAGATGCACACCTTCTGCCTGGATTTCATCAAACGCAGTTTGGCAGAGAGCACTGCTAAGCACATTGTGGTAGTAACGCACCATCTCCCAACATTGGAGGTGGTTGCACCTCATCACAAAGGTTCTGTCTTGAACAGTGCATTTGCCACAGAGTTGGGTGAACTCATAGCCGACAGCCACATTGACGCCTGGATTTATGGCCATTCGCATACCAACATCGATACGGAGATAAACGGAACTAAGGTCGTTAGTAACCAAATGGGATATATCTTTCAAAATGAACATATAACCAATGGCTTTGAGCCGGGCAAATTCCTCGTGATAGATTAGAACCGGGTCGTATTTGTGTAGAGCCTCATTGTGCCAAAGATGGTACATTGAGGCTCTATCTTTAGAAATTCTGTTGTTTATGTTTTCAGAGCGACAAATAAGCTAATCGTTACCAAATAACCCTTTATCTTTCCAAATCTGGATTTCCTTGTCAAAATCAGAGAGGTAATCTTTGTCTTGAATCAAGCGAAATTCGTCGTATTCTGCATACGCCTTTTCTTTTGCTTGTTCAGCAGAAATACTGCCCGCAACATCCAATTTGTCATACTCATATAGCGTCAAGAAATCATCTAACTGCTTCTTCCAGTCCGCCATCGTCATAATTATTTGCCGTTCCGCACGAAGTTCTGCCACATCAAGGAATGCTGTTGATAGACGGTTTAAGGCTGAGACTTCCTTGTCGGATAGGTAGTTCTTGGCAACTATTGTATCAGACTTTTGAACCCTACCATCAGGTGCGTTCTTCCATGTAGTTAGTCCCATGTGTGGCATTTCTGCATCTGCCCTTGAGTATATGATTTCTGCGGCTGTTTGATGGGTGACAGCCCAATGCATCATATTCTGTACCATTTTGAAGAACAGTTGAGTGGTTTCTGCTTTAGGGTCATAATCAGCACTACATTCGGCATACACATCTGTAATCTTTTGGTAGTATCGGCGTTCTGAAGCTCGTATCTCACGGATGCGCTCCAACAAGTCGTCAAAATAGTCTTTGCCAAAATGTTTGCCCTGCTTCAATCGTTCATCATCTAATACAAAGCCTTTCACAATCATTTCCTTCAGAACTGATGTTGCCCAAATCCTAAATTGAGTAGCTTGGTAACTGTTTACGCGATAACCAACGGCAATGATTGCATCCAAATTATAGAACATTGGGGTACGCTCTACGTCTCGTTCTCCTTCCGATTGAACTATCCCAATTTTTCGGATAGTTGCTTCTTTGGTTAGTTCACCCGATTCGTAAATCTGCCCAAGATGATAGTTAATAGTTCGTACATCCACCCCGAACAAATCGGCCATACGTTTTTGAGACATCCAGAAAGTTTCGCTATTGAAGATAACCTCAACATGTGTTTCTCCTTGCTTTGTCTTATACAACAAAATGTTGGAAGATAGACTATTATTGATTAACTCGGTTACTGGTGTTTCCTGTTTGAAATACTCCCTTGCCATCTGTACTTGCGGTTTCTTGCTATCGGCATTTTCCACAATTATCAGACAAGCCATGCGTGACAGATGGATATTCTCCACTTTACGAAATGCGCCAGAACCCAGCTTAACCATTTCAACCATAAGGTTAAAATGCTCTGCCGTATCAAGTCCCTTATTATTGGCTATCGGAATAGCTTTATTTATTATACGGGTAAACTTCTGATACGTACTATAGCCTAATGCCGTGCATAAATCACGAGAAGGCCAATACTCATGTCCGTCTTTATTGAGCTTCTTAATTTGCTCAAAATCTGATTGTAGAGATGGTATGTTATTATCTTCCATTGTCTTGATTCATTTTGAAAATCATATAATATCATTTATATAATTCTGGTCTCAACTCTACGTTATACGTTTTGATACGTTCTTCTACATTAGAGCCTTTTGATACTATTTCATAGGGACATGCTTGTTCTAATGCTTGTCGTCCGGCATCAGTCATAAGTCCTCGGTCTTCAAGACTCATGCATCGTTCCTTGTTTAGTTCAGTCCAATGACTACCTTTGCGACGTGGTGATAATCGCTGTGCTAAGCGCCCATCCGGCATTTTCTTGACAGTTGAATCAATCCACCCGAAACACAACGCTTCCTCAACAACCTCAATATATGGAATAGATTTATAGAAAGTGTGCTTGGCACGTGATGTTACAACCCAGCAAAATTTTGCTTGGTTATGGTTTCCCTTTAGCCAATCTCTTAATTGACTACGCTCTGTAAAATCTAGTAGATTGAGGATGTCCATATTTATATTTCTCCTTATTTTTTCAACTAAAGAAATATTCTTCGAATTGCTTTCAATAATTAGCATTTTTCCTCAATAAACCCTATGGATAGATTGATTAAGGATAGACACCTCGTATACAGATATTCTTTAATTCTAATATCATTTATTGGCAGCTTCCCCGTTTCAAAATGCCTGATTTGATAGTTATTTCCAATATTAGTAAGTTCCTTAAACTCGCCATTTAGTTTTTCTTTTAGTACAGAATCCCCATCAGAAATTCGATCAAGAATGGTTTCTACAGAACTTCTTTTATCTGTAGAATAATAGGTCTTTAGCTTTTCAAATGCATCCCAAACCTTCTCTAATGCAGATTGCTTACTTATACTATCATTTTTTGCATAATAACCTTCGGCAATTTGTAGCAATTCCCTTAAATCGACTTCTTTGGGTAATTCCGCTGTTATTTTATATTGAACAGGCATCATTTTCCCGTCTAAAAGTTTATAGTTTAAACCATTCAGTATTAAATTTACTTCATTGGCAAAACTTATATCTTTATACCGTGCATAAAATTCGATAATGTCAAATACATTTTTTGGCGATGTTCCCATAAGAAAATTATCGAAATTATCCTCAACACAATATTTATTTTCTGAGTTATATGCTTTTGGAGTGTAATGTTCTTTTATATCATCCATAACCGCCTCACAGGTTAAACGATTATAGTTCCATCCTTCATGGCATAGATATTCGTTTTCTTCCCTACGATGCATCATGTTTATAAGTTCATTTCTTTTGCTTCGGCTTATCGTAGGACATTGAATAGTACATCTATTGTATCGCACAGAAAATGGAAGAAATTTTGAACTTGCTCTTTCTGCATCGGTTAAAATTCTCCAACTATAGATTGCTCTACCTGAAAGATAATCTGAGATGTATAATTCATATCCATCCGTTCTTAGAAGAAGTTGGATTTTATTTAGATATTCTTTCCAGTACCCCTCTTCTTTTCGATATATCGGATGAAACACTGCGCATAGAAATCTTAGCAAGATATTATCATCACCATCTTGCAATTCAAATCTGGAGTCAGAAAATATCCAACCATATTCCCAATCATCGTTATTTATAGTATGTTGTCTTATGTCTCCTTCTGCATCCGAGAAGCGTGAGTCTGTACTTGGAATTTCAGATATTGGATAAAGCTTTTTTAGAAATTCTATTTCTGTCAAACATCCAAAGTAGTGATAAAAAATTTTTTTATCGCCTTCAATCCATGATGATACTGTATAGCCATCACAGAAGAGAGAAAAAATCTCTCTCTTGGTGACTTCTGATATATTTCTAATCCCCATGATATTAAATTAGTGAGATTTATGAAATGTACACAGACTTGTCTCCGCAGATGTTGAGGAATTCCACGTCTGTGGTTAATTGGCTCACATTTATTCTAATTGCTTCCTATAAACCGAATCCAAAGTATTTCCATCTTTATCTTTCCAAACTAACCAACCGTTATTACTGCTACCAATGCAGAAATCTGCGGCAGTACTGGGGCTTGAAAAAGTTTTATTCGATGTTAATACTAATAACCCGTTTTCATTGGTAGTATAGTCTTGAATCAGTTTTTCTCGTTTTTCTTTCCAATTGAAAGACGGAACCATGGTTTTGGTTACAATACTTCCCTTTAGAACGGTAAATCCATCAGAGCTATAATACCCCTTTGCATTACATCCTCGCCCTTTTGTGTAAAACAGATGCTCGGCTTTAGGTTGTGAGACATCAAAGATATTACAACCGATGAAAGATGCCAGAAACTTCACATCATCAAAGAACTCATCCATTGAGTCCTGCTGGTGTTCGGGCAGATTTGGCATTTTGGGTATCTGCTTGTTATCACTTAGAACGAATGTATTTGCTTTCTTCGCTTCGGCTATTGCTTTATGTTCCAGATATTGGACATCTACCTTGGTCATATCCGCATCTTTAGAGACAAATATGAGAGCTTTTTGCCAAAATGACTTTTTGCTGTCGTGATCTTTCACGCGCTCCTTGAAATTTTCCGCCTCACCAATATACGCTTGTGGCTTGGTTGATTCATCTTCACCCATCAATATGTAAAATGCAGGTTTCTGTAACTTCTCCTGCGTATTCAGATAGGAGAGGTTTGAACGTGGAACGACAAACATTTGACAAATCTTATTGCTGATGAATGCGTATTGAGTCCCTTTGGGGTCTCCATCAATTAAATATGTTGTAACGGTCTTACCCATGTTTTTGCTTGAAGAATATGATTTTTAATTGTTGTGAAGCGTAATTCATTCGAGCTCCGTCTTTTTCTTAATGCAAATATACGTTATTAACGAATATAATTCACTATATTTGCGTCATAAAATCGTATCAAAGAATGAAACTGAATAGAATAAAGACGGTTTTATCCGAAAAAGGTATATCTCAAACGTGGTTGGCCAAACAGCTCGACAAAAGTTTCAGTATGGTTAATGCCTATGCGTGCAATCGGATTCAGCCGAATTTGGAGACGTTGCAACAGATTGCAGAAATATTGCAAGTTGATTTGAAGGATTTGATAACCGATAAAGAAGAAAGGTGACAATTTTATTAAAGTAAGAAGTTTTAGATAATAGATGTAGCCTTTTCTGATGCGTCTATAAACTTCTGATAATATATATTACTAAGAATATGACTCCCGAAGAGAAAGCAAGAATAAAGATAGACCAATGGTTTGCTGATGCAGGCTGGAAGGTAATCAATAGGGATGATTATGAACCTACCTGTACGGCCGTTGCCATAAGGGAAGGCTTGTTGAAAGGAAACCTTGAAGCTGACTATTTTCTGTTTATTAACGGGAAGGCTGTTGGGGTGCTTGAGGCCAAACGTGAAGAAACGGATGCTTTTGCTTCAAAAGTTTGTGAGCAGGCAGCCTTATATGCCAAAAGCGTTCCAAACATTTATCAGACATATCAAAATCCACTGCCCTTTATCTTTACCTCAAATGGCAAGGAGCTATATTTCTGCGACTTTCGCGAAAAGAATTCCAATTTCAAACAAATAATGTCTATCCCCACCCCACGTGAATTAGTCAAGGAACTGGGGATTGAAGACACCTTTGCCGGGCTCCCGACATTGAAGAAGAAAGGACTTCGCGATTGTCAATATGAGGCGGTGACAGAACTTGAAAAGAGTTTTCGCACGGGACAAAAACGTGCGTTGATGGTACTTGCAACCGGGGCAGGCAAAACCTATACGGCTTGTCTTGCTGCATATCGAATGCTTTCTTATACACCGATGCGCAGGGTGCTGTTCCTCGTTGATAGGAACAATTTGGGGAAACAGGCCGAGAATGAGTTTGGTACGTTCCGATTGACAGAAAACGGGGACGCTTTCAATACTATCTTTACAGTTAATCGCCTTCGTTCCTCGTCCATCCCTTCTGATAGTAACGTGGTAATTTCTACTATACAGCGACTATTCTCGTTCTTGAAAGGAGAAGATATTGAGGATAGCGATGATGATGACGATAACGAACCCACAGAAGAAGTGACCTTGCCACCCAATCCCAACTTGCCACATGACTACTTTGACATGATTATCATAGACGAGTGTCATCGTTCAATTTATGGAAACTGGCGCAAAGTATTGGAGTATTTTGATACCGCAAGACTGGTAGGCTTGACGGCTACCCCTATACCCGAAACAATGGCTTTCTTCAACAACAACCGCATCGTCAACTACACACTAGAGAAGAGCATCTTGGATGGTGTGAATGTGGACTGCCGTATATACAGAATAAAGACGCAAGTAACTGAAAATGGTGGAGCCATCTTAGAGGGTGAAAGGCTAAAAGAAGAAACGCGCTATACGGGAGAGGTGAAGACAGTGAGCAGCAAGGAGGCCAGAACCTATACAAATAAGGAGCTGAATCGAAGCATCATCAATCCTGCACAAATAAAATTAATCCTTTCGACTTACAAAGATGTAGTTTATAAAGAACTGTTCAACGACCCGCAACGTGAGCCGAATATGGACTACTTGCCTAAGACATTGATTTTCGCTCTCAACGAAGCTCATGCTACCAACATCGTGCAGATAGCCAAAGAGGTGTTTGGTCGGGACGATGACCGCTTCGTGCAGAAAATCACATACTCGGCAGGAGACAGCAACGAACTGATACGCCAATTCCGCAACGATAAGGATTTTCGTATTGCAGTAACTTGTACGTTAGTCGCAACAGGAACGGATGTCAAGCCATTGGAGGTGGTCATGTTCATGCGCGATGTGGAGTCTGAACCATTGTATATCCAAATGAAAGGACGTGGTGTGCGCACTATTGGTGATGAGCAACTTCGCAACGTCACACCAAATGCCTTCAGCAAGGATTGCTTCTATTTGGTAGATGCCGTAGGTGTGACGGAACACGAAAAGACGACTCCGACAGCCACTGACGAACCGACTACAAAAACCATCACGTTGAAAGAATTGTTGGAACGTATCAGTCATGGCTATATTCCCGATGAATATCTCAAGCGACTTGCTGCTACCCTTGCCCGAATTTACAACAAGGCAGACAATTCGCAACGGGAAGAGTACGCTCGCTTGGCTCATGAGGACATGAAGGTGCTTTCTGCCAGAATATATGATGCGTTGGAAAAAGGCATTCTTCCTCCATTTGTTGATACAAATGAGCCCAACCTTGAGCGTAAGGGCTTGGTCTCTCCACTTGCCAATCATGCAGATGCCCGAAAATACCTGCTTATTCTTGCAGCAGGATTTGTCAATACGCTAATGCCCGGAGAGGATACGCTCATATCCAAAGGGTTCTCCGTTGAGGAAGCCAAAAGCACAACAGAGGCTTTTGAAACGTTCTGCAAAGAACACGCAGATGAGATAGAGGCTCTACGCATCATCTATAACAATGAAGGAGAGGCAATAACCTATTCGATGTTGAAAGATTTGGAGAATAAGCTAAAACTGGCCAACAACCATTTTACTTCCAAACAGCTTTGGAACTCCTACGCCATTGTTAATCCCAAGACGGTGCGGCGCTCTACAACGAAAGAAGAGAGCGATGCCTTGACGAACATCATACAGTTGGTGCGCTTTGCCTTTCATCAAATTGAACGACTGGAGAGTGTGGTCACCACTGCCAAGCAGTATTTCAATCTATGGATGGGACAAACACAGCGTGAAATCACTGACAAGCAACGCGAGGTTATCAGCCGTATTGTGGACTATATCGCATCCAATGGAGCTTGCACAGTCAGAGACATTCGTGAGGACGATGCGACTCACGCAGCCCAAATGATTCGGGCGTTTGGCAATATGCAGAAAGCAGACGAGGCACTTCATTCACTTTACACATTTGTAGTTTTAAGAAAAGCAGCATAAGGAAATGGCAACAAATAATACAACAGAGCAGTCGCTCACTAAAAAGGTTTGGAATCTGGCAACTACTCTTGCCGGACAAGGTATAGGATTTACTGATTACATCACTCAATTGACCTATCTTCTGTTTTTGAAGATGGATGCAGAGAACGTGGAAATGTTCGGAGAAGATTCGGCAATACCCACAGGTTATCAATGGAAAGACTTGATTTCTCTTGATGGTTTGGATTTGGTGAAGCAATATGAAGATACTCTTAAGCTGCTTAGTGAGCAGGACAATCTGATAGGTACGATTTATACCAAGGCGCAAAACAAAATTGACAAGCCCGTTTATCTGAAAAAGGTCATCTCAATGATAGATGAAGAGCAATGGCTCATCATGGACGGGGATGTGAAAGGTGCCATCTATGAAAGCATCCTTGAAAAGAACGGGCAAGACAAAAAGAGTGGCGCCGGTCAGTACTTTACACCTCGTCCGCTTATTCAAGCAATGGTGGATTGCATCAATCCGCAAATAGGTGAAACGGTTTGTGACCCTGCGTGTGGTACGGGTGGTTTCTTGCTCACTGCTTACGATTATATGAAAGGGCAGTCGGCAAGTAAAGAGAAACGTGACTTCCTGCGTGACAAAGCCTTACACGGTGTAGATAACACGCCTTTGGTGGTAACGCTTGCTTCCATGAACCTCTATTTGCATGGTATAGGTACAGACCGCAGTCCTATTGTCTGTGAAGATTCCTTGGAAAAAGAACCATCCACTCTTGTAGATGTGATACTGGCAAATCCACCTTTTGGCACTCGTCCGGCTGGTTCTGTGGATATTAACCGTCCGGATTTCTATGTGGAGACCAAGAACAATCAATTGAACTTTTTGCAACACATGATGCTCATGCTCAAAAACGGAGGACGTGCAGCCGTAGTGCTTCCTGACAATGTACTCTTTGAAGCGGGAGCAGGCGAAACTATTCGCAAACGTCTGTTGCAAGACTTTAATTTGCATACCATCTTGCGGCTGCCCACAGGTATTTTCTATGCCCAAGGCGTAAAAGCCAATGTATTGTTCTTCAGCAAGGGGCAGCCTACCAAGGAAATCTGGTTCTACGACTATCGTACGGACGTAAAGCACACACTTGCCACCAACAAACTGGAACGTCACCACTTGGACGATTTCGTCTCTTGCTACAATAACCGGGTAGAGACCTTCGATGCAGAAAACAATCCGCAAGGTCGCTGGCGTAAATATACCATTGATGAAATCACAGCTCGCGACAAAACCAGTCTTGACATCACTTGGATAAAACAAGGTGGCGAAGCCGATAACCGCTCATTGGCAGAACTGATGGCTGAGATAAAAGACAAGAGTGAGACCATTAGCAATGCGGTTGCCGAATTGCAGAAGCTGTTAGCTAACATTGAGGAGGATTAAAGACTGATGGACAAAAAGATTATCACTATATCACTGGAGCAACAGTTTGGAGAGGTATTGGATATTATTCTCCAGCATCAGAGCCGTGCCACAGCAGCGGTAAATGAAGAACTTTTGCTTACTGCCTGGCATGTGGGCGGATATGTATCTGCAAAGCTGAAAAGCGAGGAATGGGGCAGCAAGGTCGTAACCCAATTGTCTGAATATATTCGCACTCAGCGACCTGATGTAAAAGGATATAGCAGAAGAAACATTTATAATATGGTGACGTTTTATGATGCTTATTCTTCTGAGGCGTTCCTTGCGACCATTGGGAAGTATCTAAATTCCGAATTTGTGCAGCCAAAAACTGCACAAATTGAGATCGACTCCATACCACAGCAAGAAGGTGATATAATTGTGCAGCCAGAAACTGCACAAATTGTCCAACTGGAAATTGGACAAATGCCTAAGGTGTTGGGATTGACTACATTGACTAATCATACGGTGATTTTGTCTCAATGTAAGAGTAGTGAAGAAAGGATGTTTTACATTCTCTATTCCTATAAAGAACATCTGGTAAAGCGAGAGCTTCAACGCTGTATTGCCAATCAAACATACACGGAATTGCTTGGCAATAAAAGCAACATGTCGAAAGGCTTGCTTGAAGCATATCCAAATGCTCCGGTCATATTCAAAGATACGCTATTCGTAGATTTCTTAAATTTGCCTAAAAAGCATAGTGAAGCAAAGTTGAGAAATGGTTTGGTGGAACACATGAAGCAGTTTATTCTCGAACTGGGCAAGGATTTCATCTTCATGGATCAGGAGTACCGTCTTAACATCGGAGCTTCTACATTCAAGGCAGATTTGCTGTTTTTTCACCGTGGTCTGCAAGCTTTGGTAGCGGTGGAGTTGAAGAAAACTAAATTTCATCCGCGCGACCTTGGTCAACTGGAGTTTTATTTGGAAGCACTTGACCGTGATGTAAAGCGTTCTAACGAGAATCCGTCTATCGGTATTATTCTTTGCCCAACAGCAGATCATGTGGTTGTGGAATATGCTATGAGCCGCAGCATGAGTCCAACCATGATAACCGAATACAAGCGCATCCTCATACCTCAAGAGCGTATGCAAAAACAATTAGATGAGTTCTGCAACCAGTTTTTAAGCAACGACTAATTTTATGGATACAAAAGCATTACGCCAAAAGATACTTGACCTTGCGATACACGGAAAGCTTGTACCGCAAGACCCAAACGATGAACCCGCATCAGTCCTGCTTGAACGAATCAAAGCGGAAAAAGAACAACTGATTAAAGAAGGCAAAATCAAGCGTAGTAAAAAGTCTGCAAAGACTTCCGATACATCACATTATGAGAATGTGCCATTTGAGATACCGGAGGGGTGGGCCTGGTGTAGACTGGAAGATATTGTATGCGAATTAAAATACGGAACTTCAGAGAAATCATCAAGTGTGGGTAAAATAGCAGTTTTACGAATGGGGAATATTACGAATGTTGGTACAATTGATTATTCCAATTTAGTATATTCTTCGAATGATGAAGATATTGAGCAATACTCTCTAGAAAAGGACGATTTACTATTTAATCGCACAAATAGTAGTGACTGGGTTGGGAAAACAGCAATCTACAAGAGAGAGCAACCAGCCATATATGCAGGTTATCTTATTCGCGTTAGACCTTTATTGATTTCTGCTGACTATCTTAACACTGTAATGAATAGTGGCTATTATCGTGATTGGTGTTATGTCGAAAAAACAGATGCTGTTAATCAGTCTAATATCAATGCCCAAAAGTTATCGCAATTAATGATACCGATTCCTCCATTAGAGGAACAAGGAAGGATTGTAGTAGAGATGACTCAGTGGATTTCTTTAATTGACATAGTCAAGAATTGTAACGATGATTTGCAGACAATTATCAAGCAAGCCAAAAGTAAAATCCTCGATCTTGCCATTCATGGAAAACTCGTTCCACAAGACCCAAATGACGAGCCAGCCATCGAATTGCTGAAACGCATAAACCCCGACTTCACACCTTGTGATAACGGGCATAATGAGAAGTTACCGCAAGGTTGGATGTGTTGTCAACTTAGCAATGTGCTTAAAATAACAATGGGACAATCCCCTAAAGGAGATTCCTTAAACAATAATAGTGGTATAGAATTTCATCAAGGGAAAATATGTTTTTCAGATAAGTATCTACAGAAATCAGAAATTCTCACAGATGAACCTATCAAAATAACCGAGCCCAATTCTGTCTTGTTGTGTGTTCGAGCACCTGTTGGTGTCGTTAATATAACAAAAACCAGAATTTGTATTGGACGTGGACTATGTTCTTTAAGCCCCTTTGAAGGTAATTCTGATTTTTACTTTTATTTGCTCCAAACACTACAAGATAGTTTTGAGAATCAATCTACGGGAACTACATTTAAGGCTATATCAGGAGAAATAATAAAGAACGAAAAGATAATTCTTCCTCCCCTTGCTGAGCAAAAGCGCATCGTACATAAGATAGAAGAACTATTCTCAGTCCTTGATAACATTCAAAATGCCTTAGAAGTGTAGCCAAATACACTTCTAAGGGCAGATGCAGCTTTACCAGTTTACCACTTTATCCACAATCTTCTGTTGTTCGCTGGCAGTTCTACGAAGATAGATGCGAGTGGTTTCTATGCTTTCATGTCCCATGAGATCGGCAAGCAGAGCCAGGTCGTTAAAGCGGTCGAGGAAGTTCTTTGCGAAACGGTGGCGGAATGAATGAGGATAAACAACGTCCTTGTTCATTCCGTACTTTTCAGCAAAGTGTTTGAGCTGGGAGGCTATACCACGAGTAGTGATACGTTGCCCGAAACGGTTCAAGAAAATATAACCAGACGTTAGACCCTGACTTTGCAACCATTTCTTGGCCTCAGTCCGTAAGTTCTTGGGAATGTATAACCGTCTGATTTTCCCTCCTTTGCTATACAAATCAAGATACCCGACATTTACATGCTCCGCCTTAATGTGGAGTAACTCGCTGACACGTGCTCCGGTTGCTGCCATAAACCACACGATGAAATACCATTCATCATAACCATCTGTTTTCAGTTGGGCTTTGAGAAACTTGTAATCGGCATCACTGATTACATTTTCCAAGAAGTTCTTCTGCTGTACTTTTACGAACTTTACTTTCAGCTTTTCTTGCTTTGTGAACTCCAAGTATTTATTGATACCTTGCAGTCGTAGGTTCACGGTTTGTGGCTTGAAGTTTTCTACCAAATACCCCTTGTATGCCAAAAGGTTCTTCTTGTTCACTTCCCCATAATGATTGATGAAATACTGCACCGTCCACACATACGATGTGACGGTGTTCTTGGCAAGATTGGTCTTTGTCAAATGATTTTTGAATTTTGTTACCATACTACATTGAATTAGAATGAAGATGGTAATAATATAAAGAAACGTATCGGGCATTATAGGCAGTTGCCGCAGGGATGGACTGTTTGTAGGCTTGAACAAATTACTGATGTATTGGATAATTTGCGGAAACCAATAAATTCAAATGAGCGAAGTGTACGTATTAAGGATAAACGAATAGACGAGCTATATCCCTACTATGGTGCGACAGGACAAGTCGGACTAATAGATGATTATATCACAAATGGCCATTATTTGTTACTTGGAGAAGATGGAGCACCCTTCCTTGATAAAAGCGCAGTTAAATCATATTCTATCAGTGGAAAATGTTGGGTAAATAATCATGCTCACATTCTATCCCCCAAGATAAATTTTGACTTCCTACGCCATACTCTTAATCATATTGATTACTCAGAGTATGTGACCGGAAGTACACGGCTAAAACTTACACAAAACGATATGCGCTCTATAAAAATATTGCTTCCGCCATTTGCTGAACAACAGCGTATTGTAATAATGGTTGAAAGACTATTCTCTAACTTAGATAAGATAATAGAGAGCTTATAGACTCTCCATTATCTTATCCAAGGACATAAAAGCCTTATTTATAGCGTCTATTATTCTTTGCTGTTCCTTATAAGGTGGAATAGGTACATCTATCGCCTTGAATAGTTTTTTGTTCAGGTGAGGAATAGCAGAGCCGACCTTATTTTCTCGCAATATTTTCTTATGCAAGTTGATTACTTGTAATACATATTCGATATCCATATTTTCACTGATAGAAAGCTGTTTAAAGGTGCTGCCTTGGTAGCCATCAATCGGAGTTTTGAATACTTCTCCAGAATTTTCTCCATCTACTAAAATCAATAGAGAGTTTGCTGCAACATATTTGCCGAAAGACAAAGTCTTGGCGTCACGCTCACCACGCAAATATTTGACATCAAGATTTATTCTTTCTATGCCACTGTGTTTATCGCCATCAACTAAAGAGCATAGCATTTGCATAGGAGCGATTGACCATCCCTGCGGCAACTGCCTATAATGCCCGTTATCACAAGGTGTGAAGTCTGGATTTATACGTTTCAGCAGTTCAATGGCTGGTTCGTCATTCGGGTCTTGCGGAACAAGTTTACCGTGAATAGCGAGATAAAGAATCTTAGACTTGGTTTCGTTAATAGTGGCAGATAAATCATTTTTGTTAAATTCTATGTCATCAACTATCCGTAACCATCTATTTATTTCCTTAATGATTCGTTCTTGCTCTCGTATCGGAGGTATTGGTAAAGCCATTCTTTCCAAATTATATTTGGGAAGTCCTTCTCTACCACTACCTGTAATTTTCATTGTCTTGACGAAGAAAGAAGACAAAATAAAAGCGTGAAGATATTTGGGCTTTATAATGATAGGACGCAGAATGCAAACATGCTGACTTACATTTCCACGTACAAAACTCGCTGGAACAACAGCGCATCTACCCAGAGAACCTCCTGTGATATTCAGCAATACATCATTAGCCAATACCTCCGTTCCATTCATATGTTTATGAACCTCCTCAGAAATAAATTTTATGTCATCGTACACAAGCCCTTCATTGTACACATTTTGAGAACGAAAGAACGGAATACCCATTTCAGAATAATTGCTACCTTTGGGAGTACTACCAGAGCCTATCTTTGAACACACTTCTTCTATCGTCGCCCACACCCAGCCCTCTGGCACTTCAAACGGCACATTCTCATAATGTGATGTATCGGAAAGAGAAAAGGAGAGGAAAAATCCCCTCCTTACTCTCAAATCGTGTGTCAGACATTCAAATCTTTCAGTGCCAATGCGTAATTGTGTCCGAAAAGGTCTTTCCTGACGAACCTCAAGCCAAGTGTTTGGTAATAGCCGTATTCATCTCCTTCGGTACAGAGATACTCGTAACCATAACGTGGCATGTATTCCTTGAAGAAACAGGCCATGTCTTTCAGGTTTCCTTCTTGGTTCTTCTTGAAATTGCTGCGTACGATGATGATGCTCCAGTCGGGGAAGTTGCCCACGCCGTTGCTGTACTCCCAGAAGCGGATGTAGCAGTCTAAATCACGCTCACGGATGTCCACGCAAAAGCCATTGGCATTTTGCATCACGCTACAACTGTTTCTGTAGCCGAACTTCTCACACAGGTAGAGATTGAAATCACAAATTAAATCGTTGTGTAACATAATTGATAAAGTTTTAATTGTTAATAAATTGATTATAAATGAAAGCCTCGCTTGCGCTTAGCCTTTTTCTTCTTCATCAGGCGATTGAACTCGGCTTCTTCTACGGCAGTGGCATCGTAAGATGAACTGCCGTTTAGCAGACCAAGACTTATGCTCGCTCCTTCATTAAGATGAGAAACGCTTTGCTGCACCTCTGCCTCTTCATGCTTAGGCTTCTGCTGAGCAGATTCAAACAAGGATGCACAAGCATTCTCTTCCAATCGGTTGTCGATGTTCAGGTAGCTGAACTCACGGCTGACCTTTGAACCGGAAAACGAGAAACCACCATACTCAAACTTGACACCTTGAATTTCCCGTGTAGTGCGACTGACCTTGAATTTCATATCAATGTCCCGGTCAGCAAGAGCATCTTTCAGTTCGTTCCAACTCTTGGCATTGGACAGTTCTTCTTTCAAAGCCTTGTATATCTCGTGCTTTGCCCGGTCGTAAGGACGCAAGTGTTCCTCGTTGATATGGTCTTTGCCATTCGCGAAGTACAGTCGGTATTTCGCTGTCAGCATCTTGCAAACTTTCTCATTCCGGCGGAAGTCGTTCTTGTCACTAATCGTCTTGCCATCATTATCCACCCGATTGAAGACGATGTGGCAATGTGGATGTTCACGGTCGATGTGCCGGGCAATGATGTATTGCGTATTCTGAATGCCCATCAGCTTCATATAGTCATGAGCGATTTGTAACATCAGCGCATCATCGTGTTTTAGGCGGTCGCTATCTTCAGGAGAGAAGTTGAGCGAAGTGTGTCCGACAATATTCTTTACCTTTTCATTGAGCAACGATTGTAACTCAAATTGCTCCGCCATTTGTTCGGGTGTTCCGTCCACTCCGACCGCATCAAGCAACTTGGACTTTTCTTCTTTGAGGACGTAGCAAACGCATCCATTGAACGACGTCCCTTTCGTTTGTTTACCTATCATCTTTCAGCCGTCTTATAAGTTGATTAATACGTTCAGCCATCTCTTCACATCGTCTGGCAACGGCAGAGAAGCCATAGGTGTTTGCCTGCCTCGCCAATTGGTTGAGGTTGGTGCTTTCTCCAATCAACTGACGAATGATGTAGATATGCTCTTGCGAGATTCGTTCACGTACTGAACCATTCTCGATGAACGAGCGGATGACTTCACTTTGAGTCCGTTTAGTCCGTCTGCAAATTGCGCCGAGCAATGCGTACTGCATATCCGTTAGACGGAGAGTTATCGTATATTTCTTTTTCATTTTGATTCCGTTTTTAGTGAATAATTTGTGACCATCGGGAGCCGTCTCCTCAGACTTTTTGAGGAGCAAGTGGTCGGGGAATGTAATACACCGACATTAA
>ERZ838839.414-NODE-414-length-54971-cov-43.689799_pt1 | contig 54971 bp, 46 predicted proteins | sample MGYA00519909_ERZ838839 | MGnify/ENA primary metagenome ERZ838839 (study PRJEB31850, sample SAMEA3708843) | human gut metagenome | biome: human gut; feature: human-associated habitat; material: faeces | place: China | collected 2014 ...
ACGGGGTTCCAGCCTAATTTTTTATGTTGCTAGAAAGTTTTAGCGGACACCAATAGACTTTAATGCTGATTTCTACCAAGGCAGGCATCGAAACAGGCAACTTGTCTGCAACAACGGAGAAAATGATGCAGCCTCAACCAATCAAATCAAAAACCGGCTGTATGCCACCAAGCTAATCGCTACAACAACTTTATGGAAAGGAAATCTGTCTTTTGGTACGGAAGAAATATGGACCGACCGTTGGGATCGTTTCGAACAAAATGGGTTCTCTGCGAATGCCGACGACCACATCCGTCAGGACATCGCTTCTGTCTTCGCTGATTATGTACTGGAACTGGGTGCATTCAGCCTGCAGGCCGGATTACGATATGAATATCAGAAGACACATTACTACGAGGCTGGCATTTTGCAACCGACACAAAGCCCTCATTACCATCATTTCCTGCCTATGGCTTCTGTCTTCTATCGAAAAGGAGACTGGAATGCCGGTCTAAGCTTCAAGCTACTAAAATTAAGCCCAGGTTATAGCATGTTATCGAGTGCTGTTTCTTATATCAACAAATACCAATACAGCAACGGAAATCCGAATCTTGTTCCACAGATACATCGGGGATTTTCCTTGAATGCCGGTTGGAAATGGATTAATCTCGATTTATATTACGACCATACATTAGATATGTATACCTCCTACTTAAAACCGTACGACGATGTCAATCATCCCGGAGTATCCCTCATGACAAAGGCCAGTATTCCCCATACCTATGCATATGGAGGAGCAATCTCCGCTACCCCAAAAATCGGTTTTTGGCAACCTAACATCAGCACTGATATCTTTTGGTTTCACTCCAATGCACGTTCATTAGGCATTGAACAACTTTGGAGCGAACCTCTGTTCAGTTTCCGGCTTGACAATAGTTTTCTGTTGCCACAAGGTTGGTTCATCAATCTTACCGGAAGTATCAGTACACGGGCAAAGCAGAGTTATGCCATTTTCAAACGGAATGGTTATGTAGATTTACGTATCTCCAAAACATTCTGTTCCGACCAAAACCTGCAAGTATCTATAGTAGGATATGACATTTTCCGCACACGCCTGGGAAAACGTTTCGATATGTATGGCGACCGTACATTCATACAAGAAGACAGTTACGCCGACAGCCAGCGAATCGGAGTGCGTATCAGTTATAAGTTCAATGCAACCAAGAATAAGTACAAAGGCTCTGGTGCCGGACAAAGCGAGAAGGAGAGATTATAGGCTACAAGTGTACGAATTACAACTTCAAAATTTTACCTTTGCAGCCAGTCTGAAAATAGATGTGAATGATTTGGAAAAAGAATACCGACAATAAGACAACGGCCTTCGAGAGCCTGTTCCGGCAACAATATCCACCTTTAGTGCGGCATGCCACACAACTTTTAAATGACCCAGAAGAAGCAAAAGATGTGGTGGAAGAAGCCATGGAACAAGCGTGGAAACGGTGGGATACATTGGCCGAAACGCAGCGTACATCATGGCTTTTTACCACAGTCCGCCATCTGGCAATCAACCGCCTCAAGCACCGGCAAGTAAAAACCGATCATGCCGAAGGTATTCGGGAAGCAACAGTGTTCGACCTGCAATCCCAATACTGGGAACATGAATATCAGCTTCGCCAGGCTGAATCCGTAGTGGAAGCCCTGGGCGAGCCTACACGGACAATTGTACGCCTTTGCTATTTCGAACAAAATACCTACCGGGAAACAGCTGAACAGCTGGGTATCAGTCCGGACACAGTCAAAAAACATATTTCCAAAGCATTACGCACCTTACGTGAAGTTTTGGGCAAGAAATAAGAGAAACGATGAACGACGAAGAAAAAAACATGTACAATGATGAGGACCTCCGTCTGCTTCAGCTATTGGGTGAAGCAGCAGGTGAGCAGCCTTCGGAAGAAGAAACCGAAAAGGCTTGGAAACAATTCCAGCAGCGTCATCAGCGACGTCAGAATAACCGATACATGTGGACAAGCATAGCAGCAGCTGTGCTTTGTCTCATCGCATTGAGTCTGCCTTTCGTCTGGAAACAAATCAATGCCCACTCTATTGAACTTTACACTGCCCTTGATGTGCCCTCCGAAACAACGATTGTCGAGGCGGGAGATTCCTTGATTCTTTCTACACCACCGGAACAGACAGCCGAAATCCGACTTTCCGACGGCACACGAATCGTATTGGGAGCCAATTCCCGTTTGAAGTACCCTCGTACTTTTGCCATGCATCTGCCGCGTAAAGTCCGTCTGAGTGGTGAGGCACGCTTCGAAGTAGCACACGATGCGGACCGTCCTTTCTCGGTACAGTCTGGAGAAATGCATACCGAAGTACTAGGTACCGTTTTTGACGTGAACGCATATCCCGGCAGCCATGCTCAAGTTATTCTCTACGAGGGCCGTGTTCGTATCGGACATAAACACAAACAGCTTGATATTCATCCCGGACAACAGGCTGTTTTGGAAGAAAATAAACACCTGAAAGTAACGAATGTAGACCTAAAACAGGCAGGTAGTTGGACCGAAGGACTTTTCGATTACGACAATATGACATTGGAAGAAGTCATGAAGCATATCGGTACGTGGTACAACGTCAGCATCATAGCACAATCAGACCCATTCCTCAAACGTCGCATTCATTTCCGCTTTCCGCGTAAGGTTTCGCTCCACGAAGTCGTCACCGCCCTGAACGATCTGGGGATAGCACGTATCACTGTCAACCGCCAAACCTTGCAGGTAGAGAAACCTTAATCTACCTGCATCATTGCTCCGAGTTGAAAAGGAAAATATGCAATCACTATCTTTTTCAGAAGACAGGAGACGACTCGGCATTGCCTGAGCACAAAAGCAAGCTTTTTGCTTTGGCACTGCGCTCGTCTTTCGCTATCTTTTCATAAGACAGGAGGCGACTCGGCATTGCCTGAGCATAAAAGCAAGCTTTTTGCTTTGGCACTGCGCTCGTCTTTCGCTATCTTTGTGTCAAAAAGAAAAGTACACATGAACTACGCATTATTGGAAAATTTATATCTACAACATACCGGACATAAACCGGATTGCATTGAACCACTGGCCGGAGCAGGTTCCAACCGCCAATATTTCCGCTTGCAGGGTAATCCTACCCTTATCGGAGTATGTGGTACTTCTGTAGAAGAGAACCATGCCTTTCTCTATATGTCGCACCATTTCGAAGAAAAAGGACTTCCAGTCCCTCGTGTTTATGCCGTATCGGAAGACGAAAACTGCTACCTCCAAGACGATTTGGGAAATACATTGCTGTTCGATGTAATTGCACAAAGCAGAGAAAGCGGAAACTTCGGAACAGAAGAGAGAGAACTACTGAAACAGACCATTCACCTGCTTCCCCGTTTTCAGTTTGAGGGAGCACAGGACATGGATTTCAGCATTTGCTATCCGCAACCGGAATTCAACCGCCGCAGTGTGCTATGGGATTTAAACTACTTTAAATACTGCTTTCTGAAAGCCACACAAGTGGATTTTCAGGAAAACCGTCTTGAAGATGATTTCGAACGTCTGGCCGACCGTCTCCTGAAACAGGAATATTCTACTTTCATGTACCGCGACTTCCAAAGCCGCAATGTAATGATAAAAGACGGACAGCCTTATTTTATCGATTTCCAGGGAGGAAGAAAAGGACCTTTCTACTACGATGTGGCCTCTTTCCTATGGCAGGCAAAAGCCAGATATCCGGAAGAACTACGCCAGGAACTGATTACAGAGTATTTCCATACGTTGCAAAACTATATAAGTATCGAAAAAGAAACCTTCCTTGCCGAATTGCGCCAGTTTGTACTCTTCCGCACTTTGCAAGTATTGGGAGCTTACGGATTCAGAGGATACTTCGAACAGAAGCCTCACTTTCTGCAAAGCATTCCTTATGCCATCGAAAACCTCCGCCAACTGCTTTCCGAAGGCTTCGAGGAGTATCCATACTTGTGCGAAATACTGAAGAATCTCACCGAACTCAAACAGTTTGCTTACGAACGGAATAAACAGAAACTTACGGTACGTGTCATGAGCTTTTCTTATCGCAAAGGCATCCCCGAAGATCCGAGTGGAAACGGAGGAGGATATGTATTCGACTGCCGTGCCGTTCACAATCCGGGCAGATACGAGCAATACAAGTCGCTTACAGGACTGGATGAACCGGTAATCCGTTTTCTGGAAGAAGACGGAGAAATCACCACCTTCCTGCAGCATGTCGATGCATTGGTCGACCAGCATGTTCATCGCTATCTGGAGCGAGGCTTCACCCACCTCAGCATCTGCTTTGGATGCACAGGCGGACAACATCGGTCGGTATATTCTGCCCAACACGTGGCCGAACACCTGCACCGGAAGTTCGGAATACGAATTGAACTGATTCACCGTGAACAACAAATTAGACAACTTTTAGAACCCCGCCCATAATGAAAGCCATGATTTTCGCAGCCGGACTTGGAAGCCGGCTCAAACCCCTGACCGACCACATGCCCAAAGCCTTGGTGCCGGTAGCAGGCAAACCGATGCTGGAGCACGTCATTCTAAAGCTAAAAGCATCGGGATGTACGGAAATAGTCATCAACATCCACCATTTTGGAGAACAGATTATCGATTTCCTGCAGGCAAACCAGAATTTCGGCCTCACTATTCACCTCAGCGACGAACGCGACTGCCTGCTAGATACAGGGGGAGGAATTTTAAAGGCTTCTTCTTTCTTTACCGGAGAAGAACCCTTCCTGGTACACAATGTAGATATCCTTTCGGATACCGATCTGAAAGCATTGTACGAATATCATCTTCACAGCGGCAACCAGGCTACCCTGCTTGCCAGTCGCCGACAAACCACACGTTACCTGCTTTTCGACGAGAACAAAAATCTTTGCGGATGGGTAAACAAGAGTACAGGGCAAACCAAACCCGAAGGATTTACAGTGAATCCAGACAAACACCATGAATATGCCTTCAGCGGAATCCATGTATTCTCCCCTTCTCTCTTTCCCTATATGAAGCAAGGATGGCAGGGTAAATTCTCCATTATGGATTTCTACCTGCAAGCATGCCGGGATACACGCATTGGAGGATACCTGAGCGAACACCTCCATCTGATAGATATCGGAAAGCCAGAAACACTGGTACAGGCCGAATCATTCCTTGCCAAACTATAAAAAAACAGATTCCACACTTTTGACAATACAATAATTTATATTACCAAAAGTGTGGAATCTATTTTTTAAATATGATTATCTTCCTTAGAAAACAAATCCCATTCTAAAACCATGAAACTTGTATTTTCCGGAAAATCCATCTCCTAAATTCACCTTCTGCATATTAAAAACGTAACCAGCCAATAAATGTTCAGAGATATGCATACCTACATTCACCTCCATGGCCAAACCTCCCTCTTCTAACCAAAAGTCATGACCATATCCCATTCTCACTCCCAAATATCCGGCAAAATCTTCATAAAAATAAGGCGTTTTTGCACGAAGTCCAATCAATCCCTGTAAAATACTCGGACCAAGACCTTCATTATTTACAGTTTGTCCTACATAGTTTACTCCAATCAGATCAATTCCAACATAACGATGCACATTATACTGATAACGGACACCTCCAGTAAAACCGACTTTACCATCAACATCTGCCATTTTTCCAACGCTCAAATCAATTCCCAATTGATTTCTCTTCATATCAGAGCCTCCGTCATCATAGAACCATTTCTGTGCATTTACAGACAACACAGAACAGCACATCAATAACAAAACAATAATTTGCTTCATATCAATCTCCTTTCTATTTTAATTCACGAATCAACATACCAGGATAAAAATCACGACCGCTTATTTTCTTAAATGTAGTATATTTCAACTCCGAACCAGCCGCACCTTCCTCCGATGCCATATAACGATTATCACGAATCATCCCAGGTACCGGTTTAATCTCTCCTACTTTCTTGTACTCAATCTTATTATCCTTCATCACCACTTCCAAAACTTCAAAACGGGAATCTTCAGTAATCCCCTCTTTCATACCGATATCAGCACAAAGAGGCTCTACACTAACCAAAGGAGTCTTTACCTTGAATGCTTCAAAATTCTTCTGCAACGAAGCTATATTCTCATCAATAGCACGCTGACATGCTTTACGGATCATCTGTTCAGGCTCATCCAAATTAACACCGATAAACGAAACGTTCTTTCCACTACTTTTCTGACTGCCAATATACTTCAGGCGGAATTTACCTTTATTTTCATCGAATGCTATTTTTTTAGCTTTATCGGGAGTAGAAGTATAATACTTAGTATAAAATGCCATAGAAGTCTCCTCATCCCAAACCAATTGGAATAGGTGTGTATTGACATTTACCTTAAAACCTTTTAAAGTTTCCATCATATCCCCCATCGAATTTCCTATATCGGTAAAATTATCAGTACCCATATATGCATCAGCAAGCATTCCTAATGCTCTGAGACCCATTCCTATAGCTTTACCCGTTTCTTCTCTGTCTATATAACGGATATCATTTACGACCAAAAAAGTATTACCAATTAATTCTTCACCGGCATCTTCAAGCATAGCTACCCCTCTTTTCGAGCGTGCAGCTAACTCTCTATCAAATTCATTTGCATCATACAATCCGCGTTTTTTTACCAGCTCAACATCGCAAACACCTGTAAAGGGATCTCTGTTGAACCAACGAGATACCAAACGGGAAGCAATCTGATTTTTCTCAATAAAATCATTTACAACCTCAGTATCTTTCAGCTTTGTACTCATAGATACCACTCGAACGGACAAATTATGATTATTGTATTTATCCGGAGTGGGAATCTGAAGAAAGACATCCGAAATTTCTTTGGCAAATTTTTGATCATCATGATTAATCAGCAAACTATATAAAGAGCTACGGCGATATTCCATTGTAAGAGAATCTGTTTGTGCATAAGACACCATAGATCCCCATGCCAGCATCGCTAATAAAACTATTTTTTTCATAAAATAAAGATTAAAATCAAATTAATAGTCCCATTTTTCATCTGGTATTTTATCTGTTATCTTATATGAATTAACAAGTGGATCTTCATATATATTTAAACGGAAAGCATCTGTCTCATTCAACTTATTCTTACCCAGATAATTCATATAATCCAAAGCATGATTCAAACGAGATGAGGTAGCCATCACACAAGGCACAATCACATCACCCTTTCGCCCAACAGCACCATATTTACCGCCCAGATTTACGATAGCCATATCATTCTTAAAATTATAGGCATCATTATATCCTGTTATGAAAGCCAGTGTTTTCTTTACTCGATCAAAACAATACCACAATTCACCTTTCTTTCCCCATATCAGTATAGGTTCAGCTTCGGTTATCAGCTTCATGTCATCCCATTCTATATCCGCCACTACTTTGCCTGTCTTGTCTATCATTCCCCATTTTCCAGAAACAGATACACCAGCCCATCCATATCTGAAATCAGTAATTCCACTATATTTCTGCGAAATCACCAATTTTCCGCTCCGGTCTATCACTCCCCACTTTCCAGACTGACATACGCCCAACAAGTCCTCAGTAAAATGAGGTTTTACTGCATCATATTTCATCGGGACAACCTCTGTTCCTTTATTATCAATAATACCCCATTTTTTACTAGAAGCATCTTGAACGATGCATAACCCTTTATCGAAATTCATAGCCCAACCAAAAACTTCGGTAATTTTGTTTCCAGATTTATCCACAAAATATACTGAGTTTGAATCGGTATTCAACACTTTTCCCACACCATCTGTATAGGAATATAAGAATTCATTTTCTGCAAATTCTTTTAAGAAACCGGTCTGAATATTATAATACCCATAATGTAGTTTCTTTCGACGTATTTTCCCCACTTTTGCAATGCCGTCAGATGGACAGCTGACAGTATTATAACGCCCTTCAGGAACCACTACATCCCCATGAATATCCATAACACCCATTTTTAAGGTATTTTTGCCGAAAAGGAAGAAAGTCGAATCTGTCAAAATCTCCATATTATTGAATCCCAGACGTATAGAGTCTTCTTTTTCCTGACTTTCAACATTATAAAGTGCAGCACGCAAGTAATTCTGAGTATCAAATAAACGAGTTAAAGGTTTTTCCAACGAATATTTATTATAAAAAGAAGAAGTAGAAGCATCATAATCCGTTACATCTGGATTCCCAACAACTTTATACTTATAAAAATAACCTATATAAGCATATTTTGCAGGGATAATGACTTTCCCCTCTTTATTAAGCAGACCATATTTAGCCCCCTCAATCTTTCCACTCTTCTTATTAATTTTTCCAGAAGAAGCAAACCAAATATTACCAAATCGGTCCGGCATTCCAACAGCCACATATTTAGGCTCCAACAAAATATCCATCTGTTCGTTTATCAGACCATATTGCTTACCTTTAAGAATATAAGTAATTCCCTGATCAAACTCTCCGATTTCATCATATTCAGGCTTCAGCACTTCTTCTCCTTTTTTATTCAAAATGCCCCATTTTTCTCCTTGTAAAATGCCATTTTTATAGGAACCACCCACAGCAACTCTACAATAAGAACCTGTAAACGGAAGAATAAGGCTATATTTAATTTTACCTACAGAATTTCCTTTTACATCTATAAAGCCATATTTATCTCCTTTTTTTACCTTGGCAAGCCCTTCTTCAAAAGGATATGCCTCCGCATATTTATAAGAGATAACTTTATTTCCCGCCTCATCTACATAACCGAATCGTCCCTTCTTGTCAGCTTGAGGACGCAAATTCTGAGCCTGCAAATTCAAGCACATACACACAGAACTCAGAATAAACAAGAAACTAAAATTTACCTTCATATTACACTATCTTATTTCAACCACATAATATTTGTTGTTTGAGGTTGTTGTCCATTTCCATAGGCAACTCCCACTGCACGAGCCGCTTCTATAATCTGCTTGCGAAGAGCGATCTTGTCTTCATATTTTTTACGGAATTCATAATTCCAGTCATCTTTCATTTTTGCCTTTACCTCCTTATAGAGCTCCATTGCTTCATCATAACATGCCGCATCAGGCTCTAACTGGTTCAATATCTCCGCAACCAATTCCGCCCCATGAAGGTCTGGATAAGTAGCCCAAGCAGTACGAGCTTCCATCAACAAACGGTCGCAATTATAATTAATATATTCATGATAAGTCTGTATCAGATCTTCAGATACTGCTTCATATCCCTTACAACACATTGGTACAGAGGTCAACAAGAATAAAGCCTTAGGATAATCACGAAGTTGTGCAGCTCTTTTCGCTTCTTTCTGGATATTACGATATTCTGTATCATAATAATTTAAAATATGCTTCTTTCCTTCTTCCAAAAAACTTACCAAACGAGCATTATTTTTATTTAGGGAGCGATAAGCATTCAGATAAGCACGTTCACGGCTCTCTCCTACCCCACGTATTTCAAAAGAAGTACGTGCAAAGACCTTTTCTCCCCAATAGTCTCCAATATACAAATTCAAAGATAATGTAAGTGCTGTTTGAGCCGGAGCTCCCGGAACCACCTGCTCATACAAAACAAGCCCTTTAGCTGCAACGAAAAACTGAGCATACTGTCCAGAAGCACTGATACCATCATGACTTACCGCTGTACATAACCGATTGTACAAATATTCATTCGCAGACTCAGGAGTATTATCCTTCTGATCTACAGAAATAGCCATCAAATGTATATCACAATCCTGTGCATAAGAGTAAAGTCCGATACACAACAATATCATTGATAAAATAGCTCTTTTCATAAGCATTCTTTTTTCTATAATTATTTTTCTCCAAGTACCAAAACAGCCTTACCTAACCCTTTTGTAAGCAACTTACACTCTATATTATATGGAGCCTTACGTAAGTCACGTCTCAGATTATTCACAAAATTTCGCGTATCCATCGGCATTCCATTTTCCCGGAAAAGAGGAATACGCACCTGTTCCAATAACATTCTGTTTTCCGTAGCATCCGATACGCTGTAACGATGCTCTACAGTATGATTATACATCCATGTATCAATAATATCTGTAAGCATTTCGCCATCGAATTCCGACTCAAGATTCACCCCACTGCCATTATCAAAAGTAAGGATTTCCACAGAAACTTCACGGCCGTTAGTCTGTAAGTCATCAAAATACATCTGAAGTTGAGATGCAAAGTTATCCATATTACTTAACACGGCCTCTTCCAAAAGGACAGGTGTTTCTGCTGATATCGAAGGTGCTCCTGTTCCGGTAGCAGCAGCAATCTGCTTATTGGTATAGGCATCTAAACCTCGTAAAGTATACGTAACCGAACGTTTCGGGCCTACTGTATTAATTTTCCATACCAATTCTATCAAAATATCAGCCTTGGCACGACTCATCAGTTTTTCATAAGGCGTTTCTGCCAAAGAAGCTCCTGAAGTAGCACTCATCAACATTTCATTCTCAGCAGAAGATTGCTCCAAACTACGGATTGTAGAGGATAAGTCCTTCAAAGGAAATCCTCTTTCTGCCATTAACTCTCCTATTTTTGTAATGACATTCAATAAATCTATATCATTTTGCAAGGCTAATTTATAGTCAGGCACATTCATTGTTATTCCCTGTGCACTATAAGTCGTCATATAATCATTATTCATACACCAGGCATCTGCCGGTATCACCATTAACGTAGGCTTTTTTACTTGAGCAAATGCTGTTTGAGCTATCACTGCAAGAAAAAACAATAATAAAACAATCTTCTTCATATTTATTTCTTTAATATATTATCAGCAATCAATTTTTTCTCCAAATCTGCTCTCAATATACGTACAACCACCGCATACGAATCCCGAGTCTGGTTTTTAGCTTTTACTCCAGAACCCATTTTGGTTACATCCATTTTCAGGAATTGCGTATATTCTCCACTACCAAAAAAGTGATTAAAATAGTTTTCATATTTTTCCTGTGCATTTACCTCAAACAACAAAGGCTTAAAATTACATTGTCCTTTTTTAAGACCTTTAAAAATGACATCACGTAATGCATTCTTTTTGGCCTGTTCCATTGCTTCAGAACGAGAAGATCCCTGCCCCCAAGCACGTACCACAACACTACCATCCAGTGCATTATCCATACATTCTGTTTCAAATGTATAAAAAGCTTTTGTTGAATACGACTTACATGAGTTCATTCCCATAGCAAATAGAAAAGAACAGAGAATCAAACAAAATTTCGTTTTCATATTCATCACATTTATATTGTTAATTAAAAACCAGCACCAAGGCTTTTTATAACCCCTGCCTGTTCCAAATCTTTCCGCAATTGTTCTTTAGAAACAGATAATACAGCACCTATTTTATATTGCTTTTTTGCAAGCTTAACAACCTCATACTGAGAGGTTACCAAATCTGCATAATTTAAGTATGCTTTATTATCTTCAAAAAAAGGTTCAAAGAAATCTGAATGTTGTTGTTCTGTCAATATACTTCCCGCCAACGGTTTTTGCTTTACTCTTGAATCTGTATCAGAGAATCCTTTAAATAAAACTCCATGAACCGCACACTTTTTCAGCAAATCCAAATCTGGTTTATTTTTTTTAGATACTACATACACCTTCACCAAATATGTACCTTGCATACCTGTACCAGCTCCTTTGATTTCATATTCCAAAGGTTCACCAGCAAAAGAGAAAACCGATACAAAAAACAAGATTAACACAGATAAATAGAATTTCACTTTCATAACATTATCATTTAAATTTACTCATTTACTTTTCACAAATCTATACATAATTCCATTGAAAACCTCGATAAATTTTGTAAAAAAAATTTTTTAACAAAAACATCTATAAAATCAGATGACAATTCATAGTATACTTAAAGAAAAAACTGAATAGATTACAATATCTCGTACACTATTCAGTTTTTTCTTTTAATAAATTAGTTTCAATTTTTACATCCAACTCATATTACTTCAACAATCTGTCCAAAAGAGCAGCTCTCTTTTCCGAAAGTTCTTTAATTCTTTCAAGCTCTTTGGTATACGTTTCTGCCGGCATTTTAGCCTCGTCACTAAACTGATAGTAGAAAGGCCATACCTCAAAATTAGCTTCAATTGCCTTACCCATTTTCACCGGAGTTTCTTCAAGTACCTTTTCGGTTACAGCCTGAAGTTCAGCCTTCTTGGAAGCCCATCTGTCTGCGACAAACTGTCGGAGCGTTTCATCTTCCCACAATCTTTGGAACCAGTCATAACTTACATATTCGGGCATCCAGAATCCGGCATAAATCATCAGATTTTCCAGAGGAGGATAATTCCATTGTGGTACACGCTTGTCATTATCCCACCCTTTGTCACAGTCCCATATCGGGCCGAAAAACAGTTTATCAACACCTCTGCGCTTATACATATATGTACTAGTATATCCGTCAAGATCGCCTACAAACTCTTTTATGATTATAAAATCGGCAAGTGTCTTTTCATCGAAATATTTTCTCCAGCCATTTACAGGATCTTTAAAATTTTCACTATACAATACCCTTTCTGCTTCGTTGATGAATTTGGTGATATACTCATACTGCGCCGGATCACAATCATCATCCTTCGGATACTTATAGCTCATCTTTATTCTTTTCAGAGCAGAATAATGAGTTCCCTCATGCAAATCTGTTTCTATCACATACCCACCGGTTATTTTAGTAGGATCAGCACCGTCCGAAGCTTCCAGATCCTCTACCTCAATACGGCCCGGAGCCTGTTCCACCTGATCGCTCATCTGATACACACCAAGATATTCCCCGTCTTTATAAGATCTAACACCGGTAGACGCATCGGTATAATATCCGGTGATATACACATTCACGTATTTTGATGCCGGAGTAAACAGTACCGCCTTTTCGTGATGATAAGATTCAGACGGATTATAAAGAATCTTGGAATATTCGAAGGCAATATGTGTTCTGATCAAAGACTTATCCATGTCCTGTGCCAACAATGTCCAGCTTTTCTCTTTTGCATGATTTAATCCGATTGGGCTGAACTTTTTAGGAAACTTGATACGGAACGGCTTTTTGGGCAATATCCAGGTAGAATTTCCTCTACCTCTCATTTCAACGGTTCCCTGCTCGGCGCTGTTCCACCATCCTTCTCCTGTAGATCCCGGTGTCTTGTCGTAAAGCTGGATTTCTGTATCTACATAATCATCCTTACTGGTAATCTCTACCTCCGGTTTAAAGTGAAGCACAGCAAGTTCTCTATTTATTTGCGGACAGTTTAAAGAAATTTTATACTCATTTTTTATTCCACTCTCCGCAACCACAGTCATTATAAAATCATCGGCAAAAGACAATTTTGTTTTTCCGGATACCACTTCATTTCCATTCACCAAAACCTTTGCGCCATTGGTTTCAAAGTTCGGTATCATCATTTCAGGTTCGTCTCTATCAATCCATTTCAGATACATCGACGAGAAAGTTTTTGTGTCTCCATCATAAGTAAATTTTAAATCCTTGTCCAAGCCATTAAGATTACCGGCAACAGAAAACGACAAAAGCTCACAATCATCACTTTTCGGTCCTGCATCAGGTACATCTTCATTTTCCTTACATGAAGAAAAACAAATCTGTACGATAAGCACCAAAAGAAGATAAAATCTGTTTACGTGTTTCATAATATTTATATGTATTTACTAAAAAGGTTAACAGTTCTTGCCTAAATATGATACCGGTTGGATTTTTTCATCTTATCTCTACAACTTTTCTTATAAACCTACTTTCTTTAAGTACGGAAGAACCCCCAAAAATCATCGATTATCAACTTAGATTTTCAAAGATAAAGATTTATACGGAATAATATACATTTTTTCACAGAAAACTATACTCACAGACCTTCTCTTCTTATTCCCCCAATAGATTTACTAAATCCAATAAAAAAACTCCCGAGGAAACAGATTTTCATCTATTCCCGGGAGCATCAACCTGAACTCAAAAAACAACAATCTTCTTATCTATGCGATAGATACCTATAAACCCAAAAATACAACCTATTTTATATCGTAAATTCTTACGGTTTACTGCACATCACCTTGAGCGATTTATCCAATGTCTTTCCGTTCACTACCGGATAGACATTGGTTACACGAGGGAACTTTCCCGAATAACTATAGGTAACCTGCATTGTCTTTTCTTCCTTGGGTTTCATGGTATATGGACTTGTAAACGTCACATCAGTATTACCATCTATAATAATAAAGAAAAGCTTCATCTCTTTATCTGTATCGTTGGCAAACTTCAAATCCATTTTCTTTTTATCCCCTTCATTCATATAGCCAAAAGCCATTATTTCAAAGTTCATCCACAGTCCTTCTCCATACTCATAAGGATAACGCTCCGAAACAGGATGTTCATAGGGTTCTACGGTTCCCTTTACCCAGATACGGGTATAGTTTTTATTGTCGTTTGTCATCACCACAACTTCTTTGCTGAAGAAACCAGGACGATAAGCCGGATTAAAATAAACCTTCACCTTATCGCTTGCTCCCGGTTTAATAGGATATTTAGGGTATTCAAACTTTACACAACCGCATCCGCTGGACATACCACTGATTGCAACTGGCTTTTTATCTACATTCTGAAATGTAAATTCATGAGAAACAAGACCATCTTTCTCTTTTATCTTTCCAAAATCAAAAGAACGTTCTTTAAATTTCAGACTTTCAGAAAAAGTTTGTGAATAAACATTTGCAAAACATAGTAATGTGATGATATAAGATAGAATTTTTTTCATATTAAAGAATAGGAGCAGAATATTATTCATATTCTGCTCCTATTTAATTTTATTCAGTTACATATACATTGATTTCACCTAATTTACGGCCTGCCCAACTACCATAATTCCATTCCATATTAAATTTGAGATAACGAGCTTCCAAAGCCCCCAACAAAACCATACTATATGCATTCTCAATAGTTGAAGGACTAGACAAATTACAGATATCTATCCAATCCTCACCATCAGTACTTATGCTCCAAGATATATGGTTCAAACCTCCCCAAAAATCACCTGTTGTATAAACAGATGCACCTTGAATCTTCATTACAGATTTCAAGTCGATAGTAATTGTTGGAGATTTACTAAATGAAGTACTCGTAGAATTCTCTCCGTCTATACAGTTTGAAAGATCTGCAGAAGCGTCATCTGATGATATTTCCCAATACGATTTATCAGTCAATACAGTTCCAACCATTTCAGTAGCCTCTGAATCAATATAAATATAATCACAATTAATTACAGTATAACTGTACCGATTATTCAAAGAAATAGTGGCACTTGAAGAATCAGTCAAACGAATAGGAATCACATAAGAGCCCTCTAACAATTTCGCACAATTTTCTTTCGATACAGAAAATTCAATTACGTCAGAAGCAGAGTAAGATCCTTGAGCAAACTTCACAGTTTTTCTAGTCCATGTTATCAAGCTTTCGTCAATTGCAGTATATTCCACAGAATTTGTAGCATTATATTTTTCTACTAAACTTGCATCAAAATCAGCAGAAACAGTAACCTCACTATCTACAGGACGAGTCGCATATACAGGTATTTGAACTAATACCTCATCACCTTTTACTGATTCAACACCTCCCATAGGGCTACGTGAAACATCGAAACTATAATTTGTTTTTACAAAAATCAAATTATCTGGATTTCCTACGACATCATAACTTTCATCATCACAAGACTGAAAGCCCCACATGCTCGCAAGACACAATGAAACCGACAATAAATATTTAGAAACTTTCATAGCTGTAATACTTTTAATGAAAGCATGGAGAAAAATCAATAAATATTTAATCTTTCTCCCGCTTTCATATTTAAAATTTGATTACTGAACGCATTTATTTATATCATCAGCATCCCATGCTACATACTGACTATAATCCAATCCATAGGTCAAACCAGCACCTTCTCTAATTTCACGACAAGTATTAGACCAGTCCATATCATAGCCATTGTTTGTTGCATCATGGAAAATATGTCCTTCTCCTTCATTCATCTTCCAGTAAGCAACCAAGCCATTAGAAGCTGGATCTACACCACAAAGTCCCATTTGCAATTCAGCAGGAGTCAATGCACGGTTCCAAACACGCATTTCTGCGATACGTCCTCTAAAATATTGAGAAGACGGATAACTTGTCCATGACATACCCAATTCAATACGCTGGAAATCTACAGGTTGACCATCACCATCTCCTTGTGCATCAAGTACACCATCTACATACATAGAGAATTTACTACCATCGTATGTCAATGATAAAGTATACCAACGATTTGTACTGAAACGAGTAACAGAAGGAACACTACCAGTTGGACAAACCCACTGCAAACAGTTTACATCCATACCAGCTTCACCAAAACGCAACATACTTGAACGGCTTTCATCTTTTGAAGTAAACGCACACAAACGAGCGATAGAGTGCCATTGCTCTGAATAGAACTTAATTTCATAAGTAAAGTTAGACAAAGATTGCATCTTATCATCAGGGAAGATAAAATTGCTATACATGTTTGTATTACTTATATTCAATGAAGTAAAATGAAGGATACGGGAAATCTGTAAATAAATGGTTTTTGAAGGAGCCAATACCTCCAAACCATCAGACTGTTGGATCGTTACAGGAATTACGTATACACGTCCTTCACTTAAGTTTTCAGTAGAAATCACCTTTACAGTAGCCGGTGTAGAAAAAGTCTTGCCTTTTTCTATCACCACATCCTGATTTTCTATTTCTACAGTACCATCTGGTACAGGATAATAGTTAGTACTATGCGCTTCATTATAAGCTTCTACCAAAGAATTATCGATACCAAATTTGATTCTTACATCTTCATCTACTTTATTCGTAGATGTAGCTGTTACCGCATAAGAAGATGGAGTATCTTCTACCACAAACTTTACAACCGGATTAGTTTCAGTACCCGAAACCAACACCACATTCTTATTATAATCGAAGCTATCCCCTTCTGCACAGCTAAACATAGAAAAGGTAAGCAAGCTTCCCCATAAAAGAGTCTTTAATGTATGTATATTCATCATAGTCTTTTTATTGTTTATTATTCTTTAATAGAAGGATTCATAATCTGAATAGACTGACGGAATTCGTTGTAAGGAATACCAGAAGAAGAATAATAGTTACGTCCTAAGAAGAACACACCACATCCTCCTTTACGGCCTACTTCCGGCTCCCAGCGAGCATAATCCAGCAAACGTCCACCGTCCAGATAGAATACACCAAAAGTTTCACAATAAATCATTTTCTCAGGTGGGAATCCTGCAGGTTGAGTAAGGAAGCCTACCTGATTACTATAAGCTTGTTGTACAAAATAATCACAATAAGGAATACAATCTTTTGGAGGAACACTATTAAAATAGTCAATAATCAACAGTTTGTTTGGAATAGAACCTTGAGGACCAAAATATTTAGCCAGTTCTACAGTCAAACGATACATATCATTACCATTCCATCCTTCATAGTCTACGTCTACACCGTCCAATCCCGGTTCCAATACCTGATTGACAATCCATTTGGCATAAGCGGCCATCACTTCATCCGAAGGATTTGGAGATCCACCCATATCATATTCCACACCGTCAACAGTAAAGACATGACGATAGTGAGAAGCATCGGCATGCATCACAAAGCGAGTACCCAACTTTTCCTGTACATACTTCATGTCGCTATATGCTACCGGATGTGTTTCTGGAGTAGGAATACCCATCCACAAATTCACAATATCGATACTATCTGGAAGTCCCATTATACGTTCTCCCCATGAAGCCGGATCTTTACTACCTTCCACACCTTCAATCGGAGACCATGCTTCATAGTAAGCGAAACTCATTTCATGATTGCTCTGCTTGTAAGCACGGATATTCGCATAATACTGTTCATCGTATGTTTTCAACTTTTGTATTTCAAGCTTTTCCACTTCTGTATCGCAGCTGGAGAAAGCCGCAAGCCCGATACCCAAAGCCAATATACTTGTAAGTTTAAGTTTCATAGTCGTTTGTTTTATTTAGAGTTATATTTTCGGTTAACGATCACGTTTGTCCCACCAAAGCTTAGTACCGCCATTGTCAGCACCACCTAAAGCAGCAATACCACTGGCTACACCTTCTGCATTGTTGATTTTCTCATCACGAGTATACGGCAAGCGACGTACCTGCAATTCAGTATCAATAGTTCCGTTACTTCCGTTTACTACTACAGGAATCAGTTCCGGATATCCGGTACGACGGTATTCGCTCCAGCCTTCCGGACCATCCGGATACAATGCAATCCATTTCTGAGTGATGATACGTTCCAGTTTGCCTTCGAAATCGTCAGCCTCATCCCATGCCGGAGTAACCTCTGTACTGAATGTATAGTTGTCGCTACCTACCTGATCTTCGTATGCCTCCGGAGTAGAAGTATCATCTGCCAAATAACTGTCTGCAGAACCAGCTCCATTTTCTTCGAAAGAAACACGCACACCCTGTTCGTAGAAAGTTTTAGCATCACCACCCATGTTCCATCCTCTCAAGGCACCTTCTGCACGCAAGAAGAATGATTCAGCAGCAGTCATCCATACTACCGGAGTAGTGCTGGCATCCATATTCAGATTAGAAACTTTTGTACCCTGGTAATTGGCCATGTTTGAAGTAGAGATACCGATACGTACTCCGTTATATCCACCATCTCCTGTCAGTGTAAAATATTTACTGATACGAGGGTCGTTCAATCCATCCATATAGGCTACAATAGAAGCACAAGGACGGCAGTCACCTGCATTAAAGTTGTAGGCAATTTCCTGCAACGGATGGTGGTAAGATAACAGACCATGATTTAACTCTGCACGATCGACCTTTGTTTCAATCAATCCGTAAGGGCTGTTTACAGACAGTTCTGCCTGTTCCTGAGCCAGTTGAGGATTGGCGTAAGCTACACGCATAGCCAGACGCAAACGTAATGTATTGGCAAATTTTACCCATTGAGCCACACTGCCACCATAAATATAGTCGTAGTCACTCATCAATTTTGCACTACTGTTACCACTCACATAGTTTCCTAAGATTTCGATTGCAGAGCCCAATTCTTCGAAGAATTTTTCATAAATCTTATCAAGCGGATCGTACTGATTGGATGCTCCATAATTTACATAAGGAATAGGGCCGAAAGTATCTGCAATACGGTGCATACCAGCAACTTTTACTACTGTTGCCAATGCATCGACTTCCTCTAATCCCTGTTCTGTAGCAATCTTATGAATATTCTGCCACGGAGCCATAATTCCGGTAAAAGCATAGTCGAAAGTAGCATTTACCCAACTTTCCTGAAAAATATACTGTCCATTGTGTGCAGTACTACCCAAAGTTGCTGCTATATATCCTGCATATTGGTCGTGAGACAATTGTTGCGCAATCTGATAGTCAGAGTCCATCATCTCACCATCTTTGATAATTACTACACGACGCAACATCTGAGAGAAAAACGCACCTGTTTTCAGGTTGTCCACTCCCATCATTTCTTCTGTAACTTCATTGGGATTCACATTGTCCATATAATCAATACATGATGTATTCATCAAAGCCAAAGACAATCCCAATAAAGAGAATTTTCTCCAAGATTTTATATTGTTAGAAATCATATGTTCTATAGTTTTAAGGTTGATTAGAATTGTACTTTCACAGAGAATCCCAGGTTACGCAAGCTTGGCGACATAAACATGTCGATTCCCTGGAAATAAGTTCCAGTACTTGCAGTCAATTCCGGATCGAAAGGTGCTTTTCTATACAGGAAGAACAAGTTCTTACCAATGAATGATACGTTCAGTCCCTGAATCCAACTTACATACTTGTTGATTGGAACATCATAGCCCAATGAAAGTTCACCCAAACGGACATTAGTTGCACTGTATACATACATAGAACCAATACCACCAGTATTACCGGCACCACCTACAGTAGTATAATATTTCTGTGCATCGATAGGACGACCGTTTACAATTGCTCCACCCATATCACGAGCATCTGCAGAAGCCTGAGATACACCGTATGAGTCCATCACTGCCTGAGTCTGAGAAACGACAATACCACCTACACGTGCAGTCAACAGGAATCCGAGAGACAAGCCTTTGTAAGAGAAGGTGTTACCCCAGCTCAAGTTGTACTTAGGAGCACTGTTACCAGCCTTCACAAAGTTATCGTATTCAGGAACAACTACCTGATCTACCGGGTGTACATAAATAGCTCCGTGTTCGTCTGTACGCAATGTATTGACATAGATATCACCGATAGAACCACCTTCGGTCAGAATCATCTTGTACATACTTGTACCACCCATATCAATCCAGTTCAATGAAGTCTTTTCATGAGTGAACGGATCTTCGTAGTCGCGAAGCAATTCTACCACTTTATTCTTGTTCAGAGAGTAGTTCAAATATGAGCTCCATCCAAAATCACCCCACTGATCATCGTAACGCAAAGAAACTTCAATACCTTTGTTATCAACACGACCACCGTTTACAACTTCCGATTTGTATCCTGTTGTAGAAGACAAAGTACGTTCAAAGAACTGGTTGTAAGTACGAGACTGATACAAAGTAGCATCCAATTTCAATTTGTTTTTAAAGAATACAAAGTTGAAACCAAGTTCCCATGATTTGGTACGTTCCGGTTTCAGGTTTGCATTCGGTCGGCGAGACTGGGTAACCGGAGTTCCGTCTACCAAAGCATAAGTCGGAATAGCCAGGAATACGTCAGGAGAGTTACCTACTTCAGAGTATGAAACACGTGCCTTCATATACGGCATAATATCGGTACTGCATTTAAAGATATCGGTAAAGATACCAGACAAACCGACAGATGGATAGAAGAATGAATTGGTAGCTGTACCTTTAAAGGTAGAAGACCAGTCGTTACGGGCTGTTACATCCAAATAAGCCATTGACTTATATCCCAACTGTGCACTACCAAATACGGCACGTTTCTTAATGTTGTATCCATACTGGTTGGCAAGATTCTTTTCAGTTGTATCTACGTTACCGAAAGTAAACAAGTTGGCTACTGATTTCAGTTTACCACCAAAATAGTCAGACTGATACTTGTTATCTTCGAAGTTGGCACCGATGTTGGCAGTCAAGTTCAATGTATTATCAGCGAAATACTTATTGATATTTACCAACAATTCACCATATACCTGCTTTCCTTCGATGTTGCTCTTAGAATAGAAACCATATTTAGAGGCAAACAACGTATTGGTACCCGCATCGTACATACGTTCGTGAGTTTCATTGTTGCGGTCCATTTTTACACGAGCGCTTACGTTAATCCACTTAGCAAAATCGTACTTCAATGATGCAGTAGCCATATAACGATGCTTGTTATTAGGCATTGTGATATGTTCGGTAATCCAGTACGGGTTCTGCAAAGACAGACCGTCACTGTATGGCCAGTACTGAGTCAGCAAGTTACGTTCTACATCATAGCGCTGATAAGCCTGAATCTTAGAAAAATCATCACCTGCAGGGAACAGATAAAGCGGAACCAACGGGTTGAAGTACAAACCTTGAGCGGTCATGTTCTGTTCCTTGATTTCACTCATCATAAAGCTCAAATCAAGAGTCAATTTGTCTTTCAGCATCTTGCTTACGTTACGAACAGTTGCATTGTAACGTTCATAATCGTTATTATGAATAATACCGTTGGCATTTGTTGTACCCAAAGAAACATAAGTCTGGTTCTTTGCAGTACCGGTAGACAAGCTGGCAGAGTTTGTTACATTGACACCAGTCTGGAAGAAGTCACTCGGATCGTAGCTGCTCGGAGTTTTCAGTTTTGTACCCCAGCTATAGAAACTACCAGTTTCGCTCTGTCCGTATGTGTTCTGGAATTCCGGGAGAACCAAAGGAGAAGAGAAGGTAGTATTGTTAGAAATAGTTACTGATGTACGTCCTTCTTTACCCTTCTTGGTAGTTACCATTACTACACCGTTTGCGGCAGCACTACCATAAAGAGCAGCAGCCGAAGGTCCGCTCAATACAGAGATTGATTCGATATCTTCCGGGTTGATACCAGAGATAGGATCTCCGGAAAGTCCGGCTCCTTCGTAAGCATCCGAAGGCTGGCCGTTAGCCGCAGACATATCCAACATTGGAATACCGTCGACTACATACAATGCGTTGTTGTTACCATTCAAAGACTTGGCACCACGCATTACCACACGAGAAGAACCACCCACACCCGAAGAAGAAGAGTTAATGGTTACACCGGCAATCTTACCGTTCAAGTTGTTTACGAAGTTGGCATCTGCGATACGGGTAATTTCGCTGTTATCTACCTGCTGTACGTTGTAAGACAAAGATTTTGCTTCTTTCTTAATACCCAATGCAGTTACAACGACTTCATCCAGCACCTCTGTATCTTCTTTCATGCGGATAGCCAAAGAAGGTTTGTCCACAGTAATATTCTGAGTAGCATAACCGATGTAAGAAACTACAAGTACATCACCTTTGCGTGCATCCAATGCAAAATCACCATCAATACCTGTAATGGTTCCGGTAGTAGTTCCCTTTACCTGAATAGCAACACCAATAAGAGGATCACCATTGGCATCCACAACAGTACCTTTTATTTTCTGAGTTTCACCCACATTTTGAGAGTTTTCTACAATCAAGATATACTGACCGTTAATCTGATAAGTATAGTTTGTTCCTTTCAGAATAGTTTCCAGTGCCTGTTCCAGGGCTACATTCTGCAAACTCAAATTGGTTTTCTCTTTTCCCTTCAACTGAGAATTGTTGTAACCTACAGACATTCCAGTCTGTTTTCCTACTTGTTTCAAGGCTTCTATTACAGAAATATTCTGCTTCTGAATAGTAATTTTTTTGTCCTGCTGTGCAAAAGTAGCACCCGGAGTAAGAAGCAAACATAAAAATAATGAAAGAACCTTATTTTTTGCCTGCTTATTCGTTATATTTTGTATTTTTGAAAGCATTTTTTTAGTATTAGTTAATGATTATTACTAGGTTAATTATTCATAGCATAGAAATAACAAAATGCTAAGCTGCAAAAATGTAGGTTTCACATCCAGGAAGATCTGGCCTCTTCCTGGATACTTTTTATCATAGGCGTGTTTTTCTTGTTTTTAAAGGTTAATATTTAAGTCATCTCTTTTTTTGTATCAAATAACACTTGTTCTCCTTTATCTGATATTCCATATCTCCCACAACCCGTGTAATAATATCCATTACCTGAGGTAAAGTTGTCTTGGCCGGGAAACGGAATGTATACCGGTCTTTCTTCAAGCTGTGAAGACTATATACAAAGGTATATGGGTATTTGTGTTCCAGACGGGTGATAATGTCTTCCAATGACATTTCACTAAAAATCAATTCTCCCCTTTGCCATGCAGTTACGTCTTCCATATCCGGACAATGTACCTGATGTTCTTTGGTGCTACAGTTGAAAACAAGTTGTTCATGGGGTTTCAGAATAACCTGCGACTGCAAATTATTAAAATCGACCTGTACACTTCCCGACAGCAAGGTAGCAGTCAGGCAATCATCATCGGCATATGCCTCTACATTAAACTCTGTTCCCAATGCTGTAACCTGAAAACCGTTCGACTTGACAATAAACGGATGTTCTTTGTCCGGTTTTACTTTGAAGTCTGCCTCCCCTATCAAATACACACTTCTTGTGTCTCCTTTAAACTGAGCCGGATACAGCAAGGTAGTCTTTGAGTTCAGAATAACCTCAGTGCCATCGGGCAAGGTCACCTGACGCAAATCAGCTACCGGAGTGTAGTTTTCTATCAGATCTACATCTTCTATCCGACTAAAATAAATCATCAAGGTGATAGACACGGTTGATACGGCAAAAAAGAAAACTGCAGCAGCCTGCCAAATCCAGGAAGGAAGGAGCTTCTTACGGCGAGTCTCCGTTTGAAACCCTATATTTTGCTTCATCTTTTTCAGCGAATCGTTCATGTTTGCAGGAGCACTCTCCATGCCGGCTTTTTCCCATAACATATGTAAAGCCTGCTCTTTTTCCTCTGCATGCTCTTCGTCCGCAAACCACTTCCAAACCTCTTTCTTGGTCTGTTCCGAATAGTCATTCCGGACAAAGGTCTCTACAATTCGTCTTATACAATTTTTCATTTAAACAGTTATTTTAAGTGCTTTTCACTTATAAGACGAATAACCGAGACCAACTACTTAAATAAACTCAAGAAAAAATATAAAAAAATTGCTTTTTTCAATTCTGCAAGAACTAAATAGATTTGATATTCCACCGTACGGACCGATAAATCAAGGCGTTCCGCTATTTCCTTATTCGACAAATGCATAAAACGGCTCATCTTGAAAATCTGCACCCGCTTCTCCGGCAAATGCTCCAAAGTAAGGCGTACCAGCAACTGGATGTCCTTATAATACATTTGTTCAAGGACATAATCCTCCCCCATCAGTTCGGAAAGCAAGGTATCGGGGACTACTATATTCAGATATTCCCGCTCCACACTGATATGTTTAAAACGGTCCAGAATCAGATTCTTCGTCATGGAATAAATATAGCTGTCTGCCTCCTCTTTCCCCTGCCATATTTCCGGCTGCATCCACAGTTTCAGAAAGATATCTTGGGATACATCTTCTGCATCCTCTTCAGACTTCAACAGCATTTTAGCAAAATTCTTCACTTTCGGAAAGTTACGAATAAAAAAAAGACTGAAATTCCTTTTCCATGTCTTTCTGCTTGCCTAATACTATTCCTTGAAAATTATCCATTCTAAAACAACTATAGAAAATTTACTCCCGTTACACATCATATAACATTTCTGTTATCTTTCCGCGCTTAAATATAAAACAGGATAAGGTTTACCGAAATCATCTTCCTCGCCCCGTCCCACAATCCGGAATCCTTTATGCAAATAAAAAGCCAAAGCTTCCCGGTTTTGTTCGTTTACATCTACACGATATATATTTTTCTCGCGTACCGCATAATCAATCAAAATGCTGCCATATCCTTTGTGGAGTTCGTCGGGGTGTACAAAAAGCATTTCAATCTTTTCATCAGACAGTCCCATAAAAGCAATGGCATTGCCCAATCTATTATATATAATGTATAAAGAAAGAATCGGGAAATAATGATTCATTATCTCTGACTTATAGAACAGAATATCCCCTTCATTCAAAAAACGGTGAGTATGCCGTACGGCAACTTCCCAAAGCCTCAACAATTCGTCATAGTTTTCAGCATTTCCCTGAAGGACCAAGGACTTTTGCATCACAAAATTATCAAGTCTTATTCCCAATACATCTACCTCTTGAGTACACAGTACATGGAATCCCCGTTTCTCAAAAAACCGGCGAGCCGGAAGACTTACTTCGGCATCCAACATAATAGACTTACATTCTACGACAAATTTTTCGGCTGTATACAGCAAAAGGCTTCCCACTCCTCTACACTGGTGTAAAGGGTCAACAAACAAGTCATGCAGATAACCATTAGAATCTACCGAAATGAAGCCTACGATTTCGTCCGACAAAATATGTCTGGCTGCTATAAAATGCAAACCGGATTCCAAAAGAGATTCCCAGTGTTGTAAATCGGCTCTCTCTACCCATGCATCAATTTGATCCGGCGTATAATATCCGGCACAAGTCATACGTACAGCATCTTCAAATACCCGATAAAGGGATTCAGCAGTCATCGAAACGGTTAAAATATACTCTTCCATAAATATGTCTATTATGTTATACAAAGATAAAATTTTTGAAAATACGAACCTACCGGCAACATAAAATTCAAGTATTTTCAATATAAAAACGACAAAGAATCTATACTTTGGAAAACTTTATTCAAAAAAATTTTATCCAATCCACTCTATATGAAAGTGAAACAGCACTTTATTAGAGTAAATAAATATACCTTTGCCAAAACAAATATATAAAAAAATAAATAATGCGCATATTCTTCCTTTTATTCAGCACAATCTTGTGTCTTTCCGGCTTACAGGCACAACAGAACAGACTGCAACAGCAAATCCGCCAACTTATCGAAAGTAAAAAGGCACAGGTCGGAGTGGCTGTTATCATCAACGGGCAGGATACTCTGACCGTAAACAACGATGTACAATACCCCATGATGAGTGTATTCAAACTGCATCAGGCATTGGCCGTAATCAACTATATTGAGAAGCAGGGGCTTTCGCTCGACACACCGGTCTATATCCGTAAAGAGCAATTGCATCCCAATACCTACAGTCCCTTGCGCGACAAGTATCCGCAAGGCAATATCAGCCTCCCAATCAGGGAACTGCTGACTTATACACTACAACTGAGTGACAACAATGCTTGTGATATTCTGTTCGAATATACAGGAGGAACTGAAGCAACCGACCGGTATGTCCGTTCACTGGGGATTAATGACTTCCGGATTTGTGCAACCGAAGAGGATATGCACCGCGACTTGAACCTTTGTTACCAAAACTGGACTTCTCCTCTTGCTGCGGCTTGTCTGGCCAATAAGCTTATAGAATGCCAGCTTTTTACTTTAGCCAATCAGGATTTCATCAAGGAGACCATGCTGACTTGCGAAACGGGGAAAGACCGTATTCCAAAGCCTTTTTCCGGTACATCGATACGCACAGGGCATAAAACAGGAACCGGAGACCGGAATGAAAAAGGAGAAATGATTGGATGCAACGATGTAGGATTCATATTGCTGCCTGACGGTACTTACTACACATTGGCCGTATTTGTCTGCAACTCTTCTGAAACAGATCAGACAAACGCACAAATTATTGCAGACATTTCGGAAACGGTATTCCGGTTCATCCAACCTTAAATCTGTATACACGCTTTCTTCTGACAAGGAAATACTTCGTCCGACGTCGTCGGATATAAAAACGACACCGTCGTCTTTACGGCCGACTGCGCCGAATACACAGCCGACACCGCTGATTATTGTACACGACCTGTATCATATTCATTTTCCTATGGCAGGGAACAAGAACAGAACATTATACACAAAAAAAACTGCGCCACTCACGTGGCACAGCTTTCCTAACCTTAAATTTTTACTATGAAAAAAAATCTACATAGTCTTTTTATCAAATGCCTAATGATTTCTTCACTGCTTCTACTTTTTCTGTAGCATCAGCATCAGCTCCGGCATAGCATTTCGGGCACTGCATTTCACCCTTAATTTCCATATAGAACTTAATCTTCGGTTCTGTACCCGACGGACGTACAGAAACTTTTGTACCGTCTTCTGTAAAGAACTGAAGTACATTTGATGTTTCCGGCATCTGCAAGTCGGTTACATTGCCTTCTGCATCAGTAGCCTTCAATGACTTGTAGTCTTTTACCAAAACCACTTTCGAGCCACCCAATTCTTTCGGCGGACAAGCACGGAAGTTATCCATCATGGCCTTGATTTCGTCTGCACCGCTCTTACCAGGTTTTACTACATTGACAGTTACTTCTTTAGAGAATCCGTATTCTACATAGATTTCCATCAAGATATCATACAATGTCTTGCCCTGGTCTTTTGCCCATGCGCAGATTTCTGCCAGCAATGAACAAGCAGAAACAGCGTCTTTATCACGCACGAAGTCTTCTGCCAGGAAGCCGTAGCTTTCTTCTCCACCACCGATGTACTGTTTTACACCTTCGTTCAGACGGATTTCGCGTGCAATCCATTTGAAACCTGTGTAGCAGTCCATCATTTCAATATTATTCTTGTCGGCTACTGCCTTGATCAATTCTGTAGTTACAATGGTCTTCACAACAAATTCGTTGCCTTTCATCTTACCCATTGCAATGCGGTTCTTGATAATGTAATACAAGAAAATCAAGCAAGTCTGGTTACCGTTTACCAATACCCATTCTCCCTTGCTGTCCTTGCAAGCCATACCTACACGGTCTGCATCCGGGTCTGAAGCCATTACGATATCTGCATCCAGCTTTTTAGCCAGGTCGATAGCCATTGACAACGCTTCTGCATTTTCCGGGTTCGGAGAAACTACTGTCGGGAAATCGCCGCTCTTCACCATCTGTTCGGGTACGCAGTGTACATTTTCGAATCCCCACAATTTCAAAGACTGCGGAATCAGCATCATACCTGTACCGTGGATCGGAGTGTACACAATCTTCAGATCTTTCTGGCGTTTGATTACTTCCGGATCGATAGAGATAGTATGTACCTGACGCAAGTATTCGTCATCAATTTCCTTACCGATTACCTGAATCAGTTCCTTGTTTCCTTCAAACTTAATTTCAGAAGCCGAAGAAATCTTGTTTACTTCTTCGATGATACCTTTATCGTGTGGAGCCAATACCTGTGCACCATCGTCCCAGTATGCTTTGTATCCGTTGTATTCTTTCGGGTTGTGAGAAGCAGTCAGGATAATACCGCTCTGGCATCCCAGGTGACGGATAGCGAACGACATTTCCGGAGTAGGACGCATATCTTCGAACAAATATACTTTAATACCATTGGCAGAGAAGATATTTGCAGAGATTTCGGCAAACAGACGGCTGTTGTTACGGCAGTCGTGACCTACTACTACAGAAATATCTTTCTTTCCTTCAAAACATTTGTTCAGATAGTTAGACAAGCCCTGAGTGGCAGCACCTACAGTATAGATGTTCATACGGTTTGAACCTACACCCATGATACCACGCAAACCACCAGTACCAAATTCCAAATCTTTATAAAAAGCTTCAATCAAATCTGTTTTGTCCGGATTTTCCAGCATGCGCTTTACCTCAGCCTGTGTTTCGGCATCGTAAGCAGGTGTCAGCCATTTCTGTGCTTTTTCCGCACACTGTTTAATCAATTCTTCATTTTCCATGATTTTATGTTTTAAGTTAATATGTATTCATTTTTTATAGCTGAACAAAAATAAAAGATTCGTTTTACATATCCTAATTATTTGATACAAGAATTCAAGAGTTTTTTCCAAAATCTTTTTGGGTGTACTTCAAGTTCAAATCTTTATTTCAGTTTCTTCAAAGACTACAATTGTTTATATGCATTAATTTGTATAAATTGACAAAATTACCCATCTTTGTAAAAATAAGAAAAAACAAGCTCATGACACAGCCTACATTATATATACTCGACGATCATCCGGTAGTAGCCGAAGGACTGGCACAGTTGCTTGCAACAGAAAAGAAATATTGCATCACCACCGGGCATCATTATTCGGAACTTTACCAATACATTACTCACACCATCCCCGATCTTCTGATTCTGGACTATGAACTCCACGACAAGACAGCGTTGGATGTATTGGCCTACCTCAGAAAAAAAGAGATACACATTCCGGTCATTGTATATACCATGCATACGGAGTTTTGGATTATCAAGCTTCTTATAAAAGGAGAAGTATCGGGTATCGTCATCAAAAGCGACAAGACGGAGGAAATGAGCAAAGCAGTCTCCTCGATACTGGAGGAGCAAAAGAAGTTCTATTCGTCTTCTGCCCTCAATGTGGTACTTTCCATTTTGGGAGACCATTCTGCAGCCGACTCGGTCAGCTATACCCCCAGCCCGCGTGAAAACGAAATCATCAACATGCTCTCTCGCGGACTGACTTCCGATGAAATTGCACAGGAATTGAATTTGAGTAAAAACACCATCGACACGATGCGTAAAAACATATTATTGAAAAGCGGAGCCATCAATGTTTCCCATCTCATGCGAATGGCTTTTATTAAAGGATGGATTACAGTATGAAAAACATTTTATTACTGATCCTGCTTTTTTGCACAGGTATCACACAGGCAACTTCACAAGACTTTATCAAACAAATTGAGGCTTTCGACGAAGAGGGAGCTTACGACAAAGTAGACTCGGTTTATTCTCTTGCTATCCAACAAGATGACTGGTCGCATCCGTCGTTGCAGAGCCTTGAGCTGAAGCTCACTTACGTTATTTGTCTGAACGGCCAAGGAAAATCCGAGCAGTCTTACCCCATCACTGTACAGGCCAGTAAAGAACTGCAACAGTTGAAAAACCAGACCACCAATCGTGAGGAACTTAAAAAAATAAAGAAGCTGGAGTGTAAAATCACTTACGAAATGGCTTACGGATTATGGCAGGGAAATAACAATCAAGAAGCCGTAGAAATAGTAAAAAAGGCCATCGAACAGGCTTCTATCCTCAACATGTCTGATATACTTTCGGAAGCCTACAATCTGGAAGGAGCCATCTACCGGCGTTTATTCATGCTCGACAAGGCCATCAATTCCTATCAGCAATCTCTTAAAATAGCCGAAATCAGAAAAGATTACCGGTTGGCTTCTATCATCATCTCCAATATTTCCATTCTGTACAACGAGATAGAGGAAACCGAAAAAGCAGTACAGATTTCACGTAAACAATTTGATTACCCCGTTTTAGACAGCCTTTCCATGGAATCGCGTATCAACCGGATTGTCTTGCTTTGCAATCACGGCATTCTGCTTACCAATGCTCATCATCTGGAAAATGCACGTGATACCTTCTTGCTGGCAGAACAAAGCATCAACGAACAGACTCCGGGGGGATTGAAATTTTATCTCTATACGCAATGCGGACGTATATTCCGTGATTTGGGATCGCCGAAAGAAGGGCTGCAATATTATCGGAAAGCATTATCCTATCGGGAACAGTCAAGAAATCCTCATTATCAAGCCAACTTCAATTATCTGTACGGATATGCGCTTCTGCACGACAGCAACTCACCGGAACAAGCTTATACCTACACCACCGAAGCAATCAATTTCTACCGGCAGAATGATTCACTTAACATCATGCTGCCCAAATCGTTGCTATTGCTATCCGAAATAGAGGCCAAGAAAAACAATCCGCTCTTGTCGGCCCAACTTGCACACGAAGCTTATGAAAAAGAACTGGACTTGCAGAAAGGGAAATATCACAAACGTCTGGCAAGTTTCGAAGCGGAACTGAAAATGCAGGAGAAAGACCTGGAAATAAGTCAGCTGAATGAAAAGAGGGCCATCGAAAAGGCTACTTATCAGGCCCGTATTTATACCATTATCATTATTCTGGCTATTTTCATACTGATGTCTGCCCTCCTGATTATTCATATGCGCAAGCGCAGAATTGCCTTCCGCCTGAAGCAAACGGAACTCGAATTCAAAATAAGGGAGAAGGAGAGTCAAAGCCGCCTTTTGGCCAGTGAAATGAGTAAAAAAAATGACAGAACAATATCTCAAGGGATTGGAAGACAGCAACAACCGTATATCCAAGGAGTTGCACGACGGAATCTGCAATGAACTTCTTTCTATTCACATGCAGATAAACCAATCCGAACAGAAGCAACTGTCAGAACAGCTTACTCAAATACGCGAAAATGTACGTAACCTTTCCCATCAGTTGTCTACACCTCAATTTGAGCACATCAGTTTGTACGATATGCTTTTGCTATATACCGAGAAACTGAATTTATTGGGAAGTCCTCAAATAAGTTCCTATATTTCACCGGAAGTAAAGAGTGTCATTCTTCTTCCCGAAAAGATTCTGGAAGTATACCGCATCATACAGGAAGCTGTTTCCAATACCATCAAGCATGCACATGCACAACACATGTATCTTACCACCAGCCGGCAAGACGGACAAATTGAAATTATTTTCGAAGACGATGGAATAGGCTTTAACGTCACTCAGGTAGAGGAAAATGAACTGGAATCCGGATTAGGACTCCGAAGCATAAAAGAGCGTATCCACCAGCTTCAAGGTACTTTCCAAATAGAATCCCAACCCGGAAAAGGAACGATATTGCATATACAGTTCCCGGTGTAAAACAACGGAAAATAAAATAGTGGCTGAAATCTACGACTTCAGCCACTATAAAAACTTCTATCTATATTTTCTTTAGATAGCGCATCCAATAACTGTTAATAATCTTTTATTGCATCTTATCCCAATAAATCATCTGGTATTTCTACATCCTCTAAAGATTCATTTCCCATTGCATCACCAGCTTGTTTAGAAGCCAACAATTCTTTCTTTATATCTTCAGACGTTTTGGATATTTCCTCGCATGCCATAAAATTAAAACCATCAACATTAGTTAAATCAACTGTAGCATCAATAGGAGTACCTTCTTCTGTAAAAGTCTTTTCATACAAGCTCAGTGTTCTTTTACACTCTTTCAATAACTTAACCTGTTCTTTTACTTTCTTAATATCACCGGCCGATCCTATCAGACCCACAGCGGCACCTATTCCAGCACCAATCCAGGCATTTTTCTTCGATTTTCCCACTTTTTTTCCTATTAAAGCTCCAGCGGCCGCACCTCCTCCAACTTTTGCTAAAATAATAGCTCCTGACTTCAAAGCAGAATTCAAATGCTTTTTAGCAGTATTACGATCTCCTACATTACCGTCTTTATCAATCAGTTGAAATGTATACTTTATTGTTCCATCTTCGTTCTTGACAGGATTTCCTTCCGCATCAGTTTCTATCACTTTTTTTACTGTATAGTAAGGTACATTTTTCAAAAAATCCTCAGCAGAAATACTGTCTTTTGCCTGTTCCCCATTTTCTTCATCTCCAGGAGACAACTGTTTGCTTACATCATCTACTTGCCTTGTTACATCATCAACTTTTTTAGATGCATCTTCTACCTTTGAAACAGCGGACTCTAATTTCTTCCAAAATTGTGCAGATACATTGGTTGCAAACATAGACATCAACACTGTAATCACTGCAATTCTTAAATAACCTCTTTTCATAATTATATAAATTAAAATTCTATCTATTCCAATAGCCTACAAATATTTCAGTAATATTTTCTTACTTAACAAACATCTTCAATCGAAATTGCTTCTCCATAAATGTACCACGAGCCTGTCTCATCAACTCCTCCATCGTCATATACTTTATTTTTATATTCTTTTCTTTATCTGGACGGAATAAAAAACCTTTTGGAAGTTTCTCTCTATCCAGTTCCAATTCTACAATCCCATTCTCATCTGTAACTCCAATCTGCTGAAAAGAAGTTCCATTCTTCTCTAAAACCTTTTGAAATTTTTTATCTGTAGAAAACATATTTGAAGAAATAGGAGCATCTCCATGATAAGCCCAAAACTCAACTCCAGGTATATAATCTCCCTCATTCAATGTTTTCCACTCAACTACTCGGAACTTTATCTTCAAAGGCAAACGATTCAACTGTTTCTGCAGATTATCAATCTGACGACGATAATAATCACAAGGATTATAGTTATTTATCTTCGAGAAAAAGTCGATCAAGGCAGATGCATAATTCGAAACTTCTTCTTGAGTAGCTGTTCCCTCCTTTTTTAACTCCAATATTTTCTTATATGTTCTGGCTGCCAAATCATCATATAACATACAGCTGTCACACTGACCAATAGATTCACGAATTGCCATACGCATATTTGGTACTACATCTTCTGCCTTAAATGCACTTTCGTAAGCATCACGTGCTTCTTTATATTTACGGTTATTAAACAATTGAGTTCCCAAATCCATAAACTGACTACATTCGGTCACAAAAATGTTCTTTTCTATAACCAAAGGAAGTACTACATAGCATTTCTTGTCACGAGGGCCCAAATCTGCCACTGATATTGGAAGATGGTTTGTTCCTTCTGCAAAAACATCTACCGCAGTCAATTCCTGTAATTCCGATTCACGCTGTGCTCTTCTCAAATCCAATACATCCAAAGTATCCCATTCTGCGTCGGGCAGTTGTTCTTTTGCTTCATTGATTTTCACATCCTGTGCTACAAAAGCCTTATTTGCCTCTTCTACTCTCTCCTTTGCCCGTCTAATCACATCTAATGGAAATGTGACCGTAATAATTGTAATATTCACATCTTTATCATGCTTTTTTGATGTAATCACGGCTTTCAGGTCTGGATGACAATGTACCTGCAGCCCTTTAATAGAAGAAGTAAACTCTAATGCAGCTTCTGTTTCATTAAAATGTACATTCTGTACAGATTCCTGTGCATCCATACGAATAGGTATCATCACTTCTTCCAAACGAAAAGCAATCAAAAAATCTGATTTTACTGTTTCCAAAAAATCGGTTTTATAGACACTTCCTCTTTTGCTGACCTCTACTTTGGGTTGAAAGGTTTCATCTGCATCTACTATGATACGATATTCATAATATCCGTCCGGTCTTTCTGGACTAGGATATACCTCATACTTTCTGGCGTTTGTTACCACTACTACCAAGTCATTCCGTTTAGCCAATAACAAATATCCTTTGTCCCCATTCAGATTTTCTATTCGGTCTGCTCCTTCATCACGCACGCAAGAGATATACTGTGCCTGTCCTGCAAGAGGAAATAAAAGACCTATCAAGAACAACACACAAAAAACATACTTCATAACGATTTCAGTTTCAGTCCAACATATATTTGATTATAAATCAAAACCACCTAAAGTAGATATATCATCATTGGGTTTCTGCTTCTTTCCACCTACCCATTCTGGCTGCCAGGTACGTACATGGATAACAGGATTTCCTCCGTCTTCAGGAAACTCCCAAAGCAGAAATAAATATCCCTGGTCGCTATACGTACTCGATGTCCATTCCTGTCTCAGACGTACTCCATACATAGATGGATTAATTTTAGAACGTGTAATTCCTGCACAACCACCTTCTTCTCCATTTTCACCGATTTCACTGAATTTCACATTAATCCATTTATTACGCATAAATGCCCTTCTCAGATTACGGATATATTGCTCTTTTGACTGTTTAGAATATTCTACCTTATGGCTTAATCCTCCCATATCACTACTTTTTCGTAAGGTAATCACCTTTCCTGTAATAATAACAGCATCATCACTAAAGATCTGATTGATAAAATCAATATCACGCTGATTATATGCCGTACGGAAACGCTCAATGTATTGCATAATAACCATCTGCTTTTCCTTCTCTACTACACTGCCACAACGTTCCATACTTTCCGACATATGTGCATCCAATGCCAAACGAAAATCAGTAATCTTTCCTTGTGAATTAAACTCAACCACAGTTTCCTGATAGGTACCGGTACCAAAGTCCTCACCTTCTGGAGTAATAATCAAAGGAATATGGCTTACCATCATTGTACCATCCTTAAAAACCCAACAACGCTCTACCACTTCTTCATCATCGCAATAAAAAGGAGTCACTGCCCACAAGCGCAAGAGCGATTTCAAAGAAAAATCATCCATTTCCAGGTGTTTGGTAGTCAGAATACTGCCGGCAGCTTGTGCCCGATTAATTTCTGTAAGCAAAGTTCCCAAATTAAAAGCTGCACGATCCAAAGCTACAGGACGTTCTACCATCTCATCTACAGTCAATGTCACTGTAACAGTTGCTTTTATATATCCTAAAGACAACAGGCATACAAATGCCAGCATGATATACCGTAATTTTGTTTTCATCGTCTGTTCTTTTATTAATTTATAATTCAATTCCAATTGCACCACATCCACTATAGTTCTTTACTCCATCAGGCTTATTAGTCTTAATGTTACGCCGTTCTTTGCCGGGTGTAAGAATTGCTTCAATTTTAGCATCTCTGTTATAGATTATCAGATAACACACATCCGGATTATTCAAAGAAGCATAACGGGCATATTCCTTAATCTGCCCATTCTCCTTCATTTTCTTAATTTCTTCCACTATATCTGCATATTTAGTATAGGATGCCAACTTATTTATGACTACAGGAAGCTCTTCTTTTATTTTTTCTTCTACCACAGGAATATTTGTGTTTGTAATCACTGTGGAATTTTCTACTGGAAGAATATCATTTTTTTTCACATAAATAAAAGACCGAAACATATTGCTACCACGGGGCATTTCCAAAATAGTCCACAATTCTTTTTTATTATTTACAACCAAATTGCTACTTTTCTTCAACTTACGCTGGGTTTCTACCCAAGCATTTACTTCTTCATACAGTTTTTCCTCTGCATAGTTTCTTGCATCTGTTTCAGTAGGTGCAGTAGACTCCGCATAGATATACTGATTATTCTTTTTTATTTTATTTATCTGCTTTTTGATTTCATCTGTATTATCATTTTGCTGCGCAAACAAAGGAAATAATGTAAAAGCAGACAGAACTACTGATGTCAAAAATGTTTTCTTCACGGCTTATTTGATCTTATATCGTTAGTAAAAAATTTCTCTGTAATATTCTGTAAAGGAGTATACACATACACTTCTCCCTTTATTGTCCCAGTTTCCTCCAAAAGAATACTCATTGGTACTTCTAAAGAAAGCATATGATTATATCCCATTTTACTGTTCAATGCAAAAAGAGTAGCAGTCAAAACCGTATCATCATATGTCTTAATTCCCAAATAAGGACTACATCCATCTTGAAAGAAAAATCTCAACACTTGCTGTAAAGAGACTTCAAGTTTGACCTTAGAATACCCATACTTGTCAATCGTCAGCATCATCGGAATATCTCTATTCATACACCCAGTAAGAAGTATGTTGGTAATACTTTGCAGAGGTTTTGCTTTATCTATCAATACAACATATTCCTGACCGTTGTCCTTCTTCTTATTCAAATACAAATCCGAACGAATTTCATCGCTCAAATAGCACCCGTTACTGACTATACAAAACAGTTCTGAGTAAGAAAAACTTCCCTTCTTCCAATTTTCCGGCAATTTATTCGAAAATAAAAGTGACGAAGTTCTCTTTAAATCACGCTCAAAAATGGCTTCAAGTTCTATTGCATTCGCTCCCACTAACAGCTGATAATCAGCAGGAACATTCATCTTTATCCTTAAGCTATCTTCCCCCCACTCTACACAATAATATCTACGTTCCACTTCCTTTATTCGGAGTATCTTTTCTGATGTAATTTTTTTCAGAAGTGAAGCATCTCCTTGTAAAAAAGTCACATTTTTCCGACTGGCTGCTTCTGCTTTATCTATTCCCTCTATTTTTACATCTTGCTCCAAAGCGTAACGCTCTATAAAATCCAGCAAAGGACGGGCTTCATACTGACTAGCCCAACTACTATCAAATAATTTATATCCGATGTGTGAAATATCCCCATAATGATTCGTACGTACACGCAACACCCGACCTTTGAATTGCCAAGTAGAATCATTATCCACATTGATACCCATATCTGATGAAAAATCCATCTTCATGGCTTTTGCCAATGTTTCCAGACAACGTGTTCGGAATAACGGAGCAGCATCCATAGAAGACATGAATGCTACTACCGTCAAAATTATTATGATAGTACGTTTTATCATAATTTTATAGCTGTTGTATTACCGTCGTGTTTCCAATAACCGATTCCACTGATTTGTCCATCTCGGAATTCACCTTCAAAAGTATCTCCCGGATTTGCCACAAAATCTTTAGAAGATACAATCCGATGACTAACGGTATAAGTAATCGTTCCATAACCATGAGGCTTTCCGTTTTTCAGATCGCCTGTATAACTACCATAAGGCAGGTTTACTGTACCTTTTCTTACCCCACCTTTCGATTCATCTTTTCCTCCCGATTTTCCGGTATCTTCCGGTCTTTTTACTGTAGTGTCTACTGCGGCAGAATCTACTACAACTGTATCTACTGCAGTTGAATCCTTAATAAAATCTGTGTTACTATCTCCTTTTCCACGGTTCAATCCCCAGTAAATACCTCCTCCTACAAGGCCAAGCACTACTACCCCAACTGCTATTATCAAAGGTAATTTATTATTTCCTGGATTTACTTTTTTCCCTCCTGCTTTTTCTTTCAAAGTCTGATGACAGAGAGGACATTCAAATTCCGCTCCCGAAGCGACCTCTATCTCTTGGTTATAGTTGTCACAATCAATATTTTTACAGATTCCTACTTTCTTTGCCATATCTTTATTTTTTATTGGTTTAAAAATCATCAGTCTGTAAGTCTCTGTTCCTCTTTTTCTAAGAACAAGAGACCTACAGACACAAGGTTCTTCTGTTTAATCTATTTTCAAATCGTCGTCACATAATTTTTCTGCTGCTTTATTAAAGGCTACATATACTGGATTATTTTCGTTCTGTCCCAACAATGGTAACAATACATTATCCAATGTTTCACCCATCTTCAGCATCAGTTTATCCTTCTTTTCGCGGTGTTTGTAGTTGGCCTCCAACTCTTCAGATACAGCTTTTTTCAAAGAAGCCGCATCCACAGCCCTATTCATTTTACACAATTCATTCAATGTATTTACCATATCAGTACCTACAAGAATCCAACGACTTACACGACCCATTTTATTTTTCTCACCGGCAAAACATTTCGTTACTTCTCCAGTTTCCACATCTTCACGATCTACAATAAGACCGTCCAGTGTATAAGCAAGCAAAACAATAGGCATCAATTTCTTCTTAGCTTCCTCTGCACTTTCACCAAACAAATTAGGCAATGGTTTCGAGAAGCTTTCTGTATGAACAACCATACGGTTTACATCGCTACGAGTCAATACATCATATTTTTCCTTCAACACTCTTACATTGTCTACATAACGCAAAGGGAATCCACTATGGGCAGTAACCACCACAATCTGATTAGTCTTAAAGTTGACTGATACATCGTCGTCCTTGTCGAACTGAATTGTACCACTTTCCCCAAAATCTTTAATAAAATCATTACGGAAAGTATCGTCGTCCTCGTAAAGAGGAAGAGAAATCTGAATAAGTTTTCTGTGGTTTGCAGCTGTTTCCGGACTACCTTTGCCTTCTTCAGAGCCATTGAAAGGCAAGAAGCTTTGAGCCGCATTATAAAGTTCTTTTACAAAACGTTTACGGTTATCAGGAGTACTGCACACAGTAGAACGTAGTTTATCCAAGATATTGACATCTACCAAACGCTGGTTAGGATTTTTCTTCGAATAATCATCCATTTCCTTATGTGCATTCTCTATACAATTCTTCAAAGTAATTTCCATCAATGTTCCGACATTGATTTTCTTACTCAGTGAACTGAAGCATTCGTTTGAAGTACCGATAGATTCTACAATTCCAGCACGCAAACTATCAGCATATGCTTTCTGGTTCGTCTGATTTTTAAGGAATCCTTGTACCACATCACGAACTAACTTCGGGTCGTATTCTTTTACAACCTCCCCACGCATATTGCTTGATTCCGCATCACTCAGTTTACACTTATCCTCTGCCTGACGCTTCATTAATTCATTAAATTCGCCCAATACACGCATCAAAGGTTCCACACTATTCACTTTGAGCAGCGTAAGCTGATTCATAACCTCCGACATCAGTTTTACAGCATAACCATAGCCATATACACTTGTCATCAAGGTCATCTGCTCGCGCTTGGCATCGGCAAAACGGCCAAATGTTTTGGTAGATGCATTTGTAATGGCATCTTTCAGCCAGCCGATATTATTCCAATCTCTGCGAATATCTTCCAATTCATTGGCAAGATCTTCATTCAGATAGGCTGTACGTTTGGTAATTTTCTGCTTGTAACCTTCAATACGTTCTGCACACTTACCTAGCAAGACAGTCAGATACTTATGGATTTCAAGCATTGACATTGTACCATTCTTCCACTGTGCAAACAGGTTATTTTCAATCCGACGGCAAATTTCTTCAGCAAAACCAGGAATCTGACTTTCATAATCAAAATAGAACTTCTTCACTCCACAGCCGCGATACATGGAATCAAAGAACTTCTCGCAAAGCTGGTTGAACTCTTCATACCATTCTTTCTTCTGGCATTCTGCCTGTACATCTTGTTTGTAACGGTCGATATAAAATTCCCATCCCGATACAATAGGCTTCCAGTTAGTTACATGCTTTTCAATAGAAGGAAGTGGTTTGCTCAGCATCAGATAATCATCTGTCAGCAGATTTGCTTCCAGTTCCGATGCTTTTTCCACATCATGAACAAAACTCTTCCCTACAGAATCTTCTGTACATTCCATATATCCTCGGGCTTCATCCCACAAGCCATAAAGCATCTGCATAGAAGCCTGACGGGCAAAATAATAAGCACCGTATTCCACAACCTCAGTTTCGGGATATTCGATACGCTTCACCCCGAATGTCATAAATTTACGGCTATGCACCGGTTCCTTCGCTTCATTTTCTTCAGGGAGCAAACCATTATTTTCACACATGCTCAGGCGCTCCATATTTCCCTTGCTTCCGATAGAAGAAACAACGATTTTCTGAAACAGGAAGTCACCCACGATATTAGGCAATACTTTATGGATATTTACCTCTCTACCCGATTCATTTACATTAGTATACAGATACGCCATATCGAAAGCGTCCTGATCTTTCAGCAAACGGCGTACATTACCATATTCATCGGTATTCCCTTTTACATCCGTTGGGAAATAGCGACGTACAGACATCGCATTCAACTCCAACAAAGCAGCATATCCGTTAGGTTGATAATAGCGATTGGCATCTTCTCCGCCAGGAATCTGGATAATTTTTTCCGGGACATACAGATAAAGCTGAATTTTAAATTTCGAACGGTCATCACCCGTACGCTGGAATTCATTACGGATTTGAGTCACGGCATCCACTATGGAGCCAGAGCCGGTACCACCTCCCAAGCCGGCACAAATATGAAAAGTTACATCATCAATATCCTCCTTTTCTTTCAAGGCTCTTACACGTGCATGTACTTGACCTACAAAAGTATTTTGAGGAAGTCCACACATGTTATTAGCTATCAACATACGACCAAAACGACGACGCTGACCACCAATACCTTCACTAATGATTGCACCGATTCCTTCTTTCAACATTGATTCATCCTGGCGGTTAATGAAAGCATTTATACCCGGATACTGATCCAGATTAGACAAAACTCCTGCTCCTATTCCATTGATAGATAAACGCTGTGCAGGAGCGAGCTGTACTGAAACACCAAGTGTTTGCCAACTTTCCTCATCATTCAAATCAGCCAGACTTGAATCTACATACAAGTATTCAATATTAGCCTTACCGGCAGGTTCGTTCGAACGAAATTCTTCATAAATACGTTTACGCAAGGCACGCAAAACAGAACCTCCAGTTCCCCCTAAACCTATTACTAAGTGATTTGCCATAATTTATCTTATTATAAAATTAATCATCATAACGTTTTCTTCGGGTAGTTCTTCCTCCTCCATAACTTCCTCTGCTAGTACTACGCCTTCCGCTACTGCGTTGCTGTTCATAATCCATCGACCAAATAACCCCTGCAGTTCCCAATAGTACAAACAATACACTCCAAGCTACCCGACGAAATATAAACCAATTCATGTAAGAGCAAAGTTCATCAGTCATCGCTTCAGCAATATTAGCAGAAGTATGCCCCGAAAAGTCAGCCATATTCACAAAATATCCTACTAAAGGCCATTCTTCAGAAATGTTGTCAAGAATTACCTGACTATCCTGCTGGGTAAACTGAACACTTTCCGGAATATCCTGCACCCATACATCTATAGCTCTTTTTACGTCCTCACTATAAGACTTGATAGTAATCGCTCCACAAAGGAGTACCGACTGAAAAGCCAAGAATAGAAACAGAATTCCTCCCACTATAAAGCTGAGTGGTGTAAACGTACGATGGACAAACCAGGAACGAATCAAAAAATACAACAGAAAAATTCCTAACAACGTGAGCAAAATCCCCCAAAATAAATTTCCGATAGAATGAAATATAATTGTAAACAAAACTCCCATATTCTTTTTCCTTATTTAATTTTTACTTAAAAAATATTTCATAATCAAAATTACTTTCACAAAGGAAAGGAAAATACGATATCATCATTTTGAAAACAAGGATAAATTAAATTCACAAACCTTGTTTCAACAACTTCCTCACTATCAATCCCGAAACACAGACAGTTTCTCATTATTAACAATCAGTAAAGCCCGATCAAGCAACACAATATGTACTCCCCCACGCTTTACTACAATATCATAGTTTGGAAAAACATCTTCCGGCACCACTTTCTTCAAGATGCTGCGAATACGGGAACAAATTTCATGGGGGACATTAGAGCCTTTGGAGGATAACCTTTCTAATGTTTTATTTATTTTCCGAGCATCCATATTCTTTTCTTTAGACACCAACTGATAGATCTGATACAAATCATCCCTATAAAAAGAGAGCTTACTAAAATTCACCCCATCTTTTTTTAAAAGAAGAAAAATATAAATTGTCTTCCATAAGTATTGCATTTTCAACGGAGTATCACTGAATACAGGAAATACAATATTACAATCGTCGTCTATCACTACCGGACTAAACTTCAAAGGATGTATATTTTCTTTTTCTTTACATGAGTTTACTATTTCCTCTATCCTGACCATGATATCCTGATCTTTCAACAGGGTATCATTTTTCAATAAATCCAATAATAATTGTTTAGCCGTATTATGTAATATATGTGCTTTCATATGATTCATCATAGTTAGATAGATACACTGAAAAAAGTATGATAATTCAGAAACAAGATTGTAAAAAAAACTCAACCTTGTTTCTACTTTCAAAAATACCCAATACCTTTATTGTATTTATCCCTATAAATAATGAATTTAAAAAAACCATTTAAGGGAATAAAGTATAGGTCTACGTATCATGACGACACATAGGACAGCATTATATATCTCATTTTCAACCATATTAGCTCTACAAGGTACAGTTCTATCCTCCAAGAGCCAATAACTAAATAAATATTCAGAGTCAAACAAAGAAACAGAAGATTCTTCTTGGCTATAACTACTATTTACCGCTCCTATATTTCTTATATCGTGTTTAATCCTTTCATCACACCCCCGGACAACAAAAAAAATGTGAGCCTGCACGTAAACACATACAGGCTCACATTTTCATTATAATCAACTACCAGTTTTTACATCCGGCAGAACATCGACACAAAGAACGGCATACTGATATTAATCAGAATACCATGCACAATAGCCACCGGTATTGCGTCTTGCCCCGAACAACGAGCTATAGCAGCGAGAGAAACATCAGACGAACCGATACCGGCTGCTGAAATAGGTGCCAGCTCACCAAAATATTTGCGAAACAGTGGAGCACCGATAAGAGCAGTCATCTCACGGAAGATATTGGCCAATAAGGCAATGGTTCCCAATTCGGTAGCCAACTGTACCCCTATGGAAGCCGACTTTATTTCCGTAATCAGAATAGACGACAGGGAATAATAAGCGAAACCACTTCCCACTGCCATGCACTCGAACGAAGTCCAACGGCTCAAGATAAAACCTCCGATGGCAGAAAACAGCAGAGTTCCTCCTACTGTAGCCAGCGGAACCAACAATGTCTTTAAATTTAAAGACCGGATATAGTTTTTCAGATTTGCATTGCTACCCAAGTTTATGCCCAATAAAAGCATCAGTACATAAAGTACATAAACTGAAGCCGAGTGTACATCAAAATCGACCATGTAGCATACGCCCAACAGGCATCCTGACAGAAAAAAAGCCAATGTAATCAGACTACTTTTCATGATGAGCTCCTTTCCTGAAAAAAAGATGATACACAGCCAGAGAAGCCAGCATGCTTCCCAAAACACTTAAAGAGGCAATCACTGCCGCCTGACCACAGAAATAGCTGAAGTTTTCTACGATCATTTTATTTAAGCCAATAGACAGCCCAAGCAGAAAAAGCAGCAAACATACTACTCCGTGAATCAAAGAATCTAATTTATGAATTTTATTCTGATGGCGTAACGGATATCCAAGCAATACTCCAAATGCCATAATTGAAATGAAAGTAAACATAAGAAAAAAAACAGTTTTAAATTGACACTAAATACCTATAAACACATATTAAAAGTGTCCCTATGGCACATTAGTAAAATTAAATGAGCGGATAGACCAAATAATTTTCATACTTCACTTTCAAATTATAACTATTACCTATTCTGAAAACGGCCGCAAAGTTAGAATTTATCCCCGAATTCCACAAACAAACCAGCAAATAAATCTTTTATATAAACGATATGATTATTAATAGGGTGTTTTTATTACTAATTAAAAGAAAAATAAGGCTTCAAATTATTACATAAAAGAGAGAAATGTATATTTATCACTTCATAAATACACCAGAAAACAAGTTATTAAACATATTTTCAAGTATACACAAAAAGCCAGACTTACGATTTATAACAAAGTACCAGTAAAAGTCTTATATTCGTCTCATTTTTTCACAAGAAGCAACAACACAGATAAAAAAGATACCCTTCATTGTTTTTCCATCAGGCAAACAAGCATAAAAAATCCGCGCTTCAGAAATAAACTTCCCAAGCGCGGATACATGCAAAAAATAAAAAAACAGATGAATACCTCTTATTTCCCAACAAGAAGGAATCTATATTTATGAAACATCAAATTGTACTCATTCGTCCAACATCTTATCCGATCCGAAAAGAAGAATTCTCCATGCTCCTTCTTTATCCTTTATCAGGTAAATACTGTGTTCTGCTTCTTTTCCATCGGCAAGCACATCTTTATAAGTCACTCTGGCATAAGTACCGGTTTTGCTCAATTCTTCTTTTATAATTTCAAAATCGGTTACTTTCTCCTTGTCCTCCTGTTTGGCCAGTTCTTTTTCCATCATTTTTGCAAAGTCTTCCTGAGCTTCTTTCTCCTTTTCCGGCTCAGCATCTTCGTCAAAAATCATTTTGGAAGTATAGGCTCTTACATCTCCGGATATCAAACCTTTCAATGCTTTTTCCACTACACCTGTAGGAGTATTGTCCGATGAACATGCAGCCATCAGCCACAAGCCACCTACCAAAGTTAATATCATTCCTAATTTTTTCATAGCTTTCTTACTTTTTTTAATATACTTGGAAAATACGTCTTTTAAAATTCATTCGGTACAAATTCTACCACAAACTCACCCTGGCGGTTAATCAAGCCTGTATGTTCCTTATCATCGGTACTTTGGAAAGTTCTCATGTTACATGGAGCATATCCCTCCTCAAACGGCACATCTACCGGATACAGTACCATATCTCCCAATGGGGTAACCAGTGCCTCTCCAAAATACACGTCCTCACCTTTCCAGATAAAATCGCTTGTAGCTTCCGTACCGTCACAAGGGAACGGATAACTGAAATTACGCATGTATGAAATATATGCCACTGTTTCAAACTTCGTATTGATTACCTGTGTAGGCTTTCCATATTCTTCCACTATCGCATACCCGTTATGGAACTCTGTCACCAGATCGTACGCTTTCGATACGATATTTCCGGTCTTATCGATAAAGAAACATTTACGTTCTTTGTTTACCACCGGTGCCAGTCCGTCGGAGAACGATCCCGGAAGCTTGGTATACTTCGGAGCAATCACAAAAACTCCGGTAGTATCAATGTATCCCCATTTCTGCGTACCGTTATCATCCTTTACAGCTACCAGTGCCAGTCCGTCACTGAAATCCTTGGCCTCTGTAAACTTAGGAGCAATTACAACCTTACCGTTAGCATCACGATATGCCCAACGTTTTGCCGGATAATTGTACACGGCTGCACGGTTTTCACGCAACGGTGATGCGGATTTCAGATTTTCCAGTCCTGCCTCACAATTCAGGTTCTTGAATATAAAATCTCCGTTGGTATTGATATGCATCACATAGGTTTTTGAGAAAGGTTTGGCCGGAACATCAACTTTCAAAGTAGCCACTCCATCCACAAACTGTGTATACGACAAGACTCTCGGAATTTTTTTCACAACCTGTCCTTTGGTATCCACCAAAGTAATCTCATTCATCTTTGCACAATAAATAAAACGTCCGGATGAGAAGGCAGGCAGACCAACTAAATTCCCATTATGGTAATCGAATACTTTATTTCCCTGCGCATCCATAAAATATCCGCCTTTCGTTCCACCAATATGGACATAAGCCAACCCGTCGGAGAAGGCACCTACTCTAGGAGTATCTCCATCATACGAAACCAGCTTGGTAGCCGATGTTCTGCGCGGCGATACCGATTTCAGGTTATTCTTGTGATAGTTACCTTGGTGAATCTGCCCGTTCGAAGCCGTATTTGTACTGGTCTTTGCTCCAGCAGCTGCAGTTTCAGAAGCATTTTCTTTCTTTGAAGTATCCTCTCCCAAGGCTTTATCTACTTCATTCAATACTTCCCCAAGTTTTTTAAAGAACTGTGCCGAACCGGTCTGGGGAACCCCAGCCAGCAAAAGTCCTAAAGCAAGTGCATAAATTTTCTTCATAACTGTCTCATTTATGATGTATTGCAAATATACGTGATTGTTAAAAATTGTATATCCCCATAAATAATGTATTTATTCACCCTATTTTTGGTATACAAAAAAAGAAGAGGTAAAAACCTACATCCTGCAACTTGTGGCAGGTTAGGTTCTTACCTCCTTTTTCTTTCAAGAATCACACAAAGACTCTGTTACTTTCCAAAGTCTTATCAGTTCTTTTATTATTTCTTCAGTTCTTTCACCTTATAGCGGTCGCCAGTAGCTTTTACCAGTTCGCGCAAGAATTCTTCCGGATACCCCGGACGTACCAGCGGAGCTGTATTACCTGTTTCCGGACGCATCAGCTTACCGTCTTTCATCTTCTTCATTGCTCCGTCGTTGTAGCGTACAATCAGGAATTCACCCAATTTCTTCCAACTGTCTACAGCACTCTGTGCAGTCATATGAGTATAGTTGGTCAGGAATTCTTTTGCTTTCTCCGGATCTTCGTTATACAGTTTCATGGCAGCAGTTTCCACTCCGCTCTGTGCCTGTTCGAATGTATTTTCCAGACCGTTCTGTACATTACGCATATCTTCAATCATCAGACTGTAACGCGGACGAATCATATCGGCTACCCAGTTGTAAATCCAGAAAGCAGAATCCCATGAGAATGTCACACAGTCCCCATTACCTTCTGCATACACATTCGGCACACGGTCTGTATTACAGTATACCGGAGTAAATACAGTCATGTTCGCGTCGTCCAGACCAAACCACAGCACACCACCGATAGCATCCGGCATCGAAGCACGCATCTGCGCTACAAAGGTAAAGGCACTCTGCTGAGTCGAAATAGGACGTTCGTTGAAGTATTCGGTATCATCTACCTTGAAAGTCAGCGGCGACAGACGGTAAGGCATATTAAACGGACCAGCTCCCATGTCTTTGGTAATATCCAATGGAGTACCTTCGTAATGGTCGCGCATAGCCTGCTGGATATCACGTACCGAAATCTTACGGTCCGGTTTCACATACAGTGGCATCGGTTCACTGCTCTCTCCCTGTACATACGACAGATAAGCCTGGCCGGTTGCTTTACTGAACATGTTGTAGTAGCTCCATACACGAGCTTCACACGCACGCAGTCCGCTGAAATCCAACGGACAATATGCATCGGCAAAGCTGAAGTCCTTGTTGGCTCCATTGAAATATCCTTTTTCACGTGCAAACGAAATCACATCCGGAGAGTACAGACAGTTGTCCTTGTCATTCATATTGAACTTATGGATACGGCTCTGGTTGGCATGCGCTGCAATACAGTCATCAGGGATACGCACTGCTACCCATACTGCACCTTTCATACCCGGACCCTTACCGATCATTTCCATAATCCATACTTCATTCGGGTCGGCAATAGAGAACGATTCACCGCTGCTGTAGTATCCATATTCCTTCACCAGGTCGGTCATCACCTTGATCGCTTCTTTTGCTGTACGCGAACGTTGCAGTGCCACATAAATCAGGCTTCCGTAGTCCATCACTCCGGTAGTATCTACCAGTTCCGGACGTCCTCCGAAAGTTGTCTCACCGATAGTCACCTGAAACTCGTTCATGTTTCCAATCACGTTGTAAGTCTGTTTCGCTTCCTTAATCTGTCCCAGATACTTACCCGAATCCCAGTCGTAGATGCTTCTCATGGCACCTGCCGGATGCTGTGCAGCCGGATAATGGCACAGGAAGCCGAACATTCCATACGAGTCGGCAGAATAAGACACTATTACCGAACCGTCGGCAGAAGCTTTCTTGCCGACAATCAGGTTGGTACATGCCCAACCGTTTACAATACAAGCCGTCAGAAGTACGACAGCTGTCAGAAATCTTTTCATCATATGTTTTTAGTTTATTAGTTTTTTAGTTTGTAAATTAGGTGACGAGATTTCAGGTGACAAGGTTTCAGGTAACAAGTTGACGAGGCTTTCCTTGTCAACTCGTCAACTTGTCAACTCGTTCCCTTGTCAACTTGTCAACTTGTTCCCTCAAAATTTAAAAACCTCCCTCGTCTCATTCCCGCAATAATCCGTCACAATCACCTCGGCTTTATGCGGAACTCCCTTCTTTATCTTCTCCTTGTCTATCACCACCAGCATACCTTTTTTCAGGCCGAACAATACAAACTTTCCGTCTATATACACCTTGTAGCTGGCTACACCCGTTTCCGCATCGCCCACTTTCAGGCGTACGTTCCGTGTGGTTCTCCACGTATTCTGCGCTACCGGTGTCACCCTCGGCGCAATGGTATCCACGGCTATGGCAAAGCGTCCCAAGCTGCGCACCTTCGCCTTCACCCATCCGTTCTCATACGTTCCCCCCATCGAGGCACGCCACTTTCCGGCCTTCTGCACAATGTAATACTTCGTAGTATCTGCCACCGGCAAATGTCTCACCCCGATAGACAGCGTACAGAACCCGTGCAGCGGAGTCTTTCCCGCATCCAGCACATAGTCGAACGAGATACCCGTACTGTCGCCTACCACTTCAGTCTGAAGTTCCGCGTTGTCATACAGCATTCCTTTCGGTACCAGCAGTTCCATACCCGCCTCCTGTATCACATTCGTCTTGTTCCAGTACAACATCTTGTTCGCCTTCGGTACGTAAGGAGGAATTTCCTGTTTCCGTCCCTTCACCGTAAAACGGTACGTCCGTGTATTTCCGAAATTATCCGTCAGCACATAGCGGAACTGATAATTTCTTTCCTCATCAATGTGCACCACTCCCCGGCTCGCCCCGGCCTGCAGCAATCTCAAGCGATTGCCCGGTGCAATATACGAACGCATAATCAGTCTCCGGCTTCTCATCAGCTCTTCGTAATCCGTAAAGCCATTAATCATCCGGTTCTCGTCCGGCAATACCCGGTCCGTCGTACTCCGGAACACCTCCTTGTCGTCTACATACAGCACCACCGAGTGCACCCCGTAGAAATTCGATGTTCCGTCCATATAATCCTTGGCACTGATGCCCGTATAAATAGCTCCCCAGGCGGTTACCCCCTGATTCAATGCGCCCACTTCCAGCAGTTTCTTCTTCGCGGCTCCATTGATTACCCCTTTTCCCGGCAACGGATAAAAACCGACCAGACTCGCCACCGGAGCCTTCGTATCCTTCAGTCTGTCCTTGAAATAAGGCATCGGGTCGATGTACTCCTGCGTATCCGTATGGCGCAATTCAAAATGCAGATGCGGTCCGGCCGAAGCCCCTTCGTTACCGCTCATGGCAATAATCTCTCCCGCCTTCACCGGAAACATTCCCGGTTCCAGTTCCAGATTACACACAAAAGTCTCGTTCTTGTACTGATAGTCGCGCACATATTTCTGCACCTTCGGCATAAACGAAATCACATGCCCGTACACCGAGGTAAACCCGTTGGGATGCGTGATATAAATAGCTTGTCCATACCCTCCGTGCGAAACAGCCACTCTCGACACATATCCGTCTGCCACACAGTGTATAGGCTTTCCTACCACCCCTTGTGTTTTGAAATCCAGTCCGTTATGAAAATGATTCGGCCTCAGTTCCCCGAAGTTCGCACTCAGCAACAGCTGAAAATCGAACGGAGAATGCAAAGCCATCTGTTCCGCCTCCTGTGCCTGCACACAGAGACTCATTCCCAGTGCAAACACCCATCCTAATTTCTTTATCATTTCTCTCTTTTATAAACTGCACACAAAGATAGAATTTTTTCTCCTTCTCCCCTTACACTGCCCCTTGTTATTCAGCAGGCCAGCCCATTCTTCCACAAAAATATGAATAAAAATTTGGGAAATATACATAAATATCTCTACCTTTGCAGCGCAAAACAAATAAAGCCCATGCATAGAATATCTACATATCATCTTTTACCCGTTCCGCTATACCGTCCCCTGGTATACGGCCGGTACACTACGCTCATGCACTGGGTATGCGGTTTCCAATAAGCGCCTCCCTTTCTTTTATCCGTGAAAATCAGGCAGGCCCAACCCGCCCGCCGGAAACCTTTCAATCGTCAATTTTCAATTATCAATTGTGAATTGCCAACTGTCAATTCGCCCTAGTATTCACGTTAAAATCCACAGAAGAATTATGTTTTCTATCGTAGGAACCATGCTCACAGGTGTCACTATCGGATACCTCTTCAGAAATATATCCTTTTTGCAGCACACCGAGAAAAGTATCTCATGCACCATTCTGCTGCTCCTGTTCATTTTGGGCCTTTCTATCGGCTCCAACGAACAGATTATCGGCAATCTTGCAGCTTTCGGCTGGCAGGCGGCTATCCTTGCCGTGTCTGCCACTTGCGGCAGCATCCTGGCCTCGTGGATGGTACTGAAACTCTTTTTCGCGAAAGGAGGTAAAAAATGAAAGGCAGTCTTCTCGTACTCGTCTTCTTCCTTATCGGCTGCCTGCTTGGCATTGCCGATATGCTCCCTTTGGATAAGTTGCAGGGCAATCTCACCCTCTACATCCTCTATGCCCTGATGCTCCAGGTAGGCATCAGCATCGGATGCAGCAAGAACCTCAAGAGCATTGTCTCGCAGCTTCGTCCCAAGTTCCTGCTCATCCCGCTGGCCACCATCCTCGGTACCCTGCTGTTTTCGGCCCTTGCCAGTCTGCTGCTCGCACGGTGGAGCGTGTTCGACTGCATGGCGGTAGGCAGTGGCTTTGCCTACTATTCCCTGTCGTCCATCCTCATCACCCAGTTCAAGGAAGCCTCCCTCGGTCTCCAGCTGGCTACCGAGTTGGGCACCATCGCCCTGCTCTCCAACATCTTCCGCGAGATGATGGCACTTCTGGGCACTCCCCTTCTATGCAAATACTTCGGCAAGCTGGCCCCCATTTCCGCCGCCGGAGTCAACTCGATGGACGTGGTACTCCCCATGATTACCCGCTACTCCGGCAGCGACATGCTCCCCGTAGCCATTCTCCACGGCCTGCTCATCGACATGAGTGTACCTTTCTTCGTATCCTTCTTCTGTCAGTTGTAGCCCACTATTACTTTCAGTTATAAGGGATAAATATTTTTGAATAGGTTTATCAGAAAGAATCCTCTACCTTTGCAGCGGAAAAAAAGAAAAACGATTCACAATTCAAATAAAATTATACCATGTTTAAGAAAGGAAACAGAGGAAACACTCTTCACGGAATTCTGCTCATCGCATTATTCTCTTTCGCAGCATTCTACATCGCTGAAATACCGTTTGTAAAAAGTCTGTCATTCAGTCCGCTTATTGTCGGTATCATTCTGGGTATGCTGTACGCCAACAGTCTTCGCAACCACCTGCCCGAAACCTGGGTACCCGGTATCAAGTTCTGCACCAAACAGATTCTTCGCGCCGGTATCGTACTCTACGGTTTCCGTCTTACCCTTACCGAAGTAGCGGCAGTCGGTCTTCCGGCAGTGGTTATCGATACAATCATCGTAGCCAGCACCATATTCTTCGGCATCTGGATGGGCCGTGCTCTCAAAATGGACAAAGATACTTCACTGATGACTGCCACCGGTAGTGCCATCTGTGGTGCGGCAGCCATACTTGGAGCCGAACCGGTAGTAAAATGCGAAGGTCATAAGACTGCCATCGCCGTATCTACCGTTGTGATTTTCGGAACCATCTCCATGTTCCTTTATCCGGTCATGTACCGTGCCGGACTTCTTGATGGTCTGGGCGACATGGGTGTAGCCATCTACACCGGAAGTACACTCCACGAAGTAGCCCACGTAGCCGGTGCCGGAAATGCCATGGACCCTACCGATGCCCTGGGTATTGCCGGAAATGCCACCATCACCAAGATGATCCGCGTCATGATGCTGGCTCCCGTTCTGGTTATCATGGGTCTTGCACTGGCAAAACGCAAAAGCAACGAACCGGGTGCTGCTTCAGGCAAAAGTAAAATCACCATTCCCTGGTTTGCATTCGGCTTCATCGGAATCATCTGCCTCAATACCCTTCTCCAGTCTCTGCTGGGAGTAGACAGCGTAAAAGACATTCCGCTGAACGGTGCCATCGAATACATCGATACCTTCATGCTCACCATGGCAATGACCGCTCTGGGTACCGATACCAGCATCGACAAGTTCAAACAGGCAGGTGCCAAACCCTTCCTGCTGGCAGGCTTCCTTTACATCTGGTTGTTAGGTGGAGGATATCTGCTCACCAAATACCTGGTACCGGCTCTCATGTAAACCGACAATAAAGTATACGAAATTCCAATAAAAAGTCTCCTGATTACAGAATCACGATTCCGCAATCAGGAGACTTTTTCCTATTTCTCCCTCTTCCTGCTTTTTCTTCAGATAATTCCTCAGGAAATGCATGAAATGGGTGGCAGCCGACTCCTCCTGTCCCTGCGGTTTCACAAAGCAGAAATGCCGCTTCACCTGCAGCCCCTCTACATCCACCACCTTGAAAATACCCTCTTTCAGTTCCTCTTCAATAGCCTGTATAGAGACAATTCCCATCGCATTGCTGTATTTCAAAAACGACTTGATGCTCTCCGTGCTCCCCAGGTGCAGCCGCACATTCATGGCAGACAGTTTCAAGTTATGCTCCGCCAGTGCCATCTCAATGGCATCCAGCGTACCCGAGCCTCTTTCTCTCAGCACCAGCGGCACCCGGCAGAACTCCTCCATCGAAAGCTCATCATGCACCGCCAGCGACGACTCCGCAGAAACCACAGGCACCAGTTCGTCGCAAAGGAAAGGTTCATACTTCAGGTCGGGCAGACGAAATACTCCTTCCACCATCCCCAGGTCGATGGTATGCTCCTGCAAAGCCCGCTCAATGTTCCTCGAGTTACTGTCCATCAGCGTCAGATCCATTTTCGGGAACTTCTCCGTAAACCGTGCCAGCACCGGCGGCAGCACATACTGGGCAATGGTCGTACTGGCTCCCAGACGCAACTGTCCCGCATATTCCTGCTGCAACAGATGCATGTCATACTCCAGTTTCCTGTACTCAGCCAGAATCCGCTCGCAATGCTCCAGCAGCAACTCTCCCGCTCCGGTCAGCGAAATCTTGTTCCCCTGCCGGTCGAACAGACGTACTCCATACAGGCTTTCCAGTTCACGGATATGCTTGGTAATAGCCGGCTGGCTCACAAACAGCTCCTGCGAAGCCTTCGTAAAACTCAGATTCTTGGCTACACTATAAAATACTTTTAATCGAAAATCAGACATAGGGGGATAAGTTTTTTATTTTTTTCAGTTGACAAGGGGACAAGTTGACAAGGGAACAAGGGGACAAGGGAACAAGGGAACAAGAAAAAGCCTCGTCAACTCGTCACCTGATACCTCGTCAACTGTCAATTGTCAACTGTCAATTATCAATTATCAATTGTCAACTGCCAATCGCCAATTCCTCCCCTCTAATCCCCAGCGCCTGAAGCACTGCGAAGCCCAGCATTTCGAATCGGCAGGCACAGTCCTTCTGGGGCGGATTCATACCCAGCACGGTAATCTCCTTGCCCTTCATATCAGCCACCTTTTTATATACCTTCTCCACATAACCCTCTTCATCCGGTACCACAATCAGGCGGACAGCCTCTTTCGATTCATTCAGCAGCTGCAGCGATTCCAGGAACAATTCCTCATGAGTAGCCATTTCCGAAGGCTGATAGGCATAAAGCGCAACCTCACCCAGTTCTCCCTTGAAGGCCACATTATTCAGCTCCTTGTCCAGGTCCGAAGGCGTACATCCATCCATCTCTCCCATCCCCGATTCATAAATAAAAATCGACTGAATCTCATTATCTCCGGTCTGTACCCCCGCATCCAGCGCCATGCACTCCAGCAAGACAGCCAGATCGGCACGCGGCAACTCACGGCCTACTATCGGCGAAAAATGCCGGCGCATATCGTTCACTACTCTGTTCAAATAGCAAGCGTCAATCAACATGACGGTAGGAGCAAATTTTATCTTCTTTTCCATACGTTTTTAATATCAAAATCATTTGAGGGGATAAAGATAATACTTTGCAAGCTGCTACATCAAATTTTACAATAAAAAAGCGCACCTCTGTCTAAGAGGTGCGCTCATCTCGATCGCCAAAAAGTCTTTTTTGCTCTATTTTTCGCAAATAATGTGAACGAAAGTGAATTGTCAATGAGTAAAATATTAATTTTTATGCTTGGTATTAAGGAAAAAACGTATATTTGTAGCGGAAATATACCCGTGTGTTCGGCTGTGAGAGCGCACCTCTTAGACAGAAGTACCCCCGGAGTTATATTCCATTTTCGATACAAACAATTGATTCATAACACTATACCAGCGTTATGAAGGAAGAGAGAATATATACTTCTTTTTTTTAACAACCCTAAAATTAGTAAATTAAATATACAAAAAATACATTTTGCAAGTCATTCTGTGTCCAAGTTTACATTCTCTGTCTTGTCAAAAGAATGAAATACTTGCGAAACATCAACCCCAATCGCCATGCAATTCATTTCCTCCACCCTTGTGGAATTTGAACAGCCGGACCTCATTCCCGTAGAATCCGGAAAGCTTCTTGCGCAAATGCGAAAAATGCAAGCTTTCTATTACGAGCTGTACGACTCGTACCTGCGCAGAGGAAAATACATCGTCCGATACATGTTCTATACCCTCTCTGCAGTGAAACGGGTCACCCGTGCACAGCTTCGCAAGCAGTTTGCAGCCA
>ERZ838839.423-NODE-423-length-54558-cov-43.181825_pt1 | contig 54558 bp, 29 predicted proteins | sample MGYA00519909_ERZ838839 | MGnify/ENA primary metagenome ERZ838839 (study PRJEB31850, sample SAMEA3708843) | human gut metagenome | biome: human gut; feature: human-associated habitat; material: faeces | place: China | collected 2014 ...
AGCAACTGACTCTTAATCAGTGGGTCCAGGGTTCGAATCCCTGAGGGTGTACAATTAAAAAGACCTTTAAGAATTTCTTAAAGGTCTTTTCTTTTTTATCCACTATCATTCTTTCTGTATTTTCAGAACAACAGCTCAGCCGACACTACTGCCGTTCAAGAAACTTTCATTCTTCTTTCCAGCAAATCTCTTAATTCATACTCCAGCTTTTTCACAACTTCTTCTATAGAAACTTCACATCCGGTTTCCCGGGCAATAGAAGTAACTCCTTTGTCCACAAATCCACAAGGGTGTATATAGCTGAAGTATCGTAAATCTGTATTTACGTTTAGTGCCAGTCCGTGCATCGTCACATAATGACTGCTGCGCACTCCTATGGCACAAATCTTACGTTCTCTTGAAGTTCCCACCTCAATCCATACTCCCGTAGCTCCGGCAACCCGTTGCCCTTGTATCCCATAGGCTGCACATACTCTGATTACAGCTTCTTCCAGCAAGTTAATATAATCCTTCAAGCCCAGATGAAAATCCTCCAAATTTAAAATAGGATAACAAACCACTTGTCCCGGTCCGTGATACGTGATGTCCCCTCCTCTGTCTGTCTGAAACAGCTCCGCATGAACTGCCAGTAACTGCTCTTTATTAAGCAGCATATTGGCCGGCTTTCCATGACGGCCTAAAGTATATACATGCGGATGCTCGCAAAAAATCAGACGATTACAATACGGCAGATGCTGCTGTTTTGCCGCAACCAATTCTTCGAACAGCTCTGCCTGCCGATGCCATGCATCTGCATAAGCAATCCGTCCCCAATATTCTGTTTTCATAATATCCATTCCATTTAAAGTAGCATATTGACAAAAATAAAAAGAAATATTAACTCATGCACACGAAAGAAGTCGTTTTTTAAGTGGTCAATTCGAGAAGAAATACTATATTTGTCAAAATAGAGACTGAAAACATAGAATAACCTCAAAAGAATAAAGGCAATGAGAAAAACTTACCTTTTACTATCTACTTTCTTTTGTTTCCTTGCATCCGGCATTTTGATGCAAAGCTGTATCGAACAGAAACAAAAGCCACAGGCTGAAATAACCAGTTCCGTAATTGATACAACTGTTTACCTGAAGTCCGATGTAAAGTCATCCCCTTCCTGTAAAATTCACATAGAATATATGTATCTTACTCCGGCTTCAGCCGAAGATTCACTGTCTATGCTTATCAACAGCGAAATACAAAAGAATTTATTCGAAGGGAAATACATCGGAGTAGCGCCCGAATCTGTTTCTACCCAAATGGCCGACAACTACATACGTTCGTATAGAACAGATGTGCTGAAACTTTACGAGGCTGATGTATATAACGGCATGGACGAACAGGATATTCCGGGATGGTACAACTATGAATATGACATCCAGGCCAATCTGGAAAATGGAAGAGACAGCATCTGGAACTATACAGTCACTACATTTGAGTCGACAGGAGGGGCACATCCCAATACTTATTCCAAATGGTTGAACATTGACGCCGTTTCCGGGAAAGTTCTGACTGCAGAAGATGCTTTCAAAAAAGAAGCAGAAAAGAAAATATGTGACCTTATTCTACAGGCTCTGATAGAAGAAGTCAATACACGAATGAAAACTGATACCATTCGCACAATAGACGATCTGCGTTCGATAGGAATTCTGCTGGAATCCGATCCTTATATTCCGGAAAACTTCCTTTTGGGCAAAGACGGAGTCAGTTTCTTATACAACCGATATGAAATTGCTCCTTATGCCAGCGGAGATTTCAAACTGACCATTCCTTACAACGAAATAGAAACTTATTTGAACAAATAATACAATATGGACATCATCCTCAAGTATTTTCCCAACCTTACAGAAACACAGAAACAGCAGTTCGCTGCATTATATGACCTATATACAGACTGGAACAGTAAAATCAACGTGATTTCACGCAAAGATATTACCAACCTGTACGAACATCATATCCTGCATTCTTTGGGAATAGCTAAAATTATCCAATTCAAACCGGGAACAACCATCATGGACTTAGGTACAGGAGGAGGTTTTCCGGGAATACCATTGGCAATTCTTTTCCCTGACACTCACTTTCATTTAGTAGACAGTATAGGAAAGAAGGTGAAAGTCGCCACAGAAATAGCCCACGCTATCGGACTAACCAATGTAACAACACGACACTGCCGGGCTGAAGAAGAAAAGGAACTGTTCGATTTTGTGGTCAGCCGCGCCGTAATGCCGCTTACCGACCTATTGAAAATAGTCAGAAAAAACATCAAAAAAGAGCAGCAGAATGCTCTTCCCAATGGACTGATCTGCCTGAAAGGAGGAGAATTGGAAAAGGAAATTCTTCCGGTGAAACACCAGACTGTAATTTCTGACTTGAAAGACTTTTTCAGTGAAGAGTTTTTCGAAACTAAAAAAGTAGTATATGTGACTATCAACCGATAAGAACTGATTGCATCTATGAAAATTAAACGATTTGAATTCAATATGTTTCCGGTAAACTGCTATGTATTATCGGACGACACCAAGGAAGCGGTAATCATTGATGCCGGATGCTTTTACCCTGACGAACAGCAGGAATTGAAAAAATACATCACAGACAACAATCTGAAAGTAACTCACTTGCTGAACACTCACCTGCATTTGGACCATGTGTTTGGCAATCCGTTTGTCAAACGTGAATTCGGATTACAGGCCGAAGCACATAAAGCTGATGAATTCCTACTCAATCAAGTAGCCGACCAATGCCGCATGTTTGGTTTCGAAATCAACGAACCTGCCGTACCTTTAGGCCGATACATCGAAGATAAAGAGCTTATTCGTTTTGGCAATACGACTTTAGAAGCGATTCACGTGCCCGGACATTCTCCCGGCGGCCTCGTATTCTACGCAGCTTCTGCACAATGTATGTTCAGCGGGGATGTGCTTTTTAATGGAAGTATAGGACGTTCCGATCTGAGCGGAGGTGATTTTACAGCACTCCGGAACGGAATCATCAACCGTCTCTTTGTGCTTCCAGACGAAACGACAGTATACCCGGGACATGGTGACGCCACTACTATCGGACGGGAAAAAATATCCAATCCTTTCTTCCGGTAATCCTTATAAAAAAGGATTACCGCATTACCACCTTTATAAAACCTTAAAAACATGAAAACAGATGTCTTTGCCGACAGACACATCGGCATTACAGAAGAAAATCTTTCCACCATGCTGGAAAAAGTTGGAGTGAATAGCCTTGAAGAATTAATCAGCAAAACAATTCCTGAAAATATTCTTCTGAAAGAACCGCTTGCACTTCCACCGGCCATGACAGAACATCAATTTGCGACTCACATTACTCAACTGGCCTCTCATAACAAGATTTACAAATCTTACATAGGATGCGGATGGTACGACACCTTTACTCCTCCTGTCATTCAAAGAAATGTATTTGAAAATCCGGTTTGGTATACTTCATATACCCCGTATCAAGCCGAGATTTCACAAGGAAGACTGGAAGCCTTGATTAATTTCCAGACTATGATCAGCGACCTGACAGCTATGCCATTGGCTAACTGCTCGCTCTTGGACGAGGCCACTGCAGCAGCAGAAGCTGCTACCATGATGCATAATCTCCGCTCTCGTGCCCAACAGAAAAGTGGCGCCAATACCCTATTCGTAGACGAAGAAATATTTCCTCAGAACCTAGCTGTTATCCAGACACGTGCTATCCCTCAAGGTATTACTGTCCGCGTAGGAAACTATAAGGAATTGGAGTTTACTCCGGATATCTTCGGATGCATTATCCAATACCCGAACAACAGTGGTAATATTGAGGACTATCGAGAATTTACAGCACGTGCGCACGAAGCAGGATGTAAAGTGGCTGTGGACGCAGATATTCTCAGCCTCACCTTGCTGGTACCTCCCGGAGAATGGGGAGCAGATATTGTATTTGGTAGTACACAAAGACTGGGTATTCCAATGTTCTATGGAGGACCTTCTGCAGCCTACTTCGCAACACGCGACGAATTCAAGAGAAGCATGCCCGGACGTATCATCGGTCTGTCTAAAGACAAATACGGACACTTATGCTACCGTATGGCACTACAAACGCGTGAACAGCATATCAAACGTGAAAAAGCGACCTCAAACATTTGCACAGCACAGGCCTTATTGGCTACAATGGCTGGCTTCTATGCAATATATCATGGGCCTGAGGGCTTAAAGGAGATTGCCACACGCATTCATCACATGACTACCTGGCTCGGCAATCAGCTTACTCATTTAGGATACACACAAAAGAACATTTCTTTCTTCGATACACTCCGTTTAGGGCTTCCTGCACATGTTTCTCCTCAGAAACTGCGCACTATTGCACTAAGCAAAGAAATCAATCTCCGCTATTTCGACAACGGAGAAGTCGGCATCAGTCTGAATGAGACTACCACTCCGGCAGACTGCCATCAGTTATTGTCTGTATTCGGAATTGCTGCCGAAGAGTCTGTACACGAAGTATACGATATACCACAGCAAGATTCTATCCCGCAGGAACTGTGCCGTACCAGCAGCTATCTTTCCCATGAAATATTCCAGAAATATCACACAGAGACAGAAATGATGCGCTACATCAAACGACTGGAAAGGAAAGATATTTCACTCGCCCATTCTATGATTTCACTGGGTTCTTGTACCATGAAACTGAATGCAGCAGCCGAAATGCTTCCATTGAGTAACGCATCATGGATGAATATCCACCCTCTTGTACCTGAAGATCAGGCAGTAGGATATACTGAATTAATAACCAATCTTTCCGAACAGCTGAAAATTGTCACCGGATTTGCAGGAGTAACTTTACAGCCCAACTCTGGAGCAGCCGGAGAATATACCGGACTCCGCATCATACGCAGCTATCTGGAAAGTATAGGTCAAGGACATCGCCATCTCATTCTTATACCGGCATCGGCCCATGGAACCAACCCTGCATCTGCTGTACAAGCCGGTTACGAGACTCTGACTTGTGCCTGCGACGAACATGGAAATGTTGATTTGGAAGATTTGCGCACAAAAGCGGAAGAACACAAAGACCAGTTGGCTGCTCTGATGATTACTTACCCGTCTACTCATGGTATTTTTGAGACAGACATCAAGGAAATCTGTGAGATTATCCATAAATGTGGAGCACAAGTCTATATGGACGGGGCCAATATGAATGCTCAGGTAGGACTGACAAACCCCGGAACAATCGGTGCCGATGTCTGTCATCTGAACTTACACAAAACATTTGCTATACCTCATGGAGGTGGTGGTCCGGGTGTAGGTCCTGTATGCGTAGCCGAACATTTGATTCCATTCTTACCCGGACACGTACATTTTGGACATCCGCAGAATGAAGTTTCAGCAGCACCTTACGGTAGTGCCGGTATTTTCCCGATTACCTATGCATACATCTGTATGATGGGAGCTGAAGGATTAAAACGTGCAACTGAAACAGCCATTTTAAATGCCAATTATCTGGCAGCTTCCTTAAAAGATACTTATGGAGTTGTATATCAGGGAAAGAATGGCTTTGTCGGTCATGAGATGATACTGGAATGCCGCAAAATACATGAAGAAAGCGGAATTACCGAAAACGATATAGCAAAACGACTCATGGATTATGGTTATCATGCTCCTACACTTTCCTTCCCCGTTCATGGTACATTGATGATTGAACCGACAGAAAGTGAAAGTTTAAATGAGTTGAATAACTTTATTCACTCCATGCAACAGATTTGGAAAGAAATAGAAGAAGTCAGACAAGGAAATGCATCTCGCGAAGACAATGTGCTAATCAACGCTCCTCACCCGGAATACGAAGCAGTAGGCAGCCAGTGGACACACACATACAGCCGTGAAAAAGCAGTCTACCCTATAGAAAGTGTCCGAGAGAATAAATTCTGGATAAATGTAGCACGAATAGACAATACTTTGGGAGACAGAACCCTCTTGCCTACACGCTACGGAAAGTTTGAATCCTGAGATAAGGCTTAGATATAAAAAAGACAGACCATACACTGGAAAGAACTGAATCCGGTATAAGGTCTGTCTTTTTTACTAGATAACAACCTATATATAAATTTTCATATCTTCAAACTTATCGTCCTTTCCAAAAACTTGGAGCAAACATAAGCAGAATACCAAATAATTCCAAACGGCCAATAAGCATCAGGAAAGACAAAATCCATTTTGCGGCATCAGGTAAAGCGCTCCATGAAAAGGCCGGACCAAATGCCCCTAGTCCCGGTCCTACATTTCCCAAACTGGAAATGACCGTTCCAAAAGATTCTGTCAACCCCAAGCCAAGGAACATCAATGCAACCCATCCTACAAAAGCGCAAATAAAAAATGTCAATACAAACGTCATTACTGTAGAAATAGTAGAAGGGGAAACTGTCTGAGAATTGATCTTTACAGATAACACAGCCCGAGGGTGAATCAACCGACTGAATTCATTCTTGATATTACGCAATACAATCAACAAACGCATGCTTTTTATACCTCCAGCTGTAGAACCGGTACATCCTCCTGCCACCATTGTATAAATAAACAACATCCAGGTAAATGGTGCCCAGGTATTATAGTCATCAGTAGCAAATCCACAAGATGTATGCACCGAAGCCACTTGGAACAACGCCTTACGAAAAGCATTCTCCACACCATAATTGTTATAGCTAATGAGAGAAAAGGTTATGATTAGAGTAACAACTCCTATTGAAATCAGGAAGCCTTTGAACTCATCGTCTTTGAGCAAGTGAGCAAATTTTCCTTTCAAACACATAAAATACAAGGAAAAATTCACACTGGAAAGAATCATAAAGATAGCTATTACATACTCTATAAAAGGTGAATTCCAATGAGCTACACTATCCTGCTTCGTAGAATATCCGCCAGTCGCAGTAGTAGAAAACGAATGACATACCGCATCAAAAAGATTCATTCCCCCACACATCAGCAAAATTGCCTCTACTACAGTCAGAATAACATATACTGTCCAAAGCCATTTTGCCATCATACTGATTTTAGGATGTATTTTATCATGAGTCACTCCTGTAGCCTCTGCCGAGAACAAGACTTGATTTCCTACTCCAAAAATAGGCAAAACTGCAATGGTAAAGAATACAATCCCTAATCCACCAATCCACTGAGTAAAGCTTCTCCAAAACAACATTCCATACGGAAGTGCTTCTATGTCATCCAAAATAGTAGCTCCCGTCGTAGTAAAACCTGACATTGTTTCAAAAAAAGCATCAGCTACAGAAGGAATTTCACCGCTAATATAAAAAGGCAACATTCCAAAACCAGAAAACAATAACCATGTAAACGCTACAATACAATATCCATCTCTACGGGTAACCGTATTTTCTGCATTTTTTCCTAAGAACAAAAACAAACTTCCTACTGCAGCTACAATCAGGGTTGAATATATGAAATAAATATAATCAGCTTCACGATAACACAGCGATACTCCGGCACACACAAGAAACATTATTCCTTCCAGGAACAATAAAATGCCTAAAATACGGAATATCATTTTCTTATTTATCAAACTATTGTTTTTGTTTCTCCCTACATAAAGATTTGAAGTAATCTTATTTTCCATATTAATCTATCATTATCGCGTACAAATCTAATGAAAAGAGAGCATTTTTAGTGAATTTTCATTCATAAATATTAATTTAAATTGAGAAATACTCTTGTACTCTCAAGAATATTTCCGTAATTTGCGCCAAATTTAAATCATCTATCTTTCTGATTATTATGAATAAACTTACACTTCACCTGATAAAAGGACTTACAGGTATTGACATAGAAGAACTGGAAAACAGCATTGATGTATTACAAACTAAAAACCAACAATTGTCTTTACTCATCAAGGATGCCAATAAGGAGGTTTCATACAAACGTACACAGCTCTCCGATGCCCAAAAGCAATTGTCTAAATCAGAAGATAAAATTAAAGAACAATTGATAGCTATTGCTGCCCAACAACAGGAAATTGCTATCTTACAAAAAGACTCAAGTGGTCTGCTGAAAACGGTAGCGTCTTTACAGACTAAATTGGAGCAGCAACTTCATACCAGCGGTCTGCAGGAGAAAGAAATCACTGATCAGAAAGGAATAATCTACCGGTTGTCCGAACAAATTCTGTCTGTACGCCAACAGGCACAAAAGGCAGAAGAAGAGAATCAGTTGCTTGCTGTACAGTTGGAACAGCTAAGGGAAAAATATGCCTTGCTGGAAACCACCAAAGAGGAACAAGCCAAGCAAATCACTACTCTTACCCATACAGCTTCAGAACATAGTCAGCTTAAACAAGTATTACAGGCTACAGAACAAGAAAGGGAAGGCCATAAGGCTACTATTCATGCCCAACAACAGGAAAACCAAAGTTTACAGAACGAACTGGAAGCATTGCGCACGCAGTTGACTCAAGTAGAAAGCAAAAAACAAGAGGTATTGAAAGAGATACAGGAGTGGCAACGCAAGTATACAAACACTCAACAGAGTCTGGCTCAATCAGAGCAAGAAAACACGACATTGGAAAAAGCTCTTGATGAGTTGAGAAAAGAACTCCAGCTGCTCAAGGAAGAAAAAGAAAAAACAACTCAAACATTATCGGAGAACTTGAGTAAGGAAGAAATGAGCCGTAACAAGGAAGTGACACAGCTCAAAGAGAACATTCTTGCACAACAACAGCAAAACCAGAACCTGCAACAGGAAAACGAACTGCTTCAAGCACAACTTTCTCAAGCAAAAGACAGAGAGCAGAAAACACAGAAAGAAGTACAAGAGTGGCAGAACAAATATACGGATTCGCAGGAAAGCCTGGCTCAATCGGAGCAGGAAAAAGCAGTACTGGAAAAGAACGTAGCGTCTTTAAAAGAAGAATTCCAACAACTTAAACAAGAAAAAGAAGAGAAAGTAAAAGTATTGTCGGAGAGTCTTGAAAAAGAAGAGACAAACCGCAACAAAGAGATTGCACAGCTCGAAGAAAACCTTACTGCACAGCAACAGGAAAACCAAAAATTGCAGCAGGAAGTAGAATTGCTTCATACACAACTTTCTCAGGTAGAAAAGGAACATAATCGAACTACAGAAGAAGTACAACAGTGGCAAAAACAATATACAGACATCTTGCAGACTCTCAACCAAAGCGTTGAAGATAAAGCTGTATTGGAAAAGAATATAGCCAATCTGAAAGAAGAGCTCCAGCAGTCCAAACAAGAGCAGATAAATACGGAAAGTAACTTAAACCAGGCTATACAAGATAAAACAGCACTGGAAAAAGACTGTGCCGAACTTCAAGAGGAACTTCAGCAACTTAAACAGGAAAAAGAGGAAGCTGTAAAAGCCTTGCAGGAAAACCTGAACAAGGAAAATGAAAGCCCAAAGAAGGAGGATACACAAACAGAAGGAAACGACATAGAAAATACAGCCGAACAGAATCAGCCAGAAGATACAACCTCTGCAGGTACAGAAAACGAGATAGAGGAAGCACCTATTGATGAACAGACTGAAGGACAGAATGAATTAACGGATAATAGCAAAAAAATTGAATGCAAAGAAGAGGCTGTTCAACCAGAAATAAATGCACCCGAAGAAAACCGTGATTTACTGCAGGCCTATCAAGATATGAAAGCAAAACTTGAGAAAAGTACCCTGCATTATCCGTACACCCGTGTCACCACAATGCCTAATGGTTCTCAATATATTTATGAGTCAAAAAATCTTCAGGTCAAGACAGAATTATTCACTTGGGGAATAGAAGGAAAAGAAGTCATTCTCGATGAGCCACATTTCATTGCACACGATGAAATAAGCCGTATAGAAGGACTGGAAACTCCCTACCTGACCGACAGTATGATCTGCGATTTTTCGGACGAAGGAAATGGCAGTGAAATAGCAGAAACCTTACTGATGGCTATCTGCAGTTACCATCCGCTGCACATCACCTACCGCGACAAGAACGGCCGCTCGTCCGAACGTAATCTTTATTGGGTCTGCTTCCAGCCCCAGAATAAAAACAGAATCAGCCTGCCTTACGAAGGTCTGTTCAATGACATGCTGGAGGGAGAAATAGACAGTGAACACATTCTGGCTATGCACGCACATCATCAGGAAGCACGGGCTTTCACCATTACCCAAATACAAAGCATACAGATATTTGACGCTTTTGTGACGACTCAAAAAGGTATTGATACTTTAATAAATGGCTTATACATTTCTTTATTGGCATCACAACCCGAAGCTGCCGAAATGATTTACCAGTGTCTTCCTTCACAATTTAAGGAAAAGCCTCAGGTAATCAGCCGATGGGCTCATTACAATATACTTACGGGAGATTATGAAAAAGCAATGGAATTGTATCTATCCATCGCCCCCGATGCTCATATTGACTCCCATTTTACCTGGCAACAGTTCAATGGCAATGCTTTCGATGAGTTCATAGAGAAAGGAGTAGAAAACGAAAGTTTTGAGCAACTGAAAGAGGCTTTACGTGAAGAAGGTTGGGAAATTTAAGCATTATTGCTACTTTCGCACGTTATTTTTAAAAGACCCAATTATGCATATTCAGAATCAAGTAAAAAAAGTAGTAGCCGTACACGACCTCTCAGGGGTAGGACGCGTATCACTTATGGCAGTCATTCCCATCCTTTCATCAATGGGATTTCAAGTCTGTCCCCTACCCACAGCGGTTTTATCGACACATACCCAATATCCTACTTTCTCTTTTCTCGACCTTACCGATGAAATGACACGCATCATCGAGAATTGGGAAAAACTGAATATGCGATTCGATACTTTTTACACCGGCTATCTGGGTTCTCCCCGTCAGGCCCGGATTGTAGGTGAATTTATTGCTAAATTTCGCCGTCCCGACCAGGATCTGGTTGTAGTCGATCCGGTATTGGGAGACAATGGCAAGTTATATACTGGTATTTCGGAAGAGATGGTCACAGAGATGCGCCATCTTATCCGTTATGCTGATATCATTACTCCCAACATGACTGAACTGTTCCGCCTGCTGGATAAACCCTATCAGTCTGCTGTCAGCGATAAGGAACTGAAACTTTATCTGAAAGATCTGTCGGAGGCAGGGCCGGAGATTGTCATCGTTACCAGTGTGCCTGTAGCAGACAACCCTCACATGACCTCTGTATATGCCTATAATCGAAATGGGAATAAATACTGGAAAGTAACTTGTCCTTATTTGCCTGCCCATTATCCGGGGACAGGCGACACCTTTACCAGCGTAATAACCGGCTCGCTGATGCAGGGAGACAGTCTTCCAATTGCACTCGACCGTGCGACTCAATTCATCTTGCAAGGCATCCGCGCCACATTCGGATATGAATACAACAATCTGGAAGGTATTATGTTGGAAAAAGTCTTACACAATCTGGATATGCCTATACAGATTTGCAGCTACGAACTGGTAGAATAAGCCAAAGGAACAAAGTTAATTCTTTGGGGAATTATTTTATCATTTCTTATATGGCATACGGATGATAAATACGATAAATTGTATCTTTGCCTTTCTAAAAAAACAAAGACCCCATGAATTATCTGGAAGTATTCGGCACCCTCGTAGGACTGGCTTATCTATGGCTGGAATATAAAGCCAGCATTTACCTGTGGATAGCCAGTATTATCATGCCGGCCATTTATATCATTGTTTACTACCAGGCAGGACTGTATGCCGATTTCGGTATCAATATCTATTATCTGATAGCCTCTGTATACGGATGGATAATCTGGAAAAAACAACAAAGCCAAACTGATAATATACCACAAAATACAATTTCCTGCATGCCAAAATCCCGATGGTATCCTCTTGTGGGTATCACTACATTACTTTTTGCCGCCATTGCCTGGATACTTATCCGCTTTACAGACAGTAATGTACCCTATTGGGATAGTTTTACAACAGCTTTAAGCGTTGCTGCCCTATGGATGCTGGCACATAAATATATAGAGCAATGGCTGGTATGGATTATGGTAGATGTAGTATGCTGCGGACTCTATATATACAAGGAACTTTACTTTACAGCCGGACTGTATGGCCTGTATAGCATAATAGCTCTATTCGGATACATAAAATGGAAACAACTGATGTACACAGCCCAATGAAAGATCTGTTTTTTTCTCTTCCCGAAGCCGTTGTTGTAGGCAATGGAGAATTTCCAAGTCATGAAATTCCTCTTCAGGTTTTAGATTCCTCCTCACTTGTGATATGCTGCGATGGAGGAGCAAACTCATACATAGAAAGCGGTCGTACCCCCCAACTCATAATCGGAGATGGAGACTCACTTTCTACTGATAACCGCACACGCTTTGCCGACCGTTTTCTGCACAGTTCGGATCAAGAGACTAACGACCAGACCAAAGCAGTTCGTTATCTTCACTCAAAAGGAATACGACGAATTGCGATTGTAGCCGCCACTGGAAAGCGGGAAGACCATACTTTAGGAAACATCAGTCTGTTGCAGGAATACCTGCACATGGGTATGGAGGTCACAATGCTGACTGACTATGGCTTTTTTGTAGCAGTACGTGGAGCGCAAACCTTCAAGAGCTTTGCCGGACAACAAGTTTCCGTCTTCGGACTTCAAACCCAAGGAATGAGAAGCCAGGGGCTGAAATACTCCTTATACGATTTTACAGCATGGTGGCAAGGCACACTAAACGAAGCTGAAGGCAAAGAGTTTACAATCTTTACAGAAGGAGAATATCTCGTCTACCGTACGTATCAGAAAAAAGACTCTAACCTGTTATAGTTTTTCAACTGCTTTTCGAAACGGATTTCCCATACTCAACATATATAACCCGCAGAAAGTAAGCAGACCATTGAACATCAGCATTTCGTATCCGAATTTATATCCAGTCAGCCTCCACACGGTTTCGTCCAATACATAGCACAACAGTGGAGAAGCCAATGCAATATAAGGAACAAAACGATCTCTCGGGCAACGGTGTGTAAAGAGTCCAAAGCAAAACAATCCCAATAAAGGTCCATACGTATAAGAAGCCAAAACGTAAATAGTGTCAATAACACTTTGACTTCCTATGGCTTCAAATGCCAGAATACAACCAATAAATACACATGAGATAAAGAAATGTACTCTCCGGCGTATTCCTCTTGCCTTCTGTTCGGTATAGCGGTTTATTCCTAAAAGATCAATACAAAAACTGGTGGTCAGTGCAGTCAGAGCCGAATCAGCACTCGAAAAAGCTGCTGCAATAATCCCAATCGTAAACAGCACCAACACTCCATATCCTAAATATCCCCCTGCTGCCAGTTGCGGAAGAAGTTCATCCCCTTTGGCCGGAATTTCCACTCCAAACTGCGAATAAGCCATCAGTAACAAAACTCCTAATATCAGAAACAGCAAGTTGACCGGTAAAAAAGAACACCCATAACAATACATGTTCTTTTGTGCTTCCTTCAAGCTACGACAAGTTAGATTCTTCTGCATCATATCCTGATCGAGCCCAGTCATCACAATAGTAATAAAGATTCCACTGAAAAACTGTTTGAAGAAATTCTGCTTCGAATGCCAGTCATCGAACACAAAAATACGGCTATGCTCACTATTGCGTATAAGTTCGAACAACCCTTCTCCCTGCACATGCAGCACATCCGATACCTTATATAATATAAGTCCCAATGCAGCAAACAGGCAGAAAGTCTGTAAAGTATCAGTCCACACTATGGTACGGATGCCACTCCGACGGGTATAAAGCCAAATCAGAACAACTGTTCCCGTAGCCGTCAGGGCAAAAGGTATATTGTACACATCGAACACATAGCGTTGCAGAATCAGACACACCAGATAGAGGCGTGCAGAAGCTCCGAGCAATTTGGAAAGCAGAAAGAAGGAAGCTCCGGTTTTATATGAACGCACCCCAATTCGCTCCCCCAAATAAGTATAAATAGAAGTCAGGTTCAAGCGATAATACAAAGGCAGCAACACATGTGCAATGACCAGATATCCGACACTGAACCCGAGACAGGTCTGTAAATAAGTCATATCAATACCTCCTACCATTCCCGGCACAGATACAAAGGTAACTCCGGAAAGAGAAGCTCCAATCATCCCAAATGACACCAAATACCAAGGCGACTGTCTGTTACCGCGAAAAAACGCATCATTGTCTGCATGCGACTGACCCGTCAAACGTGAGACCAATAACAGTAAGCCAAAGTAAAGAACAATCGTTACAAGAATAAATATTCCATTCATCAGATTTCTGCTTTTAGCGACAAATATAGCGAGAAGTTTTTGTACTTTTGCACGCAAATAAAAGAAAACACATGAGCCAGCAATATCCGTCAGCACTTTTGGAAAAAGCCGTTGGTGAGTTTGCCAAGCTACCCGGCATCGGCAAGAAAACTGCCATGCGTCTCGTACTGCATCTGCTCCGTCAGGATGCACAGACAGTGGAAGCATTCGGCAATGCCATGATTACATTAAAACACGAGGTAAAATACTGCAAAGTCTGCCACAATATATCCGATACAGAAGTTTGTAAAATCTGCTCCAACCCTTCACGGGACTCGTCAACCGTGTGCGTGGTAGAAAACATCCGCGATGTAATGGCAGTGGAGAATACCCAGCAATACAAAGGTTTGTACCATGTATTGGGAGGAGTCATTTCCCCCATGGACGGCATCGGCCCTTCCGATCTTCAAATTGAAAGTCTGGTTGAAAGAGTAAAATCGGGAGAAGTGAAAGAAGTTATTCTTGCACTCAGTTCTACCATGGAAGGAGATACAACCAACTTTTATATCTTCCGGAAACTCGCCCCTTACGATGTAAAGCTGACAATGATTGCCCGCGGAATTTCCATCGGCGACGAGCTGGAATATACAGATGAAGTAACATTAGGACGATCAATCGTAAACCGTACCGTCTTTACCGGTACTTTATAAATCTTTATTACCATGGAAAAAGAAATGACCCGTTGTTTATTGAATTACTTAAAGGTAGAATATTTTCTGTTGTGGATTTTATGTGCTGCAACAGTTCTTTTATACGAAATGGACATCTTGCCACAAGGCATTTTCGTAGATGATCCGCGTGCAGACTACATTCTACAAGTTGTAGGAATCTTACTCACAGTAGGACTGATTCCCGTATCACTCCGCCTGTTCAGTTTATCTCTTACCAAATACATCAAGCAGCTTAACTTGATGGATGCATTGAAAAGCTACCGCCGGTGGAGCGAAGTGCGCATCGCATTGCTGTTGGTTCCAGCCCTTATCAACCTGTCTATCTATTACTGGACCATGAATACTACAGGCTTGTTATGTGTCGGCATGGTACTGATAGCTTCCATGTTCTGCATCCCCGGACGCGAACGTATGTTGAACGAACTTGACTTGCAAGATAAACAGTGAATACATACAGACTTCAAAATCAGAAAATAACTCTCCGCGCACCAGAGCCTGAAGATATCGATGTGATGCTGGCTTTCGAAAACGATGAAGAGTTGTGGGATATGGGTAATACTACTGCCCCCTACTCCCGCTATCAACTAAAAAAATACATCAGCGAAAACCAAAATGACTTGTATGCAGACCATCAGCTTCGCTTATTGATAGAAACTCAATCCAAACAGATTGCAGGCATTATCGATTTATTCCAGTTCGACCCACGCCACAACCGGGCCGAAGTAGGAATTGTGATTCATCCGTCCTTTCGCCGGCAAGGATTTGCCCAAATGGCTCTGTTCCTACTGGAACAACACTGCTTTCGCCGGCTCGGTATTCACCAGATATATGCATATATTCGCAAAGACAATATCGCATGCATACAGTTGTTTCAAAAATGTGGGTATTTTATCTGCGGAGAGTTGAAAGAATGGCTATATACCGGAAACGGCTATAAGGATGTATGTATTGTACAGAAAATAAACACTTTGACTCCACGATAAGAAGTTCTTATGCTTTTCATCAAAAAGAAGGAATGACAAAAAAATAACTTTTTTCACAAAAAAGTGCCCAAAAGATTTGGTAATTCAAAAAAAGGTTGTACCTTTGCATCGCAATCGAGAGAGATAGCAACGATAAAAACAAAAACTTAATGGTGCGTTAGTTCAGTTGGTTAGAATACATGCCTGTCACGCATGGGGTCACGGGTTCGAGTCCCGTACGCACCGCCAGTTTACAAGGAAAAATTAGGAAAAGCTCTGATTCTCAACGGAATCAGGGCTTTTTTCGTTTCCGGCTGGAGGCAAAATATAGCGTTTCTACGAAGTTTGTCAGGTGCAAATTCAGGGTCCTTTTTTAGGGACAATAAAAAAGCACCTGAAATGTATAATACTTCATTGATTATCATGTTTTTGCGTAGGATTTTCCTGTTCCTCATTTTCTAATTTTACAACGTAAATAAAGTGGTATGAAACAGGAATCAATGAAAGTTCTGTTCTTTATCCGTAAGAGCAGACTAAAGAAAAACGGTGAGGCACCGATTTTTTTGCGGGTGACAATTAACGGACAATTGGATGAAGTCCGGATTCAACGTTCTGTTCCGTTGAAGTTATGGGACAATGTGAAGGAACGCAGCAAAGGGAAAGATCGGAGTTCAATGGAACTGAACAGCTATATTGAGGCATTGAAAGTAAGGCTGTATCAGATTCACAAGGAACTTCTCTGTCGGGAAGCCCTGATTACCCCAAAAAATCTTCTGATAAAGTTATTCTCTAAAGAGGAACGGCATCTGGTTTTGCAGACTATGCGGAAATGTATCGATGACTGGACTTCCCTGATCGGTACGGAGTACCAGCCCTCCACCATTTCACGTTATAACAACTGTTATGAATCGTTGCAGACGGTCATTAAGGATTTCTACAGGAAAGAGGATATTACATTCCATGAACTGAATGGGGAATTCATCGACCGGTTTGAGATGCATCTGAGGACGGTACGCAAGCTTTCCCAGAATACCCTGACTAAGTATATGAGCTGTTTCCGCAAATTTCTCGGACTGGCCCGAGAAAACGGATGGCTGGAACTGGACCCGTTGACCGGAAAACGCAAGCGTCTGTTCCGGAAGGAAGAAACGTGTCCTACGTTCCTGACCCTGGAAGAACTGAAACGGATTATGGAGAAGGACTTTTCCACGACACGTCTGAACACCGTGAAGGATTTTTTCCTGTTCTGCTGTCTGACCGGCCTGTCGTACATTGATGTGAAGACTTTGTGTCCGGCACATCTTTACAAGGACAATGAGGGGAAACTGTGGATACACAAAGCTCGCGTAAAGATTACTACTCATAAGGAAAGCTGTACCTGCAATGTCCCGCTTCTGGAACCCGCACTTGTCATTCTGGAGAAATACAAGGACTGGAATCCGGAAAATCCTGAAGGCCCCTGTTTCCCGATTCCGTCGAACCAGAAGATGAACGAGTTCCTGAAAGAGATAGCCACTTTGTGCCGGGTAAACAAGCGGCTGACCGTCCATGTGGCAAGACATTTAGGTTTTCTTTTCTTGTTGAAAATCAAACATTTAAAACAGATATTGTCTTAAACAGGTAACGATTTAGAAACGAGCGAGCTTCTATATTCTGCAACGTCCTGCATCAACCAAAAGAACGCTTTTCTTGTTTGCAAAGATACGATTTTTTGCGTTCTTTTCCAATAGCTGTTTAATGAAAAAACGATATTCCATCTATATGTACTTCTTCTGTACAAGTTGGATAAAAGACCGACAGATGTTATGTATATAGAACTTCCAAAATTTGATCAGCCACTTTTGAATCACTAATGCGTATGGTATTGTTTTCATCCGTATTGTAACCAAGATAGTTGACGCTTCCATACCATATCAAAGACTTGTCAATGATAACAGCGTCCATCGACAATGAATCAATGACTTTGGTCCGGATTCCTGTTTCTTTCAGTCTTTCTTCCTTTTCTGTATTGTTTTTGACCAAAGCGAAAACCTCCACACCTCGTGCCGACAATTCCTTCAGCATGTCAAGTATGGGGGAATGTTTGCTCAGCCATAGCCTCGTTGCAGAAATGACGACCGAATGTTTGGCTTGGGATAAATCATTGAAAAACAGCTTTTGATAGGTGTGTCCGTTAAAAATAATGCCTTGTAGGCTTTCAGCAGATACATCCACCGGTTTCTCCTGCTTGATCCTATAACCTACAGATGCATATCCTTTCAGCCTGCGTCTGTACATCACATCGCACATCGGCATGCGGATGTCAATATAGTCATAGATGCGGACTTCCTTCTTACCTGTATATTCCCGGTGCAATCGCCCGGCATATTGAGCGACAATCCCTTTCCAGGAAACGGGCAAAGCCAGAAACAGGGTGTCTAAACGGGGATAGTCGAATCCTTCGCCAACATACTTTCCGGTTGCCACGATGACAAGTGGCTCTGAGGGGTTTACATTCTGCAGATATTCCATTCTACGGAGTTTTTCCTTTGCCGGTTCCGAACCGACAAGGGTAACTACATGTTTGCAATGAGGAGCCAAAGCTTTTGCCAATGTCTCTACATGAGCGGTAAGACCGGTCAGTACTATAGGTGTTCGTCCCTCCTTCAAGGCTTCGCATACATCATCCGTGATGAGCCTGTTTCTGTTCACGTCTTCGGACATTTTCTGCACCATCCGTGCATAAGTGGATTTTTCATCTGCCAGTTCCCTGTAGGAGGTGAAACGGGGTACGAGCAGGCGTGCGAAAGTTTGGGATGCCATCTGGACTTTGGCATCAGCCGAAAAACGGACCGGCCCACATTGCATGAAGATAATGGGCTGGTGACCGTCCTTACGGATGGAGGTGGCCGTCAACCCATAGACGTAGCGGGCATTGGCATACTTCAATACCCGTTCAAAATTCACAGCCGAAACATGGTGGCATTCATCCACAATCACCATTCCGTAGTTTCGGACACAGGGCTTCACCCCGTTCTCCTCCAGACAGGACTGTATCAGGGCGATGTCTATTTTTCCATGCAACGTGTTTCCCTTTGAATCCAGAGTACCGAATGGAGAAAAGGTCTTTTTACGGCCGCGCTTTTTGGGTAGTTCATCTTCTGTAAAGTCGATTTGAAGAAATTCTTCTAAGCGGGATTTCCATTGGTCCAGCAGAGCCTTGGTGTGTACTAATACCAGCGTGTTCACTTTCCGCTTTGCTATCAAACCGATGGCAGTAACTGTCTTTCCAAATGCGGTTGTGGCATTCAACACCCCGTTGTTGTAGGCTGTCAGACAAGCTATGGCTGCTTCCTGTTCTTTGTGGAGTTTGCCTTTAAACCTTACGGTTATATGCTCTCCGGAATTGTTCTTGTCTTCCACGCGGTAAGATACCCGGTTGCTGTCCAACAGGGCTGACACCTCATCTTCACATCCTCGTGGCAGGGCGACATAATCCTCTTCCATATCGGCACAGGAGATGATACGGGGGATATTGTAAGTGGACAGGCGCATTCCTTGTCTGGCATAGAACTCGGGATTTCTGAACGATGCAATCCGTTTCAGATGGTTGATAACCTTTGCCTGGAGTCCGGACAAAGGAATATACAGCATGTTGGAGCACACAAGGTGGAGATTGGCCGGAAAGTCATTTCGGGTGATTTTCTGGGGTGTCGGAGTTTCCCAAGGCCTTGTTTCGCAGGTTGTGGACAAATCGCCGAGTTCGGAAGCCGTTGCATGCTTTGCCAGTATCGCATCAATTTCCGCTTCTGAAAGCCGTTTCATTTGGAGCAGATAGTCCCACTGGTCTTTGTAAACCATAAAGTTTTCATCCACAAATACACTGTTCCCTTCCTTGCGGGCTCTCCCCTGCAATGGCAGTGCCACCAGATTCCCGAATCCGCCTTCCGGTAGCTTGTCCTGGTTTGGAAAGAATCGGTCGTAGGATTTGAAGGTCATCCGCCCGTTTCTGTTCGTGGCTTCCGTCAGGATCGTGTTTCCAAGCCTCCGTGCTTTGGATGCAGACAACAGCTGTTCAAAGAATATCCAGACATGTGCACCGTTGCCGGAACGGGAGCGCTCTATTGCACAGGGAACATTCCAGTCCTTGCAGACCCCGACGTATGCCAGTACATCTTGATGATAGCCGTGTTCACAGGATTTGTCATCAAAATCCGCACAAAGAAAATTACAAGTATGGTCTGCAAGAATGGCATAGGCACCGATTACATCCTGTCCGTCCGGACTTTTCCCCTCAAGATGCTTGTATATATCCTCATACTCCAATGCTTTGAACAGCCTATTGGGGCATTCCGTACATCTGTATCTTTTCTTGTCGCACAACTGCCTGTCCCATTCGTTCCGGCATACAGGCTGGTAGCCGGATTTCCCGGTGGTCCGGCTGTACCATCTACGCGCAAACACGTCCTCGCGTCCCTTGAACAGATTGCGGAACACATCCACTTTTTCTTCCAGAGACAGATAACTTTTCACGATAGGCGGTGCCGTCACGCTGTTCCTGTCGCTCAGCAAAGCCTTCAACTTGTCCATTTCCTCATGAAGAAGCCTATTCTCTGCAAGAAGTCTGTTGTATTCATCCAACAGTTCCTCATATGTAAGCCGTTTTTCCATATCGTCCAAAATTGTGGCAACATATATAAAGGTATGCATACGGTCTTTCCCTTGAGCAGTCAATCACATATCTTTCAATTCAAAATTCACATATTCACGTTATTATGTTTGCGAATATACATCTTTTATCTTTAAAAGAGCAAAAAACGGGCATCCAACCGCTGTTGGACACCCGCCACTCATTTAATCAACTATTTATGAAACTGAATTACTCGGCTTCGCCAGTAGAAGACCAGCTATCGCTGCTCCAGCCTTTGTCTTGCGACCAGGCACTTTCGGTTTGTTCACCGGCATTGATGGTGAAATCCAGAGTTTTATCTCCGCTACCGGTAAGGATAGCGTCTTCGGTTTGGAGCTTGATAACTTCGATTGAAGGTTGAATATATTTCTTCATTGTTGTTTCGTTTTGTTGTGGTTAAATGTTGAAGGAGTGTTGATTACTGAGCGATGAACTTCTTGCCGTTCTGGATGTACAAGCCACCCTTCACAGCCTTCATCACGCGGCGACCGGTCAAGTCGTAGATAGGAGCATTAGCATCAGCAGCTTCGCCCATTACGTTTTCAATACCCGTTACATCACCGTCGAACACGAGTTTCATGGCCTGAGTAGTAGCAGCTTCCAAGTATGCCTTATTGGCACCAATCTTCTTGCCGGCAGCCATGCTGTAGAAACCTACAGCACCTTCTGCTGATTTACCGAATACCAATTCGTTCGTGTAATCTTTTTCAACAAGTGTACCAGTAAGTGCATTGCCTTCAGCATTTGAAGTTGCAGTACCGAGCGTCAAAACAGCCTTACCTTCGTTGGCAGCACCCTTCAGTATAACACCCGTGTTAGCAGGAATACCGGCTTCAATAGCCGTAGCGCGCAAAGTGCTTTCGCCTTGTTTCTGACCGATGTAAGCGGTAGCACCCTGTACTGACGAAACAGCGAAGGGGAGATATACGGTAGCGTATGAAGCATTATCGGCAGTGTTGAGGGTAACTTCCACATCGGTAGCTTCAACAATGTACCACTGAGAAGCATCAGCAGATTCTCCCCATCCCACCAAATTATGACTTTGAGAAGAAGCGTCGTGAATGTAGCAAAAGTTCTTTTCGGTACTTGTAACGTCCTTGAGTGCATACAGGGCATTACCCTTATCAATAACTTGGAACGACCCCATATTATTTTTATCAGTAGTCAATCGTATTTGATTACTCTTAGTCACATGACCCAAACCTTGACCTTGCATTTTTAAGTGATACTGGTTCTCAGTTTCGGTAGCTTCGAACAATACAACCGAACTGATTGCCTTTTGCATATTTTCCTTACCGGTCATATCAGCATTGGCATAACGAGACTGGTAGTATTTATTCTGCAAGCGATAATACTTACCTGCCTTGAGGGTCACACCGTTCGGCTTTAGTGCTTTGATTGCATCTACTAATTTGTTGGCATTCCCAAAATTGAATAAGTCTTTTTCAGCTTCAGTAATAGCCGGATCTAATTGCTCAACTCCGGTGTAAGCACCTATTGCATTTTCAGGCATATTGGCATATAATTCGGCCTGTTCCATGGCAATGGCCGCTGGCTTAAAGAAGCGACAAGATGAACCTTCGTCCGCATCTGACCAGTATCCCAGCGTATTATCACCTTGATGGTTTAAAAATTGAGTATTATCTGCCTTGAAACAGGCTGCATTTGAAATGGAAGACTGAGGCTTTACAATATGCCAAATAGTATGTTTTTCGCCTTCGGTAATCTGAGGTTTATCTGTGGTGGTATTAAGTGATTTATTAGTTCCGGCTTTCTTATTGTAGATTTGAAAACCATCAAATACGTTACCGGTGAGACACCAAAAGTAAGCATCATCCTTTGATATGCTGACTAAATCCCCAGGAACGGCTACTGATATGTTTTGATTATCCGCCTCATAGTGACACATGTAACGATTCTGATTACTGTGCATATCAATTGCAAACCATTTCGGATTTTTCAAGTCTGTAGTTTTTTCAAAAGGCAGGTTTTCGGTACAATTAACCGTTACATTTTCACCGCCTGTTACTGTGCCTACCGGTTGAGTAAAGGTTATGAAATCAAGAACCGGAGCATTGTAGTTACTGCCAACAGCTTGTGCAACTTCTTTTACAATAGTGGTTGAAGTTCCTTCCAATTGGTAAGTATAGGTAACTTTAACAGCTTTGATGAGATCTGCTTCTTCCACTTTGTAGAACTCAAACATCATAACTGATGCCGGGTTTGCATCTGTCCATGAACCTAATGCATTAGAAGAATAGTGAACACAAGCCGTCTTATTATCGTTCTGAATGATGCACGAACCATCAGCAGCTTTTGCCGTCTTATTACCAAGTGTAACGGATTCAGTAGTCTTGGTCAAATTGGCTTTGTTCGCATAAACTACGAGGTTCTTTTGGCCTTGGTAAGGAGCCTGCCAGGCAGCTTTTTTATTGGCTGTAGAAATGGTGAAAGTTTGGTTATCTTGTCCTATTTCAACATACCACAATTCCAAAGCATTGCTGCCATCGTAGGCGGTGTTTTTACCTTGTGGTGTAATTACTGCATTAGCTGCTTCGCTGGCAGACTTCAAGTAACCACCAGGTTTACCCGAAGCATTGGGGTTCACCTCTTTAATCAAATAATAACCAGTAGTCAACTCTGCAGGTAAGGTCCTGTTTTCGGCAGCTTTGGTGAAGCCGGAAATTTCTAACTCCTGCGCATTCATTACTCCCATCATGCAGAAAAGGAATAACAACAAATAAGTAAATTTATTCATAGAGATTAAAAATTAAAAACCATAATTTTGATTCAGTTCTAAAGCGAAAGCAACATCGGTTTGTGCCAGTACTTTTCTCATAAACTGGAAATCAGCATCAGCAAAGATGTAAACTTATTTGTATGGATGGATTGTGATTTAGAAACTGTTTTCTGCGTACATGCAAAGTTAGCAAGTATCTTATCATGAAATCTAGTGAATACTTTAAATATGGAAAATATTACAAATATTTAAGTGGTACCCCCCCCATTTTGTAAGATGCGGTTTGCAGTTATTGACATAGTTGGATATGAATTTATGGTACACGTTTGTAAATAGGTACTTTTCTTCCTACTATAGGACCATAAAGCTGGAAATGTGTGTAAACGGACTGATTTCGGATATTATCTTACAAATTCCAAGATGAATAATGTTGAGTATGGAGACTTTCCGATGCTTAAAGTATTCTATTTCAGTTCTCAAGATAATCCGAAATTAACGGACAACGGTTACTGCATCCGCCCTGTACATCCATAAGCATTCATAATAGATAAAGGTTATATATTGACCCGAACAGTGCGATTACACTGTTCAGGTCTGTTTGCTCCTATACTATTCAAAACACATTCCTCAGGTAGCAAATCCTATTTTTACATTGAAAAAGAAAAGAATAAGCCTCTGGCTCTTGGCTTTTAATAGTAAATGTTTACCTTTGTATAAAACTTATAGCCGTAAGTATTATAACGGTAAGTTTTTTCTGCAAGTACAAGTAAAAGAAAAATATATTAGAAGCGTATGAAATTTTACAATCGCGAAAAGGAACTGGCCTTACTGGAGAAGACTCGTCAGATAGCCTTCGCCCAGCATTCACAGATGACCGTACTGACCGGTCGTCGCCGTATCGGAAAGACGAAGCTTATCCTGAAAAGCTGTGAAGAGAGTCCGACGGTCTATCTTTTTGTGAGCCGGAGCAATGAATCCATGCTTTGCCGTGGATTTGCGCAACACATCAATTCAGTACTATCCAATGTCTTCATTCCTGAATCCATCGATTCCTTTTCAGATGTATTCGAGATGCTGATGCGAGCCGGAAAAACGGAAAAGTACAATCTGATCATTGATGAATTTCAGGAATTCTTCTATATCAATCCGGCTGTTTACAGCAAAATGCAGGATATCTGGGACCGATACAAAGACAGCACGTTCGTCAACTTTGTGGCCAGCGGTTCGGTCTATACGCTGATGAACCAGATTTTTATGGATGCCCGCGAACCGCTTTACGGACGGTGTGACAGCATCATCAAGCTGCGTCCGTTCTCTACTTCCGTACTGAAGGAGATTCTTCATGACCACAAGCCTGACTATACGAATGAAGATCTTCTGGCGCTTTACACTTTCACCGGAGGAGTGCCCAAATACATCGATCTCTTCATGCAGAAGGGTTGCACGGATATGGAAAGCATGGTGGATTACATCGTGCAATCAGATTCCCCGTTCCTGAATGAGGGCAAGGCATTGCTCATTCAGGAGTTCGGAAAGAAGTACGGTAATTATTTTGCCATACTGTCGGACATCGCCAACGGTCGGAATACGACCGCAGAAATCGAGCAGAACATGGGAGATACGGTCATTGCCGGTCATCTCAAAAAACTCGAAGAAGATTACGAGCTCATTGTCAAGAAACGTCCCATCCTGGCCAAGGAAGGCTCGCAGACGGTCCGGTTTGAAATCTCCGACCTGTTCCTGCGCTTTTGGTTCCGCTATTTCATCAAGTATCACCGGCTTGTCGAGATGGAGAACTTCGAGCAACTGGGGCAGCTTATCAAGAATGACTATCCAACCTATTCCGAGATTACATTGGAGCAGTATTTTCGTCAGAAGATGATGGAAAGCCAAAATTTTGTGGATATAGGTTCTTGGTGGCAGGCTAAAAAAGGAAAAGATGCTTGCGAAATTGATATTGTCGGCATCTACGCCGAAGGCCGGAAAGCATTAGTAGCAGAGGTTAAACGACAGCGGAAGAACTTCAAGCCGGAGGATTTTGCTACCAAGGTAGAAACCTTACGAAACAAGGTCCTTCATAAGTATGATATTTTAATGGAATGTTTTACGATGGAAGAAATGTAGTTAGGCGAATATCCAAACGGACAGAAAAAAATTACCCCTGTCACAGTGTGAAGCAGGGGTATTTTTACAAGAGCGAGCGAGTTAGTTAGTCCGTCCGATTAAATGTTATTTCACTAATTTCTTTCGTCCGTTGACGATATAGACACCTCCAAGTACTGGCTTCTTCACCAGACGACCCTGCAAATCATAGATGCGGGTCGGCTGAGCAGCAGGAGCCGGAGTAAGCACTGAGTCCAAATCTGTACTCATGCCCACCTTGCAGATTTGCCACATCGAAGCATCAGCACTTGATGTCCAGGGCACTACATGTCCGTGAGCTGCCAGATGAATGGCCGGAATGCCGCCATTACCCGGCTTCGTACAACTCAGTACGCTAAAGCCTGTTGCCGAAGAAGTTACCTCGTATGTTGCAGCATCAGCCTTGGTCGTAGCAGGTACACGTTCTTCCGTTTGTCCCGTTACACCCAGCCACTTGTTGTACTTTTCATTGTACACTTTCCAGTTACCTGCTTCATCTTGAGTAAAGACAAACTCCATATAGTCGTCCCGGCCTTCCTTGCCGACATACTCCGTCAGATTCTCGTTCAAGGCCAGTTTTTTAGAGGGGTACAACTTATTTTGAAGCATGTAGACTGCCCCGTTCTCTAATGCAATGCGATGACTTGAGGCTACTTGCTGAATCTGTTCATACGTTTCAGGTGAAGGGTCGGTCACACACTGAGCACCGGTTTCTTTGAGCAGCGAAAGTTGCTGACGGTCATACATACCTACAAAGTCGCCCGTTTGCTGTTCGCTGATGATTTCCACCTTGCGTTCGCCACAAGCCTTAATCCAATCGGCATACCCTTCTTCCGCACGTACACTGTAAAGACTATCGGTAAGGTGTTCCAAACTATAGTTTTTATAAACAATGGTATAGCCACCACCATTAGTGCGATGTGTATCTTCTTCATACACGAAACCAATTGTAGAATCAGCTTGAAGCGTCATCGTTGAGTAAGCAGAACTCATACGCGAAGCCTGGTGACGACCTTCCCAGTTGGCAGCCAAAGAGTCTGCAGAGCAGAAATCTTCGTATGAAGCGAGTTCCTTATAATAGACACCTACATTGGCACGGCCGCTGCCGAAGGGAAGCGACTGCAAAGCGAGATAAAGAGGCTTGTTGTCTGCACGTCGCGTTACGGGAAGAATCAGAACTTCACCATTGCAAGAATTACCTTCAGCTATTACACCATTGTTGCTCTTGCCTGAGAAGGCTACCGTACCCCAGCTACCTTCTGCCTTCTTCGCATTGGTAAAGCTGTATATATTATAATAACGCCCACCATTGCAACGGCTGCTGATAACTACACTGCCGTCGGGCAATTCTTCAGCCTTAGGTTCATCTGCCCCCGAAGGAATAGGAGCGTTATCAGTGCCACCCAGCACCTTCCAGTTTGCGCCGAAGTCGTCGGAGTAAAGCACATAATTACACATTGTGGCATTGACATCACGCACCAAAGCGGCACAGTAGAGACGGTAATGGCTTCCTACCTTTGTATAGCGGCTTTGGTGAATCTTACCCGAACCTATAAACATGGAACGAATCGGACCGCGCTTAGAATTGTCAAACTGTGAATAGATGCTTTCTGCCAGGTTGGTAGGTGCTGACCACGTCTTGCCGAAGTCGGTGCTGATAAAGCGAGCAATACCCTGGTGATGTTCGCGTGTACCGCTCGGGAAAGAAATGTCACCGGAACAGCTTAGCACGAGCACGTCATTGGTTTCACGATCAGCAACGATACAGGGGTCACCGAATCCTGTGTAGAAAGGATCGGTTGCATTCTTGCCCTGTCCCTCAACGATGGTCGTGATATCATCCCATGTTTTACCGTTGTCGTGGCTTACACGGGCATGAAGGTCAATGCGCCCATTGGCACTGCCGGCAAAGCCGATGTCGCTGCGTGAATGACGATAGTCCGCTACGGCAATCACATCACCGTTTTTTGCAGTAGCGATACCGGGAATACGGTAGGGAATTGCAGTGCTGTTGAGCGTAGGGAATACCTCAAACTGCTCTTCCACTATATATTCGCCTTTAGCAACAGTCACATGGAAATTTGTCAGTTTCAAGCCCTTGTTGACCCCTTTGAGGGTAAACGTAGCCGTCTGCTCTTTGAGTCCGCTAACTGCAAAGTGTTGCACCTTATTGCTGGTTATCAGCTTCGTTGTTCCGCAAGCTACTTCAATGGCATCATTGTGTTCGTGATTAATGACATCGAAAGAAAATCCTGTTACTGCATAGCCCACCGGGACAATCAGCGCATAGTTTTCGGGAGAATACTGACCTACGTAAGCAAGGATATTACCTTGGTCATCCTTTGTCATATTATTATGGCTTGCATCAAGTTGTAACACAGGATTGGTAACGTCGCTCTGCCATACTTGGTGCCAGGTACCATTCTGGTTACTCTTGACAAACTTACCGTGAGCCATGTCTATCTGGTAAGTCCCTTCTGGCAGATCTTCTTTGCCATAAGTCAAAGATGCTACTTCATCTGCTGTGAGTACACGGTCCCATATGCGAACAGAATGAATAGTTCCTGCAAATGGATATTCATTGATTTTATCCTGACGGACTACACCGCCCAGATACAATCCGTCAACATTCGGCACATTGCCAAATGTACGGTATCCATATTCTCCCATTCCCGAAACACTACGATCGGCTTTTCCATTAAAATAGTAATGGTAGGTCTCCGTTTCACCATTCATTGTGATGACAATCTGACTACGTTTCGTCAGGTCTTTTCCGCCCCACGTATACCAGCCTTCCTTGTGGCTGTTGCCGACATATTGTAAACCGTATTTGTTTGTTTCGCGCGTCACTACGCCAAAGTAATCCTGCCCTTTACTGTTTGACGAAGCAAAGAGCATAGCAGGTTGAGCAGGAGCTACTTTTGGAGTGAAGTCGATGGCTACGGTAACAGACTTGTGCTTGAAAATTTCAGATGCCACATCAGCGGGAACTGCATAAGGCATCGTGCCGTCGAGCACTACCGAATCGAGTACTGCTATAGGATTCGCATGAGGTTCGGGAATCACTGCAGGCGCATTGACAATCGCAAATTGACAACCGGCATCCTCACGGTCCAATCCATCCTGCCCCGAACTCCAATTATAGAGTGCATAATTCAGATTCTTTTGCGTCTGGTTAAGTTGCACTTTACCGCTGCGGATGATGAAGAGTCCCGCGGTGTTGCTGTAACTTAATTCCCAACCTTGTGCAGGAGCCGTAGCTGATGTAGAAACGGCAGCATTAAAGTTGGCTGTAGGGCTTACATAACCGCTGTCTTCGCGGTTGATGATGTCAAACGTACCATCTGTGCGGCTGACAAATTTCCACATCATGCGGGCATAAGCCTGTTTATCGTTACCTGTCAGTTCTTTGCCTGTTCCGTTCGAGGTAAGGTAGCGATTCTCGCGGTTGGGTGTGTAAAGTTGGTACCACGTTTCGTTATCAGCCGTCGAAGCTTTTGGCAAGTTGAGTTTTGGCAACAGGGTGGTCATCAACGCATTGAGTTCTTTGCCCATGGCAGCCAGTTCAGCACCGGTTGCATCCTGTTTACTTAATAACATATAGGCTGAGGGAAGAGCCTTCAACAGGTCTGCAGCAGCCTCGGGCGTGTAAGCACCGACCTCGTTACCCAGTTTCAAGCCTTCTGCACGAGAAATGATATCACCCAGTTCTGTGCGTTGGTTAAAAACCGCATAATTTATATTGGCTTCTTCGTCACTTGTGGGAATTATGCCCGATCCCATGGTCTTTGCCAATAATTGAGAGAGTTTGGCATAACCTTTACCATAGAGGTAGTTACCTGAGAAGTAAGCGGGATTAGCCATTCCTTCCTTTACAAAGGGTGTATAGCAGTCTATGTATTCCACGTTGGCCAGTTCCTTTACCAGTGCCTGAAGCTTTGTATTGAAAGGCACGATGCGGTTGGTGTTGGAGGCTGCATCACTTTTGGGAAGAATAGCCTGCACATAGATGGGAGCGTTAGGGGCTTGCTTGCGGATTTCGCCTACCAAAGTTCGGTATTCTGCTACTACGGCATCAACGGTTTTGTTGGTGTTATTCAAGTCAGCCGTACCGATATAGAGATAAATCTGAGCGGGTTCTTCATTGTCGGAACGTCCCTTGAAGATACCACTAACCATCTTCTTGATCGTAGCAATGTCCGGTCCGGGATAGCCCCAACCCGTACCACGACTCTTCACTTTGTCGGAATGTAGCAGTTCGTGCCATTCTCCACCGTGAATAGTAGCATCACCTATCAGCAGGATGTCGTCCTTACAAACAGGAAGCATACTGAAATAGGTGGCACGCATACCGTAGGAACCGCCCAGATTGCAAGCATTGTCTGGTGCCGAAGCAGGATAAACGCACTCGGAACCCACATACCGGGCAATTTTGTTACACCAAATGCGATATCCTGATGCCGTCAGATGAAGACCGTCCAATGTATGGCTGTTATTGTTGGATTCAGATACGCTGAGCAGGTCATTCCATAGGTCAATGTAAGTAACCTTCATCTCCGTACAGATTTTCTTCAAACTGTCATTGGTTTCTTGTTGGAGGGCTAGATTACGTTGACGGCTGGGTAGAATACTCTGCACAAACAGTTGAGTTTCGGGCGTTTCCAACTGGCAGCGCTTTAGTGTCGTGCGCACATTGCGTGCCACTTGTGCAGCCGTGTTGAGTCCCGCGGTGCCCAGGTCATTGGTACCGATCATAAAGAAGATTTGTTTCGGTCTGCCTGCTACCACACTTTCCAAGTTGGCCAGCATTTCATTGCTTACGGCTCCGGAAACGCCTCGGTTAATAATTTTCGGGTTGCCAAAGGCTTCCCACCATTCATGCATGTTCGTAATACTGTTACCAACGAACACTGTATGTTCAGGGGTAATCTTCAGCACTTTAAATGCGTCGTAACGATGATTACGAAACGGCAGATCGGCAAATGCCGATAGTGCTCCCAGACAAAGGAAAGAGAGCGTCAACAGAATTTTTCGCATTGTGATAATAAATTGGATGAAATGGAATGTGATTGAGTAATACCCAAAGGGGTAGTATTGGATTAAATCGGTTAATAGTTAACAGCCCAAAACTTGTGATTTCTTTTCCGCAGCATCTGTTTCCGCATTGAAAAAAAACTGCTGCGTTTAATGTTTTTTGCCGATTAGCATGTATTAGATATACAAAATCATCTTCGACCTAATTTGAGATGCAATTATTGCTAACATGATCAAAGTGAGAATAGAAATGCAAGTTTTCATGTGCGTACGAACTCAGAAGATAGCTTTCAATGCCCATACACGGATTTATGCAAATTCGATAGAACTGTCATCGCGGCAGATTTGTTATGCCAGCAAACAAAATGCAAAGTATGTTGCGAAATTCCGAGTGTGTCCGATAGTGCCAAAAGCAAATTCTGACCTCATATTTAGCCGTTATTGTCCTTTTCATTGTACTGTCGGCAAAGATACCGTAATTATCTTTAATAACCTGCTATTGAGTAGATTTTTTTTGTTTATCTTTAACGGAAAGGTGGTTTTGTCAAACAACCAAACTACTGAATGCGTATCGGTTAGGACATAAAAAGCGTATTAGCAATCTTGAAAAACACAGGCAATACGCTGTGAGCCGATAAAGATGTGCTTGATATGTTGTTGCAAAGGTGTAAGCGAAGAACTACAGGTGTTAAGCCTTTCTATACGATAATAGTATTTTCCATCTGGTTATCTAAAAAGTTCTGACAATCCTGCAGAACGGCGCATCATCCGTTGATATGGAGACACAAGAATCGACAACTTTTAAACAACAACGAAAGTGCGGCAGATTTAGCCGTAATATGCATCTTATCGGATTATGTAAACTGGCAAGGTTAAATCCGAAAGAATAGTTAAACGATAAATTCCTCAATATTGCCATGCAACTAGACAATTGACAAAAGTAAATCGGGCTGACCTTGCCAAGAAAGCCAGCCCGGCATATAGCATAAAAAAGCTAAGTCACCTAAAAAAATTACCTTTATTTCAACAGCACCTTCTGACCATTCAGAATATAAAAACCGCGCGTGGGGTGATAAACCCGGCGACCTGACAAGTCATAGTAAACAGGAGAAGGTAAATCGTTGGGATTTATCGTAGGGTATGAACCGGAACCGACAGAGGTTGAGCCTCCTTCACTGAATACATGGGTAATCTGGTATTTGCATCCCGTGTCGGAAGTATTCGTTCCGCCACCCCAATTGAAAATGTGATAGCCTTGTCCGCTATTGTTCGTTTGATTAAATTGTACCGTTCCTGAGGTAATGATGAAATAGCCTAATTCATTGGAAGGCTTTAAAGTCCATCCTTTTGCAGGAGTATTGGCAACTGTACGGAGTGCCTGATTATTAGGGCTGTCGGGCGAAATATACAATCCGTTTGAGGCATTTTCGATGTTGTAACTACCATCTTTGCGCAAACGAAACAGCCATGTGGCAGTTTGTTTGTCAAAGGATTCTTCACCGACAAGAGGCTGATTATCTCCCTTTGCAGTGGGGTAACGATTACCGCGCAGTGGGGTACAGAAAGAATAGCCATGACGCTCTGCCTGCTCACTGATTTTCGGCATATTCAATGAGGTGGATTCTTCTTCTTTTTTTAGTTTGTCAAACACAGCATCCAATTCATTGCGTTGGGCTTCACGTTCCGTTGCTGTCAAGCTGTCTTGTAGAGTGGTGCGCACCTGTTCTAACTGCTTACGAAGCGGAAGAGCAAGGGATTCGGGATAAAACCCTAGGTTATTACTATAATGAGTATCAAGATAATAACTAATTTCATCAATACGTGAAGCAAGTTGGTCGGCCGCATCGTCAATACATTTGTTTGGCGAATAAACAATGCCATCGAGTGCTTGTTTACCGGTCGGGTCGGTCAGCACAAAGGTAAACTGCCATTTGTCACGGCCGGTTCCACCGTTGTTGACATGCGGCAAACGAAGGAACACTTTGTTCCAGCCCTTGCGAAGATGAACCTTAACCACCTCGCGTGCCGTAAGATTTTCATTGGTCAGTCCTTGAGTCGCATGATTTTGCTGAATGTTTGCATCGGGCTGTTCCCAGACGGGTGCTGTAATCTCAGCTCCGTTGAGCCAAATTTTCGAACCTCGACGATCCCAAGCACCGGTTTTAGGGCCTTTTTCGTTGCCCGAACGGCTATAGGTGTAAAATTCGATTTGTGCACCGGCATCCTGTTCTATGGGTGAATAAACGTAGGTCCAAGCATAAGCAGTTTGATTATTGGCCGGTGAAGTAAAGAAAGAAGGCACTGTAGGATGCCAAATATAGCGCAAATAAATACCTGCACCCGTTGCAATACGTGTGGCATAGGTTTTCCCTTGATATTCAAAGCCGGAGGGAAGTATATCGGCATTGCTCGTTTCGGGGGGAAGGGCCAAAGCATGATTTCCACCATTGGGGAATGGGTCCGTAATGCGCCAGCGCACATTGGTTTGCTTCACATAAGCTATAGGCTCATTTTTCAGCGAATGTGCTTTATGAAAAAGGAAACGTCGTTCGAAGTCAACAAACTCATTGTATTCAGCACCTTCATTGGGCAGTGTAGTTCCGCCTTTTTCTATATACTGTTCACCACCGCCATACCAAGCACGCTCTGTAGAGGCAAGAATGTTTGCATAAATGTTATTCTGGCAGACGATGTCGGCATCCGTACGTGTCTTTGTATCGTTCCACGCAGCAGATATTGTTCCGGCAACTTCGGGAGTACCCTGACGTTCGTAATAAATATTGCTCTTGTAAATGCCCACCAAGTCAGCATACACATCAAAGTGGTTGGTGTAGTTATAGCGGCAATCAATATTGGGAAGCCCTTTTACGACTTTACCCGACGTGGCCCACATTTGTGTCAAATCACAGACAGATGCAGTCGGAGGTCCTGCAACCAAACGATTCCAAAGAATCACTTTCAGGCCTTTATCGCGCACATACTTTGACATTGTTTCCAGAAACTGAGGATATGTAATGTTTACTTCATCGCCTCCTATATGAATATAAGGAACATCCTGAAAAACGTCGGCAGCTTCGTCCAATATCTTTTTGAGTGCAGCCACTCCTTGCTCAGTTTGCATATCATACCCCATTGCTTTCTGGAACACATGACTATGCCCCGGCATATCAATCTCCGGAATCACCATCACGCCTCGCTCTGCCGCATATGCTACAAGTTCACGACACTGTTCCTGTGTGTAGTAGCACCCCGGCTGGCGTATATTGTTCTCGGCAGCGGTCAATTGGGGATAAGCTTTAACCTCGAAACGCCATCCGGTGTAATCTGTCAGATGCCAATGAAATACATTTACCTTAAAACGGGCTAAAAGATCCACTTGCTTCTTGATTTCATCATAGGCTATAAATGACCGGCCGACATCGTGCATAAAACCGCGCACTTTAAAGGCTGGCCAGTCTGTCAGCGTCAAAGATTCGAATGCCTCCGTTCCTTCTGCATAACCTTCTGCCAATTGTTGAAGGGTTTGAGCAGCACGAATTACCCCCGTTGGAGTGATGGCTTCAATCAATACTTCATCGGCAGAAATTTGCAAACGGTAAGCCTCGTCAGGAAACAGGTTCACTTCATGATTAAATGCACCCGGAATTTCATTCACAATATTTACCATTACCTTGGCTTTCGCCTCAGACACGATGGTACACCCATTTGCTTCAAGTACACGTTGCAAATACTTACATGCCGTTGAATCCTGCAGAACTACCGGACGGTGGAGTGCAAAAGGCGTCCCTTTCAATCGTGTCAGTTGATGTACTTTGGGCAATAAATCGCCTACCCTCGCAGAGACGGGCTGACTAATAAACAATCCAGCCATCAGAAGTGGAATGAATAGAGCTTTTTTCATAGCTTTGTAGATAAATTTTAATATGATGTTAAGAAACAACCGCTCAAAACAGGCATAAATATAATATAGGTCGGTTGATTCATAAAGGTGGTATTTATAATTCCTAACGAACAGCCTGTTTTTGGTATGTGCTTCACAGAGAGTGTTTGAAGTAAGTTTGATTTTAAGAGTGATGATGCAAAATTAATAGAGAATTTTGAAATTCACATTAGAAATGGCATTTTTGTGATGTAGCCGGACGTAAAAACAGGTTTAGCCGAGGAGCACGCGTTCACCTAATTCAAGTTCACGGCATCGTAGGAATAGGTATTGTCAATAATGGCTTACTGGGTGGTCAAAAGACCAAATAGGAAAGATTTACCCCTGCTACAATCAGGTAATGTAGCAGGGGTATCTTTTTTTTCAGAAGGAGATATATTTGTTTTTTTGATACTATATCAAACTTCTGCTAGAAGTGTACTACATTATTATTCCACGAAAGATCATCTAAAATCTTTATCGAATCTTGGTTTGATGGTAGATACCAAATAATAGTGGTTATATGCCCCTTTCTATAAACATTTTCTATGATAGATAAACTATCTACTTTTGGAATATATTTGTAAAGTCCTTCTTGATATTCGTGTAAAGAAATATCTTTTTTTAAAATAATTTCATTGCATGAGGAAGGAGGTCCATATCTATTAAATAATTCCTTTAAAGTGCTAATTGATTCTATTTTATGTTGCGATGATGGACATGAGTTCATCATCACAACAATAAAGCAGATTATTACTAATATTATTATGTAAATCCTTCTCATTATTTTATCAATAGCTCATTGTGGAATAATTTATTGAAGTATTAAATTCAGATTTTTTCGAATGTCCTTTTTCATTATATTCTTTCATTATAGGTTTCATCATAGCATCAATATTACGCTGTTCTACTTTTCCTTTCATTGTTGGTTCAGCCATAACATTTCCACGCCAACCTTGATGAGTTCCAGAATTATCAGAATATCTATCTTTGAATCCTAAAAGATGCCCAAATTCATGTACTGAAGGATCATCTTCATTAAGGGATTTTCCCCCTCTACCATTAGAACGCCATATTCCTTCATCACCTCCTTTGACATAGGATCTATCTGTATTTTTGACCTCAACATAATTGTCTCTATTAAAAGGATTGAATCTACCTGAAAATAGGCCTGGCTCGGATTCCGGACTTTCTGAATCATATAAATCTACTTTTACATTAAACTTAACACTATATGTCTGATTTGATTTTTGATCAGTATAAGTCCAATTTTTACCTGTATCTGCATTTTTGCCCCAATACCTAATAATATTATTTTGCATTGTTTTGGCAACTTTTTTACTAGCACCAGCCCCATAAATATGGATATTAACAGAGATAGTAACTTTAGTTCCTTTGATAGAAACTCTACCATCTTTACCATTGGGATCTATATACAGAATTGGGTTATTAAAAGCATAGCAGTATGTATTAATATCATAGTGCAATTCTTGTTTAGGATCCGTTGACATCCACAAACTCAGCCTCGGGTCATAGTATCTCGCACCATAGTAATACAGTCCCGTCTCCTCATCGAATTCCTTCGCGTTGAAGAGATAAGGCGTATTCCAGATGCTGTTCCGCTCTTCAATGAACACTTCGCCGAACGGCACATACTCGATGTGCTGAACCACCTCGCCGTCCAAGTTGGTGATGTAGCTGCTGCCCAAGTGGTCGGGATGGTAGTAGAACTGCAACTTCTCGTATGCGTCCGGATCCTGGAAGTTGTTTTCCAGTGCCAGGGCACGAGCCTGCGCAGCTTCGGGAGAAGCGTCATCGCAGCAGAATCCCTGTCCGTCCACATAGTCGTTGTTGTCCGTTCCGTTGTACGGCACCTCAAAGATAGTATAATTATCCTTAATTACCTGCTGTTGGGCGGAATATTTTTGTTTGTAATTAACTGATAGTCCGTCCGTCTCACTGCCGGCATATTGGATGCGTCTCGGGTCGGAACCGTAGGAGGCGAAGTCGCCAATCTTGGAAACGATGCGCTGCGAGCCGATATAGATGTGCTTGGTGTAACGTCCGCCCTGGTTGGCTACCAGATAAGGACTGACGTAGAGCGAGAACTTCGCCGTGTTGGTGCGTCCGCCCGCGAACTCGGAGTTCACGTAGAGCTGTTCACCCTCACCGGAGGTCTTCACCGTGCGTTCACCGTCGGCATCATACCAGTAGTTGGTCACGAAGCCGTTGTCATCGGAAGCCATCAGGCGGTTCTCCTCGTCCCAGCGGAGCTTGCGCTCGGCTGCGGTGGAATCCAATGTGCCGTCCTGCTTGATGCGGCCTGTATTGACATAGACCAGATTGCCGTTGGCATCGTAAGTATAGGTGTGGTTGTTGTCCACCTTGGCCACGGAGTCCGGATTCTCTTCCGTGCGGTAGTTCTCATCCTTCACTTCGGCCAGCTGGAACTTCTTGCCCTCAGTCTTGCCATAGGTATAGGCCAGGTCATAGCCCACATGGAGCGTACCGTCGAACTGCACGCCCTGCTGCGTGAGATGCTGCTTCTTCGACACGATGCGGTGCATGTTGTCGTAGCCCATCTCCAGCCGGTAGGAAGCGGTCTTGCTGTCCGCTCCGGCATAGGTTCCCGTGGCACTTGCCAGACGGTAGAGTGCGTCATACGTATAGGCATGCGCCATCTGTCCGCCCGCCTTTCCGCTTTCGGGAAGTGCGGCCTTGTTGGCAACGCTGAGCACGTTGCTTACGGCATCGTAGGCATAGGCATTGTCCATGATGGACTTGCCGCCTGCATTGACCGTCAGGTTCTGCAGCCTGCGGCGTGCGGGTTCATAGGTGTAGAAGGTCTCCGCGCCGTTGCAGTACTTCAGGTAGGTGCGCTGCTCAAACTTGTCATAGCCGATGCGGTTCACGTAGTCATAGCCGTAGGACTTGTAGCCGCGTACCTTTTCCAACTGACCGCCGAGGTTGTAGGAGTAAGTGACCTTCTCCTCGTCCGGGTAGATCATTTCCAGGAGGCGGTTGTGGCTGTCGTAGATCCACTGCGTCACATAGGTGGCAATCGCCTGGTTGGGCACAATCAGCGTGCGGCGGGTCTTGGTGACTTCGCCCATCTTGCCGTAGAAGTACTCGATGGCTCCCGTTCCGTCCTCACGGAGCATCAGACGACCGATGCGGTTCTGCGAGGCGTTGCGTCCGCCGTAGTAATACTTCACGTTGTTCTCCGGGTGGTCGGGATAGTTGATGCCCGTCAGCCGGTGATAATCGTAGTCGTAGGTGATGGACTTGCCTTCCTTGGCAAGGTTGGCTGTCTGCTTGGTCAGCACATTGCCGAGTGCATCATACGTGAATGTGGTGATGCCGCTTGCAGGATGGTTCACCTCGGTGCGGCGGTCACCCATGTCATATACGGAGGTCGTCACGTTGCCTTCGGTGTCGGTGACTCTGACCAGACGGTCGATGCCGTCATACTCGAAGGTGGTGGTGATTTCTCCGTCAGGACCGCTGAGCTGCTTGGTCATGACAGTCTTGCCGCTGCCGTTGGTATAGGTAGCCTGCTTGTTGCCCAAAGCATCGGTCACGGTAGTTACCAATGCCCGGCTGCCTGCATCTGTGGTATAGGCTGTCAGCGTCTTGGATTCGTCGGGAAGGGTCACTTCCGTGGCACGGTCGAGTACATCATACACCGTTACGGTCGGCGACACTCCGTCAAATACCTTGTTGAAGTCCGTACGCTTGCCCAGCTCTTCCGTGACGGGATAGTAAGCCTTGGCTACACGTCCGAATGCGTCATAGACATTGCGTCCGCTGACAATCATTACGTTCTGTGCATCGGACACCGAGCCTTCGGATGCCGAAGTGACCACGCCGTCCTTCTTGACCTGCACAGGTCGGCCGAAGCCGTCCACGAAGGTGACGGTTTCCATGTCATCGTCCGGATGCTGGATGTCGTAGTGCTTCGTCACGGCGTATGCCGGGGCGGTGATGCCGTTTGCCGTAAATTCAGCCTTAGGGCTGTATTCGAATGCAATAATATAAGGTACACCCGTAGCCAGCTCATTCGGGCCGCGTACTCCGGTGATGCGTCCGAGGTCGTCCACATCGGTCTCGTAGTAGAAGTTGTTCAGGTCGCGGCGTTCCTTGGCGATGCCGTAGCGGTAATCGAAATTGCCTGCCTCGCTGCGGTAGCCGAACGCATCTTCCACACGTTCCACATACATGTTCATTTCCGGTTCGTAGCGGTACTTGTACCACATGCGCTGTCCCTTGGCATTGGCCGGAAGTGTCTTCTGCAGGATGTTGCCGAAGCTGTCATAACGGTAGTCGGTGACGGCTTCGCCGTTTCCGAGCTGCTGCGTTATCCTGGTCAGGTGGTTCGGGTACTTCGTGTCATATACCGCCGATACCTGGTGGTAGACCTTTCCGTCCCCTCCGGTCACGATCACATCGGTCGGCAGTCCGAGGATGTTCCTGCTGCTGTTGGAGGTATAGCGGATGGAGGTCTGGTAATCAAATTTGCCGTCACCCTTGCTGCCGAGCTTGCCCTTGTTGCTGAACCTGTAGGATTTCAGTTCACCGTGGTGGCCGGTGAGGTAATACTCATTCCATGCCTCCGAGGTAATCATTCCCTGTGCGGCACCTTCGTATTGCAGGTTCGCCGTATAGCGGAGCGGTACGAAGGCGGAAGCACGGTCACTGCACAGTACGGGCTGTGCGGTAAAGGTATACTCGTCACCCTTGGCGGTCAGGTAGTAGCCGTCATATTCGTTGCGTGTTTCGGTGTAAACCTTTCCGGCTGCGTCTTCCACGGAAGCGTTGACGAGGTTGCCCTGCGTGTAGTAGCCGGACACGTCATACTTCTGTACGGACTTGCGGTAGAGCGCATTTTCCTTTTCGGTGTCGAGATTCCTGGTAATCACTTCGCCGAAGCCGAGAAACTCACGTTCGTGGCGGTCGCGCTTGCCGTCCTTGTATTCAAAGGCGGTGGTCATGAGCGGACCGTCGTCATGGATGCCGTCATCCACCGTGAGGGAAGACATCACCCATTTGCCTCCGGGAAGTCCGTAGGTGGGGGCAGTATGCGCATAGTCCAGCGTAAACGTGCCGCCGAGCGAGTTGGTGACAGCCTTCAGCATGTTCGTCCTGCCGATGGCGGAGCGGGTCACTTTCAGCTCGCTTTCCTTTTCGGATTCCACAATGTCGAGATAGCCGTCACCGTCCACATCCTGCAAGGCATACGTGGGGCGGCTGATGCTGTGACCGGTGGAAAATCCCGGATTTGTTGATATTTTGATACTAACAATAGGAATGACAATAGAGACTGTGAAAGCAGCGTTAGCCGATTCAGAAGTAGAGGCTGACTCATTCAACGAACCTACACCCTTCCAACTTATCGGAGACAGGAAACCATTGCCGACATTAAATGCCACCATGATGCCTCCTGCGTCTTTCCATACCTTATCCAGCAGTCCGTCTGCATTGACATCCAACAGGTTGTATTCCTCGTCACTTTCAGAAGTAACCAAACCGAATCCGGCCTGAAAACTGCTGGATGCTTTGTCTATACCTTTAATCTTAAATCCGTCACCATATCCGGCTCCGGCACTGTAAGAATGGCTCTTGCCACCTTGAATGCGATCGACATCCCATCCGACCGGTTCAGAGAAAGCATATCCGAGATTCAGACGGACATTCTTGCCGGCCAGAATCTTATCAGGCAGACCGTCGCCATTGACATCTGCAAACGATTCGACCGCATTATCCGTATTGACCGGAGCACTTCCGGAAATGGAAACATTGCTTAGAGCCTGGGAAAGAGACATTTTTTTGCTCTCCTTGTCGGGATTGGCATCCGCATTGTTTTTGGCATTCTTGATGGCCTTGATATTGTCGCTCAGATTGACAATATTGGAAACGGAAGCTACCGGTGAACCGCCATACCCCCAGGCTTTCGAGGAGTTCTCTGAATGGGTATTGCCAATTCCATTGTATTTTTCTCCGCTGAGACCTCCTTGGGTATTGGTGTATTGCACACTTCCACCGGCTACAATATCCGGATAACCGTCACCGTTCATATCCATCATTGCCACCTGATTCTCCGCACTGCCGCTTGCATCGTTAAAGGTAATTCCCAGAGCTCCGCTTTGGTTCACCTTGCTCTTGCTCTTGGAAACCAGCGTAACGGCTGCCGCACCGGTTCCTTGCAGGCAATCACCTGTCAGATCGGCCACATCCACCTGATTATCCAACGGATTGGTAATGACCACATCCTGTTCTGCCAGTCGGGACGTACCGGCTTCAGCAGCTGTCAGGTAGATTTCCTGACGCTGTCCGACCCAGCGGTCGGGCGACATCTGGTCTGTGCCTATCGGTGTGAAAGGCAGGGTCAACGGGTCAATCTTGGCATTTTCGTTCTCTGGGAGTTTGAGCAGAGCCTCGTCAATGGGCTTGCCATAGCGTCCCTCGGAAGCATTGTAAACGAAGCCGCCCCAGCCACGGTACAGCATACCGAAACCGCTGTTGACACCTTCCGCATAGAATCCGGCATTCACGCTGTCCTTCGGCAGACCGAGCGTATCGGCCTGCAACAGCACACGTGCAACGGTAAGGGCATCATCCGATAACGTACCGGGATAATGATACTCGAACCAAATCTTTTCGGTGCCGGGATTTTCCAGTTTCAGCACATCTGCCTTCAAAGTGCCTTCTGTTATGGTGAAAGTTTTTTTCGCCAGCAGCTTGTCCGCTGTCTTTACCGTCAAGGTCACGTCACCGTTGAATCCTTTTGCCACTGTAATACGGGGCTTGACAATTACCGCCGTATCCGTTGCAGCAAACGTATAGGAATGGCTTTCCTTCACGGTGTGGGTAAACATCCTGTAATGTGCAGGAATCGCAAGCGTCTGGTCAACGGAGGATGAATCCTTGTAGGTCACGGACGGAATCCAGCGGATCTGCTCCCAGTTCACATTGGAGGATGATGCAATCTCAAACCCTACGTTTGGGAACTTCTCGGCATTGGCGATACTGGCCGATACCTCCACGGCATCCGCCTTCTCTGCTGCGGGATAGGTCTTTGTGAAGAGCACTTGCTCTGTATAATTCGGGTTGTCGTTGCCGTTATCGTCCTTTTTGTTGTTTGAACCGATAATGCGCAGCACGACATCATCCGTAGTAACGGGTTTGCTGAACTTTCCTGATACAGAGAAGGGAACACCTTCCACATTGGCAACGGTATTCACATCATATACAGCACCTTCCGCAGGTTTGTAAACCGTCGTGGAATAGCCTCCCGGCAAGGTCTCAGCCGTACCGGCATAGGTGATGACAGGCGACCAGGCCACCTTGTCAAAAGCACCGTTGCTCTGTTCTTTCGCACCGGACTGCACGCGGAAATAGATGCGTTCGCCTTTCTTTATCTCAAATGCGTCCACAGAAGCCGAGTATGCGGAAGCATCTCCTTTGGCAATATCCTTATGCCATTTTTCGGCATTACCTTTCTGGATAGATACACGCACACCGTCTGCCTTGTCATATTCTTCCTTGTCGTAGTCACCTTCGGGTGCAATCAGGCTGACCGTCCCGGAAATGCTGACCATACCGTCCCGGGGAGCCTGCCATACGCGCACAATGTCTTCCATGGGAGAAGATTTGATGGCTTCCTTTTGTTCGTCAAGGTCGATGGTAATCACCGAAGCGTCAATTTTTCCGCTATAGATGATAGGGCTCGGAGTGTCAGCACTGCTTAACGTGAATGTCGGTACCGCATTGCCGTTGCTGTCAAACTCAAGATGGTTGAAATAAACCTTGCCATTGGAAACGAGATCAACCAGTCCGTCTCCGTTTATATCACTGAAATATTCGGTAGTCTTGGTTTTGGTCTTGGATGCATCAATACCCCTCATGGCGGTCAAGTCCATGAATCCCACAGTTACCTTACCGCCTCCGGAATTGGTAGAACTCTTTACCGTCGAGAAACCGGAAATTCCGGAAACCTTAATAGCCTCGCCATAAGTGATTGTATTATCGACCTTTAGTTGCGGACGATAATAGACTGTACTTCCTTTTCTGAACACTTTGTCAGGAAGTCCGTCACCATTCAAATCGACCAATGTGGATAAGCCTTTGCTCTTGTCCGACGAATAATTGTAGGAACCGCCGGCTGTATTGCCTTTCCAGACACTGCCGTCATAGATACCCACACCCGCATAGAATGATCCGCTGGTGGAAGAACTTACCGTACCTCCCAATGCGGTCGGTTTGTCGCTGAACCGTTTGGTGACGGATTGCAGGGGATTGACAAATCCGGCATCCAGCCCGTCATTGTGCGTGTTCCACGTTTCCTGACTGTCCTTGAAGGGGACATATCCCTTGTCGGACTGCACGTCGTCGTAGTAGCTGAACTTCTGGAAAGACACCTCCTGTCCGTTAGAGTCCAGGTGGCGCACACCGGCAAGCAGTTCACGGTTGAACGCACCGTTCCGGTACTCAAAGGCATAGCTTCTGAGCACGTTTCCCCGGAAGTTCACCGTCACTTTCTCCAGCAGGCGGTTGGAAGAGGTCAAATAGCCGTAACGGGCGTTGTTGGTCTTCACCTGCCGGGTCTTGCCGCCTTCAAACGTCACGACCGTATGGGGCTCCTTTCCGGCATTTCCGGCACGCACCTCTTTCAGGTAGAGCGCCTTGGCTTTCAAGCCGCCACGGACATCTTCATCGGCTGCCTCATATACATATTCCATGAAGTCGCCGTGCGTTTCTTCCACCCGGCGCAGTTTCCACTCGGAAATCACCTCACGGGTATTGCCGGAAACATCCGTGAACGTGCCTTTCAGAACGGCACCTTCACCGCCATAGGTGTATTTCACACCCTGCTTGTCGGTGACTTCCCAGTAATAGTCTGCCGGACTGCTGCCCTTGCGGATGATACGGCTGAAGTCTCCTCCCTGACGGGTATAGAACTGCCGGTCTGCCTTGCGGGGCATCTTGTCTCCACGGTGGGCCACACCCATCTGTCCCTTGTCGTCCATGGTCGAGAGCATGGAGCCGGAGAGCAGGTAGGTTTCCGTCTCGCTGGCCATGTCATAGCGCGGCACGCCCCATCGGGTGTCCAATGAGATGGAAGGAACTGAAAGGCTCCATCCTTCACCGAGCCAGCCGCTGCCGCCCTCGCTGCTGTACTGGATGCCTAGTGAGGGGGCCATGCCGTTTCGGGCAGGCGGCATTTCAAAGGCATACTGCAGGCTGGCCGTTCCGCGGTTGTTGGCCTGCGGCGGAGCAATCAGGTTGATTTTGGCCGTTGGGTCGGCGGCCTTGATGTCGTTCATCATGGTCGGCGCAAATCCTTCGGTCTCCGGCGATTCGGGTGCCTGAATCACACCGTTAATCATATCCGTGAAGTGGGTGGTTCGTGACACCACGCAGGCTTCCTGCTTGTCGACCTTCACTCTTTCCAGCGCCACCCAGTGTTTGGTGTCGTTGTCAAAATAATAGGTACGGATGTCGTCTTCGGTGTAGCCGCTCGGAATGCGGGTGCGGTCGTACTTCAACCGGACGGTGGCTCCCTTTTCCGTGAAGTGGGTGCCGTGCGGCAGGAAACGTACGCCTTCTCCCTCGGCCGTGACATTGGTCATGCCGAAATCCAGTGCTGGCAGGTCCATTTCACGCAAAGGACGCATGGTCAGCTTTCTGGCTGCCAGCATGACGCCATGATCTACCAGCAGCGCACCGTTGGCATTTTTCAGGCTGTCTGCCTTGTCTTGGGCAAAGTGTTTCCCTGCCGTTCGGGCAGCCGGAGTCTGAAAAGCGCGTTCATAATCTGCCTTGCCTTTCTTCAGTGTCGGGAAGGAAGCGGTCAGGGTCTTTCCGGAGGCGGTAGTGGCACTGAGCGTGAGGCTGCTGCCCGATACGGGAACGATGCCTTCGAACTCGCCGTCCTGCAATGTAAGTACGGTATGTCCTGCCTTGACCGTCCGGGCTCCGTTACGGACGAAGCCGTGCACATAGGCCAGGTCGCCATAGACTACCGGAGTTTGTGACAGCGTAAGTGCCTGTCCGGGTCCCGATGCCGTTTCGACATGCAGGTTGCGTACCGAATAGCTCCTGCCTTCGGGAGCCGTGAAAAGTACGCGGTTGACGCCTTTATGCAGCCAGGCCGGGTGAATCTCCTCGCGGACATGGGTCCAGCCGTCGGATGCCGTGGCCATATAACCGCCGGTGGCCGGACGGTCGTTGATGCTCTTGGCTACGGCTCCGGAGTGATCCGCGCCCTGCAGCTCGTAACACAGCCAGACGCGGGCGTCCGACGGAATTGTCCGGGAGAGGTTGATTTCAAAGATGTTGTCCTCGGGGTTGTCGGCAGTCTTCCCTTCGGGAATACCGACCGAACCGTAGCGGAGGGTGGCATAGGCGGTTGTCGTGCCTGCTGCCTGTATCGGAGTGGAAGAAGTGCGGTGGGCAGTTTCCGCCTTTGCAGGACGGCTGCCGTCTTCTTTCTTCCTACCGCTGTCTTCGGATTTTTCTTGCCGGATTTCCGATGCCGTTTCCACCTGGAGCTGCGCACTCGGAGACTGGCCGGACAGATAATGCGAACCGGCAATGCCGGCTGCCGCCAGCGTCACGGCTGATGCGGCGATGATAATTGTCCGTTTCATGATATTTCGGTTTTAGTTGAACTATTTGGCTATAATCTTCCGGGTCTTTTCCCAATCCGGACCGATGGCCTTGACTACATAGACTCCTGGGGCGGGTGCCTCGAAGCGCGAACGTTTGGTTGTTTCACCTTCCATGAACTGCTCGTGAACCAGTTTGCCGGAAGCATCGAATACCATCAGCGTGACATCCCCGGGCTGGTCCTGCTCCAGCACGACATCAAAGATGCCGGTCGTGCCGTCAGGCTTTACCTGGAACGAATCGTCCCTGTTACCGTTTCCTTGGCTATTTCCTTCACCGTTTCCGGGCCGGTCTGACCAGCCAATGAGGGAACCTTCCTTCTTTTCTGTTCCATTGGGGAGTGTCGGGTCGCACTCACTGCCTACATGTACCGTGAAGAGGGCCGTGTTTGTCTTGGGATTCTCAACCTGTACATTGCCCGAATGGGTGAAATCGGGAATTGGCTCTCCGTTTACGGTCAGTCCGGTAATATGTGTTTCACCGGTTCCGAACTTGATGCACAGACGCCATGCCCGGATGTTCCATTGGGTAAAGCGGCGGATGACCTTGCCGTTGAGCTTGTACGATACGGTAATGCCTTCGAGTCCCAGCGTGAGGACATCTCCTTCCTTGATGCGGATAAACTGGGTAAGGCTCGTGTGTCCGTCGATAATCATATACGCCTTGTCACCTCTGACATCAAAGCCGAACTGCGTGATGTCGTCGGATATTCTCGGTTCCACACCGAGGCGGTAGTTGGAGTTGGTTCCTGTCACCGTCCAGGAAACTTCTCCGGATGCGAAGATCCGCTTGTCGTGTACGTAGGTGGTGTATAGTGGTCCGCCTGTTCCGTAGATGTCGTTACCGCCGCCCTGGGTGACTTTCAGCGTATAGGTGCCGGGAGCCAGTCCGTCAATGCGGTGAGCCTCTCCGGTGAACTTGCCGCTTGCAATGATTTCATCCTTGGATACGCCGGCTACCGTATCGGCTGAGAGTACATAGTCATAGACGGGGGTGCCGATGCGGATGTCAATGTCGATGCTGCCGTCATTGCGGGGCTTGCCGTCCTCACAGGTGGACGGGGTCGGGACGGCATCTGCCGCCAGTCCGTCATAATAGGCAAAGGTGAAGACATCGCTGCCGCTGCCGTCCAGGTCCCAGAACAGGTTGTGGAATACGGTCTTTCCGCGCATGAGGTCCGGCCGGGAGCATTTCACGGCTATCATGTCTTCCGTATCGAACCTGCCTTCCCCGCTGGGGTCGATGAGCAGCAGGGTACGGTTGCGGCAATACTGTGAGAACTCGTCATCCGGGGTAAGCGCATGGCTGAGTTCTGCCATGTTTCCCGTGTCACCAATGCCGCCGGTACGTACAGCTGCTATGCGCAACGGCTCTTCGTAGGTGACGGTCCGGATAAGACCTGACATTGAACCGGAGGCTTCGGGCAGGGGAATGGTACGCGTCTGGCTGCCGATACCGTCAATGCGGAGGTAGACCTGCCCGTCTTCCCTCCGGATGGAAACGGCACTGCCGCTGACTCCGGTGGCTACAGCAGTAGTGCCGGCCTGTCCGCCGGAGATGGCATAGACGTTTCCTTCCCTGTCGAAGCGGTAGCCGTATTCACAGGTGTTGCCGCCGGATCCGGTAAAGCCCGCGTCGAAAGTGGGATGACTGAGGGGGCAATAGAAGGAGATGGCTCCTTCACGGCCGGGAAGTGCCGATGTGACGGCAAAGGCTTCGGTCGCACTTGAGTCCTGCTCGATGGTGTCCAGAAAGCCTTTCCGGGTAACGGTCATACCCGTGCCGTTCCAGCGTACCGAGGTGCTGTCTGCCGATGCCGGTACATTGCTGCGTACCGTCCATGTGCGGTGCATGATGTGCCACAGGGTATCTGCCGGTGAAGTGTAGGTGGTCAGCGGACCGTTATCGTCACCCCAGAAGATGTACCCTTTGTCAGGCAAGGGATTACCGTATTCACGCCCCATGACGAGCAGGCGGCTGGCGGACGACTCCGCATAGGAATTGCCGTCGTGGAAAGTATCGTTTGCTTTCATGGTGGCATAGACGGGTCCTTCCTCGTAGGAAGTGGTGGAGAGGGGCTGGTGGAGAGCGGAAGCGGCATCCGAGCCGATGGCTGTCACCCGGTGGTGATAACCCAAGTTCTCGTCCTTGTCCCATATCAGGTTGCCTTCACTGTCCAGATAGGAATTGTTCAGGGTGATTCCATACTTGACGGCCAGGTAGCTTTCCACTTTCCTGCGTTCTGCCGGGGTGAGGTAACGTCCGTAGATGATGACTTCGGGGGAATAGCCGTCAAAACGGTTGTTCCCGAATGCTGTCGCATCATAACCGGTGCTGAACTGCGGATTGGATGCGGAATAAGTACCGCCGACAAACAGATTCGATACGGAGTTTTCTCCCCAAAGGCCCGTTCCGGGACGGTTGCTCTTCAGATAGGTGAGCACGCGGACGGAGGACTCCCGGAAGTCTGTAGCGGACTGTCTGTCAGAGGAGGAGAACAAGAGGTCTTCTCCCGTTTCCTTTCCGTAGTCCAGCGGCTCCGTGCCGTTGGCACGTACGGCCTTGTCCTTTGACAGGATGGAGCCGCCGCCTTTCCTTCCGTCAAGGGAATAGAGCAGCATATCCTTGTCGTGACTCTCGGGAGGCAGGGCAAAGACACTGAAGACAGTAGCCTGTGAAAAGTTGGAGAACTTGAAGGAAGCTGTTTTTCCGTAGCTTCCTCCTGAAAGGTACAGTGCCGGATGAAAATTGAATGCCGGCGCGAAGGAGCGGGTCTGGGTGTATTCGCTTCCCGGTTTTCCGCTGCGGTCAAGAGAACGCAATTTTACGGAATCCCCTGCGAGATCCATCCAGCGGTATGCGCCTTGAAGGTCTGCCGTCACAGGCAGTGTCTGGAACCACAACTCTGTTCCTTTGACACCGCCGGGGGACTGTGCACCCGCTGTCACAACTCCTGCACCGAATAGAAGTAGCATTAGTTGCTTCATCGCTTGTGTGATTAAGGTTAATGATGGGAAAGGTTACCGGCCTTTCCAATGGATTGTGTCCGCTGAAAAGAAGTAAGGTAAGGTGCGGACGGAGCTATAATGAAGAAAATGGTCCGGAATCCGTTATCCGGTTGAAGGCATCATCTTGATGCTGAAACAGGAGAGGTATAGCTCCAGTGGCAAATATAAGGTTTTCTTTTTGTTATTGTAAACGAAAAGAAAAATAAAATTCACTTTTAACTCCGGAACTGTATAATAAATTACATATACGTACCATTATGCAAATATATGATATTTATACCACTTCAAAATACATGATTTATGCGATTTCAAGATATTATCAGTTTTATCACATGAAAATGGTCAAACACAAGTGAGGTTTCTATAACATTTCCAATCCAAATACCGTTGCCATGAATACAGTTGATAGTCTATGTAAACAGCCGTTATATGGACTCCTTTTTCTTGGTTTAGGTCCAAAACTTCTCTGGTTGATATGTACCTTTTACTCCACCTAAACAATCCGAAAGTTTATCACTAATGTCTTGTATTTATGACTTTTTACAACTATGAATCATCTATGCTAAAATTTTATATAAAAGAAGTACCGAGATTCGTGATGATGATAAAGATCAGTCTTAAATTTACCCCTAACTATACTCCTGCTTATATATAATAAGAAGTTGGTTACATCTTTGAAGTTGGTTACATCTTTTTTTATGTTACTATACAACTGAATTTGACAACTAAGTCGCAAAACCGATTTATATAATCCATCTCCCTGTTGCTAAATGATGTTTTTTCAGCGAATAGTTCTACACTCACGGTGCTCCACACATTAAACCTTGAACAACCTTATTTGTTTCTATATTTTTGACTTTACAGTAGGGACAACAAAGTTTTTCTCTGTGATTTGAATATTCAAAATAATACTGTTATGTACTAACTTGTATGTTTGATCGTTACAAAGGATGATTCATAAGCTTATTTTCATGCTTTATTGGATGAACCATAAAAAAGATTTTGAGAGATGAACTTTATTTTTATATTACGGAAAAAATTTATATTTTTGTAGTAAAATCATTAATATGGGAAGAGTGCGTAAACCAACAGTTATAGATTTGTTCTCTGGTTGTGGAGGATTGTCATTGGGCTTATATAAAGCTGGATGGCAGGGATTGTTTGCTATTGAAAAAAGTCAGGATGCATTCAAGACATTGAAATATAATTTAATAGATAAGCTTGAAAAGCCACATTTTAAATGGCCTTCTTGGTTGCCTCTTCAGAATTGGGAAATCAATACATTTATTGAACAATATAGAGATCGATTGAAAGAACTGCAAGGTAAAGTGGATCTTATAGCCGGAGGTCCTCCATGTCAGGGATTCTCTATGGCAGGAAGACGACGTGAAGGCGATGTCAGAAATCAGTTGGTTCACTCTTATATAGAGTTCATAAGTTTGGTAAAACCCAAAATGATTTTTTTCGAGAACGTAAAAGGATTTACCCAAGAGTTTAAGAAAAATAAAGAAAAGGGAATTGCTTATTCAAAACTGGTATTGTCGGCTTTGAATAAATTAGGATATGAGACTGAAGCCCAACTGGTTAACTTCGGTGATTATGGAGTACCGCAAAAAAGAACTCGTTTTATTTTGGTCGGTATGTCTCGTGATTACTTTGGGCAAGGTGCAACCTTGGCAAAACTGTTTTTTGAGGATCTGAAAAAAAATAGATTTGATTTCTTGAAGATGAAGGGTCTTACTATTTCTACGACATTAGAAGATGCCATATCTGATTTGTTGCAGAAAAATGGGACAGTGAAGGATCAAGAATTTAAAGCTTTTAAATTTGGAGTATATAAAAATATAGGCTTGACCTCTTACCAACAAATGATGAGGAAAGATCTGAAGGAAGAAATGGCTCATCCTGATAGTCATCGGTTTGCAAATCATGCCCCATCTACAGTCGAACGTTTTCAGCTGTTGTTGAATCTTTCAGCAGCGAAAAGATGTTTGGATATAGGTGATAAAATTAAGGAACGGTTACATATTAAGAAGCATACTATTATACCTTTGGCTCCTGATCAGAAGGCACCTACTATTACAACATTGCCTGATGATTATATTCATTATTGTGAACCAAGGATATTGACAGTCAGGGAATATGCGAGAATTCAATCATTTCCTGACGACTATGCGTTCAAAGGGAAATATACTACAGGCGGAGATTTGCGAACTAAAGAAACTCCAAGATATACTCAAATAGGGAATGCAATACCACCATTATTCGGTGAGCAAGTAGGGTTAGCTTTAAATTTATTATTGCAGAAGTATGGGTGAACTGGTATTTAGGGTAAGTTCTGAATTGAAAAATATTTTAGGTCGTGATTTAATTACTAACGATTACATTGCGATATTAGAACTTGTAAAAAACTCTTATGATGCAAGTGCAACAAAAGTGGAGATCACTTTTGCACAAGATTGCATTACAATAGCAGATAATGGGAAAGGGATGTCTTACAACGACATTGTTAACAAATGGTTATTTGTTGGGTATTCTGCAAAACGGGACGGTACAGAAGATAAAGAGTCCGATTATCGGCATAAAATGAAGCGAAATTATGCGGGAGCAAAAGGTATAGGCCGTTTGTCATGTGATCGTTTGTCCCAACAGCTTGTTCTTACTACCTGTAGTAAGGAATCTAAGATAGTAGAAAATTTGGATATTGATTGGTCTAAATTTGAAGTGGATCAGTCAAAAGAATTTGATGATATCAAGATTCCTTATAATTCGTTGAATAAGGAAATTTCGTTTCCTGATAATAGTCGTTATGGAACCATCCTCGAATTGAAAAAACTGCATTCTGAATGGTCACGTCCTCGTATTATAACCTTAAAAAAAGCTTTAGAAAAACTGATTAATCCATTTGCGGAAACGAATGATTTCGTTATAGAAATCAAATCAAGTATAGATTTAGAACAAGATAATAAAATCCTTTCGGAAATCAAAGCCCTTGTAAATAAACCTGCATTAAATGACAAGGAGCACATTGAAATTGCCGACAAGCGTAATAAACTGGTAAATGGTATTGTTGAAAATAGAATTGCTGATATACTGTCTTTAAAAACGACTCAGATAGAGAGTGTTTTAAAAGATGGTATTATTACTACTAGATTAACAGACCGGGGAATTTTGATGTATGAAATTCAAGAAAAGAATAGTTATGATAAACTATCTGATGTAACTGTTAATCTATATTATTTGAATCGTGCTGCAAAATATAATTTCAGTATGAAGATGGGAGTGCAACCTGTTCAATACGGATCCATCTTTTTATTCCGTAATGGTTTTAGGATCTTGCCTTATGGAAATGAAAAAGATGATAGTTGGAAATTAGATCAAAGAGCCCAACAAGGTTATGCACGTTTTTTGGGTACGCGTGATTTGATAGGTCGTGTTGATGTGGAAACAGAGAATATCGAAGAGTTCAAAGAAGTTTCCAGTCGTGATGGTGGCTTGATTGAATCTCCTTCAACTATTCAGCTGTTCGATTATTTTACCTCCGTGCATCGACGATTAGAACGATATGTGTCAGGTGTCCTTTGGGGGCTAAGTTTTCTACAGAAAGAGTATTTTAAGAATGCAAAAATAGCTCAGGAACAGCGAGTTAAATTGCAAACTGAAGAGAAAGATAGCAGTTCGGCCGGCCATGTCTATGAGAGTATAGGAAGTCGGGTGGATTTTTTGCTGTTAGTGAAGAGTCTTGTAAATGATAAAAATATTCAAGTCCTTTATTATAATGCTGATTTGGCTAATATATTAGCCGATGTTGATGAAACAGAGATTATCCAGACACAATTTGTTGACGACCTTGAGACTTTGGCAACCGAAACTCATGACCGGGATTTGATTGCCAAGATTGAGAAATTCCGTTTGGAATTAGACAATTTATATAAACAAAAACGTGCTATGGAGCTTCGCTTGCAAAGGGAAGAAGAAAAACGTTTGGAAGCAGAAAAACTAGCACGGGAAGAAGAAAAGAAGCGTATTGAAGCTGAAAAGAAGTTCCGAGAAGAACAGATAGCTAAGGAAGAGGCTGTTTTGAAACGTCGCGAAGAAGAGGCTAAACGCAAAGAAGCAGAATTGAAAAAGATAGAGGCTGAACTTGCGGCTAAAGAGCAAGAGGCCAGGCGTAAGGAAGCTGAATTGAAAAGAGAGGAAGAAGAAAAAAAACGCATGGCTGCAGAGATGGATCGAGATGCTCAAATAATGAAAAATCGGTATCTATCTTCTGTTCGCAACACATCACAGGAGGTGGAAGATTTGATTCATACAATCTTGATATCTTCAAATGAGTTGGATTCTTTGGTAAAGATTATATCTTCTGGAATTAAGGACAACTCTATAGATAAATCGGATTTGGTATCAAATTTGGATGCAATGGCTTTTCACATTATGAGAGTGAATACATTGAGTAGACTGATAACTAAGGCTGATATTTCTATGTTGAGCTCTGCTAGAAAAGTTGATATAAAGGAATATGTTCAAGAGTATTTGTCTAATTTCTCTACTTCTGTAGAAATTGCTTATAAAATAGAATATCAGAATTCTATTATAAAGAAAATTTCATTATTGGATTTATCTGTGATTTTGGATAATTTGGTTAGTAATTCAAAAAAAGCTGGTGCTGATAAGATTTTAATCGTGTTTAATGCTGATGGTCGTAAAATCATTATGGATTTTAGTGATAATGGTTGTGGCGTGGATTTCTCAAAATATACAGTGTCTTCAATTTTTGAAGAAGGGGTGACAAATAGACGTGGGGGCTCAGGTATTGGACTAAGTACTATCCGTAACAGAATGGGAAAAGACATGAATGGTGAAATCCAGCTTCTTGAGAATGGCCTTTATTTTGAACATGGAGCTACTTTTAGATTAATATTTAATTGATATGAAACCTAAGAAAAATATTTTAATCATAGATGATGAGGATCAGACTAAAATTGTTGAAGGTCTTCAACTTAATCTGAAAAAGAATTTTGATGTTAATTTTATATTGATCAAAACGAATGATGTAGCATTCCAGAATGATGATGCTGATCTTGATATAATAAAAATTAAAGAGCGTATAGCCAATGATATTCAATCTATTACAGTCGATTTAGCATTAACCGATTATGATTTGGGGGATGAACATGTCGATGGATTGAATATAATAGAAATATTGAAAGAAATTCGTCCTAATGTGCGTGTTATTTTATATTCAGGGAATCAGGATAAAGTTATTCGTAAAATAGTGGGAAATAATCCGAATACAGAAGATTTGATTGCTGGTTTTAAAAAATTGTTGAATTTTGGTATTATTGATTTTGTAAGACGACCGGATTATAGAGATCGCATTATTAAATATTTGAACAGTAACAAAAAAATTCATTTGGAATCTTATTTCCTGATACAATTACGAAAATATAAGGATTATGAATTCAAGTCATGTTGTCCAGCCCTTAAAGGAATGAAGTTAGGAGAGATTGCTGATATGATTGAAAAGGGTTCGGATTTTCGTTCAAGAGAATGGATGCAGGAATTAATTGAACAATCTATAGCATATTTGATAAAAATCAATGAATAATATAATTTGTATTTATCCTTGTGATGAAACGACTGTTTTTCTTGATCCTCTTCAAGAAATTATAAAGCAAAATAAAATACCGGTTTTGAATGGTGATACTAGAGAAGAATGTCATTTACATGACATTTTTCAGTCGGTATCCGAAGCCGAATGTATTATATTCTTAGGTCACGGATCCAGTTCTTGTTTATATGGTAGTGGAATGACTGAATTTTTAGGAATTGATAATATACATTTGATAAAGAACAAAAAATTGATTCTTCTATCGTGTCATTCCTGTGAATTCATTGAAAACTATGAGTTAAATCCAGCAATTGGTTTTAATGATCTTCCGACAAGTATGGAGGAACTACGTCATATTCAAGACAATGATAGATCTTATCATCCTGAGTTGGATGAGAAAGACATTCTTTATTTCAATCAGGTTTTAATAAACGTGGTCGGAAAGTTTGTTGTTGACGTTATGCATAATGGATTTGTTCAGATTGAAGAAAAAATGAGACTATATATCAATAAAGAGATTTCAAAGATTCTGTTGGCTCCCCAAGGTTTACATAATAGGGAGATTGCTGATTTGTTGTACGAATTGAAGAATGAGATGATTTTTAATTTAAGTTGATATAGATTATAGTCTCAAACTGGGTAAGCATTCGGTAAACCACAGTTCCGTTTATGGGAAAGGCTATACCACCACATCCGTTGGAGTATAGCCTTTCACTTTTTATCATATTTTGTATATATCCACTTCATGCCTTTTGGGAATTCCTCTCCAGAGCCTGCATATAATGGCGCAACATAT
>ERZ838839.435-NODE-435-length-53803-cov-33.582943_pt1 | contig 53803 bp, 37 predicted proteins | sample MGYA00519909_ERZ838839 | MGnify/ENA primary metagenome ERZ838839 (study PRJEB31850, sample SAMEA3708843) | human gut metagenome | biome: human gut; feature: human-associated habitat; material: faeces | place: China | collected 2014 ...
TGGCGCCTCTTATGATCATCGGAAGCGTGCCGTTATATAACATGATGGCAGTCGTCGTCCTGTCCTTCTTTCAGCCGGAACAAAGAAAACGAGATAAGTTGTTATGGAAAAAGACGCTGAAAGGGATCGTGACCAATCCAATCATAATCGGCATAGCCGCAGGTCTTTTCTGGTCGGCGCTTCGGATACCGATGCCGTATGTAATAGAAAAAACAGTGTCAAATATAGGCGCTGTCGCGACGCCTCTTGGATTGATGGCGCTCGGCGCTTCTTTTGATGTTCAAAAAGCGCTTGGAAAGATCAAACCTGTCATTGCTGCCTGTATGTTGAAGCTTGTCGGATTTACAGCGGTGTTTCTGCCTTTTGCGGTGATGCTCGGATTTCGCAGAGAAGAATTGATCGCGATTCTCGTCATGCTTGGATCGGCGACAACAGTAAGCTGCTATGTTATGGCAAAAAATATGGGACATGAAGGCACGCTGACGTCAGGCGTCGTCATGCTGACTACAGTATTCAGTGCGTTTACATTAACAGGGTGGCTGTTCATTTTAAAAAGTATGAATTTGGTATGAATAAGAATGGTTTCCTTATAAAGTGAAACTTCGTATCCGCTTCTCTTTGGAAAACCTGAAGTTGGTCTCATACAGTATAAAATTATCTGTGTGAGATTAGGAGCGCATTGCATCAGTTGTGTTTTGTGTACAAAACTCACATAAAACAAACGAAAATAGGCACATATTATTACGGGAAATCATAAAAAATTCCGTTTTTACTCTAATCTATAAGGAAAAATGCATAAAAAACTTTAAAAAAAATTAATTTATGATAGAATATAAACAATACTGGTCTTTCGTGGGAGGAGAAAAACCAAAAGACAGTTTAGCAATAGCAGAAAAAACAGTATCGTAGAATGGAGGAAAAGTATGAAAAAGAAAATGTGGAGGACGGGGTTGTGCGGATTGACAGCGTGCAGCATGTTGTTCACTATGCCGGCGTTGGCATGGGCGGCAGATGAACCCCAAAACACGAACATTGATAACGGACTCATTGCGTATTATGACTTTGAGAATGTGAATGAGAAGAAAGTTCCGAACGTAAAAGATCAGTCAAAATATGAGGGTGAATTGAAAGTTTCAAATGTTTCGATTGCATCAGATACGATTTTTGGGAAATCCCTGAAATTTACAGAGGGAACTGAAGGTACTATGGAAATCCCTCAGATTATGAATACGTCTCAGAACAGTTATTCGATTTCTTTGTGGTTCAAATATGATACGAATACAAATAGAGAAGGGAAAAATACAGTTCTGCTTCAGCAGAGCGGACAGGGGCGTACATTTTTACAGTTTACGAAAGATAATAAGTATGCGACTTATGTAAATGAATATGACGCCGACCCACGCCACGATCAGGGCGGTATCACTTATTCCGATGAAGTGCTGCAACATTACATAAATCATGATGATGATCTAAATTATCCCGACACAGACTGGTGGGATGCAGTAGCCAAAGATTGGGCAGGAAAAACCCAGCATAGCTTGTCCGTAAGTGGTGGCAATGATAAATTATCCTTCTACTCTTCCGCTCAATATATGTGGCAGGATGCCATTTACAAACAAAGCACACAGGACTACAAGCAATATCAATTCATCACCAACATTGATGCCAAAATCAACAAATCCATACGTTTTAGTTTTGATATCCTGGGACGTCAAGAACAACGCAACCGTGGAATTTATTCGACTCCCTACCTGTTTACTTATTTCCTGACCACTTTTCCCGGCAGCGCTCCCTATTTCCCGAACGGACTCCCACGAGTAGGTTACGATGGTATCACCCGCAATGCCGCCATTATGGTGACAGACCAGCCCGGATACAATAAATACACCTATAATATATTAAACCTGAAGCCCTTGCTGCATATTGACCTGGATATGATTACCAAAGGTTTGTACGTGGAAGGGTATGCCGCACTGGATTTCCATTTTGATAACGGCAAATCATTAAATCAGCCGTACGACTTATATTATTATGACAAAGCCACCAATGAATACCAGAACAAAAGAGCAGATACCGGTAAAATCAGTGTAAACTCCTGGTCTAGCAACTACAAAACAATCACCCTGAATGCCCGTATCGGTTATAGCCATACATTTGCCGAAGCTCACAAAGTAGATGCATTCGTGGCTTACGAACAAAGCAAATATGATTATAACACTCTTTCCGCCTATCGTACCAACTATTTGTCTACAGCCATTCCTGAAATATTTGCAGGCAGCAGTGTACCCGAAGACAAGGACAATGGAGGTTATTCGGACGCTACAGCACGTTGCAATTTCTTCGGACGTATCAACTATGGATATAAAGACAAATATTTAGCAGAGGTAACATTGCGCTACGATGGCTCCATGAATTTTGCTCCCGGTCATCGCTGGGGATTGTTCCCGGCTTTCTCACTGGGTTGGGTGATGAGTGAGGAAAAATTCTTCGAACCGATAAAGGATGTGGTCAGCTTCTTCAAACTGAAAGGTTCCTGGGGCATGATGGGTAATGACAATATCGCCGCCTATCAGTTCATGTCCCAATACAAATTCTTAGCAGATAATAAAGGGCCGTACTTTGGAGCAGGAGAGGACGGACACATCAACCAAGGCTTTTACCAAGCACGAGTAGCCAATCCAGTAGTAACTTGGGAAAAAGCAAAGACTTTAAACTTAGGTTTATCCACACAATTCTTAAACGGAAAATTTGGTCTGGATTTTGATTGGTTCCATTCCAACCGTAATGATATTCTTTGTTACCGTAACGCATCCATTCCTTATTACGCCGGAATGACTCTGCCACAAGAGAACATAGGTGAGGTTACTAACTCCGGTATAGAAATCATAGCTACGTATCGAGATCGTGCAGGTGATTTTGAATGGGGAATCACAGGTAACTTAACTTACGCAAAAAATAAGGTGAACTATATGGATGAGGCAGCCAGCACTCCTGCATGGCAAAAGACAGAAGGCCATCCCATTGACGGACAAGTACTCTATAAAGCATTAGGCATCTATCAAACTCAAGAGCAGGTAGATAATACGCCACATATTGACGGAGCCAAACCAGGAGACTTGATTTATCAAGATACGAATGGCGACGGTAACATAACATGGGATGATGCAATCCGTATTGATGAAACAGCTACTCCAAAAATCATTTACGGATTTACATTAAATGGGGGCTGGAAAGGTATCGATTTAAATATGTTTTTCCAAGGGCAGGCCAAAGCCAGCCAATTAGTCCAGCCAACCATGAACATGGCGACAGATTTTTATGAAGGACGCTGGAAAGAAGGAAACACCTCGGAAGAAAATGCCAACGCACGTTGGCCTAAAGCCTTCATAAAACAAACTTATGGTGATACCTGGAATGGGCAAGCTTCGACATGGTGGTTACGTAGTGCATCCTTCTTACGTTTAAAATCAGTAGAATTAGGTTATACATTGCCTAAGGATCTAACAGCTAAAGTAGGAATACAAAAAGCACGAATTTATGTCAACGGAGCAAACTTATTTACGATTGACAACTATAAGATTGCTGATCCGGAAGCAGGCGTGACACGTAATGAAAACAACGAAGTGATCAACTCTAACGGTGTGCTAAGCTATCCGTTGCAGCGGACGATTACTTTCGGTGCCAATATTACATTTTAAGAAACCCAAAAACGACAAACAATGAAAAAGATATATTTATATGTAGCCTTTGCATTGGCTAGCATAGGCATGATTTCTTGTACAGATATACTTGATCAAGACCCGCTGGACTCTTTCACAGATGAAGCAGTATGGAATGATCTTGCCCTTTCCGAAACTTATCTGAATGCGCAATATATGAACCTGATGGCCGAAAACATGAAGGGCACACGCTTTGCACACTATACAGACGAAGTTTTTCAAAAACATACTTATGGTTCAGAAAATGTGACCCAAGGATTATTAAGCTGTGATAATGCCGGAATCGGTTGGGATGATACGATGTGGGATCCCTGGTATAGTTATTATCAATATATAAGCAAGTTGAATCTTTTTTTGGAAAAGATAGATAATGTACCCGGAGATGAGACTTCTAGAAACGAACAAAAAGGGCAAGCCCTGTTTCTACGTGCATGGAATTATCACATGCTATACAGCTTATTCGGACGTGTGCCTATCGTAGATCATACTTTTGACCTGGATTCTTCATTCGAACTGCAACGGGAGGATATGGATAAAGTAGCCGATTTCATTCTAAAGGATTTAGATGAAGCCGCTGCATTGCTCCCTATAGAGTATAGTGATCCCAATGATTTCGGACGAGTTACCAAAGGAGCCGCTCTAGCTCTGAAATCCAGAGTATTGTTATATAAGGCAAGTCCATTATTCGGAACACCCAGCACTGAAAAGTGGCAAGCGGCGGCAGATGCTGCAAAAGCAGTATTCGACTTAAACAAATACTATTTAAAAACGGTAAATAACAGTGAGGAATATGGAGCATTGTTTTATGATGTGAAAAATCCAGAAGTTATCTTCGAAAAATTATTTGACCCTAAATACGGATCAGGTGATAATAACTCATTTTTATATCAGGCTCCATGCGGCATTGGTAACGGCTTCCAAGGATGGGGGAATTTCAATCCGACACAAAATCTAGTAGATAAGTTCCAAATGGCAGACGGTACCGCTTCTGAAAAGAAAACACACTATGACTATTATCCCTGGAACGGGCGTGAAATTCGTTTTTATGCCGCTTTCTTATTAGATGGGGACGAATGGGGATATGGAAAAGACAAACGCGAGGTAGAAGTATATTATGGAGGAGACGAAACGATTCCTGCCGGAAAAGACAGCAGTTGGGGTGAATATTGGTGGAATGCCAGCAATACGGGATACTCCATGCGGAAGTTTCTCGACCCGTCTTATGATGCTACAGGAACAACCATGCACACTACCCCTTGGTTCTTCATCCGTCTTTCAGAAATTTATCTCAACTATGCCGAATGCCAGATTGAGCTAGGCAACAACTCAGAAGCTTTGGAGTATATCAATAAAGTACGTACCCGCGCGCTTTTACCACCCGCTACAGGAGAAGAAATCAGAGCCGAATATGAATATGAAAGACAAATAGAGCTGGTATTTGAAGGACAACGTTGGTTTGATCTCCGCCGTTGGAAAAAAATGTATGAAGAATACAGCAAGCCCATTTATGGCGTAACTATCGGCAAATTTAAAAATGAAGACGGCACCTACCGCAAAGAATACTGGACAGATAACATTGTTTCCACACGTGTATTCAATAATGACAAACTGTATTGGGTGCCTGTTCCGCGTTGGGAGCTGAACAAGTCCAAACTGATTGATGCCGCTCCTTACGAATAATACTATTGGGAAGCAACAGATTATTCATATTAAAAAAGGAGTGTCCAACAAAGATACTCCTTTTTTAATCACCTTCATGCATCAAGGAGTTTCAAGTAAAATTTTCCTATATAGCTCACTATCCAGACTATTTTGCTATATTTTTGCATGATTGTATCATATCAATACCTTCCTAAAAACTACTTTTACCCCCACAAAATATGAAAACTATATGAAAAGAACCTTGTGTACCATGAAAACAAAACTCATAATCCTGCTGCTGCTGACAAGCACACTTACAGCCGGAGCACAAATGTATTTCGGCACTAAAAAAGAAGTACCCGACTCTGTATTTAACGCATTGGCACAAACTCCACCTATGGGATGGAACAGCTGGAACAAATTCGGATGCAATGTGAGCGAACAGCTCATCAAAGAAATGGCGGACGCCATGATTGCCACCGGCATGAAGGATGCAGGCTATGAATACCTGGTCATCGACGACTGCTGGCAGGTAGGACGAGACGAAGAAGGAAATATACAGGTCGATCCCAAACGTTTTCCCAATGGAATGAAAGCACTGGCAGACTATGTGCACGCCAAAGGACTGAAAATGGGAATATACTCGTGTGCAGGCTCCGAAACATGCCAGGGAAGACCCGGAAGCCGCGGATATCAGTTTCAAGATGCACGTACATACGCCACATGGGGGATCGATTACCTGAAATACGACTGGTGCTCCAATGAAGGGCAAAAGGCGGAAGCTGCTTACCGTACCATGAGCGACGCGCTGAAAGCATGCGGACGTCCTATTGTATTCAGCATTTGCGAATGGGGGGAGAATGAACCATGGAAATGGGGAAAAGGTATCGGACATTTATGGCGCATCACCCCCGACATACGCGATTGCTACCAGTGTGTATTCGACTGGGGAGGTGTGGGAGTACTCGACATTATAGACAAGATGGCCGATCTCTACCCTTATGCCGGACCGGGACATTGGAACGATGCCGAGATGTTGGAAGTAGGTAATGGTGGAATGACACGCGACGAATATATCACCCATTTCTCCATGTGGTGCATGTTAGCAGCACCACTCATGAGCGGCAACGACCTGCGCAACATGGATAAAGAAACCATAGAAATATTAACCAATAAAGAGGTAATAGCCATCAACCAAGATAAAAAAGGAGAACAAGCCCGCCGGTTTATGGATATGGGCGAAAAAGAAATATGGGCAAAGCCGCTGGATGATGGTGAACTGGCTGTATGTTTCATGAACCGTACGGAAAACAGCTGGAAACTGGATTATGACTGGAAAAAACAAACCATCTATTTTGCCGATGAAGTGAACATACATCGGAAGGAATATAAAATAAGAGACCTATGGCAGCACAAAGACATAGGAACCACAGAAAGAAATACCCGGCACGAAATTCCCGCACATGGAGTATTGATGGTCAGACTGACACCCATTAAATAATGAAACAACTCATTTATAATAATATGAAAACATATATCCTACCCCTGCTCATGATGATGCTCATCTCTTGTTCCAACTCCAAAACACAGGACAATGAAAGCACAACTGTATCTCTGCCCGAAGGCAAAGAAATCTATATCCCCAAAGACCTGCGAAGCATGGACTTGCAAGACCCCGAAAGCAAATGGAGCTACCACCGCATGGCATGTACCGAAAACTTCGTCATCTTTTGGGAAAAAGGATTTGGTGACAACCTGTCAGACCCTCCTCAACTGGAAGGACATTCCATGAAAGTAAACCTGAAAAATCTGGAAGAAAAACTAGAGCATTTTTACCATTATTTCTATCACACATTACAATTCGTCAAAACCGGATCAAAATGCGACAAATACCGCATGATGGTTATGATCAATTATTCACTGGAAGGAACCGCTTATGGTGGAGACTATGACGGTGAAATCGGCGCCCTCTGGATTGCCCCCAACCGGGTACAGGACGAAAAGCTGAATTGTATAGCGCATGAACTGGGACATAGTTTCCAGTCACAAATCACCTGTGACGGCCAAGGAGAAGCCTGGGGTGGTTGCGGCTTCTTCGAAATGACCTCACAATGGATGCTCTGGCAAGTGAATCCAGACTGGATGACCGATGAAAAATATCATTGGGATGCATTCAAGACCCTTACCCACAAGGCTTATCTGCATTTGGAAAACATTTATCATTCACCATACGTCATAGAATATTGGAGCATGAAACGGGGACTGCCGTTCATCGCCGAACTTTATCGTCAGGGAAAGAGAGGGGAAGACCCTGTAATGACTTATAAACGCATGACCGGACTGACTCAGGAACAATTCTGTGATGAAATATTCGACGCCTGCCGTCATTTCATCAATTGGGATTTCCCACGAGTATGGAAAGAGACACGCCCTTATGCCAATCAATATACCTGCAAACTGAACAGCACGGATGACAACTGGTATCAGATCACACCCGAAAATTGTCCGGAAAACTACGGCTTTAACGCCGTTCCTCTCTCAATCCCCCCAATCGGACAAACTGTAACGATAGAATTTTGTGGAGAAGCCGGTAAAAATGGATTCCATACCATCAATGCAGACAAAGCCGGATGGCGCTATGGAATAGTAACCATCACCAAAGAAGGCAAAGCTGTCTATGGAGAAATGAAAGCAGACCCTGCAGGAAAAATCAGTTATGCTGTGCCAGAGAATTCATCTCCGGAACGTCTCTGGTTCATCGTTATGGGAGCACCGGCCGAACATTGGATAAATCCGAATCCGGAAGAAAAGGATGCACAATGGCCCTACCGGATAAGAATAACCGGAAGCCATCCCATTATTCAATAAGACCATACCGCATTTTCGCTAAAAGGGTGTAACAAAACAATAGTGCCATCAGACTATTGGCACCCTTTTAAAGAAAATGTTTCCACACATTCATATTCCCATCTCTACCTCAATAAATATATTTCATTTTATAAGGCTATTATTTCAAACCTTGTTATCTTTGCATAAAGATGAAAATAGTAACTATGAGAAAACCCATCCTTTCAATACTCTTTCTACTCATATCAGTAATACTACTTGCTGTGCCGAATGATTTCCGTTTCCGGCATTTCTCCGTAGAAGACGGATTGTCATCCAACTCTGTACGTGCCATCATGCAAGACAAATATGGTTTTCTATGGATAGGAACAGAAGAAGGTCTGAACCGATATGACGGAACCATGATCAAATCATATCCAATTTGTCCTAAAACAGCCAGCAAATATATATCATCTCTCTATGAGACGAAAAACAATATATGGATAGGTACAGACGAGGGAATCTATATATATTCTTATGCAACGGAAACTTTTGTCCATTTCAATCTTACAACTCCCAATAATATTCGCATAACCAATACAGTCAACCATATCCTGGAAGATAAAGACGGAAATTTATGGTTCTCAACCAATGGACAAGGTTTGTTCCGATATAATCCCCCGAAAAACTATCTGGAACAATACGAATTTAAAAGTGCATCCGAAATAATAGCAAGCACAATGATAGACAGTGACAACCAAATATGGGCTCTCACAAATCAAGGAGAATCAGGAGTTTACAAATTGAACAAAGCAGAAAATAAATTCGAACCTTTTGAACTTCTTTACAATACCGGAGAACACCGCTCACAAGCACTGGCCATGCTGGAAGATTCAGAACAGACCCTCTGGCTGGGAACATGGGAGTGCGGATTACAAAAAATAGATAAATATACGCGCAAGACCACTACCTATTTACATCCTACGGACAGAAAAGGCGTAACACACATTCATTCGTTAATGGAATATGCTCCTCACCAACTATTAATAGGGTCAGATGACGGATTATTATTATTCAATACCCTTACAGAAGAATATAAACTGTTTACTGAAAATGAAACAACTCCCAACTCTTTATCAAACCGCTTTGTATATCCTATCATAAAAGATCGTGAAGGAGGCATCTGGATTGGAACCTATTATGGAGGAATCAACTACATATCGCCTAATGCCGAACAGTTTGAAAGCTTTTCTCACTCACGGCTTCACAATTCTGTAAATGGAAATGTCATCGGACGATTCTGTGAAGATGCTCATGGACAAATATGGATAGCTTCGGACGACGGCGGGCTGAACCGCTACTCGCCTGAAGACCGGAAATTTGTCCATTATCTACCGGCTGATAATAAAAACAGCCTTTCCTATCATAATGTCCATGCATTATGTATGGATGAAGACAACCTATGGATTGGAACTTATACCGGCGGAGTGAATGTACTGAACCTACAAACAGGGATCTTTAAAGTCTATCATTCTTATACAGATGTCCCGACCTCTCTTGACGGAACCAGTTCCTATGCTATCTTTAAAGACAGATCGGATAGAATATGGGTAGCCTCCATGAATGGCATCAATCTGTATAACCGGGAAGAAGATAATTTTATCCGCATCAAAAACCTGGATGCGCTTACCATAGACATAGATCAGGATACCAAAGGAAATATCTGGTTCTCCACACAAGGAAAAGGATTATTCAAATTTCATCCGGAGAAACAAATATGGAAAAACTATGTGCACATCAATACGCAGCCCAATACACTGGTCAACAACCAAGTAAACTGTTGCCTGATAGACAGTCGTGGAGATATATGGATAGGAACCATGAACGGACTTTGTAAATATAATATGGAAGAAGACAATTTTGAGACCATCCCGTTAGAAATACCCAGCCACAATATATGCAGCATTGTCGAAGACCAGCATATATTATGGCTGACCACTACAAAAGGGCTGGTCCGCTATATACCGGAAGAAGGTTGCCAGGTATTTACTAAAAGTGACGGACTACAAAGCGACCAATTCCTGCCCAATGCAGCCTTCAAAGCATCAGATGGAAAAATTTATATCGGCTCGGTAAACGGATTCAATGCTTTCTACCCCTATCAGATCAAGACAAACGTAGTGCTTCCTCCGGTAGTAATTACGGAATTGGAAATAGGCAATAAACAAATTCCGGTAGGAGACAAACTGCTTCCGAAATCTCTCAACCAGTTGAAGGAACTGGAACTGTCCTATAAAGAAAATGCATTCAGCCTGCTTTATGCCTCATTAAGCTATTGCACCCCCAATAAAAACAAATACGCCTATAAACTGGAAGGATTTGACAAAGACTGGAACTATGTAGGCTCCCAAAACAAGGCCACTTACACCAATCTGCCCGCAGGTACCTATCTTTTCAAAGTAAAGGCGACCAATAATGACGGAATATGGAATGAGAAAGGAACCAGTCTGAAAATCACCATCCACCCTCCCTTCTATTGGTGCACCGCTTCCAAACTGCTCTATTTTGTATTGGTTTGCATAGCCTTCGGCTTCGTCATCCGCTTCATCATCAAACGGACGGAGAAGAAACATACGGCTGAAATAAACAAACTGAACGCCAACAAGGAAAAAGAGGTGCACGAAGCCAAAATCAAGTTCTTCACCATGATAGCCCATGAAATACGTACACCGGTATCCCTCATCATAGGCCCGCTGGAGAAAATAATGAAATCACCCCTGCCCCTGCCGGCTACGGTACGCGACGATCTGAACATTATCGACCGTAACAGCCAGCGCCTGCTGTTCCTGGTAAACCAATTGCTGGATTTCCGGAAAGTGGAGCAGGAAGAAATGAAAATGAAGTTCGCTTCCCAAAATATCCACCAACTGCTCAAAGCGGTTTGTGAACGTTTCGAACCTTTCATCGCCCAACACGGAGCGCGGCTTACTGTGGAATATCCTGATGCCGGCTTCACGGCTATAGTAGACAGTGAGGCGGTGACCAAACTAGTCAGCAACCTGTTGACCAATGCCAGCAAATACACCAAAGATGAGGTTATCCTCGCCTGCATCACTCAGCCGGAACAGCATACCTTCACAATCCGGGTGACCGACAACGGCATAGGAATCAGCAAGGAAGAACAAAAGAAGATATTCCATCCGTTCTATCAGGCCATGGACAACAAGCCGGGAACAGGTATCGGCCTCAGCATTGTCAAAAGCATTGTAGAATCACACAACGGCTGCATTGAAGTGGAATCCGAAGTGAACAAAGGGTCATCTTTTATCGTAACGCTGCCTGTAGAACAAGCACAAGTCCTGCCACAGGATACAGGCACGTCCCTGTTGGACAACCCTGCCATTCCCGAAGACATCTTGCAGGAAAGCCTTCCCGGTTCTCCTGTCAAGCATAAGCCGGCCATGCTGATAGTGGATGATAATGAGGAAATGCTGAATTTCCTTTCGGGCAGTCTGGCCGATAGATACAGCATCCTCACCGCAGAAGACGGTGTGGAAGCATTGGAAAAGCTCAAAGAAAACGAAGTGACACTCATCGTAAGTGACTGGATGATGCCACGCATGGACGGAGTGGAATTCTGCAAAGCGGTAAGGGCCAGCCAGACTACCAGCCACATACCTTTCATTCTGCTGACGGCCAAGACAGATACCAACTCCAAGATAGAAGGTATGGATTGTGGTGCGGACGCCTACATAGAGAAACCTTTCTCCATGCAATACCTGGAAGCATGTATCAAGAATCTGGTGGACTTGCGTAATCTGCTGCGTCAGAAATTCTCGAAGATGCCGCTGGTTCCGCTGAACAGCATTGCCAACAATTCGATGGACGACAAGTTCCTTACCCGCATGAATGAAATCATAGAAGAGAATTTCTCCAATCCGGAATTATCCGTAGATTTCCTGGCCGAACAGTTGTGCATCAGCCGTTCGGGCCTGTTTGGCAAGATAAAGACATTGGCCAATATCACCCCAAACGAACTGATTCAGGTGGTACGCTTGAAAAAAGCGGCGGCCCTGCTGGCGGAAAACAAATACCGCATCAATGAAATCTGCTATATGGTAGGATTCAATAACCCTTCTTATTTCTCCAAATGCTTCCAGAAGCAGTTCGGCATGAAACCGGGAGAGTTCGTTAACGGGAAAAGGAACAGTCTGCCTGTGACGGAAATGAATTAGAGCCGGTATAAAAAGTTATTTCCAACGAGTGCCGGATATGTGTCCGCCACTTGCCGGATATACGTCCGGTGCTTGTTGAATATGCGTCCAACAGGTGCTGGACGTTGGAAGGAAAAGGCTTTGTGAGGTATCTTTTCAAGTCATATCACCGATAAGTATACTATGTTCAGACTATTCAAACGGCAGATGATTCCGGCAAGGATGATTCAGACAAGTTTCCACCTCCTGCCGCCAGCTATGTGGCATCGCTAAACAATTCCATAATGCTCTTATCCGGAAAGTATAAAGAAGAGGGTGAATCCTAAATCCTCTCGTTATGAACGGGCAGTTCTATTCCAATCAATCAGATAAAGCTTTTCTTTTGAAGAACCAACTCCTTCATTATAAATAAAAGGTGGTAGCCGCCTTTTATAACAACTACCACCTTATAACACTATACCTGATTAGAGGTTAATCCTTTTCATTTACCAGCTTACGGAATCTCTCGACAAAAGGCATGTAAGCTTCCAACTCCCGGCTATCAACAGTCACTTCCGGCTCTATGCCGTACAGTTCCATGATTGCTCTATAATCTTCATCCATAGCAGGGCGCGAAGAAAGTTCTTTTATCACATTGTCTATATATTCAAGGGCCTGTTCCTTCCTGCCATATAAATAATAAAAAATAGGAATTAGAGTTCTGTATTTGTACATTTTTTCAATTAAGAAATCAACATCCAAAAGTTTCTGAAGATAAGGAAACCCGTATTGCACTACTAAATTCACCATTTCGTCAACATTCTGTTGAATCACGTCATCGTTATCACCCAAAGCAAACCGCCAAGACTTATATTCCTTTTGAGGCAATAGTTCTCCCAAAGTCTTACCTACCATAGCAGCATGAAGTTTCACATAATCATAATCATTGCATATTATTGTATACTTATTTACATTTTTATATGTCACACCAACCGACATACTTATATAAATAACATGTTTCTCTCCCCGAGAAGCAGTACCATAGTCGATAATTTGAAACACATTGTCATCAACTAATCGGGTATTGAACCAATCTTGTTTCGGTTGAAATCCGTACTCGGACAGTCTGTCGTTTAGCAGACCTTTAATTTTCTTCTTAAACTCTTTCATCATTAAATTAAAAATAATGTTTAAAAACAACTATATATGGCTCTGAATATGGTTGACCTACTGTAAAGTTTGGAAGTTTTATCTTCATCGCATTTTTACCTACTGGAATAAACGCTGGTTTATTCTGCATCAATTGAGGCAAATTGATTTTTTGATTAGGAGTCAGCCCAACATTAGGTCCGTTTTTTATCTCAAATAGATATGGAATATCATTCTTAACTCCAACAAAATCAAATCTGTTGCGCACTCCATTTAATTCAATTGTAACTTCTTCATGCAGAACAGTACCTCCTTCCTTTACAAAATCATCCATAGCTTGTTTAACACCGACTTGCCCTTTTGCATAAGGAGCCATAGCATTACCGGGTGTAGCTATTGGAGCACTAGGGGTTGCAGATGCCATCTGCTTGGAAGGCTGGCTGGCATTCGGCATCACATCCGGCTCTGCCGCCACCTTAGGAGCTTTCACTCCACCTTCCACCGGCGTATTCTTGAAAGAAAACGGACTTCTGCCTACAACAACATCCGCTACAATCCAAATATTCTACTCCTTGAAACAAGGAACTGCTCTAACATGAAAGTATCCATGCTAGAGCAGTAAATAATTTGTTTATCTATAAAAAATGAGACCGGTTTTCGTCACTAAACATCATACATTCCTCATCTCATTCATTTTATCTGATAGAATATGGAAAATTCTCCTTTCATCTTGATGGGAAAAGACGAATGAAATACAATGTTCCAAGCCATCACTCCATGTATCAAGACAAATCAAAACACATCCCAAATATTTCTCCAGTTCTAAATCCGATAATCCAGATAAATTTTCATGGAAAATAACAATAGCTTTTTGTTCTATCCAAGTAAAATCTCGATAAAAATCTATTAATGCATCCCAGTTTTCCCCAAAGTAATTGGGAAAGTCTAAAGTTTCAGCAAGTTTCACATATAAATCCTGAACATCATCAACAGGAGAAACATAGGCTAGATATGTGTCTGGTGCTCTATATTCATTACTATTTTCTACAAAAAATATTCCCTTCATTTTTTTTCTATTTATTTAAAATTCGATCCTTATAATTGTCAAATAATGGTCAGGGGTAAACCATTTGCCATCATTCCCCACAATGACCCTCATGGGTCCCGGCCTAGTTGCCGACTGTGGATTAATAAGATGCACATATTCTTTATATACATTATCACCTGATAAAGATGGCAAAGAAGCGTCTTTATTATAATAAACAGCACCATCATTTCTAAAACTATATAATTTCCCAGTATTGATTCTATCTATTGTTGGTTTCATGTCATGTATAACCCCGTTAGGCTCTACAATAAAGCGCGTATAGTTAGACCCTGTTTGTTCTGTTACCGTTTTTAAGCTCATGCTCATCTCGGAAGCCTGTTCTACCGATGCCATCGGCTTGGAAGGCTGGCTAGCTTTCGGCATCGCATCCGGCTCCACCGCCACCTTAGGAGCTTTCACCCCTCCTGCCACCGGCGTATTCTTGAAAGAAAACTGGCTCCTGCCTGCTGCAATATCCGCACCGGTCCAAACATTCTGACCTTTGAAATAAGAGGCAGCATCACCGAAAGCACCACCCGTAACAGCACCCGAAAGAGCGCCGGAAGCTGCACCGGACAGGCCACCACTCAATATATCACCAAAGTTTCCTCCAGCCATGGCAGCATTGCCTGCACCAAACACAGCACCACTACCCGCTCCGATGATAGCACCGCCAGCCACTCCGGAAAGTCCACCGACAGCACCGGCTATCGCGCCACCGGTTACTGCTCCCAAAGCACCGGCAGCAGCACCTACGCCAAAGTAGCCGAAGAAAGAACCCACACTGTTTATCTGGTCGGAATGAATGGCAGCATTCACAACTCCACCAATTACGGCAGCCGCAACAATCCACCAGAACTCACCATTCTCATCCACATAGCAAAGCGGATTGCACATGCCATAACCGTAACGGTTCAACGAACGTAAGTTGTCAGGCAACTGCACAAAAGGATCAGGAGAAAGAAAACGACCAAGCACCGGATCATAAAGCCGCGCATTCATGTTAATCAAACCAAAGACCGACAAATGTTCATGTCCTGTATAGCCACGGCCCAACAAAAGATCAGGCTCGCTGCCCGGAAGGTAAACATTCTGATTGACCGGGTTACGCATCCGGCCCCATGCATCATAACTATATTCGGCAAGCAGCTTACCGGAATTATCAGTTATATGCGTAATGTTGCCAAGATAGTCGCGACAGATATAATTCAACCGCCAAACCCCGTTCTCCTTCACATATACCGCAGGAGAATGGTAATAACCACCGCCAAGATAAAGCTTTTCTTTTGAAGAACCAACTCCTTCATTATAAATAAAAGGTGGTAGCCGTCTTTTATAACAACTACCACCTTATAACACTATACCTGATTAGAGGTTAACCCTTTTGTTTTCATAGATCACATGGCCGCAATAATCAGTCGTGGTGGTAGCACTGCCTATCTTATGAACCGTACGGAGTTTTGTACCATCGGCCGCATACGTATAGGTTATACTGCTGCCATCACTAAATGTTATGCTGCCGGGCAAATTTAATACATTATATTGGATTAATGGTATTCCCTTGTTGGAATCTTTGGTTAAATTTCCATTCGCATCATAAGCATATTCGTTGGCTGCACTCGCGCCGTTCTTGAATTCAAAGCCATTGTTATAGGCGGAAACGGTGACAGCATCATCCACGCGGTTCAACCGGTTGCCGGTCAGCGTATAAGTCAGATTGCCTATCAGCCCATAGGCGGAAGACGAGGTCTGGCCATAACGCTGCAAGCTTTTGATGTTACCGTTCTTGTCATAACCCGTCACATTCTCACTGAAACGATTCGCGTTTGTGTTGATGGAGTCCCCTCAGCATAAGTTTCCAAACCATCATAAGTGAACTTATCAGCACTTCCTGCCAGGTTATACTACTGATATTACCATTGTATTTTGCCGTACCGTTACTATTATTGTAATACAGTTTTTGGGTGAAGCAGGTACTTTCGATGTAACTCAGTTAGTGACTACATTGTAAGCAAAAAGAATTTACATGTCAAAAATCACGCATGTGTGGTGAAATAGGAAATATAAAACTGCTCTAACATGAAATTTCAATTATTCATGCTAGAGCAGCCAATTTACCCGTTTACGAAAATACGTCTACCTACGAAAATAAAAACGATAATAGATGATATTTACTCACCATGTACGATTTTCAATATAGCACCATTACTCTTTTTGATTTCTATATAGGCCGTTCCACCATATATTATTTCAGAGTCAGACTGATGCAAAGTACCTTCAATAACCCAAATATCATCTATTAAATTAATAACAAAAGGCTTCTGATGATTAATATTCTCTTTCCCAAAGCCTTCTTCTAATACAGGAATTGCAATGCAGAAGGCTTCTTCAGCAGTCTTTACTTCTCCAGTCCAATTATCAGGGATAACATGAGATGTCGAATCATTTAAATATTGACGCTGCAAAGTAGGATCCATTACAAAGTCACTTTGTCCCTCACAACCGCCGATTATAACAATTATTAGAAATAACAGAATTTCTTTTCTCATAACTAATTATTTAAAAATTTCTTTTAACCAATCTATAGCCTTGGATATAACAGATTCTTTTATTGTATTATCTGTCGGAATTACTTTATTTAAACGACTAGGATCTTTGGGATCACTGGGTAATTCTTTTGAAACTATGTTTATTTGTCCTGTAAAAGGATTATGCTCCAATAAACTTCCATTAGGAGTTGCCAAATATCCTATGACTTTTTGTCGCTCATTATTAGCCTTATCAGCTTTTGAGAACTCATTATCTTTTGTTTCAAAGACATTTCCTTTTTTATCAATAAATATACCATCATAATTGCCGTGAGCATGAATCGTAGCAATGGTACGCTCTGAGTTGGGAGACTTACTGATTTTAGTTTTATGAGCCTCTCCAATAGCGGCTTCAGAATACGAATAGCCTTTTAATTTTCCATTCTCTTTAACTTCATAAATGGAAGATCCCATTTCTTGTCTTCGAATAATCGAAGCACCATTATAATACATTCCCCAATCTTTTGCAGCAGCTCTTTTACTCTTGAACAAATCGCCTGGAGCAGGCATTAAACCATCTTTGTCAATAAACAAGATTGGATTGTTCAGACAATAAGTGTAAGTACTCCAAGGATAATACTTTTCTCCAAGCGCATCCACTACATGCCATCTTCCCAAAGCCGCATCATAATATCTAGCCCCATAATCATACCAGTTCAAACCTTTTCGGTTATCATACTCCTTACCGTTATACTTGTAAGGCTGAACATTGTTCGTACCAGCAAATACGCCTCCGAAAGGATAATAATGGTTCATCTCCTCCACACTGCCACTCTGATTGATTACCACACGATTGTTACCCTGATGATCCTGCAAGTAATAATGGTGCTTGTTATCGTTCAAAGAAACATAACCCTCTTCAGTCAACAACAGTTTGGCAGTATTGTTTTCATAGATCACATTGCCGCAATAATCAGTCGTGGTGGTAACACTGCCTATCTTATGGACAGTCCTCAGCTTTGTACCATCGGCCGCATACGTATAGGTTATACTGCTGCCATCACTGAAGGTGATACTACTCGGCAAATTTAATACATTATATTGGATTCCGGTAATCCCCTTATTGGAATCTTTCATTAAATTTCCATTCGCATCGTAGGTGTACTCATTAGCTGCACTCACGCCGTTCTTGAATTCAAAGCCATTGTTATAGGCAGAAGCAGTAACAGCATCATCCACACGGTTCAACCGGTTGCCGGTCAGCGTATAAGTCAGATTGTCTATCAACCCATAGGCGGAAGACGAGGTCTGGCCATATCGCTGCAAGCTTTTGATGTTACCGTTCTTGTCATAACCCGTTACATTCTCACTGAAACGATTCGCGTTTGTACTGATGGATGTCCCCTCTCCATAAGTGGCGTTAAGCAGACGGTTCAAACCGTCATAAGTAAACTTATAACCTCGCCTAGTGCTTTCACCGCCCGATTGCCAAGTCATGCTGCTGATGTTGCCGTTATAACATGGAACCCCGAAGCCCGTATTATAATACAGATTTTGGCTGAAGAAATTGCCGGTGATACCCGTCAGCCGACCTTGCAAGTTATAACTGTAACGATAAACATGGTTGCCGTGATATTTCTTTTCATACAAGCGTCCTTGGTCATCATAACTGTAAGCCGATAACGTGACTGCATTCCCCCCATTCAATTGGTGTGTAACCCGAAGCAGACGCTCTACAGAATCATAACTGTAAGTAAGTATCTCTTTATAGGCAGGTTTGCCCGGAACCGAATGCTCATGAAGGGAACGGCTTACCTTCCCGCTCAGCGTATAGGCGAAACAATAGCGGTCATAACCGTGCAGGTGGTTCGTGCTGATACGCTGAACCACACGCCCCTTTTCATCATAATAATAAACCGTTACCAGCCCATTGCCGGTATCAGTGCCGGTATAACTGCCGGTAAGTTTTCCCTGATAGCCCCGGGCACCGGAGAACCTCACTCCGTAACCGCTTTCAGCCCGATAGGAAAGGGATGACGCATGACCGGAAAAAGCGGGAAGGACCAAGAAATCATAATCATCGTAATAGTTCACCGTACGAGCAACGGAACCGGACGGGAAATTATAGGAATAACTATAGCCGGTAGCCGCCAAAGGAAGAGTCGAAACCACGGAAGAGTAACTTTTCGTAGTCTTCAACGGCTGGTTACCTACGGAAGGAATGCCTGGACTGGTAAAAATGCCATGAGCCGTTTCACGGCCCAGAACGTCATAAGCGGTAAAGGACCACCTGCCCTGCAAGCCAGCATTCCCATCCTGTGTGAAAACCGCGCGATCCATGCTGTCATAAACAAAGGTGACAGGGCTGCATCCAGGCATTTTCTTACTGATGCAACGGTCCAGGCCATCGTAGGTATAGCAATAAGCATAAAGGTTGAGGGCAGTGGCATCGACGCTACCTTCCATGTTGGGAGGAAGCACATAGCGCAACAAGCCGCGTTCATCGTAAACATAGTAGGTATCGGCAAAAGCAGAACCAATACAGGAACGGCTCAGAATCAGACGACCTTGCTTGTCGGTAAAAGTATATGTCGTATGGCTATCCTCATCCATCACTCTGGTCACTTCCAAAGAGCCGGCAGGATATATTCCGGAAGATTGCAAAGTGCCATCAGAAAGCAGGATAAAGCGCCGGCAGGAATACTCTCCCGTAGCCCCATTGACGACATAATTATTCTTTACCGGATGGTCGGTCCAAGCTATTCCTTCACCCCGTTTCTGAAGAGGACGGCCTAAAGGCGAGGCCTCAAACAAAGTCTCACGGTAGGGGCGGCTATCGTCAAAATAAGTGCGGTCTTGCGTGGGAAGGTTGGAAATAAAAGCACCATTCATTCCGGAAACAGGCATGGAAAGCCATTCACGCCACAGACGTCCGTTCTTATCATAATCAATATAATCCACCAAATCAGCACCTGTAGGAGACGCGCCTTTCTGTACAGTTTGTACAGTGCGTCCCAGTCCATCAAAATATTGTATATGGTCGATGCAGGCTGTTGAAGTATTCAGCATGTTTTTACGCCTGATATAACTGCGGGTTGCCGTAATACCGGAAGAAGGAGTACCATACACCGGGTCGGAATCAGGACCGGAAACAGGCATTTCCACTCCGGGAATCACAACATTGCCTATAGGAGCATCCAGGGTATAGGGACCGACAAAGTTATCTACTGTCAATATAAAAAACAGTTCATGTGCCTGCGCATTCCCATGCAAGGAGAGATGAAGTACATAGTCGCCCGAAGGTACATAAGCGGTTTCATCACAAGTATAGCCTGCGGACGGGCGGTTTATGAAACTATATTCCGTATAAAATATAGCTTCATTCTTAAAGAGGTTTCTCTGATAATTGTTTTTTTCTACCGGTTTATCAATTTTGGTTCCTATGCGGGAGGCATCTTTTATCATAAAACGGATTGTAATATCCACCTCCGAACATGTTACAGGTATATTGTATCTTAAAATGAAACGGTCAGGAAGAGCGAGAGTCGTATCAACTTTAATTGTATTTTGCGCTCCTACCCACAGGGAAACTAAAAGCATCATGCACAACGTTATTCCCCAGAATGTATTATTTCTATGGATTGACTTCATGATATTCTATTGTTGAAAGTTTTGTACTATTGGTATCTTTTATGGCAGTTACTCTGCCCAACGAATCGTATTCATAATAAGTAGAGGTGCCATCCGGTTCTGTCCTTTGAATCATGCCCACAAGAGGACGGTAGCGGAAGGTGGACACTTGTGCTTCGGGATGCGCCCGACGTACGTTCTCTATAATGGCATAGATAGCAGAGCCTACATCCTGATTTCCCGACAGGTTTTCCAATTGTATTCCTGCCGATTCAAAAACAGAAACCGGAAGATTACGAGCTATGGCAATTACATTCTTTCCGCCATACGCCCAAAGGTAAGCAGTCACTACCCCATCTCGGGAAGTACTCTGGCAAGGACGCCCGCACTTCAAATAACGGGAATAGGTCTCTACGTTACGAAAAGCCGAATTGCCTTCATCCGTACTTTCCTCTATGACCGACAAACTGTAACCCCGGTTAGTGCTGTCGGGTGCATAGCGATAACGGACAGTTTTCTGCAACTTACCTCCGGAATAATACTGTATCTTCACGGGGGAAGACACGTCATTGGCCGCAAGCATTTTACGCTCAGCATCTCCCGACTGATCAAACGGATAAGTATAGACAACACGATCTTCCGTTCCTGAGCTGGTAGCAGTCTTTGTTTGTCGAACTTGATGATAAGCTGCTTCATATTCATTACTATGATATTTTTTCAATTCGTTTTTATCATGGTAAATGGTAGTGACTCTTGAACCTTCTTCGTTCTCTATTACTGCATAATCTTTGCCTGAAGAATAACGGTAGCTCTCACCATATAATGCACGGACTCTAGAATTATTCATAACCATGTTTCCTGTCACTCCTTCTATCAATGACAGCCTTTGCAGATTGCCTATCTGCCGGAAATTATAGTTTTTAGAAGAAAAATCCGTACTTGCTTTTATGGCATAGTTAATGTTGTCTGCGCTTAACTCACGGCTTAATAACACTTGATTATTAATAGGCTCATCTATAAAACGGATATTAGCTATATCAGTATAAAAGAAGTCCTCCCACAAAGTTTCATTATAATAATGATGTACAACAGATTCTCCTAAATACGTCGGAGTACCCTCATCCCACTTTATGATCGGATTTGTGTATTCAATCACTTTGTCAAAATATACATTCTGATCAGCAGTCACCGAATTGGTGTGGCTATAAAGCATATAGTCCATACTACGGATATCAGGGGCCGTCTCGCTCCCATCCACATAATACTTTATCATTTTTTGCCGATAAGCTAAATTACACATAGGAAAACGAGTACATCCTATTCCTTCAGCCTTATCGCCCGAATAATATCTAAATACGCGCCGGACGGGATGCCCGACAACAGGATTGTCTTGAATCTCCTTTATACGGAGTCCTCCACCGGTAATGTATCCTTCCGGCTTATCAAGGTCTTTAATCCGGCTTAAATCATAAGTATAAAGCGTACTTCCTCCTCCAGGATAGGTTATTTTCTCCAAGCTATAAGTACAGGCCGATGACAGATTGCCGGATTTATCCGCTCCACCTATTTCTACTGCATAAGAGCGTCCGCCATATCTAATTGTTGCCGTTTGCCGAGGAATCCAGTCTGTATTACTGGTTTTACCATTATAATACCCCCAATAATCTACCGCTTTCGTATTCTGGTCATAATCACCGCCATAGTAGTCCATACAAAACTTCTCCGCCACCTTTCCGCTTCCATCGGAAATATTCACGGATTCAAGTAAAATTCGTCCATGACCGGTTTTTCTTTTCGTAAATGAAATAACACGGATAATTTCTTTGTTGCTTTGAACTTTAATACTCTCAAGCGTGTGGGTAGTGGAATCATATATAAAGGTGATAGTGCCTCCATTAAAAGATATAGTATGAATAGGACGAACAGCTACCGAAGCAATAGAACCAAAATAAGGACGACCGGCAACTTTTGACCACTTCTCAAATTTAGGAATATAAGTGCCATCCGGCCTTAAGTCCACGCCATTGATGTAATAAAAATCCTCCTTATTATTCACTCCTTTCCAATAACCGGATTGAGGAGGGGTATTCGGACCCGGAACATGATAATCAGGATAATTATCCTCTACGGCATAATAATCATACCGACCATAGTTTATCTCGTCCGGCATACTCGAATAATAATTAAAAGTAATCTTTTCTCCATCAAGAGACGTGATTTCGGAAGCTTTCCAAGAAGTCACCGTTTGATAGGTTGTCAGCAAATTAGTTTCTTCCCGTGAAGAATCATCTTTACCAAAACAATAGCTATTTCCGGCATCATCTGTAACTATCAATTGGTTTCGGAAAGAACTGACGACCTTGTCTTCCCCATTTCCCAATGATATTTTTAACGGAGTTGCATGTAACATTCTGGGATTAAACTTCATTTGGTCGGCTTGCTGTAACACAAAGTCTACAGAATTATTTATTAGCTTTATGTGAAAAATATCTTCCAGCAAATCACAAGTTCCCTGGCCAACTTTAGCCTTATAAGTATCAGAATAATTATTCAAATTGGATTTATCCCATACAAACGATTGTTCATCAGGCATTCCACGTACTTCCCGGCTGATCATTGGTTCTGCTTCCAAGGTCCATCCCAAAGCAACTAAACCATCTTTTTGGTCGGTCTTTATGCCTCCTGTGGTATACGTCAATGAAATGGGTAAGGTAAACGATGGAGTATGAATAGTATAAAGCGGAATGCGAATGGTTGCTCTGCCTGTTGCATAGTCTATACTTTCCGGCTTTTTCTTGAATAGTTCAGCTGCTTGCACAGAGGCCGGATAAAATGCAGTTGAACGAGCAGCTACTTCATAGCTTGTCAAACTGTTTTGCGCTTGTAATAGCCAAGGGACAAAACAACAAATAAGTGCATTAATAATCTTTTTATACATAGTTAATTCTTTCATAATTGTAAATTTTAGAAATAAGGACCGAACATATTTCAACCCGGTCAGCCGTTTTTATTGAATTACCACTAGACAATAGCTCCCCCCCCCCAGCGCCCCCGCAATAGCCGAAGCAACTGCAATCTGAAACATTTTTTGTTCCGTCTTTCACATAAGAGATTTTTTAGTCAAGCGATTAATACAGATCGAATATATTTTCCGGCAGGTTCCGTTTCCTGTTCCTGCCGGAAGAATGAAAGCCTATGCTCCCATCGCATTCGCTCCCAACACCCCGGCAAGGGCTGAAGCCACGGCAATCACCACCTTTAGGATCAAGTCCCAAACATTTTTTTTACTTGTACTCATTGCATTACACCTCCCTTCAAAGTTGAAGTTTAAATATTGAAAACTAATGATTAGAGAAGTTACAGAGCCGCCGCCACATCGAAGCACGGACACTGCTTCACCCATTCCTGCGGTTCCACCACTCCATCACCGTCTATGTCGGGGCTGAGGTCGCGGTGACCGCACACACGGGTATTGCGATACTGTTTCAACAGCTGGTACACCAGTCCGCGCAGAGCGGCGCGCTGGGCAGGGCTGCGTGTGTCGGCAGGATGACCGTCACGGTCCAAGCCGCCTTCATAGCAAATGCCTATGGAATGAGCGTTCCAGCCTTTCACATGCGCTCCCGGCAACTCTATGGGGCGGGTGAGGACGATTTCTCCATCCCGGCGTATGTAGTAATGATAGCCTGTGCCCTTGAATCCGCGGTTGCGGTGGCATCGGTCCAATGCTTCGGGAGTAAGCGTACAGCCCTCCCTGGTGGCACTGCAATGCACCACAATCAGATGAATAGTTCGTTTCATAAAATAGATGTTTTTAGGGAAATCCCTCCGGACGGACGCGCTGCTGTCCGGGGAAATTACAGATGAATAAATAGTTCAGAAGTCAAGTTTGTGTCTGCGTTCGTGTTTGAGTCCGTGTTTGCATCAGCGATTACGTGCCGGCGGTTATGCCCCACTGTTTCCATCACCCTCCGCATTGCCGGCGGCAGCAACGTTCAACGTGTTTACATTCACACACTTGGCTCCCGTCACCAACGAACGGGTTGCGACGCTACGGTCTGGGTTACGGGTGAACGCAGGGATGAATTTCACATGCAAGGTGGCTTGTGCAGCAGATACGGCATCGGCGGTTTCCACACCTTTGCTTCTGGATTTCATCGACATGCGGAACGAACCGAAACCGTCCAGCGTCACACTCTCCGAGTTCTGGAGGTGGAGGGTCATCACGGTCACCAGGTTATCCAGCGTGTTTTTTACGTCACCCGGAGAAAGGGAACAATAACCGGTGATTTCTTTGGCAATCTGTTCGGTACTGACATTGCCTATCAGTTGGACGCGCGGATAAAATTGTTTCGGCTGGTCCTCGTCTCCCAGTGTAGACTGGAATGGTTTGTAAAGTACTGGCATAGTAGTTTTGTTTTTAAATGGTTATTAATTTGTCTTTGTGTCTTAAGCTTAATCACACTGCAAAGATAAAGGGTTTTTTCAAATTGAATACTCAAAAAAAAGAGTTTGCGTTAAATACAAGCATTTATTTTTCAAATAAGAAACAATGATAATATGTATCCTATATTTTGCTCATCGTAGCTGTCAGTTTTTGAAGTTAATATTCTCTGTTAATGGCAGACTATCGGTAATTCCTTCGGGGCACATAAAGGGAGATTAGCCATTCGGACGGTTAATAACGCTTAGCAGATAGCGTCCCAGCAGATGGATTTTTCCATGGCTATCGCGCAAGGTGCACAACAGTATAGTCAGGGCGGCATCCCCCTCGCGCTTCATGATGCGGCGCACCAGGCGGTCGTGTATAAAGTCTGTGTTCATGGGGAAGTTTCCAATCCCCGTTTTTTAATTCTTGCCATAGTCTTTTCGATGTGTTTGTTTTATTAAGTAATATTTATCGGAACGCATTGAATTCCTTTTCTTTTTCTTTTTCACGCTTCTGCTCTATACTTTTTCGCACTCGCCCCAAGGCTTTGTTTATCAAAACCATGCGCAGTTCCCGGTCATCCGGCAAAGCTGTAATGACCGGATAAGACGGTTTCTTGTCTATAAAGCGCGCATAAAGATCTTTTGTGCGTTGCTCACGGCTGGTAGCTCGGCGGCATGATTTGCAATAACAGTCGAGGTGGTCGCCGGTTCGGATCCGATAAAATTCTTCAGGCGGCAGAGAGCGTTTGCAACGGCGGCAGATGCGGAAATCCGCTTGCTGCTGTGCAGGAGATTCCTGCATGGATGTCTTGTTTTTCATATTCACTTCTTTTATTTAGTAAGACTATACTTCCCATATTTTATTTCATGCCCAAATGAAGGCCGATACCATAGCCGGACGATTCGTGAACCGTAGCTGCACGGTTCGTAAACCATAGCCGTTCCGTATTCATACCCCGCGTGCAAGGTATAGAATAAAAAAATCAGCCTGATTGTTTTGTAATCTAAAACGTATTAGTTACATTTGTCACAGCGAATATACACAATGTTTTAGAATTTAAAATCATTTTCTTGATTTTAATTCTAAAATATTACAGAACCAGCTGAAAATAAAGAAGAAGCAAGTTTTCTTTTTGGGACACTTACTAAAAAGACATACCTAATTATATAATATAAAAAAACAAATAAAGAAATGGACAACAAGGACAGATTGCTGAATGTATCTGACATAGTGAAACGTGCCAAAATAACGATGGGATTCAAGACAGATACGGAACTGGCCGCATTTCTAGGCATATCACGCTCTACACTTTGTAATTGGAGTGTACGTAACAGCATTGACTTCCCGCTATTGTTGGAAAAATTAAAAGAGGTGGACTACAACTGGTTGTTAACGGGAAAAGGAACTCCGATGCGCCACGAAAAATACTGTGAGAACGACCCTGTAAAAGGAGAAGTGGAAATTCTTCACAATTCTAAAACAGTAAAAGCAACTGACGACCGCAGTGTGGACCTCTATGATATAGCGGCGGCAGCTAATTTAAAGACATTGCTCACCAACAAACAACAATATATAGTGGGAAAGATCATCATCCCCAGTATTCCCAGATGTGACGGCGCCGTATATGTCAGTGGTGACAGTATGTATCCTATCCTGAAATCGGGAGATATCATCGGATTCAAGGAAATCAGCAGCATGGACTATCTTATCTATGGTGAGATGTACCTGGTTTCATTCCATATAGACGGAGACGACTATCTGGCAGTGAAATACATCAATAAATCGGAAAAGCCCGGTTTTATCAAACTGGTAAGCTATAATCCGCATCACGAACCGATGGACTTGCCTGTCACCAATATCCAGGCAATGGCAATCGTGAAATTCTCGGTTAGAAAAAATATGATACTCTGACCCTACAAGCATAAAAAAATCCGGTTTCTCCTTTTCTGAGAAACCGGATTCGTAATGAACGGACAGTTCTATTCCGATCAATAATTATTCTTCTTCACCTCGAAATAAGCTTGCGGATGCAGACATGCGGGACATACTTCGGGAGCTTCCGTACCTACATAAATGTAGCCACAGTTACGGCACTGCCATACCGTTTCTTCCGCTTTCTTGAATACGGTGCCTTCTTCCACATTCTTCAATAAAGCCAGGTATCTCTCTTCATGACCTTTTTCAGCTTCAGCGATTCTGCGGTACATCGTAGCGATAGCAGGGAAACCTTCCTGATCGGCTACATCGGCGAAATGAGGATAATCAGTAGTCCATTCTTCATTTTCACCGGCAGCGGCAGCTTTCAGATTTTCCATAGTGGTGCCAATGATACCGGCAGGATAGCTGGCAGTAATTTCTACCATACCACCTTCCAACCATTTGAACATACGTTTGGCATGTTCCTTTTCCTGATCGGCTGTTTCTGTAAAAATAGCAGCTATTTGTTCATAACCTTCCTTCTTTGCTGTACTTGCAAAGTAAGTATAACGCATTCTAGCCTGTGATTCACCTGCAAATGAAGTCAGCAGATTTTTCTCTGTCTGTGTACCTTTTACGCTCTTAGCCATAATTGTTAGTTTTATTAGTTAGTATTATTTTGATCATCTGTTGATGATGCAAAGATATATATTTTATTTCAAAATTGTATTCGTTACAATTATATTTTTATATTTAATTAAACGTTCTCTTTATATAAAAGAAACAAGAACACCTACATTTGTGTTCATAACAACATTCACATTTTCCATTATGAAAATCATCATCAAACTATTCGCGCATTACAAAAGAAGACACCGTCAGTATCACAAATGATTCCACCGCCCAACGCACCATTACTATTAACAAAACACCCTATAAACAGCAAAAATAAGAATTTAAATACAACAATACCTTAATTTATACATTTATTTTATCTACTTTTGCAACTCGTTTAAAATCATAGCATAAAGTTGTTAATAAATGAAAGCATTTGAATTCAAACCGAAGCTCTTCACTACCTTACAGAATTATTCGAAAGAGAGCTTTATGGCCGACCTCATGGCCGGTATTATCGTAGGTATAGTCGCACTTCCACTAGCTATCGCATTCGGTATCGCTTCGGGAGTTTCTCCGGAAAAAGGTATCATCACCGCCATCGTGGCAGGATTTATCATCTCTTTATTAGGAGGTAGCAAGGTACAGATAGGCGGACCTACCGGAGCATTTATCGTGATTATTTATGGTATCATCCAGGAATACGGTATCAGCGGACTGACAGTTGCCACCCTGATGGCGGGTGTACTCCTTATTCTATTAGGAGTGTTTAAACTGGGAGCTGTCATCAAGTTCATTCCTTATCCCATCATTGTCGGCTTTACCAGTGGTATCGCCGTCACCATCTTTACGACACAGATTGCCGATATTTTCGGTCTGGACTTCGGAGGAGAAAAAGTGCCGGGAGACTTCATCGGCAAATGGATGATTTATTTCCGTCACTTTGATACGGTGAACTGGTGGAATGCCATTGTCAGCATAGTCAGTGTCCTGATCATCGCGCTGACTCCCCGATTCTCGAAAAAGATTCCCGGATCGCTCATTGCCATCATTGTAGTGACTATTGCCGTATACTTGATGAAGACATACGGCGGAATCACTTGTATCGACACCATCGGCGACCGTTTTACCATCCAGGCGCAACTGCCGGATGCAACAGTACCCGAGTTAAACTGGGAAGCTATCAAGAACCTGTTTCCGGTGGCTATCACTATTGCCGTATTGGGAGCGATAGAATCATTACTGTCTGCTGCCGTAGCCGATGGTGTGATTGGCGACCGACACGATTCCAATACCGAACTGATAGCACAGGGTGCGGCCAATATCCTGGCGCCCATCTTCGGAGGTATTCCCGCTACCGGAGCCATCGCACGTACCATGACTAATATCAACAATGGGGGAAAGACGCCTGTTGCGGGTATCATCCATGCCATTGTACTATTACTGATTCTTTTGTTCCTGATGCCTCTGGCACAATACATCCCCATGGCCTGTCTGGCAGGCGTACTGGTCATTGTATCTTATAATATGAGCGGATGGCGTACCTTCAAGGCACTGCTGAAGAATCCTAAATCCGATGTCACCGTGCTGCTCATTACTTTCTTCCTGACCGTTATCTTTGATTTGACGATAGCCATTGAGGTGGGTCTGGTCATTGCCTGCGTATTGTTTATGAAACGCGTTATGGAAACCACAGAAATATCGGTTATCAAGAATGAAATCGACCCCAATAATGAATCCGACCTGGAAGTGCATGAAGAACATCTTACGGTTCCCGAAGGTGTGGAAGTCTATGAAATCAACGGCCCCTACTTCTTTGGTATCGCCACCAAGTTTGAGGAAATCATGTCCGAACTGGGCGACCGCCCCAAAGTGCGGATCGTACGTATGCGTAAAGTGCCGTTCATTGACTCTACAGGTATCCACAATCTGACCAATCTCTGTGAAATGTCGAAGAAGGAGAATATCCGGATCGTGCTTTCAGGAGTGAATGAAAAGGTGCATCAAATCCTTGAAAAAGCAGGGTTTAATGAATTGCTGGGAAAAGAAAATATCTGTCCTAATATCAATGTGGCTTTGGAGAAAGCAAAGGCTATTATAGAAAAATAAAATAAGAAAGGAGAGCATTATGGACTAAAATAAATGCTCTCCTTTTTGATTCTATTCTGCTAATGAAGGACAGGAATAGAAAGCCAATATCCTTTTTTCAGTAAATAAGTGTAAAATGCCCCCATACTCCTCACTGGTGTTTTAAAATCTTGAAATCAGATTTATCATTAAAAGACCTTATCCGCATCCCTAAGCCCTTCCTGCCATATAGTCAAGTGCTTTCTTCGTGTTTGTTGTATTTCCATAGCTTATGGAAATAGATAAATGAATATTCAATGCCTCCAACAGCATATTTCCTAAAAGGCTGTTACCTCCCCCATTATACCGCATATCAACAACCAGCAAAGAAACTTCCCTTTGATTCATATCCTGAGTCATGTGTTCCCAAAAATGGAGTATAAATAAAAAATCCCGTTAAAATAACGGACAGAAAATGGATATAGCGACAACGGTTCTATATTCACAAAAGTATGGGCATCCTGCAAAAGAACTAACAATTCATTAATTCTCAGATGGAAATCGGCTAAAGTGATGTTATTTATTCATATCACAAAGCTCATCGCAAGCGGACAGGACAAACTGACAGCATTAGGCTTTCAATGACTTGTCAAGAATAAAAGCTGGATGTACCTTGGTCAGAAAGATGAAAAAGTTCATCAGTTCGTTCTGATAAAGATTAAAGCTTCCATCATTATAATCAGGGATAGAAGTATATTCCATTATTATTCAAATCCATTCAATTGCAAGTATGTGAAACAACGTATCTCCAGTCTTTGAAAAATATCCAGGAATAAATTATATGTTTTAATAGTGACCTGAAAAAGTAAGATATGTTCATGAGCAAAGTAAGTTCACTTCATCGGCAAAGTAAGTCAACTTACTTGCCCTTTGAAGTCAACTTACTTTTTTCTCAATACGAGACCGATACCGGAATACCGGAATCCTTTATCAATTTTCCTATTCTGTCCAATTCCTCATGAGTAGCCTTTTCCAAATCATGATCGGGCGTTTCACGGTCGATGGTGTAAATCATCACCTGACGGGGAGCAATCTCTTTTACCGTTTCCAGCCAGGGCAGCACATACCGATCTGAAGTATTATCCACATCCTGCCCTTGATATTTGCCTTTCATGAACATGGTCTGAATAATTAGATTACCTTTGAAAGCTTTCATCCCTTTTATAATTTTCCGTACATCATAGTGCCCGGTCGGGCGGTCTGTCAATCGAATATAATCCGTATCAATAGTATCCAGCTTCAATATATTATTATCTATCTTATTCAATGCATCAAATACCTCCGGTTTGTGAATAAAAGTAGAATTACTCAATACACTCACTTTTGCCTGAGGAAAATATATATCACGCAATGCCAAAGTATCCTCTATAATTCCTGCAAAGTGAGGATGAGCCGTCGGTTCGCCATTACCGGCAAAAGTCAGCACATCCGGTTTAGGACCATTCTGCCGCATATCAATCAAACGGGCTTCCAAAGCCTCACGAACCTGCTCGCGAGTAGGCAGTTTCTTTTGGGGACGATGATCTTCATTAAAACCACATTCGCAATAAATGCAATCGAAGGTACAAAATTTACCATCTTCAGGAAGAAGATTGATTCCTAAAGACACTCCCAAACGACGACTATGTACCGGACCGAAGATGGGAGAAGGATAAATGACTGTTGACATAGTTCTTTTTTCAGTTGATAACAGTACAAAAATACAGAATGTTTTTCAAAATTTCAGTCTCAACTGCAAATAAAGGTCACTCTTTGTACTGCCGTCAATTTCCTCCAAAGCGGAACTTATCTTATCCCGATTGAAATAATGGGTAGTTCCGTACTTGGCCTGCAAGATAATGTGTTTATTCAATTCATAACGGGCGTTCACTGCCACACGCATACCTTTATAATAGAATGAAGGCATGGAAAAAGCATAGAGCACACTCTTTTCATAGATAGTAAGACGGGAATTATAGTCATCCGTATTAAACCATGCGGCACTCAAATCAAGCTGAAGAGGAAGCAAATGAAATGTATAAGCAGCACTTTGAGAAACTAGAAAACCATTGGAAGCAGATTGCCCACGAAAGTTGATGCGTACATAATCCGCTATGGTTTTCAATGTCAGTTTATCTTTCACGCTATAATTCAATTGGTATCGGCATTTCTGCTGAATAGATGGAATAGTTTGCTTGGTTTTATCCTCAGCAGTGAAGTCCTTTTCCTTCTTTTTATAACGATATCTTATAAACATTTCCAGTTCATAAGTAGGTGAATAACTTAATTGGAGTAATCCATCCAATCCTTTGGTTCCTGCTTTGCTTACTAAATATTTCTTCCAAGGGAAATAGAAAAAATCACCATAACAAGTCATTTTGATATACTTTAAAATACTGGTTTCCAATCCTATATAAAATCCACTCTCATTTTGTACCGTACTTCCCTCTCCTATAGAACGAGCATAAACCGATTGATATTTGGCATCATAATACCTGTTCATAACTATTAACTGTGTTCCTCCTTTCGGTGAATAACGTAACATATTCATGGTTGCCCAAGTACCACATTTGTCTATAGCCGTTTCACCCAATAAAGAGAAGCGTTTCCAAAAGAATTTATAATCTCCTCCCACATTATAAAAGTCCTTTCCACGGGGATAATAAATATTATAGTACTTCTTCTCAGGATTCAACGGCTTGTTGAAAACATTATAAACAGCTGTTAATCCTAACTCACAGTACTTTCCATTATAATTTAAATTACTGCCAACCAACTGATTAGTTAATGTATTTTTCTTCTCAAACTCACGATACAACCGGTGATATCCATCTTTTTTCAACGATCTTATAAACTGGTTATCAACAATACCATCCATCTTCCGATAAGAATAGAAACCATCCAATGTCCATCTTTTCGCCAACTTATAGCTGACTGCCATTCCTTGAAAATAGTTATATTCATCGGTAGAAGAATGCTTGCGTATGCCCCGGCTCTTATTTCCCAAAGTAGAGAGTGTAGCTGTTTTTCCCATCCCGAAATCAGTGTTGATAACTAGTCCATAACCATAGCTGACACGGTAATTACCAAGAGCTAAAGTCTTGATATGACCTATATTACGAATTAACAAGTATAGTGAATAAAAATCATAACCTTTTTTATTTTGTCCGGTAAAGAAAGGTTCTCCTGCATCCTTTTCAGCAGTAATTCCTGCATAAATCTGATCCCGATAATGAAAACTATATCGCAGATTATGATAATATCCATATCCCAAATACTGTTTGTTCGGATTCTTTTTTAAAGTTTCTGCCGGGTACTGTTGATACCCGGCCTTCGTATAAAAAGGAATATCGACACGTGTTGATAACTCTTGTTTACCGTATTTCAATATTCGCTTTATATTTGGTTTATATTGCTCTTTTTCAGGAGTTTCAAAGTAAATAAAGGGTAGTAAATAGTGAATAGTCTGCCTGTCAATATCTTCAATCATCCATAACTCATTGCGGGTAAGCATAGGACCATATTTGTACAGATAATACAATATATTCTCTACCAGTTGGTCAGAGAGAAATGGAAAACGTTCCAGTTGCTCTTTAGTTGCTGTATTGATATTGATGGGATTTTCACGTAATTCGGAAAGCTCCTCAAAGTGAGTATCCCATTGAAACGAACTGTTTTCATCTTCATCCATCAATTGCTCTGCCAGTTCTTCCCATACTTCCTGCGCACACAGGTTATGCACCGATAAAAGTATTGTAATACAGATAATTAACATTACTCTTAACAACCTGTTCATTTTGTAATTCATTGGCGTGTTTTAAGTTAAATAGTTTTATCCACTATACAGAGTAATCATATTTCTTGCTACTTTTGCACCAAGATGAAAAGGAAACTCTTTATAGCATTGTTTTTTTCCTTTATAGCCGCTGCTGCTTATTCCCAGCAACAAACGACTACTATAAACGGATACATGGTACCTGTATGTGTATACAAAGGAGATACTATTCCAGCTGTACAGTTACCTAATGTATACATTTTCAGACCATTAAAATTCAAAAACGAAAAAGAAAGACGGGAATACTACCGCCTGGTAAGGAATGTGAAGAAAACCCTGCCATTAGCCCGTGAAATTAACCGTGCTGTGATAGAAACTTACGAATATATAGAAACACTGCCTGACAAAAAAGCCAGGGAAAAGCACCTGAAACTCGTAGAGAAGGGACTAAAAGAGCAATATACACCGATTATGAAGAAATTAACCTTTTCACAGGGTAAACTGTTGATAAAGTTAGTAAACCGTCAGACGGATTCTTCCTCTTATGAATTGGTAAAAGCTTTTATGGGACCCTTTAAAGCCGGATTCTATCAAACTTTTGCAGCACTTTTTGGTGCCAGCCTGAAGAAAGAATATCATCCGGAGGGAGAGGATCGACTGACCGAACGGGTGGTATTGTTAGTTGAAAACGGACAAATCTAACTGATTCCTACTGTTTGAATTTTACTCTTATTATCTGAATTTCATTAATTTATTGGCAAACTCCCATAAAATAATTCCTGTGGTAACCGATACATTCAACGAATGCTTTGTGCCGTATTGGGGAATCTCAACACAACCGTCGCAAGCATTGACCACTTCCTGCTGTACCCCTTTCACTTCATTTCCCATTACGATGGCATATTTTTTATCGGCATCCAGTTCCAGTTTGTCCAGCAAAGTACTACCTTCCACCTGTTCGATAGCCAATACGGTAAACCCTTGATCATGAAGTTCCTGAACGGCGTCAAGCGTATTCTTTTTATATCTCCACTCCACCGAATTCTCAGCTCCTAAAGCTGTTTTATGCATTTCGGGATGGGGAGGAGTGGCTGTAATACCACATAAATAAATGCAATCTACCAAAAATGCATCCGATGTGCGAAACACTGACCCTATGTTGTGTAAACTGCGTACTTCATCCAGCACCACTGCTAAAGGCAACTTATCGGCTTTCTTGAATTCGTCTACAGTAAGCCGGTTCAGTTCTGTTATTTTGAGTTTCCTCATACTCTATTTTCTACTTTATTATTAACGGTTACAAACTTACATAAAAATCTATGATCTTTACGCCTATATAATGAAAAAGAAGTCTCTCCTACTCTCTTTTTATTTTTACTTCAGTCCTAAACTCAATTGTAAAACAGATGGATTTCTTTATACAAGAAAAGATAATAACTAATTCACATCCCCCTGTTGATAATGGTTGAAAACATGTAAAAAGGATGAGGATATCATTTCAAAAGTATTTCTTGCATATTTCAAATAATGGTATAACATACACTTAAAATCAACAATCCAAAAATTAATCACATAACTTAAACAATCAATATCAACACAATTTAATCACTATTTCAGGCGTTCATAACCATAAAGTTTTTAACTCATATTCTTATCAACAATATGTTAATAGAATAAGTAAAACCTGTATTATCAGTATTTAAGCCGGTTGATTATTTATTCATATCTTGGTATTATATATAAATAACTTATCAGACAAGAGAAAGAACTCTTTTTTACTAACAATATAAACAGCCTATTATTAATACCATATTTCTTTTTTTTGAAAGAAGGAGAAAAAATATAGATATAATAGATACAAAGAAATTGTTGGTAACTGTTCATTGTGTTTCTTGAAATGTAACCTGTAGTAATTTCCTGCGTCTAAGTAACAGAAATAAAAGGTAGAAGATCGCGGTCTTTTTATTAACTAATGCACTAAGATAAAGAATATGATAAAAAGAATATTGGTTGCCACATCACTTTTGTGTATGTGCTGCATACTTTTTGCTCAAAATGTACAGGTTAAAGGAAAAGTAGTTTCAGAAAATGAAGCGGTGGAATTTGCGAATGTCGTATTGCAGACAAAGGATTCTATATTTATAGCCGGAGGAGTAACCGACAGTAAAGGAAGGTTCATGATGGAGAATATCCAAACAGGAAGTTATCTGCTTTGTATTTCCGGTATGGGATATACCTCCCGGATTATATCATTGGATCATTTAGCTGTTTCTAAGGATTTAGGCGTTATCATGATATCTCCGGAATCGATCCTGTTAAAGGAAGTGGTGGTAACGGGAGCCAGTGTGATAAATGCCGCCGACAGGAAAATTATCCTTCCTACAGCACATCAGTTAAAATCGGCCGGCAATGGTCTGTCTTTATTGCAGCAGATGAAGCTGAGCAGAATACAAGTGGATCAAATGCGTAACAAGGTAACATCCTCCGGTGAAGGGGATGTACAGTTACGGATGAATGGAGTAAATGCCGAGATACAGGATATATTGGTTCTTCGTCCTGAAGATGTGATTCGTATAGAATATCATGATGCTCCCGGTTTGCGATATGGGGATCATACGGCTGCTGTGATTGATTACATTGTAAGACGGCATGAAACCGGTGGATATGTGGCTTTGGATGCGCAGGATTCTCCGCACGTACTTTTTGGAAACAATAATTTTATAGTGAAGATAAACCATAAAAAATCAGAATTCGGTTTGAATTATAATAATGTTTATCGTTCGGTAGATAATTATTGGCGTAATAATTGGGAAACTTTCCGCTATGAGGATGGTTCTTCCTTTACACGGGTGGAAGATGGTATTCCGAGTAGAATTTCCACTTATGGGCATAATATAGGATTGAATTATAGTTTTCAGGATCAGGGGAAATGGTTCTTTAATTCCACTGTACGGTGGGCTTTTAATAAGAACAAGCAGAATAACCAAAGCAGTCTGTATATTTTGGAGAAGCCTGAAGAAATTTTGATGATGAAAGAACATAGTACGGGCCGGACTTCCCGTCCATCGGTGGACTTGTATTTTCAATGTAAACTGAACAATGACCAGTCATTGATTATCAATGCTGTGACTACATATATTGACACTCAAAGTGACAGGAGTTATACGGAGGGGAAGAGTAATGAACCGCTGACTGATATTTATTCTACCGTATCGGGAAATAAATACTCATTTATAGGAGAGGGTATTTATGAAAGGAAAGTAACCAAGAAGAGCAGATTGAGTGCAGGAGTGAAATATCAGCAAAGTCTGGCGGATAATACCTATGGTGGAAACGAGTCATCTGAAACAAAGATGCATGAAACCCATGCGACAGCTTATGTGGAATACAGTGGGAAAATGGATCGTTTCAATTATTCTTTTGGACTGCAAGGCAGTTATGCCCGATTCAAACAGAAAGAGGAAGGATATAACAGGTATTCGTTATTGCCCCGTTTGAGGTTGGGGTACCAATTTTCAGATAATGTCTTTATCCGTTACCGGGGACAGATTTCACGTAAATCTCCCGGTTTGTCCGATATGGGAAATGTGAGACAATTGATTGACTCTTTACAGGTGAGAAGCGGAAATCCGGAATTAAAGATATTCACAGTATATAAAAATGAGTTGGAGGCAGATTTCCGGAAAGGTTTGTTTAGTGGTAATGTTCATTTGTCGTATCAGTATCAGCACAGGCCTATCATGGAAGAAACCATACGAGATAAGAATAACAGTTTTGTCCGTACCAATGCCAATCAGTTAAGTTGGCAGAAATTGAATCCTGAGTTGGAATTGAAACTCGGTCCTCTGAAAGATATTTTGACTTTTTCTTTTTCTACCGGTATAAATTATTATGATAGTCGTGGTTTGGATTATCATCATACATATACCAATTGGTATTACAGGGCCGAAGTGATGGCATCTTATAAAAGATGGTCCGGATTCTTTCAAATGGAAAATCATCGGAATAATTTCTATGGGGAAACATTGTCATACGGAGAGAGTTTTCATACCTTGGGATTGTCCTATCGATACAAGCGTTTGAATATCGGGATGATGACTTTGAATCCATTTGTTGATAATTACAGAATGGGAGGAGAAATGTTCAGTAAAGTGGCTCCTTCTAAGAATTGGTGGTATGTGAAAGAGAGCTGCCGCCTGTTTGTGGCAAAAGTATCATGGAATATCAGTTTTGGACGTAAGTATGAAACCATGCAGAAACGTGTGAATAACGAAGATAGCAATGCAGGTACATTGAAGTCGGGGAAATAAAAATCACTATTTTGGGTGGTCATAACCATAAAGTTTTTAACTTTGCATATTATCAATACCCATATTTCTTTTTTTGAAAGAAGGAGAAAAAATATAGATATAATGAATAAAGAGGAATGGTTGAAAAAAGGGTATGTTACCGAACTGGTAGACAAAACTCTGGATTTGAAAACTGAAATTGATAAGTTGCGTAAGGAAAAGAATGCGCTTATCCTAGGTCACTATTACCAGTCGGGCGAAATACAAGATATTGCCGACTTTGTAGGTGACAGCTTGGCACTGGCACAATGGGCGGCTAAAACGGATGCGGATATCATTGTGATGTGTGGTGTCCACTTTATGGGTGAAACGGCTAAGATTCTTTGTCCTGATAAAAAAGTGCTGGTACCGGATTTGAATGCAGGCTGTTCATTGGCCGACAGTTGTCCTGCTGATGAGTTTGCTAAATTTGTTCAAGAGCATCCGGATTATACAGTGATTTCGTATGTTAACACTACAGCGGCTGTTAAAGCGGTGACCGATGTGGTGGTCACTTCTACCAATGCCAAGCAGATCGTAGAAAGTTTTCCGGCAGATGAAAAGATTATTTTCGGTCCGGATAGAAATTTGGGTAATTATATCAATTCGATTACAGGACGCAATATGTTGCTTTGGGATGGTGCCTGCCATGTGCACGAACAGTTCTCTGTGGAGAAAATACTGGAGTTGAAAAAACAGTATCCTGACGCTGCTGTTCTGGTTCATCCCGAATGTAAAGGAGCCGTTTCCAAACTGGCCGACAAGGTTGCTTCTACGGCAGGATTGTTGAAATATGCCATTGCCAGTGACAAAAAAGACTTTATTGTGGCTACGGAAAGCGGTATTTTGCACGAGATGCGTAAGAAATGTCCTGAGAAGAACTTTATTCCCGCTCCTCCCGAAGACAGTACCTGCGCTTGCAATGAATGTAATTTCATGCGTCTGAATACGCTGGAGAAGCTGTACAATACGTTAAAGTATGAATGGCCGGAAGTGACAGTGGATGAAGCGGTAGCTGAGGAGGCAGTGAAACCTATCAAGAAGATGCTGGAAATTTCGGAGAAGCTGGGATTATGACTTTTGTAAAAGATAACAAGATGTGGTTAATAAAAGACGTTTCTGTTATTCTTAAAAGTAAAGGGGAATTCTTCTGGAAAGGATTTATCATCGGAATAGGAGTGACATTTCTGTTTCATTAAAGATTTGTTTTGACGGAATAATGGTTCTCATGGAAATCATTATTCCGTCAAAATTGTTTTCAAAGGAAAACAGAATACTTGTTTTTATGAGGCTCAATAGAGGTAAACAAATGATATAACTAATTTATATAGTTACGCCTTCAGAAACCGGCAAAGTTTCTCTACGGCCAGCGCACGGTGACTGATTTTGTTTTTCGTCTCATTGCCTAGTTCGGCAAAAGTTTTAGTATATCCTTCGGGCACAAAGATAGGGTCGTATCCGAAACCTGACGAACCTCGTTTTTCTTTGATAATCTCACCTTTTACAATTCCTTCGAACAAATGCTTCTTTCCATCCAGAATCAGGCAGATAGCTGTGCGGAATTGTGCTTTTCTATTTTGCACTCCCTGCATATTCTGCAATAATTTTTGCATATTGGCTTCCGCATTGTGTCCTTCGCCTCCGGCATAACGGGCGGAATAAACACCCGGAGCACCATTCAAAGCTTCCACTTCCAGGCCTGTATCGTCGGCAAAACAGTCTAAACCGTAGTTTTTATAAATATACTCCGCTTTCAGCATCGCATTGCCTTCCAACGTATCAGCAGTTTCGGGGATATCAACATGGCAATGGATATCTTTCAAACTCAATAATTCAACTTTTTCTCCTAGAATGGAGGATATTTCATCCAGTTTATGAGCATTGTTTGTAGCAAATACTAATTTCTTTTTCATTTTATATCATATTAATTGAATGCAAAGATACTGAGAATGAACCAAAGTAAGATAATTCCTGACAGAATAATATAGGTGAAAAGGTAAATAGTAATTTGTTTGCTATGTGTATTTTCAATTTTTGATTATTTTTGTTGGTATCATTTGATACTTGATAGTATGGTATATATAGAAACTCCTCATTTGTTGTTACGGGACTGGGAGGAAGAAGATATTCTTCCGTTTGTCCGTATGAACAGTGATAAAGAAGTAATGGAATTCTTTCTCACTACTTTGACAGAGGAAGAGACGATGGCTTTTTATTGTCGTATCCGGAAAGAATTTGAAGAATATGGTTATGGTTTGTATGCTGTAGAATGTAAAGAAACTCAGAATTTTCTAGGCTATGTGGGTTTTCATAATATTGCTTTCGAGTCGGATTTTACTCCCGGAGTGGAAATAGGCTGGCGGTTGTGCCGGGATGCATGGGGAAAGGGATATGCCACAGAAGCCGCTTCTGCCTGTCTGGATTATGCGAGTGATAATTTACCTTTTAAAACGGTATATTCGTTCACTGCCATACCCAATAAACGCTCTGAACGGGTCATGCAGAAAATAGGAATGCATTTTGAAAAAGAGTTCGATCATCCTTTGGTGGAACAAGAGCATTGGTTATGCAGACATGTATTGTATAAAATAGAAATTTGAGAAAATAGATTAACCGATATGTAGTAATCTTATCATTGCTTCATCGTTCTGTTTTTCAATGCAGAAACAGTGAAGCAATGGAAGAGATTATTTTTTAGTTACTTTATTTTTAGTTTGTCGAATCCTTCGCCATACACTCCTACCACATTACTTTGTGATATAAATGCATTGGGATCAGTATCTTTCACCAATCGGAATATATCCAGTGACTGGCTTTTCTTTGCCAGTACCACTACGACCTTGATTCCTTGTTTGCTATACCATCCTGTACCATCCAATAAGGTAACTCCACGATCTATTTGTTTGGTGATTCCTTCGGCTATTTCATCATGTTTACGCGAGAAAATAAGGAACTGTACGGATTGGCGTGAACTGTTTATAACATAATCAATCACAATGCTCATAATAAACAATACGCAGAAACCAAACAACACCCGTTTCCAGTCATGGAATATGAAATAACAGGAGGATATGATGACAATATCACAATACATCATCATGCGGCCAAGGGTTACATCTTTATATTTATTGATAATCCAGGCAATGATATCCGTTCCGCCGGTACTTCCATTATTGCAGAAAACAATGCCGATACCAAATCCCAGCAAGCCGGCACCTACTACACAAGCCATGAATTCTTGTCCCGGTCCTAACAATTGCGGCAGTGTACCATCCGGGTTTTTCAATAATGCTTGAAAGAGCCATAATAGGAATGTCAGCATAAAGATGGCATAAATGGTTTTAAGGCTGAATTTAGGTCCTAGTATCTTTAATGCGAAACCTAAGAAAACAGCGTTGATAATAAAATAAGAAACCTGGATTTCAATGCCTGTAACATAATATATAATGGCTGAAATACCGGTTACTCCGCCTGTAGTTATTTGATAAGGCAGTAAGAAAGCCGCCCATCCCAGTGCATAGCAAATCAGTCCGAAGGTAATGGATAAATAGTCTTTTACCTCTCTGCCTAGTTTGATTTTTAATATTTGGTCCATGGTAATGAGGATTGTTTTTAATGTAAGTAGAAAGGTGTGTCAAAAGTTACTGCTTTTGACACACCTCAAGGATAGTATCGATTATAATACGATGTTTACAATTTTTTTGGGAACGATGATTACCTTTTTCGGGGTTTTTCCTTCAATCCATTTCTGGGCTTGTTCATCTGCCATAACTGTTGTCTGAATGGTATTGTTATCAGCATCAGCGGCGAAATCCATGGTGAAACGTGCTTTGCCATTGAAAGAGATAGTGTATTTTACAGTGTCTTCTTTCAGGTAATCTTCATTGAATGCAGGCCATTGTGCATCGCATACGCTGGTGGTATTTCCCAGAGCTTCCCAAAGTTCTTCTGCATAATGTGGAGCGAACGGAGCTAACAGGATGATGAGATTGCTCAATACCTCTTTATTGCGACATTTCAATGAAGTAAGTTCGTTTACACAAATCATGAATGCACTGATAGAAGTGTTGTAAGAGAAAGTTTCAATATCTCCGGTTACCTTTTTAATCAGCTTATGAATTGCTTTCAACTCTTCTTTAGTCGGTTCACCCTCTACAGGCAAGAATTCGTCTGTGCGGCTATAGAACAGATTCCACAGTTTCTTCAAGAAACGGTGAACACCGTCAATACCATTGGTATCCCAAGGTTTGGACTGTTCTACCGGACCGAGGAACATTTCGTACATACGCAGCGTGTCGGCACCGTATTTCTCGACAATCATATCCGGATTGACTACGTTGTACATGGATTTACTCATCTTCTCTACCGCCCATCCGCAGATATATTTTCCATCTTCCAGGATAAACTCAGCATCGTTATACTCAGGACGCCATGCTTTGAAAGCTTCTACATCTAGAATATCGTTGGATACAATATTCACATCCACATGCAGCGGAGTGGTTTCGTACTGGTCTTTCAGGTTCAATGACACAAAGGTGTTGGTGTCTTTGATGCGATATACAAAATTGCTTCGTCCCTGAATCATTCCTTGGTTTACTAATTTTTGGAATGGTTCTTCCTTGATACTTACGCCCAAATCATGCAGGAACTTGTTCCAGAAACGAGAATAAATCAAGTGACCCGTAGCATGTTCGGTGCCGCCTACATAGAGATCTACATTTTGCCAGTAATGATCTGCCTTTTCTGATACTAGTGCTTGTGCGTTGTGTGGGTCCATATAGCGCAGATAGTATGCGGATGAACCTGCGAAGCCCGGCATGGTATTCAGTTCAAGCGGGAATATAGTGACGTTGTCAATCAAGTTGTTTTCCACGACTTCACCTTTTTCTACATCCCAAGCCCACTTGGTGGCATGTCCCAATGGAGGTTCGCCTGTTTCGGTTGGCAGGAACTTAGCTACTTCGGGAAGTTCAAGCGGCAATTTAGATGAGTCAATCATATAAGGCATACCGTTTTTGTAATATACAGGGAACGGTTCACCCCAATAGCGCTGGCGTGAGAAGATGGCGTCACGAAGACGATAATTCACTTTCACGCGTCCCAAATTATGGGCTTTCACATATTCTTTGGTAGCTGCGATAGCTTCTTTGATGGTCAGTCCGTTTAAAGAAAGGTCACAATAAGGAGTGACATCCTTGCGGGGTGAGTTGCAAACAATACCTTCTTTGGCATCGAAACTTTCTTCACTTACATCACAACCTTCTACCAACGGAACGATAGGCAGATTGAAATGTTTTGCAAAAGCGTAGTCACGGCTGTCGTGAGCAGGAACCGCCATGATGGCGCCTGTTCCATAACCTGCCAATACGTAATCACTGATCCATACGGGAACAGCCTCGCCGGTAAACGGATTGATGGCGTATGAGCCACTGAATACACCGGTTACGCGGCGGTCGGCGATACGTTCACGTTCCGTACGTTTCTTGGTGCGGTCCAGATAGGCTTCCACTTCGGCTTTCTGTGCTTCAGTAGTAAGTTGGGGAACCAGTTCGCTTTCGGGCGCCAGTACCATGAAGGTTACACCGAACATGGTATCTGCACGGGTAGTAAAGATAGTGAATTCAATATCACTGTCTTTCACTTTGAATTGTACTTCCGTACCTTCCGAGCGTCCAATCCAGTTACGCTGTGTTTCTTTCAGTGAATCAGTCCAGTCCACAGTGTCCAGTCCGTCCAGCAGCCGTTGTGCGTAAGCCGATACGCGTAAACACCATTGGCGCATTTTTTTCTGAACGACGGGGAAACCGCCGCGTTCCGAAACTCCATCCACCACTTCGTCATTGGCAAGAACAGTTCCTAGTTGCGGGCACCAGTTCACCATGGTTTCTCCCAAATAGGCAATGCGGTAGTTCATCAGGATTTCCTGTTGTTCTTTTTCGCTTTTGGCATTCCATTCTTCGGCTGTAAAGCTGAGTTCTTCGCTGCAAGCCGCATTCAGTCCTTCGTTGCCGTACCGGGCAAATGCTTCCGTTAGTTCGCTGATGGGGCGTGCCTGCTGTGTATCGTTACAATAATAGCTGTTGAACATTTGTTGGAAAGCCCACTGAGTCCAATGGTAATATCCTGGTTCACAAGTACGTACTTCACGGTTCCAATCAAAAGAGAAGCCGATTTTGTCCAACTGTTCACGATAGCGGTTGATATTGTTCACAGTGGTGATGGCAGGGTGTTGTCCGGTTTGTATAGCGTATTGTTCTGCAGGAAGTCCATATGCGTCATATCCCATCGGGTTCAGCACGTTGAAACCTTGCAAGCGTTTGTAACGGGCATAAATATCACTGGCTATGTATCCCAACGGATGTCCTACGTGCAATCCGGCTCCCGACGGATAAGGGAACATATTCAATACGTAGAATTTCTTTTTGCTTTCGTCTTCAGTCACTTGATAGGTATGGTTCTCTGCCCATCTTTGCTGCCATTTCTTTTCAATCTCTCTGAAATTGTATTCCATGATCTATTTTTTGTTATTTAATATCTTTGTTATTAAGTGATTGCAAAGATAATGAAAGTCGGGGAGATATATGGAAAGAACAGAAATAAAAAACTTCTTGTTATGTATATAGATTTCTTTTTGATGACACTTTTTGGAGGAATATATAATATATATACCTCCAAAAATTATTATATTTATTTGTACAAATAGCAATTGTACGATATAGGCGGTAAGATTAGAAGATTTATAATGATGCAGCCGAAAGAACTATAATCTTTCGGCTGCATCATTTATATGTTTAATTTACGGGCTTTTTATTCCACTCCCAAATCTTTATAAGTTCTCGGAGCCGGAACAGAAGGTAACGGTTTGCGATCCTTCAGCTCTTGTAGAATTACTTCAATAGCTTTATTCAACTGCTGGTCTTCACCTGACTGTTCTTTTACCGGATCATTATCAATCAGAATATCAGGGTCCACTCCATGATTTTCTACTATCCATTGACCGGTCTTTGCATCATAATTGGTAAAGAACGGAACACGCACATCCGTACCATCCATATAAGGTAACGGACCACTGATACCGACAATGCCACCCCATGTACGAGTACCGATAACTTTACCGATTTTATTTGCCTTGAAACTCCATGGGAACAAGTCACCGTCTGAAGCCGAGTATTTATTGATCAGCAATACTTTCGGACCCACTAGTGTTGCATCAGGAATGGTACCGATTTTAGTTGATCCACGACGCATGGTCAGGCGATAGGGTTCACGAAGCAAACGTTCGATAATCATTGGAGATACATTACCACCTCCATTGGCACGGTCATCAATAATCAAGGCTTCTTTATCGAGTTGGGGATAGAAGTAGCGGGCGAATTCATTCAGGCCGTCCGGTCCCATATCGGGAATGTAGACATAGCCTACACGGCCATTAGTTGCTTCTTCCACTTTTTTGATATTATTCTGTACCCAGTTATAATGATACAATGGGTATTCATTGTCTAATGGTTTAATGACTACTTTACGTGCTCCTTTACTTGATGCGGTACGGTTTATGCTTAGTTCAGTCAAGACATTGGCTTTGCCTGCCAGCAGACTGTAAATGTTATCAACAGTAGCTGTTGAAATGCCATCAATAGCTGTGATATAATCTCCTTCTTTTACTCCGATACCCGGTTCTGTAAGGGGAGAACGCAGTTTCTGACTGTAAATTGCACCCGGTAGAATTTTGTCAATACGGTAGAAACCACTCTTGTCACGACTCAGTTCAGCTCCCAGTAATCCCATTGGAATACGTTCGGGACCTTTTATTTCACCCGGATTCACATAAGCGTGTCCGCAAGCCAGCTCGGCAATCATCTCACCGATGATATAGTTCAAATCCAGACGGGTTTTTGCATGGGGAACTAATACAGCATATTTTTCTTTAATCGCATTCCAGTCTGCTCCATGCATATTTTCCAGATAGAATCCGTCACGGAAAGCCCGCCATGTTTCATCGAATATCTGAGCCCATTCTTGACTGTAATCAATGGGAGCAACCATATCGCTTAAGTTAATATTCTCTTCCAATGAGGCTTTAGTGCATGGAAAATCACAGATATACAGATTATTTCCTTTAAAGAACAATGCTTTCCTATGATTGGCAGCTACATCCATATATGCTCCTTCGGCCACGGTTTCTTCTTTTTGTTCGGTCAAATCATATACTTTGGTACTTCTACCACTGGCATACCACACTTTTTTACCGTCTGAATAGAAATTATCATAGTTACCTGCTTGTAAAGGCAGTTTAATCAGTCTTCCGGGCAAGCCTTCCGGATCAATTTTAACTGCATTATTTGTGGCTTCCGTTTTTTTATTGACAGCATCAGTTGCCTGTTGTTCTATGCTGACCATTTCATCCGAAGGTAATAAAGGTGATGGCGTATCATTGGCGAGCATGGCCATATAGACTCCTCCCATACGATTATAGGCATGGTTCCACTCTGTCTGGCTGTAAATGGGATTAAAATCTCTTTCGGAACTGAATATGAGGTATTTTCCATCTGTGCTGAAAACAGGTGAAGAAGAATTGTACCATTTTTCGGTTACCGGATATTCCTTACCTGAAGTCAGATGGTATACATAAATGACACTCATGTTATTAGCTCCGGATTTAGTATAGGTAATCCACTGGCTGTCTGGTGAATAGTTTACTTCATAGAACTCTCCTTCCGGATTCTGCATGACAGTCCGTTTCGCTTTTGAGTCAATATCAACTTCTACGATACGGTTTTTACGGTCGGTATAAAGTATTTTCTTGCTGTCCGGGCTCCACATCAGTTGGCGGATATAAGTATCATTGTTTTGGGTCAGTTGGATGGGATCACCCCCTTCGACAGATTGCAGCCAGATTTCAGTTTCACCGGTACGGTCACTGATATAGGCTATTTGTTTACCGTTCGGACTCCATTCTCCTTCCCGTTCATTGGCTCCCGGGGTGCGGGTGATATCACGGGTGACCCCTTTTTCGGCAGGAACATCGAATACCTCTCCGCGGGCAGTTACTGCCAGGCGGTGCCCATCCGGTGAAAGACTGGCGGCAGTCAGGTTATCTGCTACCCGTTTCATTTCTTTTCGGGCATAGATATTGTCTGAAGTCAGCGTGATGGAGATTTTTTCTGATTTGCGCGTTTTAGGATCCAGTTTATAGAGGTATCCTCCATGTTCGTAGACAATAATTTGTCCGTTACTGCTGGGGAATTTTACATCATAATCCGTATAGTGGGTTACTTTTTCAGTTTGTTTGGTCCGGATATTATAAACAAAGATATTCATGGTGCGATCCCGATCGGAAATAAAGTAGATTTCCTCTCCTATCCACATAGGGATAATATCTTGTGCAATATTATTGGTGATATTCTCTACTTTCTTGGCAGCCGGATCATAAATCCAAATGTCATCCGCCATGCCACCGCGATAATATTTCCAATTACGGAATTCTCGCATAACCCGGTTGTAAGCCAGCTTTTTTCCATCGGGGGAATAGCTGCAAAAACCTCCTTCGGGTAATGGAATCACTTCGGACATTCCTCCGTTTTTCGATATACTCCACAGCTTGCCATCGAAACCGTCACTGATACGATTGCGGTAGACTATGTTTTTCCCATCAGGTGTCCAAGTCATTACAATGTTATTGGGACCCATTCGGTCTCCTAAGTCATCCCGGCTGTTTGTTGCTGTATAGGTAAGCCGTTGGGGTTCGCCTCCATCGGTTGGAATCAGATATACTTCAGTGTTACCGTCATATTGACCGGTGAAAGCAATTGATTTTCCATCCGGAGAAAAACGTGCGAACATTTCATAACCGATATGAGAAGTCAGCTTTTGTGCTTCTCCTCCATTCAAAGGTGCTTTGTACAGATCTCCGGCGTAAGAAAAGACAATGTCGGAGCCATTGGTAGCGGGGAAACGGAGTAACCTAGCCTCATCGGCATGTCCGGTGAAAGCTGTTCCTGCCAGTAACAGGGAGAATAATAGCTTTTTGTTCATTTTATTTAGGGTTTGATTTTCGTTGGAAACAAAGTTAGGTATTATTATTTAGATTATAAGATGGTAGTTGTCTCTTTTTTACGTAAATTTGTCATCTGTCCTGATTAATGAACTAACTTAATGATATATGTTATGAAAAATCGAAACCTCTTTCTTTTAACCAGTGGGCTGGCATTTCCTTTATTAGGTGCTTATGCCCAGAAAACCCCTAAACCGAATATCATTTATATAATGTGTGATGATATGGGGTATGGTGATTTAGGGTGTTATGGTCAGCCCTACATCAGTACGCCGAATATTGATAATATGGCTAAGGAAGGTATGCGTTTTACACAAGCGTATGCCGGTAGTCCGGTGAGTGCTCCATCACGTGCGTCATTTATGACCGGGCAACATTCCGGACATTGTGAAGTACGTGGGAACAAAGAGTACTGGCGCGATGCCCCTGTTGTGATGTATGGAAATAATAAGGAATATGCCGTGGTGGGGCAACATCCATACGATCCCGGTCATGTGATTATACCTGAAATAATGAAAGATAACGGTTATACTACCGGTATGTTTGGTAAATGGGCAGGGGGCTATGAGGGATCTGTGTCTACGCCGGACAAACGGGGTATTGATGAATATTATGGTTATATCTGTCAGTTTCAGGCTCATTTATATTATCCGAATTTCCTGAACCGGTATAGTAAATCGGCTGGTGATACGGCAGTGGTTCGTGTAGTGATGGATGATAATATCAACTATCCTATGTTTGGTAAGGACTATTTCAAACGTCCGCAATATTCTGCGGATATGATCCATGAAGAAGCAATGAAATGGTTGGATAAACAGGATGGCAAGCAACCTTTCTTTGGTATTTTTACTTATACGCTTCCTCATGCAGAGCTGGCGCAGCCCGAAGATTCTATTCTGACAGGTTATCAAAAGAAGTTTTTTGAAGATAAAACTTGGGGTGGACAGGAAGGATCAAGATATAATCCGTCGGTACACACCCATGCGCAGTTTGCCGGCATGATTACTCGCTTGGATTATTATGTAGGAGAAGTTTTGAACAAATTAAAGGAGAAAGGACTGGACGAAAATACCATTGTGATTTTTACCAGTGATAACGGCCCCCATGAAGAAGGGGGAGCTGACCCTACCTTCTTTGGTCGTGATGGCAAACTTCGTGGATTGAAACGTCAATGTTATGAAGGGGGGATTCGTATTCCGTTCATTGTGCGTTGGCCGGGCAAAGTACCCGAAGGAACGGTTAATGATCACCAGTTAGCTTTCTATGACCTGATGCCTACATTTTGTGACTTGGCAGGTGTGAAGAATTATGTGAAGAAGTACACTAACAAGAAAAAAGATGTGGATTATTTTGATGGTATTTCTTTTGCTCTGACTTTGTTAGGGCAGGAAGGACAGAAGAAACATGATTTCTTGTATTGGGAATTTGATGAAACCGATCAGATTGGTGTACGTATGGGAGACTGGAAGATGGTAGTGAAAAAAGGGACTCCTTTCCTTTACAATCTTGCTACAGATATTCATGAAGACCATGATATCGCTGCCGGACATCCGGATATTGTGAAACAAATGAAAGAGATTATCAGAACACAGCATACTCCGAATCCTCATTTCTCTGTGACTTTGCCTTCATTTGAATAAATAGATTTTTTATTCTGATATTCCTCAATCTATTCATTTAGATTGGGGAATATTTTTTTATGTTCTATAAACCTGCTATCTTTGCCTCGCAAATTTAAAAATATTCCGATGAGAATTTAAAACATTCATTTCCATACAACTATTTGTTTTTACGTTGGGACAGCAGGCGAAATAATTTCGTTTGTTGCGCAATAGTTGTCTTCTTATTCCAACTACGAACTTTTCAGTATTCATATTTAAAATTCTTAGAAAGAGTATGTGTATACATGTACAGTCCATTACTTACATGCATCCGGATAAAGATGTGCTTTTCAGTAATGTCAGTTTTACTATCAGTAAAGGGCAAAAAGTAGCCCTCATCGGAAACAACGGTTCGGGAAAATCTACCTTGATGCGATTGATAACTAAAGAGCTATTACCTTCTGAAGGACAAATTATATGTCCGGATATCCCCTATTCTATTCCACAGCATTTTGGTCAGTTTAATCATTTGACAGTAGCCGGGGCATTGGGAATAGAAAGAAAGTTATATGCACTTCATGCCATTTTACAGGGCGATGCTTCAATAGAGCATTTTACGGCTTTGGCGGATGATTGGGAAATAGAAGAGAAAGCGGTTGCTGCTTTGAATGAATGGGGGTTGGCAGAAGTACCTCTCTCCTATCCCATGCATTTGTTGAGTGGCGGTGAGAAAACAAAAGTTTTTCTAGCAGGAATTACTATATACTCTCCTGCTTTTATTTTGATGGATGAGCCTACCAATCATTTGGATGACGAAAGCCGTATCCGGCTGTACCGTTTTATAACTACTGCTGCAGCAGGGATACTGGTTGTCAGCCATGACCGGACATTACTCAATTTACTTTCTTCTACCTATGAGCTTACTGCAAAAGGTGTCACTTATTATGCTGGAAATTACGATTTCTATAAAGAACAGAAGAAATTGGCTGTAGAAGCTCTGCAAACCCGGTTGAAGGAGAATGAAAAGCAATTACAAAAAGCCCGAAAGCAGGCACGTGAGGTAATGGAACGTCAACAAAAGCATGATGTGCGAGGTAAAAAACAAAATGTGAAGAAAGGAGTCGGAAAGATGGCAATGCATACATTCAGGGATCAGGCTGAGAAAAGTACTGTCCGTTTAGGAGATGTTCATGCTGATAAGATCCGTTTTTTGGCAGGAGAAACAGTAGAACTGCATAAAGCTTTACCTGATATGAAGGCGATGAAAGTAAATTTCAATTCATCTTCTTTGCATATCGGTAAGATACTTATCGTAGCTTCAAGTGTGAATTATTCGTATGGAGAAAATCCTTTGTGGTCTTCTCCTCTTGAGTTTACCATCAAAAGTGGTGACCGTATTCATTTGAAAGGAAGTAATGGTAGTGGTAAAACAACTTTATTGAGGTTGATAACCGGAAGTCTTGCTCCTACTCAAGGTTCTTTGATACAGGCAGAAGGGCTGACGTACGTTTATCTTGATCAGGAATATTCTATAATTCGTAATGATTTGTCGGTATTGGAACAACTTGCCTTATTCAATAGTGAATTGTATGATAATGAATTGAGAACGATTCTCAACCGTTTTTTGTTTCCTGTTTCCACATGGAACAAGAAGTGTAGCTATTTGAGTGGAGGTGAGAAGATGAAACTTTCTCTCTGTTGTCTTATGGTGAGTGCACAGGCCCCCGATGTTTTTATTGTGGATGAACCTACTAATAATATTGATATTCTGAGTATGGAGATATTGACCGAAACTTTGAAGGATTATCAAGGCACTTTGTTGGTGGTGAGTCATGACAACTATTTTGTGCAACAAATAAAGGCAGATAAGCAGATTGAGTTGTTCTGATGTTTTTATTTTGTCAAGTGCGGCATTTTTGTTTTAAATATAGAATCTGACAAAAATGCCGCAGACTTGATTTATTTTATTCGGAGTTATTATTGCAGTGTCAGCGTCTTTACTTGTAATTCGGCATCTTTAGAATTACCCCCTACCATTATATCGAAGTTTCCGGCTATGGTGCGCATGGTATTTGTCTGCGCGTCCCACCATTCCAATTGTTTGGGTGTTAACTCTAATTCTACATTGACTGTTTTTCCTGCAGGAATTTGTACACGTTTGAAAGCACGCAGTGTTTTAACCGGTCCTTCCGCATCTTCTTGTTTTTTCAGATATACCTGTACTACTTCTTCCCCGTCACGATTACCGGTATTGGTTACAGGAACAATAATTTTGGCAGTTTCTCCTACTTTAATCGTTTGCTCCAGTTTGATGTTACCATAGTTAAAAGTGGTATAACTCAAACCATAACCGAATGGGAAAAGAGGATCACCTTTAAAATAACGGTAAGTACGTCCTGTCATATTATAATCTTCAAAATCGGGTAATTGTGCCGTATTCCGGTAGAAAGTTACCGGCAGACGTCCGGCGGGATTGTAATCGCCGAACAAGACTTCGGCAGCAGCTTTACCTCCGGATTGTCCCGGATACCATGCTTGTAAAATGGCCTGACAATATTTGGTTTCGGGTTCCATGGCAATGGGTGATCCGGAAAAATTAACGAAAATAACTTTTTTCCCGGCATCACAGAGTGCTTTTATCAATTCACGCTGAACAGCCGGAAGTTCGATGTCAGTACGGTCTCCTTTGCGGAATCCCGGTAAATTGACACCCATCTCCTCTCCTTCCAAACTTGGAGATATACCGCCTGCAAATATAACTACATCAGCATCTTTCACTTTTGCTACCGTGTTTTTAATGTTGACTTCTTCTTTAAATCCAAGATCGAAATTCAACTGTGCATCTCCACTAAAGTATTGGAAGCGGATTTCTATATCGTATGGCTTGCCGGCTTCTGCATGCATGGCGTAAGCTTGTCCCCTGCCCCCATGTTTGTTGGTGAATTTCTTTACTTCTTCACCATTTATCAATAATTGTGTAGCTCCACAACTATAGAAGTTGAAAATAACCTCTCCTGTTTCCTGGGGGGTGAACACACTTTGATAGACGGCCGAGAAATCGGTCAGGTTCACACCGGGAGCAAATACGGTAGCTCCGGAAGTGCAAAGACGGAACGGTGTGGTAAGTTGTGCGGTGGCTACCGCATTTCCTTCATATTCCTTGTTGTTCCAATAGCGGGCGGAGAATCCTGGACCTTCTTTAGAAGTACACTGGCTGAAAACGCTTCTGATTAATGAGCGCTCCACCCAGCTGCAACCTTGTTCATAGATCAGCTTGTCGTTCTCTCCCATGGCTGAGCGGATACCTTCCAATAAGGTGATCGTATGTTTGGGAGTACCGTTATAATTACCCCATTGCATCACAGAATCATTTGCGTTAGGTCCCATGACGGCGATGGTTTGTCCACCGCGTTTCAGTGGCAGGATATTATTTTTGTTCAGTAACAGCGTCATTGATTTGCGTGCTATATCTAGTGACAGGGAATCATGTTCTGCCGAGCAAACCACTGAATAAGGAATTTTAGTCCATTCCACTTTGTCAGGATCATCCATTTCCCCCAATTCAAAGCGTGCTTTTAATAATCGTTTTACGGATACATCAATGTCCTTTTCACTGATTAATCCTTTTTTAGCGCTTTCTACCAATGCTTTATAACTGGAACCACATTCCAGATCCGTACCGCTTAATACTGCGGCGGCAGAGGCCGATTCAGCATCCGGATGTGTTTTGTGTCCTTTTTCCCGATAGAAATCGTCAATAGCACCACAATCTGAAAGTACAATGCCGTCATATCCCCAGTCTTGACGGAGAATTTGCATCAGCAGGCGGTCACTTCCGCAACACGGATCGCCTTCCAAACGGTTATAGGCACACATTACCTCCTTTACTTTTGCTTCTTTTACTAATGCTTCGAAAGGTACAAGATAAGTTTCATGCAAGTCACGCGGTTTGATATTTTCCGCATTGAACTCATGACGATTCCATTCCGGCCCTGAATGGACGGCAAAGTGTTTGGCACAAGCGTGTATTTTATCGTATTTTTGATTAGCATCCATGCATTGCAATCCTTTTACCACATTTACCCCCATGACACTTGTCAGATAAGGATCTTCCCCGTACGTTTCAATACCTCTCCCCCATCTGGGATCGCGATAAATATTGACGGTGGGTGTCCACATGGTCAGGCCTTGATACCGTTCGTAGC
>ERZ838839.461-NODE-461-length-52027-cov-41.437582_pt1 | contig 52027 bp, 50 predicted proteins | sample MGYA00519909_ERZ838839 | MGnify/ENA primary metagenome ERZ838839 (study PRJEB31850, sample SAMEA3708843) | human gut metagenome | biome: human gut; feature: human-associated habitat; material: faeces | place: China | collected 2014 ...
ACAGCACTGCGGATGGATATTTCATCGCTTACTGACTTTTAGCGGACAGCAATAAAAAAATATATAATTGAATGTTTATATTATAATTGGTATAATGATTAACTTAGATTAAGAATAGATAATAACAATTTTACATATTTTTTAAAACACTCCCCTACTCTATAGGGTAGGGGAATTTAATCACCTTCCAGGAGTATCTATCAGGAAATCGATTTGAAAAAAGCACAACTATTTGGTAATGTCCAAAGGTGTAACCATCATACATACCAAGAAGAACCGGGGGAAGAGCATCGAGAAAATCGAAGAACTCAAATACATCATGAAACATAAGCACTAATTTTAAATCCTGTCATTTTTCGTAACGTAGGACAAGGAGAGAGATGCGAGGCAATCAGAGACCTCGTAGCACGCTTCGCGAAAATGACTGGGTTGCACAATAAAATAAGCCCCATAGAGGGGCTTAAATTTAAAATACTTAATGTCTATCCAACCAATGAATAATAGATAAAATAAGACGAACAATAAGAAAAAATATAAACAACGCACAACAAAGTAAAAATATAGATGTAAACATAAAAATAAAATATTTAGACATACAAACATAAAAAATTAATGCCAAATATCATTCCAAGTAGGTAAATTAAATTTTTTGTCTATTTTGTCGCCAAAGCGACCTACAAAATTATAAGCACGACCAAACCACTGAGTAGCACTATCAGAACTACTATTATTCCTGGTCTTGATCATTTGATAATGAATATTAAGCAAAGTATCAGCAGCACGTTTTTGAGTAAACTCAAGCTTATTATACTCAGTAGCACGCTGTTGCTCAGCAGTCTGAGCATTTTTAAGACCGGTATCGGCATCTAAATTAGCACGTTTAGATAATTCAGTCTTAGCCTGTTCAAAAGAAAGCTGACCACTCTGCCATTGAGAATAGACTTGAGCAGAAAGCAAACCTAATTCTAACTTGCGCTTTTCATCGAATCCGTTCAATTCTTTGCACATAAGAGCAGTCTGAACATAAAGCTGCTGCCTTGTAGCCTGCATATTCTTAATAGATTCAGTCTCCATAGTACGTGCATTGATCTGAGCAGTTTCAGCGTATTTATTCTGAATACTTTGGAAAATAGACTTATCATTCAAATACTTAGAATTCTTAATCAAATTGTCAATACGCGCAAGATTCTCAGCAGCTCGAGTCTGATTGTCGATCTGTATTTGATGAGTTTGAGCATTCTTTTGAGAGACATCAGCGTCAGTCATTTTACCTCTATAAATCAAATCTATAGTTTGAGTTATAGCCTGTCCTATATTAGAAAAATCAGGAGCTTGCATAGAGGGCATCTGAGAAGCAGAAGCAGAATCACCGGAAAGAACAGAACCACCGACAACAGACATACCGGACATATCAGCATAAGGAGAATAGCCGGCATCTTCCATTCTTTGGCGCTTTGCTGTAGGAGTGTTATAAGCATTATTCCTATTCCACATCTCGAGCTGAAAATCTCTATTAAGTTGAGCCTGCTCAGCATTAAACTCATTGTTCATCTGGTTAAGATTTTTGTTCTTGCGATTGGTAATAGCAGTTGAAGCGACATTCCCTGCAGTCGAAGCAACCGCACCAATTGCAGACGCAGCAATAACAGCAGTAGTAAGAGCCATTAGTCAGACGGAGCCGGAGAAGGAGCAGGGGTATCATCCGGATCATTTAATTGTGACTGTTTTTTCTGTTCATCCAACATAGACTGCATTTCAGCAGATAACCGGTCATAGTTAGCATCAAGATACTCAGACCAGGCTATTAACTCAGAAGGCGACTGACAATAGCGAGACTTGACAAACATCGACAACTGTTCAGGAGAATACTTACCTATATTACCTTGTTTACGCCAGTTGGTAGTCTGATCCAAGTACTCCACAAGAGCAGAAGAAGTCATTTTATCCAAACGCTGTTGATTAAACAACATGGCAATATCAGTTTGGATAATAGTAGCTTCCATCTTATCGGGATAAGAAGTCTTTTCTATATAAGAAAACTCGACAGGAGAAGAAACATAAAAGTTGCATAATTTAGTATCGAGAACCTTAGAAGCATTAGAAGAACGGGATTTACGCCAATCTTCCAAACTTAATTTTTCATATCTTTTAGCCATAGCAGTAAAATTTAGTAAGGTAAACCATCTCTATCCAATTTACGGACAACATTTACTTTAAAGAAAACGGAATCCAGGAAATAATCAGTATTGACATCTGCATCAGCTTTCACATTGAAAATACCATCAAAAATGTTAGGGTTAACCTTAAAGAAAGGATAACGCATAGTCTTACCTGTATTCACATTCGGATTATCAATCGCGGAAGCAGGGAAATTATACTGTTCACTCACATCTTCATCATCGTAAGGCAAAACCCAATTCAACAACGATTTAGTAAAATCTCCGTAGCTTCTATCAAAATCAGTCTTCCACCAAATGTATCGGGGAACATAACCGATAAAAGGAGGAACGGTAGCTTTATTAAGAGCTGCAGCAGAAAGGCTCTGTAAATTCATAGTTTCCATACCTATACTATCAAATTCCGGAATAGGCATATCAGAAGCCTGAACAGTAGTCCATTCAGAAGAAAGACCGGATGTAATGTAGTCTACAATAGGTAAAGTATGCTGCAAACAAATGATAATACCGTATTGATCGCGAGAATCAAACGATATATGACCATCAGAAGAACCGGTACCTTTACCAGCTAAGTCAGCACCATTCTCACCGGTAATATTAGTATTAACAACCTCATTAAGCATGATATCCTGAGTAACACCGCCAAGATACTGAGCACGACCACTCAAATAATCAGATACATTCTCATCCCAATGTTTTGAAATCTGAGTCTGATAATCTTCATCACCACTTTGAGAAATCTCCTTCCATTTCTGATAAGCTTCTGCTTTACGAAGAGCAAGAATTGAAAGGGTATTAGAACCGGTAAATCTAATATTATCGATGGTAAGGGAACCGGAAGTAGCATCCGGTAAACGGGTATCTACATTAAACTTAGTAAGAGAGTTTTCACCTGTACTCCAGGATTTTCCAGTAGCTATAGCAGAATCATTTTGTGAACCTTTGCCCAAATAAGCCAGACTAAAACTATCTGATTCAAGAGTAGAGGGGAGAGAAGAATCACCACCTAAAGAAACATAGGTAGTTTCACCATACTGAGCCTGAGGTAAAATACCATGGAAAATATCCTTCTGAAAATCACAATAACGTAAATCAAAAAGATTATATGAGGCAACAAATTTAGCAAAAGTCGAGTCCACCGTCTTTACACGCTGCATGTAGTTCATTGAAGTCAAATCTTTACCGGTCATGAAATCCACATTAAACGAAGACGGGTTAGGTTTTTCCCATTGGGTATTACGGAAAAAATCACTGTAAATCTTCTGATAAACAAATAGGGGAAATAAATTAATAGTCTGAGAAAGATTGATACCGGTTTCTTCACTTTTAAGAAGTTTTTCCCAAATGGTATAGTTAAGTATACCAAAATAAGAAAGCAACTTAATAGCAAGGGTAGCACGCGACAAACCGAAATAATTATTAGCAGAAGAAGACCCAGCAAGATACTTAAGATAATCTACAATTTCCTGAAGGGTACAATGAGGAAAGTAACCACTGACCGGAGCATTATCCTCAAGAAGCACACCGGAAGAGTGCTGAACATTATTGTTCATCTGGGTAATAGTCGTATTAAACTTATTCCAGATCAACGATAACGGTACAAAATAAAAATCATAATACTTACGCGAACGGGCATAAGCCGGAGCAGTGGCAGGAACCGTCCGAGTAAAACTTTTCAGATCAATAGACCATTTATCACCAGGTAAAGTGAATTTCCACCAATAGGGGAGCAGCTCACCACATTTGGAAGTAAAATTTGATTTTTTGGACAAGTCGAAACCGTTTTGGGATACACGGTTTTTAAGCGACTTCATAGACATAATGTTTGCCATAAGCGCACAATTTTAGTTAAACAATACTTCATTAATATCATTAAGTTTCTTATGCTTTATACGTTCGGAAGAGAGTTTCTCGATTTTTGATTTATAAGCCTGAAAAGCAGGAGAATTAAGGAAATCAAGGGTATAGTCTCCACCTTGAAAATATGTTATATCATCCTCATCTGCATAATCCTCAGAGAAATAAGCTTGCTGATTCTCAAAATATTCAACAAGATGAAGATACTCTAAACGCTTGTAGAATTCATTGATACGACCAAGCATACGACTAACACAATGAGTCGAGCCAAGGCAAATATCCATGAGAAAATGACGAGATAAAAGAATCTGAGTATACATAGAATCAATAAAGCGCACATACATGGGACTATATTCATCAGCACCAAAAGGAAACTCTTCAGACAACATACTCAACAGATCAACATAGCACCTGTGTGGATTCTCTTTGTACTTATAATAAGACTCTACCTGATAAGAGCTCGAAAAGAGCTTAAATAATGACGCAACGGCAACCGCGAGTTCTTTCGGGTTTTTTGCATACGGGAATATCTTTCGTAAGTCGGCGTACATCTTATAAGAGAGAGAACGGCGGTATTCAGATTTAATAGCGTAACCTTTGCATCTGGGATAGAAGTAAGAGTAATACGAGCGCCAGACGTTAAACTCCTTATCCTTGCCATCGATAACAAGGCTTCTTCGTATAAAGTCTTCAACGGAAGTTTCATATATTTCGGATAGTTGACGTCCAAGAAACGAGTAACCCAAACGCTGAGAATGTACACAGAATTGTCTGAAGGAGCCAACTCTAAGAATTTCGGGTAAAGAGCTAAAACTATTAACATACGACGCAACGTAACTACTACACTTTCCTTTGGAGACCTGGACATCAACACGACCAAATTTCCAAGCCTTATATATAGCTTGTCGGGCGTTCGATAATGCTTGCTGGAGTCTGGTTTTATCGGAAACTCTGATAAATAATAGGAAATGGAAATGTGGGCGGAAATGTACGGGACCGTATTCGCCACATAAAAAGTATCTAATCTTTTCATTTTGAATGTCAGTATAATAGTAACGTAATCTTTTTAAAAAATCCTGCGCATCTTTTTTGCGCAAATAGCGAATAATACCATCAGTATTATATTTTCGGGAAAGCTTGTCATAAAGATCATTTGTCAATTCGACATTATCAATAAGAATTTCACCTGATTCACAATCATAAATATCATAATGATAAGAACCGAAACCGTCATCATCACAAGTAAAAACCTTAACCATCTTTGCAAGAGGAACATTATCTTCCGAATAAGTAAGAGTACCGAAGAGAACAGCGTCAGAGGATTGGGATTCAAGTTCACACTGCAATGTCATACGGGAATTTTTAGAATTTTTACAAGCCAAACACTTACCACAAGGGACAACAAGAGTATCATGAGTATAAGGATTCAAGATTTTTTTAGGAGAAAGACAACGGGTAAAAGGATAACTATTCATAACTTTTTTTTTAGCCGCTGCGCGGAAATTACGCGTCAGTGAAACCGGAGGTTTCTACTGGTAACTTCCCGAGCGTTCGGTCATTATCTTTGAGCAAAACACGAAAAGCAGGAACCTCTATAAATTATAACCGGGCATGGCAGAAAAGAGGGGGAGGAACGCACGCGCCTTCGCGCGACGGAACCGGAAGAAGCAGAACAACCGGAATACCGTTTTTTCTAAGGTGCTAACGCTACCGGGGAAGTTTCCCCGGTCCCCCTCAAACGCCCAGTTCTGCCTTACATTAAGGCAACTGAGGAACCGTATCCTGAATGATTAGAGTACCGGCAGGAACTATAGTATCATTGGATACACGCGTAATAGTAATATTATTACCAGATACTTCCCAACTACTTCCGCAAGATGCGAATGACAAGGCGAATAACGCGCAGAATGAAATCAATAAGACTTTTTTTTTCATGATTGTTTAGATTTAGATGTTATAGAAAATAAATAGCCCAAAGAGGTCGCAATAGCTGCAATGACATCCATATTTGCAGTTGTGTAGATGGTTTTAGAAAAAATCACAGTACCATCAGACGTGAGTAATTGTAATTCATACATATGTAATCAGTTTTGGTTAATAAAATCATTCAGAGAACAGTAAAAATAGTCTTGAGGAAGAGAACGGTAAATACGAAGAAACTCTGAAAAACCGCCAGGACATCGATAAACATTAATACGATGAAGCATATGCAAAGAGATTGCATAAGAATGAGTCTGAATCCAATCGAGCAAATCAGACTTATTCGAAAAATAAATAGATTTAGAAATTTTCGGATCAAATAAAATGTAATGCATAACCAAAAATTTAACTTATTAAAAATGTTCTATTATTCAAATACTTAGCATAATCAATTCTATTATGAGGCGATTATATGTATTTTTTTTCAATAAGTTACTATAATTGGTATTATGTTTAATTATTATTATCAGTATTTCCATTAATATCTTCCCTTTTCAAAAGAAAATTAAGGTTAAAATGAAGTGAACGGAAATTTCCAAATAAATAAGAAAGCCAGAATTTTTTTCTGAAATTCTGGCTTTCTTATACTAAAAGTGAATTGCTTTAGCATTTGATTTTTAGTTCATCCAAAATTCTACGCATTTCTTCGAAAGTTGTAATTCGTGTAGGAACTAATGGTAAACGAAGACGGTTCTTAATCATTCCCATCATGTTTAGCATGGCTTTTACTCCGGCAGGATTACCATCAACGAATAAAAGCTTAAACAGCTCTGTAAATTTATGGTGAATAGTTAGGGCATTCGCATAATCACCTGCTAAAGCTAAACGTGTCATACGGCTGAATTCGCGTGGAAAAGCATTTCCGATAACCGAGATTACTCCTACAGCTCCCAATGTGATTAGCGGGAAGGTAATACCATCATCACCAGAGATAACATCAAAATTTTCAGGTTTGTTCTTAATGATATCATCCATTTGTGTAATGTCTCCAGAAGCCTCCTTAATTGCTACAATGTTTTGAAAATCACGTGCAAGGCGAAGGGTTGTAGCAGCTGTCATGTTTACCCCTGTACGACCTGGTACATTATAAAGCACGATCGGTAATTGGGTCGCTTCTGCAATCGCTTTATAATGCTGGTAAATACCTTCTTGTGAGGGCTTATTATAATAAGGTACAGAAACCAAAACAGCATCTACACCTGTAAAATCATCGTTTTTCAATGTGTCTACTACAGTTTGCGTACAATTACTTCCGATACCTAATAAAATAGGTACACGTCCATTAACGCGTTCAATAACGACCTGCTTTATTTTCTTTTTCTCATCAGCGGTAAGTGTCGGGGTTTCGGCTGTAGTTCCCAATACGCAGAGAAAGTCTATGCCGTTTTGAACTTGATATTCTACTAATCTGATAAGTGCGTCGTAGTCTACACTTCCGTCTTCATTGAAAGGAGTTATCAGAGCGACTCCCATTCCGCTAAGTCTTCTTCGTATCATAAATGAATTATAAACTCTTATACAAAATGCAAAAATACGAATATTTTCTATTGAATTATTATTTTTATTATCTTTTTGCTTTTAAAAAGCCTGCTTTTAGTTAATCATGGCTAAAAAATCATCTTCATTGAGAATTGTTATGCCTAATTTCTGAGCTTTTTCTAGCTTACTGGGCCCCATATTCTCTCCCGCCAATACGAAACTAGTCTTCTTGGAAATGCTTCCTACATTTTTACCACCATGTTTTTCAATCATCTCTTTGTATTCATCACGTGAATGATAAGCAAAAACTCCACTGATAACTATAGATTTACCTTGTAGCTTATCTGTGTAGCCTGAATAGTCTGTTTCATCAGCTTTCAGTTTCAGACCAGCTTCACGAAGGCGTTCGATCAAAGCACGATTCTTCTCATTTGCAAAATATAGCAAGATACTTTGGGCTATCTTTTCTCCTATTTCATCCACATGAATTAAGTCGTCAAGAGTTGCAGACATCAATGCATCAATAGATCGGAAGGCTTTGGCAATTTTCTTTGCTACAGTTTCGCCTACAAAGCGAATACCAAGAGCAAACAAAACTCTTTCGAAAGGAACTTCCTTTGAACGTAGAATACCTTGTATAATGTTTTCTGCCGATTTTTCACCCATTCTTTCCAATTGGCAGATATCTGTAGCCTGCAGATGATAAAGGTCAGCTACATTGTGTATCATTCCTTCCTGGTAAAACAGGTCTACAGTTTCCGGTCCAAGTCCTTCTATATTCATCGCTTTGCGACTGATGAAATGCTCTATTTTCCCTTTGATTTGTGGAGGGCAAGCCGTTTCGTTTGTACAATAATGAGCTGCTTCGTCTTCATAACGTATCAATTTGCTTCCACATTCTGGACAGTGAGTAATGAAAGTTATCTTTTCACTATCGGGTTTGCGTGAAGCTGCATCTACCCCTGTAATCTTAGGGATGATCTCTCCTCCTTTTTCTACATATACCATATCGCCTACATGTAAGTCTAGCGAAGCAATAATATCTGCATTGTGCAAAGAAGCCCGGCGCACTACAGTTCCTGAGAGTTGTACAGGCTCGAGGTTAGCTACTGGTGTGATAGCACCTGTACGTCCTACCTGATACGTTACCTTGATGAGTTTTGTGAGAGCCTGTTCGGCCTGAAACTTGTAGGCAATAGCCCATCGGGGTGACTTGGCTGTATATCCCAGATTCCGTTGTTGACGCAGAGAGTTTACCTTTAAGACAATACCGTCGGTTGCAACAGGTAAATTCTTTCGTTCTATATCCCAGTATTTGATAAACTCGAAGATCTCATCCAAAGTCCGTACTTTACGGGTGATATGAGATATTTTAAATCCCCATTCGGCCGCTTTTTGAAGGTTTTCATAATGTCCGTCACAAGGCAAATTCTCACCTAACAGATAGTAAAGATAAGCATCCAATTGCCGGCTAGCCACTACTGCAGAGTTTTGAGATTTTAAAGTACCCGATGCAGCATTGCGAGGATTGGCAAAAAGCGGTTCTTCACGTGCTTCACGTTCGCGGTTTAATTTCTCGAATACATCCCATGGCATCAGAATTTCACCGCGTATTTCAAAGTTTTGAGGATAATCATTACCATGTAATACCAAAGGGATGCTGCGGATGGTTTTAACGTTGTCTGTGACATCGTCTCCTTTCACTCCATCACCACGTGTTACGGCACATACCAACTTTCCGTTTTCATAGGTTAAAGAAATAGAAGTCCCGTCGAATTTCATTTCGCAACAGATTTCAAATTCTTCATTCAAAGATTTGCTGACCCGTTCATAAAAGTCGGTTACTTCGGCTTCCGAATATGTATTTCCCAAGGATAACATCGGATACTTGTGCTCCACCTGGGTGAAATTTTTATTGATATCACTTCCTACGCGCATGCTCGGAGAGTTCTCATCGAAATGCTCCGGATGTTTGGCTTCCAGATCCTGTAGCTCTCGCATCAGCTTATCGAATTCGATATCTGAAATTACCGGGGCGTTCAAAACATAATAATTGTAGTTATGAAGATGCAACTCTTCGCGTAGTTGGTCTATTCTTTCTATTTCAGTCATGATGTTTTTGAATGATGTTTCGTGCAAAAATAGCAAAAATGTAGTTTGGGGAGATGTGGGTACGGAGGAATATTCTTACTTTTGCAAAAAATAACAAGACATTATGAGAATAGATATTATAACGGTTTTGCCGGAAATGATAGAAGGTTTTTTCAATTATTCTATCATGAGCCGTGCACAGAAGAAAGGTATTGCCGAAATTCATATTCACAATTTACGTGATTATGCTTACGACCGCTACCGTAAAGTAGATGATTATCCCTTTGGAGGATGTGCAGGTATGGTGATGAAGATAGAGCCTATCGACCGATGTATTTCGGCATTGAAGGCAGAGCGTCATTACGATGAGGTGATTTTTACTACTCCCGATGGAGAGCAGTTTAATCAGAAGATGGCAAACACGTTATCGATGACTCAGAATCTGATAATTCTCTGCGGGCATTTCAAAGGAATTGATTATCGTATCCGCGAACATTTTATTACGAAAGAAATCAGTATTGGCGATTACGTGCTCACGGGAGGAGAACTGGCAGCTGCGGTTATAGCTGATTCTATTGTACGGATTATCCCGGGTGTAATATCCGATGAGCAGTCGGCTTTGTCTGATTCTTTTCAAGATAATTTACTGGCTCCTCCAGTCTATACCCGTCCGGCGGAGTACAATGGCTGGAAAGTGCCCGATATTCTTTTATCCGGTCATGAAGCAAAAATACGTGAGTGGGAATTTCAGCAATCCTTAGAGCGTACACAGCGTTTGCGTCCGGACTTGCTGGAAGGGAAATAATCTTTACAAAAATAAGAGGTTGTCAAAATGAAGATGCAGAGTTTTCTTCTTTTGGCCATAAAAAGTAAGCTCTGCATCCTGTCATAAAAGCGGATGCAGAGCTTATTCTTTTATAAAGCAAATATTGTAAAATATTTTCTTATACTTCTAATGCTCCGATAATGTCGCGTACAGATGAATATCCATGACGGTTCAGGTAATCATCGATACCTTCTGCTACCTTTACTGTGATGGCTGGATCGATAAAGTTAGCTGTACCAATCTGAATAGCCGATGCACCAGCCAAAAGGAATTCTACTGCATCTTTCCAATTCATGATACCTCCCAAACCGACAACTGGAATTTTCACTGCTTTTGCTACCTGCCATACCATTCGTAAGGCAATAGGTTTCACAGCGGCTCCACTCATACCACCGGTAACGGTAGAAAGAATAGGCTTGCGTTTTTCTGCATCAATAGCCATACCCAAAAGTGTATTGATAAGCGATACGCTATCTGCTCCGGCGCCTTCTGCAGCACGGGCAATTTCAGTAATATCAGTAACGTTGGGAGACAGTTTTACAATGAGGGTCTTATTGTATACTTTTCGTACAGCACTGACTACTTCTGCAGCTCCATGAGCTGTTACTCCGAAGGCCATACCACCTTGCTTAACGTTCGGGCATGAGATGTTTAATTCAATAGCCGGTATATTTTCCAGCTCGTTGATGATACGTGCAGTTTCAGCATAATCTTCTACCTGAGCTCCCGATACATTGACAATCATGTTCGTCTTGATATCTTTGATTTGCGGGTAGATGTGATCTACGAAATAATGTACACCTTTGTTCTGTAATCCTACCGCATTGAGCATTCCCATTGGGGTTTCTGCCATACGAGGATACGGATTTCCTTCACGGTGGTGTAAGGTAGTACCTTTTACAATGATACCTCCAATTTTTTCCAAGTCTACAAAATCCTGGAACTCAAGTCCATATCCAAATGTACCCGATGCAGTCATGACCGGGTTCGACATTTTCAAATTACCGATGTTTACGCTTAAATCTGCCATAATAGTTTCTTTATATTAAATACCGGACCTTCTTTACATACACACACGTGTCCTTCATCTGTTTTTTCTACACAGCAAAGGCAAGCACCTACGCCACATGCCATAGTGTTTTCCAAAGATACTTCACATTCAATATCGTTGGATTTGGCATACTTGGCAACGGCCATCATCATAGGTTTTGGTCCACAAGTGTAAATCATATCAAACTTGTTATTTGCCAGTACACTATGCTGAGTGACGTATCCTTTTTCTCCCATACTTCCATTTTCGGTAGTGGTGTATACGTCACCAAATGCAGCAAATTCATCCAATTGTAACAGGTCATTTTTGGAACGGGCACCTAACAAGAAAGTTGGTTTGCAGCCCATTTTAAGAAGGGCCTCTCCTAAATATAACATAGGAGCTGTGCCTACACCGCCTCCAATCAGTAAGACTTTCTTTTCTGGTGTTTCTGGCATTGAGAATCCGTTTCCTAAAGGCAAAACAACATTTACAGTATCACCTTGTTTTACAGTTGCTAATTTACGGGTACCATCGCCAACCAATTGTACGAGGAACCAAACTTCATTAGTACGACGGTCTACGTAGTTGATGGAAATAGGACGGCGTAAGAAGGTAGTGTTAGAGCCGTCTATACGAATCTCAGCAAATTGTCCCGGTAACATTTCGGGCAATGGATCTGACTGGGTTAATTTAATGAGGACATAGTTGGCATGCAAACGTATGTTCTCTGTAACCGTTAAATCTAAGATGTATTTTTTCATAAAAAAATAGGGTAAGTTCGTTTTACTTGCAAAGATAGCGAATTTACCCTAAATACATATAGAGAAAATAAAAACGATACTTGTATCGTGAGCTATCGATACAAGTATCGTTGCCTTTCGTGACTTGTATCGATAGCTTGCGATACAGGTCACGTTTTTCAACCGTCTTTTTCTTATTTATCAGGCTTGAAGACTTCGTACGTTCCGTTATCGAAGAAAATCCTGATTTCTGTAATTTTGGGATGTGGCTTTTCAATGTACTTAATTTCCTCACGTACAATCTCTTTAGTGGGATAAATGGGGTTGTTACCCCCGTTTTTTTGCCCAAAATCGGAAGCGTCTGATGGATTGGCCGCAATTTCGGGCTTTTCTGAGGTGTTATCCCACATGAAATCTATTCCGCTAATAGCCTCTGGTTTTTCTTCTTGCGATTCTTCCGTCATCGGACCCTCTCCATAAAGCAGCCAATTGAGGTTTATATGTGGATATGCCTTATGTATACGCATTACTACTTCCAAACTCGGCTTATTGCGCCCGTTGAATATATGTGATAAAGAAGAAGTTGAAATGCCAATCTTTTCGGCAAATTCAACGTTACTTAGTCCTTCTTTTTGCATTATTTGAGCGATACGGTCTTTCATTTACAAATGGAATTAGAAGAATTTCGATATACAAAAGTAATTGATAGATTTTAATATTGCAAATTATACGTTTATAAAATTAAATAAAGTTGCAATTTAATAATGTAAACCTTGTATTAACAAGTGTAATTTATATATGTAAACAGAGAAGGCTATATATTGGAATAAACTTTAATGATTTACATTAAAAATTTGGCATATAGATGTATTGATAATTGACTGGGTTTAATTTCTATTTTATAGTATAAATACAGACATAACAGATGTTAATTCATGTATATAAGCTTTACTTTATTTTTGTAAAGTGTTGGTTATTAGAATATAATTATAGTTGTGTGTCGTGGAATAAATATACATATACAATAATAAAGTAATACAAATATACATGTATATAAAAAGGTATCCCCTACTCTATTATTGTGAAATAATAAAGAAATATACAATTATATATACATTTGTATAGTATGATATCATATTTGTATATCATTACAAATGTAATATTGATTAATGTGTATTACATTTGTATTGTGAGGTAAAAGGATTAGCAGTTTTGTATCCTAAGTCTACTTTGCTATTGCATGGACATGCTCTTTTCGTTTACGAAGATATACCCTATATAAAATTGAAAATGCATGTAAGAGGATGTGTGAACTATTAGATCGGAAAACCTCATAAAACGGCCGTTTTTGTGTGGCCGTAATCAAGTTGTGAGTAAATTTGCCGTATTTTTGATGGTCTATATGATACATATCGTCAGTTCTACTTCTGAAATTCCTGCATAAATTTCTGCAATTCGCCTTTAAATATTTTATTATGTAATGTAAATGACGAAATATCTGTCTATATGATATTTGGGTAGCTATAAATATTATAAAAAATTAGTGTATTTCCTTTTGTATTTCCGTTCTATGAATTTTAAAAGAGTTTTTAGAGGCTATTATACATGATGGATTTGCAATAGCGTAGAGAGAGGATTCTATCATGCAAAGACAAGAAATATGAGATGGGAAGTGTAATGTTTCTGATGTTTGTCTTATGTAAAAATCCCCCTTTCCGATTAAAAGGAAAGAGGGAGCTTTGTATAGGACTTATTGTACAAAAAGGAAGATTAAAAGAGTCTTTCTTTTGTTTATTTTAGCTGTTAAAATTGCAGATCGATAACAGTGTCTAGTGGATATGAAAAGCTTTATAAAACTTTTTTTTTAGTTTCTATTCGATGTCTGCTGGAAGCAACTTTAGGAGTTAGTGCAAGATCATATAGACCAGACTTCGTAGCAGTTCTCCATCGGGTGTAGAAGGATTGCCTATACCTTTGGATTTAGCATCGCATTCGCGGATTGCCCCAATAATCTGCATTACTTTAACTCCGCTGTATTTTTGCATTGCTATCATATAATCTTTGGATTGCCAGGGTGAACGAAGACCAAGTTGAGCTGCGATTCCCTGATCTGTTTTTTCCGGTGCATAGTAAGCGAGCATAAGATTTGCAAAGAAATTAAATAAAACAGCCAAGGTCACCTGCAATGGATTATTCTTGGGATTTTCTTCAAAATATTTTACTATCTGATTCGCTTTTAAGACGTCCTTTGCTATTAAAGCATTCCGTAATTCGAAGTTGTTGTAGTCTTTACTTATGCCAATGTTTCGTTCAATCAGCTCGGGGGTAATACGCTTTTGTCCGGCCGGAAGAGTGATAATTAATTTTTCCAATTCTCCCGCCATTCTGTTTAAGTCAGCTCCTACAAATTCAGCCATCATTTCGGATGCCTTCGGCTCTATTTCTACCTGCTTTCTTTTCAGATAGGAAGAAATAAAACCTGGCAACTGAGCTTCCTTTAGTTTCTTCGATTCAAAGAGTACTCCGGCTTTTTCTATTTCGGCTGTAATTTTTTTTCTTCTGTCTAATGCTCCATGTTTGTAGCAAAAGACCAGAATAGTTGACGCTAAAGGTTTCTGGAGATAGTAAGTCAGCTCTTCTATATTACGTAAATGCTGAGCCTCTTTTACTACCACCACCTGGTATTTAGACATCATGGGGTAACGTTTGGCTGCATTGATAACCGTTGCAATGTCTATGTCTGCTCCATACAGAACAGTCAGATTAAATTCCTTTTCAGTCTCTGTGAGCGCATGATTTACGAGATAATCGGATATACGGTCGATGTAATAATCTTCTTCTCCCATCAGAAAATAGATGGGAGAATAGACTTCATTTTTTAAGTTGCGGACAATCTCTTCGTAAGTAACTTCTTTAGCCATTTACCAATCAAACTTCAAGTGTTTTACTGTTTTCTTTTCATCGATAATCATGCGTAAGGCGGCGATACCTATTTCTACGTGTTCATGCACAAAACGGCGTGTAACCATAGAATCACTTTTGTCTGTCTTTACCCCTTCCGGTATCATGGGTTGGTCGGATACCAAGAGCAGAGCTCCTGTAGGGATATGATTCGCAAATCCTGTTGTAAAAAGCGTTGCAGTTTCCATATCTACGGCCATGGCACGTGTTTTGAGAAGATACTTCTTGAAGTCATCATCATGCTCCCAGATACGTCGGTTGGTGGTATACACAGTTCCGGTCCAATAGTCGCGGGAGTGGTCACGGATGGCTGATGAAACGGCACGCTGTAGCATAAATGCCGGAAGGGCCGGTACTTCAGGGGGATAATAATCGTTCGATGTACCTTCTCCCCGGATGGCTGCAATCGGCAGAATTAGGTCGCCGATCTGGTTCTTCTTGTCTATTCCTCCGCATTTTCCCAGGAACAGGCATGCTTTAGGCTTGATAGCGCTTAGTAAATCCATGATAATTGCCGCATTGGGGCTTCCCATTCCGAAGTTGATTATGGTGATTCCTTCGGCATGGGCAGAAATCATATTGGCGTCACGTCCTAAGATCGGTACATTAAACTTTTCGGCAAAAATTTCGACATAATTGTTGAAGTTGGTCAGCAGAATATATTCACCAAAATCCTCTAAGTTCCGTTTGGTGTATCGGGGTAGCCAGTTTGCTACAATTTCTTCTTTTGTTTTCATAATGTTTTTGTTTTTTAGAGTAAAATAGAAAGCGATTCGGTATGGTCAAACTTGAAAAACATTGCTTTTCGTTTGCCGCTACACTCGCCTTTCACTACTTTTGTAAGAAATGTATGACCTATATATGCAAATGTACGAAATGTTGCCATTAAATTTACCACACTATTCTCATAAAGTTATCACAAAGACAGGTAAAAACTATATTTTTGATGATTTACGCAAGAAGTATGTAGCCTTGACGCCTGAGGAATGGGTGCGTCAGCACTTTATTCATTTCCTGTTAGAGCAGAAAGGTTATCCCAAGGGATTATTGGCCAATGAGGTACAGATCTGCTTAAACGGGACGAAAAAACGGTGTGATACGGTGCTCTACGGGCGCAATCTGAATGCGCGGATGATTGTGGAATATAAAGCACCTTCGGTGGAGATTACGCAGGCTGTATTCGACCAGATTACCCGTTATAATATCGTATTGAAGGTAGAATACCTGATTGTGAGCAACGGGCTTCGTCATTATTGCTGTAAAGTGAACTATATGGATGGCACGTATGCGTTTTTGCCGGATATTCCTCCATACGATATGTTATAGAATAAAAAAATCCGCAATACACGGAAAAGGTAAATGCCTTTTTATGTGTATTGCGGAATATAAGGAAGAGATAAAATGCTTTTATTTAATCTTGGTATCCAAGTGCTTTTCTGTCACTACTCCTGCCAATTCCGGGTCGATCATGATACGTCCACAGTATTCGCAAACGATAATTTTCTTACGCATACGGATATCCAACTGTTTCTGAGGCGGAATCTTATTGAAACATCCTCCACAAGCATCACGCTGTACATAAGTGATACCCAATCCGTTGCGTGAGTTCTTACGGATACGTTTGAATGCCTGAAGCAAACGAGGTTCGATAGTAGTTTCGAGGTTTTTGGTTTTTTCTCTCAACTTTTCTTCTTCTTGTTTGGTTTCAGAGATAATTTCGTCCAGTTCGTTTTTCTTCACTTCCAGGTCTTTCTGGCGTTCTTCCAAAGCATGAGTACTTTTTACAATTTCCTCTTCTTTTGCTGCGATAGAAGCAGTATATTCCTTGATACGTTTTTCGCACAATTCTACTTCCAATGACTGGAATTCAATTTCTTTAGTCAATACATCGTACTCGCGGTTGTTACGTACGTTGTCTTGTTGAGCTTTGTATTTTTCGATAGAAGTTTTGGCTGTTTCGATTTCGATTTTCTTTCCAGCAACATTCGATTTCAGATCTTCTATCTCACCTTTGATTTTTTCAATACGTGTTCTCAAGCCGGTTACTTCGTCTTCAAGGTCTTGCACTTCGAGAGGAAGTTCACCTCTTAAAGTTTTAATCTTGTCGATTTCCGACAGCATGGTTTGCAACTGGTACAATGTTTTCAGTTTTTCTTCCACGCTCAATTCTGTAGAATCTTTTTTTGCTTCTTTAGCCATAGTTCTTATAAATATTTAATAGGATTCGTATTTATATGGGTTATCTGAGTGTTGAGGCTTGGGAAATACTCTTTAAGGAGATTCTGGAATATTTCCGTGGTATACTGTTCACTCTCGTAATGCCCTATTTCTGCAATTAATATTCTTCCTTCGTAGTTGAAATAATCGTGATATTTCACTTCTCCGGTAATAAAAACATCTGCCTGAGCAGAAACTGCGTTAGGCAAAAGGAATGCTCCTGCTCCTCCGCATAAAGCTACCTTCCGGATAGGCCGGTCTGTAAGTCGGGAATGCTTTACGCATCCTGCCCCAAATATCTGCTTTACTTGTTGGAGAAAATCACCTTCATTGATTTCTTCCGGAAGTTCGCCTATCACTCCAGCCCCGGTTTGTGTCCATTGGTTAGCCAGTGGGTAGAAATCGTATGCCGGTTCTTCATACGGATGCGCGCCGATTAATGCCCGGGTTACAGATTGCTTTAGAAAAGCCGGCAGAATAGTTTCAATTCTTGTCTCATTTTCTTCGTGCAACTCTCCTATCGCTCCACAATAAGGATTTGTTTCCTCTCCTGCACGGAAAGTTCCCTTTCCTTCTATGTTGTAGCTGCATTTGTCGTAGTTTCCTATACATCCACAGCCGGCTGCAAACAATGCTTCCCGTACTTCTCCAGCCCGTTCTGTCGGAACAAAAGTGACCAGTTTAAGTAAGGCGTTTTCTTTAGCTTCGAGTATGGATACATGGTGTAAACCCAGTTTCTCGGCTATTTTATAGTTTACTCCCTGTGGAGCATTATCCAGATTGGTATGCATGGAAAAAATCACGATGTCGTGCTTGATTGCTTTCATCACGCAGCGTTCTACATAATCTTTCCCTGTCAGCGACTTGTAGCCTTTGAAAATAAGCGGATGATGCGATACAATCAGATTGTATCCCAATTCAATGGCTTCGTCTACTATCGCTTCGGTTACGTCCAGACACAACAATGCCCCTGTAGCTTCCACGTCTGTCAATCCAACTTGCAGTCCGGCATTATCAAATCCGTCTTGCAAAGGCAGAGGCGCGAACATCTCAAGGGCACTAATTACTTCCTTAATTTTCATATGTCGCGAAAATTTATGGCAAAGATACAAATAATTTTTAGAATATCCGTCAATCTCGTTTTAAAAAAGCAAGGTTGCGATACAACTAGAGTTGTTTCGATGGACGCATGGTTTCTACATGCGGTTCTGATTAAGAATTGAAATGAAATAAGGAGCCTGCTATGGAGGTGTTATTATTTTTGCCAGTCCTTTCAAGTAAGTACTGGAGTTTTTCCTTGAAAGTATTGTAATACTTACGGGCAAAAACTGCACTCATTACCTGTAATGAGTGCTAAGAGTCCATGTCTATATACGGAAAGACTTCTGTTAATTCGCAGTCCTCTCTATTTCTGATTTACCAGTTTTACATATCCTAACCGTGTATATTGTACTCCCCGGCTTTCGTAGTGCGACATAATTTTGGCTGAGGCCAGATGGAGAACTTCCTGTATGGAAATTTTGCGAGTATAGCAACTCAGTATTTCAGGAGACATACTTTTCCCTTTTGCCTTTATCAGTAGGGTAAATCGGTTTCCGTCGCGGTCGGCAGCCAATACTTGCTGGTCTACATAGAAATCAGGCTTATACCGGTCTACTTGTAAGCGTACATTGAGAACAGTGAGGTATTGTTCCCTAAGGGTTTCTCCTATTTGCCCCACAAAGCGACTGACGGATGAGATTTTTCGTTTTTGTGCAGTCAGTTCAAAGTGGACGGTAGAAAATTGCTTGGCGAGTTCCACAATACGCTCATACCGTTTTGTGGAAACCTCGAATTTATTGGCTAGCCAAAGTACGTAGGAAGGGTCTATATAATAGATTTCAGCCAGTCGTTTTCCCCGGTATTTTCCGAAAGGCATCAGGTCGTCTGTCAGACCATAATAAGCTTCAAAATAAGAATTATCTACTATTTCTACTTTGACATTGCAGTTTTGTAATAAGGTGAAAGTTCTTTCGGCTGCAACATCGAAAGTCATGGCCAGAGTACGGATAAAAAGCGGTGTGGAGTTGTCGGAAAAGAGTCTCCAAAGGGCATAATATGGGCGGTACGGAGTGGCAGTACTGATAGCGTATTTCCCATTTTGAACCGTTCGCCCTTGATTAAACGAGTCAATTTTTGTCTGTATGCCCGCAATCAGTTCTGGAGGTAGTTGGTAAAATACGGGACTATTGTTCATAAAATAACCTCCTTTCTTCATTATCTTTCGTGTAAGTTAAGAAGAAAGGAGGAAAAAAGCAAGTAATTTATCAAAAATCAGAAAGCAAGTACCATTATCACGTTATTGAAAGAATACATCATCCAAACGGCTTGTGTTTTCTTCCTCTATTTCGGTCAACTTGTCTTTGCAAGGATCAAAATCTTCAGGAATTTCAAAACATTCTTCCTGCGAGTATCCTAATGATTTGTCCTTATATACCTTATTCATAAATATGCCCCATACTGGAAGAGCCATAGAAGCCCCTTGTCCGTCGCGCATGGTATCGAAGTGGATGTCACGTTCTTCACCTCCTACCCAGCATCCTGATACCAACGAAGGAGTGAATCCCATAAACCATCCGTCGGAGTTGCGGTTGGTAGTTCCTGTCTTTCCACCCATGTCTGCTGTAATATTATAAAGACGGCGAACACGTCCACCTGTTCCTTCATTGATGACCGCACGAAGCATTACCAGCATTTTGTAAGCACTCGATTCACTGATTACTTCTTCTACCTGTGGGGTGAAAGTAGCGATAGTATTGCCTTCGTTGTCTTCGATACGCGAAACAAACAAAGGTGCAGTGCGGATACCTCTGTTGGCAAAAGCAGTGTAAGCACTTACCATTTCACCTACTGAAATTTCACAAGGACCCAGGCAGAGGGAAACAGTAGGCTGAATGTCTTTGTTCAATACTCCGAATGAGTGGATAAGACGCGCCAATGCATATGGACTCAGTTTGCTCATCAGGTAAGCCGAGATCCAGTTATTAGAGTTGGCAAGTCCCCATTTTAATGTAACAATTTCTCCGTAATGCGATTTGGAGCTGTTGCGCGGAGACCATGCTTTTCCGTTTTCATCGAATAATGTTTGTTCTACGTTACGTACTTGGTCGCATGGAGAAAAACCATTTTCCATAGCCAATGCATACAGATAGGGCTTGATAGTAGATCCTACCTGGCGGCGTCCTACCATTGCCATATCATATTGGAAATAATTATAGTTTGGTCCACCTACATAGGCTTTCACATATCCTGTAATCGGGTCCATTGACATGAAACCTGCACGAAGGAAATGTTTGTAATAACGGATAGAATCCATTGGTGTCATAATGGTATCTTTTTCTCCTTCCCAGGTAAATACAGACATTTCTTCTTTTGTATTGAAAGCTTTACGTATTTCGGCTTCTGTAGCACCGCTTGCTTTCATCAGACGATAGCGGTCTGTCTGGCGCATGGAACGGTCTAAAATCTTGTCTACCTCTTCTTGGGTAAGCTGGTTGGTGTAAGGAGCTGTACGGCGGCCTTGTTTTTCTTTAAAGAATCGTGGCTGCAGATATTTGGCTACATGTTCATATACAGCTTCTTCGGCATAGCGTTGCATGCGGGAGTCGATGGTGGTGTAAATTTTCAGACCATCGGTATAGAGGTTGTAATTAGAACCGTCTTTCTTCTTGTTTTTTGCACACCATCCATACAGAGGATTGGTTTCCCAAGCCAGCGAGTCTTCGTAATATTTCTGCATCTGCCAGCCGCGGTACTTGCTGCGTTCCGGTTTTTTTGCGGTCATTACTCCACGCAGATATTCGCGGAAGTAAGTTGCCAAGCCATCCTTATGGTCTACAGGCTGAAATTTCAATACCAAGGGCAACTGCTGTAAAGAGTCACATTCTGCCTCGGTCAGAAAACCTGCTTTACGCATTTGGTCCAATACGGTGTTGCGGCGTCCGCGAGAACGCTCGTTGAAACGGCGGGGATTGTACAGTGAAGGATTCTTGCACATTCCAATCAATGTAGCCGCTTCTTCTATAGTCAAATCTTTCGGATCCTTAGAAAAATAGGTCTTGGCTGCAGTTTTGACTCCCACGGCATTGTTTAGAAAGTCGAATTTGTTGAGATACATCGTAAGGATTTCTTCCTTAGTATAATATCGCTCCAATTTTACGGCAATCACCCACTCTATTGGCTTTTGCAACAAACGTTCCATTACATTGTCGGCCGTAGGCGAATAAAACTGTTTAGCCAGCTGCTGGGTAATGGTACTACCTCCTCCGGCATGTTTCTGCATGAAGATACCTCGCTTTATCAAAGCACGGAAAAAAGCCCGTATATCGATACCCGAATGTTCGCTAAAGCGCACATCTTCTGTGGCTACTAAGGCATGAACCAGATGAGGGGATAAATCCTCGTAGCCTACATATACACGATTTTCCTTACTCAGCGACCAGGTGCCGAGCAACTGTCCATCGTCGGATATGATTTGGGTTGCAAACTTCAGATTTGGATTTTCAAGTTCTTCTACAGGAGGGACATAGCCTATCCATCCTTTTGAAATAGCTGTAAATACCGTAGCAACGGATAGAATACCGAGCACCATGAGTGCCCAAAGTATGTAGATGACTTTTTTTCTCATTGTTTTTGAGTTCGATACATTTGTGCAAATGTATGAAAAACTTTTTGTATGACAAAAGGTTGACGATATCGGCGTGTAGAAAAAACGTTACTATTAGTGTAGGCTGTATTATCAGTACCGCTGGTCTGCGTTTATAGCGATACAAATCTATGGTAATAGAAGTATTTGTAGTGATAATAGACTTGATGTTTTTGCTCACATTTTTTTGTAAAAATATATTTGGAATTCTTCTTTTTTCAAACGTTTGGCATTCAACTGATAAAACCACAAAGTGATTCTGAAAACTGTTTTTCTTATCTATATAAAACCTGCTTATTCGCATCTATTTTTGACAGTTCCGTTTTTTGCTGTTCCGTTTTTTTTGTTTACCTTTGAACTCCGGTTAAATAAAAACAAATATAAAACCGTTGATATGGAAAAAAGAAGCTTAGTTACTATTGCCGAACATTCCAAAGAGAAGATACTTTACTTATTGGAAATGGCAAGAGAGTTTGAAAAGAAGCCAAATCGCCGTCTGTTGGCCGAAAAAGTAGTCGCAACCCTTTTCTTTGAACCATCTACCCGTACCCGTTTGAGCTTTGAGACTGCAGCCAACCGCCTGGGGGCTCGAGTAATTGGATTTACCGATCCGAAAGTTACCAGTTCGTCGAAAGGAGAAACGCTGAAAGACACCATTATGATGGTGAGTAATTATGCTGACATTATTGTAATGCGCCATTATCTGGAAGGGGCAGCAAGATATGCCAGTGAGGTGGCGCCAGTGCCAATCGTAAATGCCGGTGATGGAGCAAACCAACATCCTTCACAAACTATGCTCGACCTTTATTCCATATACAAAACACAGGGAACACTGGAAAATCTGAATATTTATATGGTAGGTGACCTTAAATATGGTCGTACCGTACATTCTTTGCTGATGGCCATGCGCCATTTCAATCCTACATTCCATTTTATTGCTCCAGAAGAATTGAAGATGCCTGATGAATATAAATTGTACTGTAAACAGCATCATATCAATTATGTAGAGCATACTGATTTTACAGAAGAAACAATTGCCGACGCTGATATTTTGTACATGACTCGTGTACAGCGTGAACGCTTTACCGATCTGATGGAATATGAGAGAGTGAAAGATGTATATATTCTTCATAATAAAATGTTGGAACATACTCGTCCTAATCTGCGTATTCTGCATCCGCTTCCTCGTGTAAACGAAATTGCTTATGATGTGGATGATAATGAAAAAGCATATTATTTCCAGCAGGCACAAAATGGTTTGTACGCTCGTCAGGCTATTTTATGCGATGTTTTGGGTATTACCTTGGACGAAGTGAAAGCCGATACATTAAAATAAAAATAAGAAAGTCTTATGAATGAAAAGAAAGAACTGCAGGTTGCCGCTTTAAAAAACGGTACTGTGATTGACCATATACCTTCTGATAAATTATTTACAGTGGTTTCGCTGCTTGATTTACCTCATATGGATACAAACATAACCATCGGTAATAATTTTGAGAGTGCGAAATTGGGAAAGAAAGGAATCATTAAAATTGCCGACCGTTTCTTTACTGACGAGGAAATCAGCCGTTTATCGGTTGTTGCTCCTAACGTAAAACTGAATATCATCCGCGATTATGAAGTGGTAGAGAAAAAACAGGTGGTGATGCCCGATGAGTTGAAAGGCATTGTAAAATGCAATAATCCTAAATGTATTACTAATAATGAACCCATGCAAACCTGGTTTCATGTAGTAGATAAGGAAAGCGGAATATTGAAATGCCATTATTGCGAAAAAGAACAGCATAAAGATAATATAAAGCTGATTTGATGAAGCAGAACTGGAAACCCGGAACAATGATTTATCCGTTGCCTGCCGTTTTAGTTACATGCGGAAGCAATGAGAGTGAATATAATATTATTACCATAGCGTGGGTCGGTACAATTTGTACCAACCCTCCTATGTGTTATATCTCTGTACGGCCGGAACGCCACTCCTATCCTATTTTGAAGAAAAATATGGAGTTTGTCATTAATCTGACAACGAAGGATATGGCTTATGCAACCGACTGGTGTGGGGTACGTTCCGGAAAATCTTTCAATAAGTTTGCTGAAATGGGACTTACACCTGGTAAGTGTGAGGTAGTAAGTTGTCCTCTTATTGAAGAATCGCCGCTGTGTATAGAATGTAGGGTGAAAGAGATTATTTCTTTAGGCTCGCATGATATGTTTATTGCTGATGTGGTAAATGTGAAGGCGGATGACAAGTACCTGAATACGGAAACTGGAAAATTTGAACTGGCGCAATCCAATTTACTGGTATACGCCCACGGAGGATACTATGAGTTGGGAGATAAAATTGGCAAGTTTGGATGGTCGGTAGAAAAGAATAAAATAAAAAATACCAGATAGCATGAGAAGAATAGCCTTACTTATATTACTGTGGCATTTCTTTGTGTGTGCAGACTTATGGGCACAATCGGCAGAGAATTTGCAAAGTGGTGTGCACGATGCCAAGGTTAATATAGGAGTAAAGGCAGGATTCAATTCGTCCATGTTTTTTATTGATGAATTCAAGTTGGGTGATTATTCACTTGATCATATTCAAAATAATTATAAAGTAGGATATTTTGCCTCTTTTTTCGTTCGCTTTAATCTTAAGAAGCATCATTTTCTCCAGACAGAAGCTTCCTATCATATTGCAAAAGGAAGTATTTCTATTAATCAGACTACAGAAAACATTGATTTTTTGAAAAGTAATGCATTGGTCAAGACGACAATTCATTCTGTCGATGTTCCTTTGCTTTATGGATATAAATTTGTAGATGTTTATCCTTACGGTATGGCTTTTTTCGTTGGTCCTAAAGTTGCCTATACGTGGGACAAATACACGAAATGTGAATATACCAGTTTTTATCAACAGGATATAAAGGAGTCTATACGCCCATTTAATTTCAGTGCGGTGATAGGACTGGCTGTTAATGTCTCCAATATCTTTTTCGATTTCAGATATGAGATGGGGTTACATAACATGTCTGAGGGAGTTGATTTCAATCGGGGAGCTACAGAAGCCCCGTATAACGAACAGGAAATAATAATCAAACGCCGGCGGAATGTGATGAGTTTTTCTTTAGGCGTGATTTTTTAATATTCATTTATCTTTAAAAGACAGGATTATATGAAACGAGACGATTTAATTTTTGACATTATTGAGAAGGAGCATCAGCGTCAGCTTAAAGGTATTGAGTTGATTGCTTCCGAGAATTTTGTAAGTGATCAAGTGATGCAGGCAATGGGTTCTTGTCTGACAAATAAATATGCCGAAGGTTATCCGGGAAAACGCTATTATGGAGGATGTGAAGTAGTCGATCAGAGCGAACAGATTGCTATCGACCGGTTGAAACAGATCTTTGGAGCTGAATGGGCAAATGTACAACCTCACTCTGGAGCACAGGCTAATGCTGCTGTTTTTCTCGCTGTATTAAATCCTGGTGATAAATTCATGGGCTTGAATCTGGCGCATGGAGGTCATTTGTCTCATGGTTCTGCAGTTAATACATCAGGTATCATCTATCATCCGTGCGAATACAATCTGAATAAGGAAACCGGAAGAGTAGATTATGATCAGATGGAAGAAATTGCATTGCGTGAACGCCCGAAAATGATTATCGGTGGTGGTTCTGCTTATTCTCGTGAGTGGGATTATAAACGTATGCGTGAAATAGCTGATAAGGTAGGAGCTATTTTTATGGTAGATATGGCTCATCCTGCCGGATTGATTGCTGCAGGTTTGCTGGATAATCCTGTGAAATATGCACATATCGTAACTTCTACTACTCATAAGACTTTGCGTGGTCCGCGTGGTGGTGTAATTATGATGGGTAAAGACTTCCCTAACCCATGGGGAAAGACAACACCTAAAGGCGAAATTAAGATGATGTCTCAGTTGCTGGATTCTGCTGTGTTCCCGGGTATTCAGGGTGGTCCTCTGGAACATGTAATTGCTGCTAAAGCTGTGGCTTTTGGGGAATGTTTGCAGCCGGAATATAAGGAATATCAGAAACAGGTACAGAAGAATGCTGCTGTCCTGGCTCAGGCTTTGATGGATCGTGGTTTCACTATTGTATCGGGTGGTACAGACAATCATTCCATGCTGGTAGACTTGCGTAGCAAATATCCGGACTTGACTGGTAAAGTTGCAGAAAAAGCTCTTGTATCGGCTGATATTACTGTGAATAAGAATATGGTACCGTTTGATACTCGTTCGGCATTCCAGACTTCTGGTATTCGTTTAGGTACACCGGCAATTACTACACGTGGAGCAAAGGAAGACCTGATGTATGAAATTGCTGAGATGATTGAAACTGTATTGTCGAATGTAGATAACGAAGAGGTTATTGCATCGGTACGCGCACGCGTCAATAATACAATGAAGGATTATCCTATTTTCGCGTATTGATAAAAGGAATCTGTATTTTAATTAGCGAGGAAACGCACACACGGAAATTACCCGAATGCCCGTGTGTGCGTTCTTGTTTTTAGAATATTCGTACAGAGATACAGAATCTAGAATAACTTTCCCTTTTGCTGATGAGGCATGAAGCAAGTGTAATTTCCCTTTTATCCAGCATGCAAAGCCCATGTGTACTACGTCTAATCCTTTAATGGAAGTGGTTAATGCCAGTATATCTCCATTATGTATAGGAAGTTCTTTTATAGGTTGGTCCAACCGTTGTTTGGGGATATAAAATATGATTTTATCTTGCCATTGAGCTTCTATTGTGCGCATCTTCTCTACCTCTAAGGGGTTGTCCTTCAATGTGGGATAAGCCTTCGGATGGCTTGTCATAAAAGACAATGTCAGTGGGTATGAAGAATGGCTCAAATCTTGGGTACGTTCATGTAAAAAGCCTTTTGATTCGTTGTTTTTTACCCAATCGCTGAAATAGTGCAAACGGGAAGAATATCCGTTTATAATTCCGTTCCGGTAGCGTATACGTGTCAGGTTATGTATAAATGCCTTATAAGTCAAATTGTTCTCTTGCTCGGTCAAAACGAGAGCCAGTACAGTTTCTACGAAGGTAGTACAATCCAAAGAGTCGAGGCGTACGACCAGCCTCTCCTCTCCTTTTGTTTCTAAAGTTCCTGCTGCATAAGGTTTGTCTAAAAATGCTTGGCCGTAAAAAAGAGTTCGACAGCTATCATTGGGAAGTGATGCTCCGGTATGAAGTAACTTCTCTACCTTTATGCTGTCTGGGTATATAGAAGCCTGTGTGGGGAGGTTAAATATAAAAGCACTCCATATCAGGAAAAAGCTAAGCTTCATTTTCATGCTCAGGATCGCCTTTTAATATAGGAAGAGTAATATGATATTTTACAGCCAGTACACGAGTAAGAAATACGGTAGAACCACTTACGATTTGAGAAATATATGATTCTACACCTGCTAAGGCACAAATCCAGTAAGCAATGCCGCCTACTACACAAGCCATAGCATAAATCTCCTTGCGGAAAATAAGAGGAATCTCATTGATGAATACATCGCGGATAACTCCACCGGCTGCTCCGGTCATACTACCCATAATAATGGCTACCCAAAACGGATATCCTGCAGCTATACTTCGTTCTACACCTACGACGGTAAAAAGAGCTAAACCAATGGTGTCGAATATGAAGAATGTATTGTTTAGATGAATAAGGTGTTTGCTAAATAAAATAACGAATAACATGGCAAAAGCCGTACATATTACATAGAACGGGTCCTGCATCCAAGCTGGAGGTACATCTAAAAGGACATCACGCAAAGTTCCACCACCAATAGCGGTTACCAATCCTACAACATAAGCTCCAAACCAGTCGAAACGTTTGGCAGAAGCCAAACGAATTCCACTGATAGCGAATGCAAAAGTTCCGATAAAGTCTAGTACTTGTACAAATGAGGGCATTGTGTTTATGTTTCTTTTGGGTTAGAAGTATTGTATTGTTTAGAGATTACCATGCATAGCTGAATCCCAGACTCAAAAGTTCCTGTAATTGGAAGTAGCTATCTCCTTCAGCTCTTGTTACTGAATCGTCGAAACGAGTGTGTACAAAGAGTTTGGTTGAGAAAAAGCGATTGAACACGAAAGTGAAAGTGTTTTCCCAGTCGGATAATACTTTTTCGTAGTTAGTGGTATATGAGAATTTTGAATCCCACATCAAATTAGAAAGAATTTTATAATTCAATGTTACTTCCAAACGAGAACCCAACTGATTTTCTACTTTCTTTCCTGCTTTAATGTTATACTTTGTCGGATCTACTTTGCTGCTTGCTACACTGTATCGGGTGTAGTTGAAAGGGTTGACCAGTACAGACAAATTGCAAACGCCATCTTTATTATATTTATAGTCCATACCAAGACCGAGGTTCAATTCGGCCGGAGAGAATAAAGCAGCAATCAGATTATCTGAATTGGTGTCATAGTTGGAGAATAACTGAGTCTTGAATTCTCCAGACAAAGTATAATACCAGTTGGCAATGGCTTTGTATCCTAACTTGGAGCTTAAACGAACCATATCGTTATTGGGCTTAAACTTATGTACGGTATCAGAAGGAGTGGTAACAAATCCCATCTTCCACTCTATCTTGTTTTCAAACTGAACCTTTTGACGATCATCATAATTGAACTGCCATAACAAGTTTCCCAACAAAGTTTTTACACTCTCACCTCCGTTGTACCAGTTGTCGGATACATAATTTTGAGAGAACTGTACGTCTGCATTACCAGCAATCTTCCAGAAATTAGGTTTGGCAACAGATAAATCCTGTTCTTGCACTCCGTGTACATGTGTCGGAGTTGTCAGAAGGCCATACACATATTCTCTTCTTGGTCTTTTTATGATTAACTCCTCTGAGAGAGGCTCCAAGTCTTTTAATTGCATCTCGTTTTTATTTACCAAGTTCGGATATTGCAAATAAAAACTAAGTAATTGTTTGTTGATGGCTCGGTCAATATCAGCTGAAGTCGTTACATGAGGAACTTGAAACAAGGAATCGTGTTCCACATTTTCTTTGATGAACGGAATTTTTGGTGTCCATCCTTCTATACTCATAGCTTGTTTTATGGGAGCGCTATAATAAGTTGCCGGCATAGACAGTTTATAGTAGTCTGCATTCGAGCGGATATCAGGAGCTGGCAAATAAATGTCATCCCAGCGTTCGCACCACTCTTTCCGGTCGCTACGGTATTTGTACAGAAAACGGTTGAATTGTAAAACAATAGGATTTATTTCTACAATATTCTTTTTTCGCAAAGAAAGCGAGTCTGCTGCTATACTCTTGGAGGGAGCTGCTATTGTATCTGCCAATAGTATTTGAATAACTCTATGCATGGAATCAATAGCAACAGTATCTCGTACGAAAATGTCGCTTTTAGTCTCTTTTGTAGCTCTTTGGGTTATAGTACTGTCTTTTACAAGAGTGGTATTTGTCAATATTGTGTCATTGACAAGTAGATTGTCTGTAGATGTTTGTGAATATCCTTTGCTATATAAAGTAAGGATTATAAGAAAAATGCCTATCTTTTTCATCGCTATTTTATGTATGTAATTTCTGCAAAAGTACAATTATTTTTTAAGAATTATTTCAAAAAACAAAGTTTGTATGTGTTTTGTTGACGATTCTACTAATTTAATATACGAAGAGGCAATTTTTATCTCTCGACTCTTATTGGAATGCAACAGAACATGAAGAACGAAAAGCAAAATGAACCTTAACATTCGTATGTTTTCATGTTATCATGCTATGAGTTTCGGCATTTTTTTATAATTTTGCATCTTTGAATAATAGTTTTAAGAAAACAAATCATTTAAAAATATTCGATTGTGGCAGAAACAAAGTACATTTTCGTAACAGGTGGTGTTGCCTCTTCATTGGGTAAAGGTATTATTTCATCATCTATTGGTAAATTGCTTCAAGCAAGAGGCTATAGCGTTACCATCCAGAAGTTTGACCCGTATATCAATATCGATCCGGGAACCTTGAATCCTTACGAACACGGAGAGTGTTATGTAACGGTAGACGGACATGAAGCCGACCTCGACCTTGGTCACTATGAACGCTTTTTGGGTATTCAGACAACAAAGGCAAACAACATTACCACCGGACGTATCTACAAGAGTGTAATCGACAAGGAACGCCGTGGTGATTATTTGGGTAAGACAATCCAGATTATCCCTCACATTACGGATGAAATCAAACGCAATGTGAAGTTGCTTGGTAATAAATACAAGTTCGACTTCGTAATTACCGAAATCGGAGGAACTGTAGGCGATATTGAATCATTGCCTTACTTGGAAAGTATCCGTCAGTTGAAATGGGAATTGGGTAAGAATGCTTTGTGTGTACACCTTACTTATGTACCTTATTTGGCTGCGGCTGGTGAATTGAAGACTAAACCTACTCAGCATTCTGTAAAAGAATTGCAGTCTGTAGGTATTCAGCCGGATATCCTGGTATTGCGTACAGAACATGAATTGAGTACTAACCTGAAGAAAAAGGTTGCCCTCTTCTGCAATGTAGACGACAATGCCGTTATTCAGTCAATGGATATGCCGACTATTTATGAAGTTCCTTTGCGTATGCAGGAGCAGAACCTGGATGTAACTATTCTTCAAAAGATGGGATTGCCTGTAGGCGAAACTCCTTCTTTAGGTCCGTGGAGAGATTTCTTGAACCGTCGTAATAAAGCAACGGAAAAAGTGAAAATCGGTTTGGTGGGCAAATATGATTTGCAGGATGCATACAAATCTATTCTTGAGGCTTTGTCGCAGGCTGCTACTTACAACGACCGTAAAGCTGATATTCATTTCATCAATAGCGAGAAATTGACCGACGAGAATGTAGAGGAACAATTGAAGGATATGGATGGAATTATTATCTGTCCGGGATTTGGCCAGCGTGGTATTGAAGGTAAGTTTGTTGCTATCAAGTATTGCCGTACACACGATGTACCGACATTCGGTATTTGTCTGGGTATGCAATGTATCGCTATCGAATTTGCCCGCAATGTATTGGGATATGCAGATGCCAACAGCCGTGAAATGGATGAAAAGACTCCGCACAATGTGATTGACATTATGGAAGAACAGAAATCAATCACCAATATGGGTGGAACAATGCGTTTGGGAGCTTATGAATGTGTGCTTGATCCTACTTCTAAAGCTTATCAGGCATACCAGAGTGAACATATTCAGGAACGTCACCGTCATCGTTATGAATTCAATAACGACTATAAGAAAGAATTCGAAAATGCCGGTATGAAATGTGTAGGTATCAATCCTGAATCAGATTTGGTGGAAATCGTAGAAATACCGACCTTGAAATGGTTCATCGGTACTCAGTTCCATCCTGAATACAGTAGTACAGTACTGAAACCGCATCCTCTGTTCTTGTCGTTCATAAAAGCAGCTATTGAAAAATAATAGGTATTAATTATATAAATAGAAAAAATGGATAAAAACACGTTAGTGGGATTCGCACTGATTGGAGTGGTCATTGTCGGATTTGGCATTTGGAATCGCCCCAGTCAGGAGGAAATGGAGCGTGCAAGACACTATCAGGACTCTATTCAGGCGGTAGCCCAAAAACAAGAAGAAATACGCAAAGCACAAGAAGAAGCAGCGGCAAAAACCATTCAGATTGATTCAACTTCTGCTCTGTTTTCTGCAACACAAGGAACAGAACAGTTTACTACACTGGAAAACAATCTGGTACAGCTCACTCTTACAAATAAAGGAGGACGAGTATGCAAGGCCATGCTGAAAGAGTATAATGACCAGAAACATGAACCACTGGTTTTGTTTGATGGTACAGATGCTTCTTTGAACTTTGGATTTGCAGGAAAGAATGAAAATATTCTGACCGAACAGATGTTTTTTGAAACTACTCAGGTAACCGATTCTACTGTTACTATGCGTCTGAATGCCGGAAATGGAGGACATTTGGACTTTACATACAAATTGTTGCCCGAGTCGTATGTAGTTGACTTTACTGTGCAGGCGACTGGTATGCAGAACTTCTTCTCTCCTTCCTCTCGTAGCATGAGCATCAACTGGAAGCAGCGTGCGCGTCAGATGGAGAAAGGATATACATTCGAGCAGCGTTATACGTCGCTTACCTATAAGCCTAATGGAGATAGTTTCGATTATCTGAGTGAAACAAAAGATGAGAAAGAAACAATTCCTGAAGTACTGGATTGGGTAGCATTCAAGAATCAGTATTTCTCTTGCGTATTTATGGCAGAGAAAAACTTTGAGAATGCAACTCTCGAGTCAAGAATGGAACAGAAAGGTAGCGGCTACATGAAGAATTATCAGGCAGATATGGAAACTGCATTCGACCCTACAGGAGCTACTCCAAGTCGTTTCCAGTTTTATTTCGGTCCGAATCACTTCAAGACACTGCTGGCTACCAATGATTTGAGTTTTAAAGACAAAGATCAGGAGTTGGAAGACTTGGTTTATCTGGGATGGCCTATTATCCGCCTGATTAACCGTTGGTTTACAATCAACCTGTTCGACTGGTTATCAAGCTGGGGGCTCAGCATGGGACTTGTTATCTTGCTGATGACTATCATTGTAAAAGTATTGGTATTGCCTACTACTTACAAGTCGTTTATGTCGTCGGCTAAAATGCGTGCTTTGAAGCCTTACGTCGATAAGATTAACGCTAAATACCCGAACAAGGAAGATGCATTGAAGAAACAGCAGGAAACAATGGCGCTTTATAGCCAGTATGGAGTAAGCCCAATGGGAGGATGTCTTCCGATGCTGATTCAGACTCCGGTGTTTATGGCATTGTTCTTCTTTGTTCCGAATGCTATCGAACTCCGTCAGCAAAGTTTCTTGTGGGCAGACGATTTGTCTTCGTACGATGATTTAATCAGTTGGAGTACTAATATTCCTTTGCTGGGAAATCATTTGAGCCTGTTCTGTTTGCTGTTTAGTGTGGCTACTGTATTGAATCAGATTATCATGATGAAACAGCAAGATATGGGTAATAATCCGCAGATGGCAGCTATGAAATGGATGATGTATATCATGCCGGTGATGTTCTTCTTTATCTTTAACGAATATGCATCGGGATTGAGCTACTACTACTTCATTTCAAGTTTGATTGGTATTCTTACCATGTGGATTATGCGTCGTATGACTGATGAGAAGAAGTTGCTGGCTCAGTTGGAAGCCAATAAGAAAGCTCCTTCGCAGAAGAAGACCAGTGGTCTGATGGCAAAACTGGAAGCTTTGCAGAAAGAGCAGGAACGTCTTCAGAAAGAACGTCAAGACCGTCTGAATAAAAAATAAATTCTTTCGGAGAATAGATATCAAGAGCGATTTACCTAAAAGTAAGTCGCTCTTTTCTTTTCTATACGCTCTTTTTTGTACATTTGTAGGACAAGGAAGAATATTCAACTTTAAAAACGAGAAATAAATGAATAAGAATTTTATGACGATGACGGCTGCTATGGTGCTGGCTGCATCAGCAGCACATATTGAGCCTGGTGTGGCTGCAGAAATTATCGGTAAGCAGGAAGTTACGGTCAAAGACGGCCGCCTTACTCCTGAAGCGTTGTGGGCAATGGGGCGTATCGGCAGTTCGAGTGTCTCTCCCGATGGCAAACGGATTGTTTATACCGTATCTTATTATAGTGTAAAGGCAAACAAAAGCCATACTGTAATTTATATAATGAATGCAGATGGTTCGGAAAATACTCTACTTACTACAGGCGCAGCCAGCGAGATGGAGCCTGCATGGATTAAAGGAGGTCAGAAGATTGCTTTCCTTACTTCGGAAGGAGGAAGCTCTCAGATATGGGAGATGAATATAGATGGCTCCGGACGCAAACAGCTTTCAAATTATGAAGGAGATATAGAAGGTTTCCGATTTTCTCCCGATGGAAGCAAAGTGGTCTTTATCTCTCAGGTAAAATACGGTAAACGTACCTCGGATTTGTATCCCGACCTGGATAAAGCCAGCGGTATGGTAATAGACGATCTGATGTACAAGCATTGGGATGAATGGGTGCAGTCTGTACCCCATCCGTTTGTGGCTTCGTTTGATGGCAATAAAGTAGGACAGGCAACCGATATTCTGCAAGGTGAGCCTTATGAGTCGCCTATGAAACCTTTCGGAGGTATCGAACAGATAGCATGGAGCACTGATTCAAAGCAGATTGCTTATACGTGCCGTAAAAAAACTGGAAAAGAGTATTCTGTATCTACCGATTCGGATATTTATCTTTACGATATAGAAAGCAAGCTGACACGCAATCTGTGTAAAGAGGATGCTACAGATAAGAATATGGGTTATGATACTAATCCTAAGTTCTCGCCAGACGGTAAACGGATTGCATGGCAAAGTATGGAGCGTGACGGCTATGAAAGCGACCGCAACCGTTTGTGCGTAATGGATTTGAAGAGCGGGCAGAAAACCTATGTGACTGAATCATTCCAGTCGGGAGTAGACGATTATTGCTGGGCACCGGATGGAAAGACTCTGTATTTTACCGGTGTATGGCATGCTACCAGCATGATTCATAGTACAAACCTTAAGGGTGAGGTAAAGCAGCTGACAGACGGTATGTACGACTATGCTTCGGTAGCTGTTCTGAATGATAAGCAGTTGCTTACCAAGCGCCATTCTTTGAGCGCAGCCGATGAACTCTTTACCGTAAGTTTGAAGAAAAAAACAGAAGTGGTGCGTATCACTAAAGAAAACGACCATATTTTCAGTCAGTTGAACTTGGGTAAGGTTGAGCCACGCTGGACAAAGACAGTGGATGGAAAAGATATGCTTTCGTGGGTAGTTTATCCTGCCAATTTCGATCCGAATAAGAAGTATCCTACCCTTCTCTTCTGTGAAGGTGGACCGCAAAGTCCTGTCAGCCAGTTTTGGAGCTATCGATGGAATTTGCAGATTATGGCAGCAAATGATTATATCGTTATTGCTCCGAACCGTCGCGGATTGCCGGGATTCGGTATGGAATGGCTGGAGGAAATAAGCACCAATTATGGTGGTCATTGTATGGACGATTATTTGAGTGCTATCGATGATATTGCTCAGGAACCTTACGTAGATAAAGACCGTTTAGGCTGTGTAGGAGCAAGTTTCGGCGGATATTCTGTATACTGGCTTGCCGGACATCATAACAAGCGGTTTAAAGCCTTTATTGCGCACGACGGATTCTTCAACATGGAGCAACAGTATCTGGAAACCGAAGAACTTTGGTTTGCAAACTGGGACTTGGGTGGTCCGTATTGGGACAAAGAAAATCCGGCTGTGCAGCGCAGTTATGCCAATTCTCCGCATTTGTTTGTTGATAAATGGGATACTCCTATTCTTTGTATTCACGGAGAAAAAGACTACCGTATCCTTGCTTCACAAGGTATGGCTGCCTTTAATGCGGCTAAGTTGAGAGGAGTACCTGCCCAACTTCTTGTATTCCCCGATGAAAATCACTGGGTGCTGAAGCCTCAGAATGGAATTTTATGGCAAAGAACTTTCTTCAACTGGCTCGACAGATGGTTGAAGGATAAGAAATAATAATCTGATTTATAATTCTCCCTTGTCTTGCATTTAAAATGCAGGCAAGGGAGAAAATGTTTTACTTAATAACAATACTATGGGACTTTTTAATGCTCTTTTGGGAAATGTATCCGAAATGGATGCCAATGCTTTGAAAAATGAATATCAGCCTTTACTGTGCGAGGGGGAGAAAATAGAAAAAGCGTATAAACTGATACGTGATAAGTGGGTATTTACCAACAAACGCCTGATTATACAGGACACGCAGGGGGTGACGGGTAAAAAGAAGGAATATTATTCTATCCCCTACCGTTCTATCGAACGGTTCTCGGTGGAAACTGCCGGTACGTTTGATATGGATGCAGAAATAAAAATCTGGGTACGGGGTTGTGATGAGCCGCTGGAGCAGCAGTTTGGCCGTGAGTCGAATGTAGCGGAGGTGCAGCGGGTTTTGGCGCAGTATGTATTGTAATAAAATAAATCTCAAAGAAATAGGATGTTTATTGCGTGATATAAATGTTATGAAAGAAAGAAGTTTAAAACGAGAAAACTGCTTCCATAAATACTTTGGAAAATGTACTGAGAAATACCAAAGGTGAATTGCTTCCAATAGAGGAGATAAAAGATATGAATATTTATGAAATAACTTTCAGTCCGACAGGCGGAACAAAGAAAGTTGCCGATTTTCTGGCAACCGAATTGAGTCAGGAGATTAAATGTATTGATTTGTCAAACGGTAATGAGGATTTTCATAAATTCTCATTGACAAATGAAGATACGGCTATCGTTGCCGTTCCATCCTATAGCGGGCGCGTACCTTTTACAGCCTCAGAGCGCATAGCAAAGATTCAGGGCAATGGTGCTAAAGCAGTTATAGTCTGTGTGTATGGGAACCGTGCTTATGAGGATACTCTGGTGGAACTTCAGGACATTGCACAGCAAGCCGGATTTTCTGTGATAGGAGCTGTTGCTGCAATCGCTGAACATTCAATAGCTCATAAATATGCCACAAACAGACCTGATAAGGAGGATTACGAGCATTTAAAAACGTTTGCTGAGAAGATAAGTGAGAAACTGAAGACTAATGACTTTTCCACTCCAGCAATACCGGGCAACAGACCCTACCGGAAAGCTGCCCCTACAGGTATTGTACCTAAAGTTACAAAAGCATGTATCCAATGCGGTCTTTGTGCTTCCAAATGCCCGGTAGGAGCCATTGACAAGAACAATCCGGCAAAAGTAAACAAGAAAGTCTGTATCTCGTGCATGCGATGCGTCACAGTATGTCCCCATCATGCAAGAAAGGTGAACGGATTGCTTCTTGCTATCGTAAACATGATGCTTAAGAAGGCATGTACCGTACGGAAAGAATGTGAGTTGTATCTCTGATGCATTGCTTTGGGGCTCTTTGGGAAACTATGAATATGATATTAGGAACAACTGAAAATCTCTGACAATGATACAATATATAGTATGCTGTCATTGCCAGAGATTTTCAGTTTATCAGGTAATCAATAATAGAACTTTTTACAACAGATTTTCGCGTTCTGTGATTTCGGCATCTGTCATTGTGTAGCCTTCTAGACTTCCATCCTTTGCCTGAATACAGATATAAATCATAGGCTCAGCAGAAGTACACTTTAAGTTTCTGTCACATCCTGGTGATACACGAACGATTGACCCTTCACTGATTTCGAAAACTTCATCGTTTACCTGAAACTTTCCGGATCCTGATAGGATAATGTAGTTTTCTTCATTCGCCTTATGGTTATGAAAGAACGGAACAGATGCCCCAGTCGGCAATGTACCGAACGAGATCTCACATGAAGTAGCTTCTGTAGCTTCTTTCACAAACTGCTTACCTTCAAAACCCTTGATGCAACCGATTGTTGCGTGAGCGTACTTTTCGCCCTTGTTCATAATTTTAATGTTGCTCATATTTTCTGTTTTTATAAAGTTGATTAACTTTGTATTCTAAACTTACTATCATTCAGATAGTGCAAAATTAATCCTTTTTATATTGATAAACAAGAAGTTACATAAATGTAACCCACTTACTTTAAGGTAATTATTATTGGAAATGAACAGCTTGCAATTACAAGAAAATCTAAAAAAATATACTCGTATAGAAGAATGCCCTATCCGGAATGTGTTGTCGCGGTTTTCCAGTAAATGGGCTATGCTCATATTGTGCGTACTTTCTGAAAATGAAGCAACACGCTTTAATATTATAAGTAAGGCTATTCCGGATATTTCTCCTAAGGTACTTACCGAGACATTAAAGGCTCTTGAGGCCGACGGGCTGGTGAAAAGAAAATTATATGCCGAAATACCTCCAAGAGTGGAATATTCATTGACAGAGGTAGGCCAAAGTTTAATTCCTATACTAAATAATCTCATAAAATGGGCATTGGATAATTCGGCATATATGTCAAAACATAGAAAAAAGTAAATCAGATATTTTCTATAATTTTACATCAACGACGGGTGTTTTGTTGTCAAGTTGGAGAATAAGGTTTGAAGGTAAGGCAGTAAAAAGAGGGATATATTTTTTCTGACAAAATGAAAGTTTCTGATTCTCTTCTTTTCTTGTCGACATGATAATTGCAAAGTGTCAATTCTGATGCTTCTACACGGCGTTATTTGCACACGTATTCGGGAATGGTTGTGATTTTGCCGGTTTTTTGAACCTTTCTGAAAACGGGAAGACAATGAATTGGTGCGTAATAAGACTTCAAGGAAAAGAAATGCGGAGAAGAATGTCTTTTTATATGATATTTAAACTTAAATCCATCGTTTTGTTATCGGATAAACGATGGATTTTTTATGTACTTATGAAGGAAATTTGCTGGAAAATCGGTTTTAAGGTATTCTGTTTTTCCGCATTTAGTAAGAATTGGAAAGGTGAATGGTCGCGATAGCAAACGTTATTAGTCGCGTAAGCCGATGATACTTGAATCGGAAGGCTTCGATTCAAGTCGTGATTAGGGGTAATAATGAAGGTAAATATATGCTGTAAAGCATGTTTTAAGCGTTATTTTCGGCTTGAATGAGAGAATTTTTACATCGTGAGTAAAGATTTTGTCTGAAATGTAAGTTAGCAGAAAAAGCCTTTTTTTCTGTTTTAAGAAAGAAAACATCCGTTTTGCTTGTCAAAATGTCAGAATAGGAAAAGAGGTAAAAGGCCGTGCAAAGAAAAACAGGTGTATGGCTGGCATAAGCCAACGATACACCTGATGATATAAGATAAGAATAAAAATTATTTTTCTCTATAACTGATGGTTCCGGTAGCCTGATGAGTAGGCATAACCAGTACTTCGGCTATCTGGACGTGTTCGGGGGCCGAAGCTGCATAATAAACAACTTCGGCAATGTCATCACCCGTCAGTGGGCGGATACCCTTGTAGAAGTCGTCGGCACGCTGCTTGTCGCCACGATAACGTACTACAGTGAAATTCGTTTCTACCATACCCGGCTTAATGTTCGTTACGCGCAGCGGAGTGTCTACCAGATCGATCCGGAGTCCGTCCGACAAGGCTTTTACAGCAGCTTTGGTAGCACAATATACACTTCCTCCCGGATAAGCTGCATCGCCGGCAATGGAACCGATATTGATGATGTGTCCGCGTCCGCGTGCGACCATGCCCGGCACAATCATTCGTGTCATGGAGAGCAAGGCTTTTATATTGGTGTCGAGCACAATGTCCCACTCGTCAAGATTTCCTTCAAATTCTTTGTCTACCCCGATTACCAGTCCGGCATTGTTTATCAGTACATCAATCTGCTGCCACGGGCCTTGCAGGGAGTCGATGGCTGCGCGCATGGCAGCACGGTCTCTTACGTCGAAAGGCAGAGTAAGTACTTCTACTCCCAAGGCGGTGAGCTCCTCTTTCAACTGGTTGAGTTTTTCGATGTTTCTGCCGTTCAGAATCAAGTTCGAGCCCATGGCTGCAAACTTACGGGCACAGCCTTCGCCAATGCCACTGGTGGCTCCGGTTATCAGTACGGTTTTTCCTTTCATGCTCTGTTCTCCTTTTTATTTGTCGAAATAGATTTTTCCGAAAAACTCGGGACAATGGAAACAAGGTTTAGGCAAGTCGATAGGACTCCACGACAGGAAGTGAGGTGTCTGCAGTAAATCGCCACACTTGTAGAAATTGGCACGTGCAGTCAGGCCATCCAGATTGAGGATAGAATGACGGAAGAATGCAGATACGGGAATTATCAGAGTTAAATCCCAAGTACATAAACCCACTTTTTCTTCGAAAGGAGTTCTTCCGAGTGAAGCCCATCGGGATACGCTGTCCAGTGCTTCGGAAGGAGCATGCATACGGTCGCCTACCCGTCCGAATTCTATCAGCAAGGTGCCGGCACAGTTGCACTCAAAGTTATAGTATACGTCTTCTTTTTCGTCAGGCTGGATAAAAAACTCTGCACAGGCATCCTCCCATACCCGTCCGTTGTCTGCAGGTGCCACGGCACGTACACTTTCTTCGGTAATGTGGTAATGCAAGAGAATACGGTCGCCTGTGTGGGCAACGGCAAATCTCATTTCCGGCTTGTACGGATATTCTTTCCAGTTTACGTTGTCTACAGCATGATATGCAATTTGTTCCTTTTCAAATAAAGAAGGAATCTGCTCGGGTTTTATCTCTCCGCATGCTGCCAGTTTCTTGATGTGTAATTCTTTCATGTTATTTCGATTAGGTGATAATCTGTTATTTCCCTATACAATGGTATACGAAGCCTAAATCATTCAGCTCGTTTCCATCGTATATATTTCTTCCGTCGAAGATGACCGGCGCTTTCATGGTTTTCTTGATTACTCCCCATGCCGGCAAACGGAATTCTTTCCATTCTGTCACCATCAGAAGGGCATCGGCATCGAGAAGGGCATCGTACATATCGCGTGCGTAATATATGGTATCTCCCACTCTGCGTTTGGCTTCTTCCATAGCAGCCGGATCGTATGCCCGAATCTGGCAGCCGGCTTCCTTGAGTTTTTTGATAAGTACCAGTGCAGGCGCTTCGCGCATGTCGTCTGTTTCCGGCTTGAAGGCCAGCCCCCACATGGCAATGGTTTTGCCTTCCAGATTGCCGTTGTAATATTTCTGCAGTTTACGGAACAGAATATCTTTCTGTGCTTCGTTTACTTCTTCTACCATTTTCAGTACACGCATGCTGTATCCGTTTTCTTCTGCGGTTTTGATAAGAGCTTTTACGTCTTTAGGGAAGCAGGAACCTCCATATCCACATCCTGGATAAAGGAACTTGCGTCCGATGCGGCTGTCGGAACCGATACCGCTGCGTACCATGTTTACATCGGCTCCTACCAGTTCGCACAAATTGGCGATATCGTTCATAAAGCTGATACGGGTAGCCAGCATGGAGTTTGCAGCATATTTTGTCATCTCTGCCGATGGAATATCCATGAAAATTACACGGAAATTGTTGAGCAGGAACGGACGGTAAAGCTTGGTCATCAGTTCTTTAGCCTTATCTGATTCAACTCCTACTACAACGCGGTCTGGAGTCATGAAGTCGCTGATGGCATTGCCCTCCTTCAGGAATTCCGGATTCGAAGCAACATCGAACTCGATGGAGCATCCTCTTTTTTCCAGTTCTTCGTGAATGGCTGCTTTTACTTTTTTGGCAGTACCTACCGGTACGGTACTTTTTGTAACGACCAGTACATATTGATTCATGCAGGAACCGATGGTACGGGCCACATCCAGCACATACGAAAGGTCGGCACTTCCATCTTCATTGGGAGGGGTTCCTACCGCACAGAATACGATGGTGACCTTATCCAGACATTCTTCCAGAGAAGTGGTGAAATGCAGGCGTTCTGCTTTTACATTGCGCAGCACCATGTCTTCCAATCCTGGTTCGTATATTGGTATAATGCCTTTTTTCAAGGCTTCTATCTTTTCTTTGTTTGTATCTACACAATACACATTTGCTCCTGTTTCGGCGAAGCAAGTACCTGTAACCAAACCGACATATCCGGTTCCTACAATTGCGATATTCATAGTTATTTCTTCTGTTTCTATATGCGATGCAAAAGTAAAACAAAAAAAGAAGCCGACCGAGAAATGGAAACGAAAGTTTGTAGGTTTACGGAAAAAAATATTAATTTTGCAATTATGATTGAATTGTCGAAACATATCGAAGTGTTACTGCTTGAGAACGATTGTGTTATCGTTCCGGGATTAGGTGGCTTTATTGCTCATTACCGTTCTTCTGTATATAAAGAAGATACTCAGGAGTATTGTCCTCCTGTGCGTACAATCGGATTTAATCCTCAGCTGGTGATGAATGACGGCTTGCTGGTACAATCGTATATGCAGGCATATGATACTGACTTTCCCGATGCAACCCGGCGGATAGAAAAGACTGTTGCTTCTCTGAAAGAGGAACTTTACAAGAAAGGACAGTTTTCGCTTGGCAGTGTGGGTATGTTGTATTATAATATGAACGGTGGTTATGGGTTTGAACCTTGCGACGGTGGTTATTTTACCCCTTCTCTTTATGGTCTGCAGCGCTTTTCTTTGCCTGTTTTGCCGGAAGAGCAAATACAGAAGATTCAGCTTGAAAATAGCCTGCCTGCAGATTTGCAAGATGCAGAAATACCTCAGCAGCATACTGCGTTGAAACCGTTGCGCTATTGGTTGCAGACGGCTGTGGCTGTAGCAGCTGCTATCCTATTGTTCTTTGTTCTGTCCGTTCCGGTAGAAAATACGTATATGGACGAAGCAAATTATGCTTCACTGGGCTCTGCTACGTTGTTTGATGCAATCCGCAATCAGTCGGTGAATACTCAGGTGGCCGGCTCTTCGGTACAGCAGGAGGTTGCCCGCAAATCTTCTCGAAAGAATAATGTCAATACGTTGAAACCGGTAGCTGTTAAAGTGGAAAAAGTGGCAAAGTCTTCTACTCCTTCCTCTAAACCGAAAGTAGAAAAGGCAAAACCAGTTGCAGCATCGGCTGTAACTCCTGCCGCAACAGCTTCTCCTAAAAAGGAAACAAAAACAGTTGCACAACCTAAGAAAGTTCAACCGGTGTATTATGTGATTATTGCAAGCCTTACAACCCGTACAGATGCACAGCGGGAACTGAAGAAGTTTCAGGAAGAAGGATGTACCAAAGCTGTTATCTTAGAGTCTCAAGGTAAATATCGTATTGCTTTCGACCAATATTCTACGCAAACGGGTGCATATGGAAAAGTACAGGAATTGAGAAAGCAAGATGCTTTCAAGAATGCCTGGGTATTTACTTCCAACAAATAATCTGAAGCATTAAAGTATGAAAAGAGTAAGATGTCCGAAATGTGACAATTATATACAATTTGATGAAACAAAATACGAAGAAGGGCAGTCGCTCGTCTTTGTGTGTGATCAGTGTAAGAAACAATTTGGAATCCGTATCGGTAAATCGAAATTGAATGCGGCTAATCGTCGGGAGGAAGTTGTAGATGAAACCGACGGTTTGCAAGACTATGGTAATATTGTAGTTGTTGAGAATGTATTCGCATTCAAGCAGGTACTTCCCTTAAAAGAGGGAGATAATGTGATAGGACGTCGTTCTAAAGGTACGGAAGTGGACATTCCGATTGAAAGTAACGATCCGAGCCTCGACCGCCGTCATTGTATTATTCATGTAAAGCGTAACAAACAGGGCGAAGTGGTGTATACTCTTCGGGATAATGACAGTGTGACGGGAACTTTTTTGATGAATGAATTGTTAGGTCCTAAGGATAGAGTCCGTATTGAAGGAGGTGCTATTATTACCTTGGGAGCTACTACATTGATTTTACGCAGTGCAGAGTCTGACTCTTAAAAACAATTCGGTGTATAAAACCGTTTATTTGATACGAATAACTAACTATTTAAGGATAACTAACTAATAAACAACTTTGATTATGGCCTTTACGAATAACGTAATGATTGTACGCCACAAGTTGCTCGAGAATCTTGTCGCTTTGTGGAAAGAAAATCAACTGATAGAAAAAATAGACCGTATTCCTTTGGAATTTAGCCCTCGTCGTTCGCAGGCAGTAGGCAGATGCTGTATTCATAAAGAACGTGCGGTGACGAAGTATAAATCTTTGCCATTGCTGGGATGGGATATGACTGATGAAACGGATGAATTGACTCCTCTTTCAGAATATGCCCGCAAAGCATTGGAACGTAAAGGAAAAATCAAGGAAAATATATTGTGCGTGATTGATGAAGCTTGTTCTTCATGTGTGCAGGTAAACTATGAAGTAAGTAACTTGTGCCGTGGTTGTGTAGCACGTAGCTGCTATATGAATTGTCCGAAGGGAGCAGTTCATTTTGATAAAAAGACAGGACAGGCACATATTGATCATGATACTTGTATTAGCTGTGGTATCTGTCATAAGAGTTGTCCTTATCATGCAATCGTATACATTCCTGTTCCTTGTGAAGAAGCTTGTCCAGTAAAGGCTATTCAAAAGGATGAACACAATATCGAGCATATTGATGAAAGCAAATGTATTTATTGTGGTAAATGCTTGAATGCTTGTCCATTTGGCGCAATTTTCGAAATTTCTCAGATATTCGATGTACTTGAAGCAATCCGTAATGGAGAACAGGTGATTGCGATACCTGCTCCTTCTATTTTAGGACAGTTCAAGGCTTCTATCGAACAGGTATATGGAGCATTGAAACAAGTCGGCTTTGCGGATGTGATAGAAGTAGCGGAAGGTGCTATGCATACTACCAGCAATGAAGCTCATGAGTTGCTGGAAAAACTGGAAGAAGGACAGAAATTCATGACGACTTCCTGCTGTCCGTCGTATATCGAGTTGGTGAACAAACATATTCCTGATATGAAGAAATATGTATCTTCCACCGGTTCCCCTATGTATTATGCTTCACGCATTGCAAAACAGAAATATCCGAATGCAAAAGTAGTCTTTATCGGCCCTTGTATCGCTAAGAGAAAGGAAGCACAACGTGATGAGTGTGTGGATTATGTAATGACTTTCGAAGAACTGCATCCTTTGTTCAAGGGATTGGGTATTGAACTGGAACAGGCTAATCCGTATAAAGTAGCTTATGAATCGGTGTGCGAAGCTCATGGATTTGCTCAGGCTGGTGGAGTAGCCGGAGCTGTGAAGGCTTATTTAGGTCCTAAGGCAGATGGCATCAAGATGTTGCAGTTCTCTGATTTCAATAAGAAGAATATCGGTGTATTGCGTGCTTATGCCAAGACTGGAAAGGTAGATGCACAATTTATCGAGATGATGGCTTGTGAAGGTGGATGTGTGACCGGACCAAGTGCACACAACGATCCTGTGGCTGGTAGAAGACAGTTGAATCAGGACTTGTTGAAGCGTACACTGAAATACGAAAACAGTAACGATAAATAACTCTTCTCAATGAGAAGCTTAATAGAACGTCTTCATCGGGAGCATACCTTGTCTCCCGATGAATTACGTACTCTTTTGGTTGGTTGTGATGCTGAGCATTTGGCATTGATTAACCAAAAAGCCCGTGAAGTAGCATATTCTCATTTTGGCAATCGGATTTTTATTCGAGGATTGATAGAAATCGGCAATTGCTGTCGGAATGATTGTTTTTATTGTGGTATACGCCGCAGCAACCGTAATGTAGAACGTTACCGGTTGGATAAGGAAACGATACTTTCCTGTTGTGCGCAAGGATATGAATTAGGCTTTCGTACTATTGTATTGCAAGGTGGAGAAGATAATTATATGACAGACGAACGGGTTGTAGATCTGGTTTCGTCCATTCGTAAAGCTTATCCGGATATTGCAATTACATTGTCATTAGGAGAAAAGTCAACAGAGGCATATCAGGCCTTTTATCAGGCAGGAGCCAACCGTTATCTGTTGCGCCACGAAACACATAATGAAGCACATTATCAAAGTTTGCATCCAGAAAGCATGTCGTTGCAAAACAGATTACGTTGTTTGTACGATTTGAAGAAAATTGGCTATCAGACAGGAACTGGAATTATGGTAGGAAGTCCGGGGCAAACGATTGAACATTTGGTCGAAGACATCCTTTTTATTGAAACTCTTCAACCGGAGATGATTGGTATCGGTCCTTTCCTCCCCCATCACGATACTCCTTTTGCATCTGAACTGTCCGGAAAGATGGAACAAACATTATTATTGCTTTCTATATTCAGATTGATGCACCCCAAAGCACTTATTCCTTCAACCACAGCATTGGCTACTTTAGCTCCCGATGGACGGGAAAGAGGTATCCTGGCAGGTGCTAATGTAGTGATGCCTAATCTGTCACCCGTATGGCAACGTAGCAAATATGCTTTATACGATAATAAAGCCTCTATGGGAGCCGAGGCCGCAGAAGGATTGCGGTTGTTGGAAGAAAAGTTGGATGCAATAGGATATGTGATAGACAAAAGTAGAGGTGATTACGAAAACTGAACAACTAAATTGTAGAAGATTATGTATAAAATAGATTCCCCTCATGCAGAAGAGTTTATCTGTCATGATGAAATTTTGGACACATTAGCTTATGCTCAAGCGCATGCCGATGATAAAGAACTTATTCGCTCGTTGATAGAGAAAGCACGAGCTTGTAAGGGGCTTAGTCATCGTGAAGCAGCAGTGTTGTTGGAGTGTACAGACTCGGATTTGCTGGAAGAGATTTACAATCTGGCCCGTGAGATAAAGAAAAAATTCTATGGCAATCGTATCGTCATGTTTGCTCCTTTGTATTTGTCCAATTATTGTGTCAATAGTTGCGTATATTGTCCGTATCATGTGAAAAACAAGACGATAGCCCGTAAAAAGCTGACTCAGGAAGAGATTCGCCGCGAAGTAATTGCCTTGCAAGATATGGGACACAAGCGTCTGGCACTTGAAGCAGGAGAAGATCCAATACGCAATCCGATAGAATACATTCTGGAATCTATTCAGACTATCTATCAGATTAAGCATAAGAACGGAGCCATACGTAGAGTGAATGTAAACATAGCTGCTACTACAGTGGAAAATTACAGAAAACTACACGAGGCAGGCATTGGAACTTATATTCTCTTTCAGGAAACGTACCACAAAGAGAATTATGAAAAACTGCATCCACGTGGTCCGAAGAGCAATTATGCGTATCATACGGAAGCTATGGACCGTGCCATGCAGGGAGGTATTGATGACGTGGGATTAGGAGTTTTGTTTGGGCTCAATACATATCGTTACGATTTTGTAGGATTGCTGATGCATGCCGAACATCTGGAAGCAACCTATGGAGTAGGTCCTCATACAATCAGTGTACCTCGTATCTGCTCAGCGGACGATATTGATAAAGCCGACTTTGAAAACGCTATCTCCGATGAAATATTCCAGAAGATTGTTGCTGTGATCCGTATCAGCGTGCCTTATACCGGTATGATTATTTCTACCCGAGAATCTCAACGCTCACGCGAAAAGGTACTCGAACTGGGAGTTTCACAGATCAGTGGTGGTTCGAAAACCAGCGTAGGAGGCTATGCAACAGAAGAAATTCCCGAAGAAAACTCTGCTCAGTTTGATGTCAGTGATACCCGTACATTGGATGAAATTGTAGCGTGGTTGCTGCGTTTGGGCTATATTCCCAGCTTCTGTACAGCCTGTTATAGAGAAGGACGAACCGGAGACCGCTTTATGTCGCTGGTAAAGACCGGCCAGATAGCCAATTGTTGTGCTCCCAATGCTTTGATGACCTTGCAGGAGTATCTGGAAGACTATGCATCTCCGGAAACTCGTGAGTTGGGTATTGATATGATACGTAAGCAAATGGAACAGATACCCAATCCGGCCATTCGCAAACGTGCTTTGGAGAATTTAGAGCGCATAAAGGAAGGTAAAAGAGATTTCAGATTTTAATGAGTATGGAAAATACACCTCGTTCAAATCGTATTCATATTGGAATTTTCGGAAAGAGAAATAGTGGAAAATCTTCGTTGATCAATGCTTTGACCGGACAGGAGATTGCAGTTGTATCCGATTTTGCCGGTACGACAACCGATCCCGTCTATAAGGCAATGGAAATACACGGTCTGGGGGCCTGTGTGTTTATTGATACTGCAGGGTTGGACGATGAAGGTGAACTGGGAGCTTTACGCATCAAACAGACAATGCGTGCAATGGAGCGCACGGATATTGCTTTGATTGTGTGTACAGACGATCAGATTGACCAGGAACTGCAATGGAGTAAATGGCTGAAGGAGAAGAATACCCCTATCCTATGGATATTAAATAAGGCCGACTTACATGCAGACAGCGAACAGATAGCCCGTCGTATAGAGAAACGATGCGGACAAATGCCTTTGATTGTCAGTGCCCGGAATCGGGAAGGAATGGAAGAAATACGCCGAAGCATGATTGGGCAGTTCCCTGATGAAACTATGGAACGCGGTATTGTAGGCAGATTGGTCTCTACCGGGGATGTAGTGATGCTGGTTATGCCTCAAGATATTCAGGCTCCGAAAGGGAGACTGATTCTTCCGCAGGTACAGACAATCCGTGAACTGTTGGATAGGAAGTGCCTTGTAATGAGCTGTACTACAGAGAATATTACCTCTATGCTTCAAGCATTGGTAGAACCTCCTAAGCTGATAATTACCGACTCACAGGTCTTCAAAACGGTATACGAACTGAAGCCCGAGGCAAGTCGTCTTACCTCGTTTTCTGTACTGTTTGCCCAGTACAAAGGCGATATAGACTATTATATCGAAGGAACCAATGCCATCAGTCAGTTGACTGAGAAATCGAAAGTCTTGATAGCCGAAGCATGTACACATGCTCCCCTTACAGAAGATATAGGCAGGGTAAAAATACCACGTATGCTGCGCAAACGGATTGGAGAAGGATTGCAGATAGATATGGTTTCCGGTACAGATTTTCCGGAAGACCTTTCCTCTTACGATTTAGTAATACATTGTGGAGCCTGTATGTTCAACCGTAAATATGTATTGAATCGTGTTGCACAGGCACGTAACCAGCATATCCCGATGACCAACTATGGTGTAGTGATTGCTTATATAAATGGAATTTTGGATAAGATTGACTATTGATTTGGGAGTATAAGAGCGGTAAGCGGGACTCGAACCCGTGACTTTCGGCTTGGGAAGCCAACGCTCTACCAACTGAGCTACTACCGCAATTCGATAACAGACTCAAAGGTAGATTTTATTTTTGGAATAAACAAGAATAAAATCTGCCTTTTTTATTCCCAAAATTTCATGACATCCGTTTCTCCCCAATACCAATGAGTGAACCCGGCAATGACATTCTTATATCTGTAAATTGGAGTACCCACTTCTGTTCCTGCCGGTGTATAAAGTGGAGCTTCTGTTAGTAAAGCATTCGGATTGAGGACGGTTGAATAGTGAAATTCATGGCCTTTCCACTCCATATTACGGTAGTTCATTCTTCGGTAACCGGTCGTCAAACGTGAGTCGGCCGAAGTACACTCAAACGGTAATACATCGGCCATGGCATAAGCCGTACCTCCTTTCCGTACTGTGAGCGAACGGGACAGGAGTACCATTCCACCACATTCGGCCAGTAGTTTTCCTCCCTTTTCTGCATAATCCCGAAGTTGCTGCATAAGTCGTTTACGACGGTGTAATTGTCGGGCAAAAAATTCGGGATATCCTCCCGGCAGATATACCAGGTCTGCTTCAGGAAGGTCACTTCCGTATACAGGACTGAAGTAGGTTATTTTTCCCAACTCTGCCAGCCGGTCTATATTCTCCCGATATAAGAAACAGAAAGCCGGATCGCGTGCAATGGCAATCTGCATCCGTTTCCCTTGAGAATAATGCATGGCTTCGATGCCAATTTCCGAAGTGTAAGGTAATGTGTATCGACAGGGGAAAATACGTGTGCACAGATTCAGCATCTTATCTATATCGACATGCTTTTCAATCTGTTCGGCTACACGTGAAGATACCGATACAATGGATTGTTTTTCTACCGATGTAATGCTTTGATGGCGGGAAGGCAGATTGATATCCTCTATAGAAGGCAAATGCCCCAAACATTCTATTCCTGCGTCCGAACAGGCTTCTTTCAGCATGGCAAAATGAGCCGGAGAGACTGTTTGGTTGAATACTACTCCTGCAATTCTGACCGAAGGATTAAAATGACGGAATCCGTATAGAAGAGGGGCTACAGAGTAGGCTGTCGCTCTGGCATTGACTATTAGAATAACAGGTATGTTCAGTATCTTTGCGATTTCGGCACAACTTCCTTGCATGCGCCGGTAACCGTCGTACAGTCCCATCACTCCTTCCGTTATACAAACATCCGCATGTTCTCCGTATTTATTGTAGATGTATTGAATATGGGTGCGTGAAGCCAGGCCGAGATCCAAATTCACAGATTCCCGTTCGGATACAATAGTATGATATTGTGTATCAATATAATCTGCACCACATTTAAAAGGCTGCACCTTTACGCCGCGCTTGTGCAAGGCATGCAAAAGCCCCAGTGTGAAAGTAGTCTTTCCACTTCCCGAGGCCGGTGCGGCAATCATAAACTGTGGTTTCATATTATAGCATTACTTCTTTTTAAAACGTGGGCAAAGATACGAAGATTAAATAGAAGAATTGCTATCTTTGCACTCCTTTCGACGGATGGAAGGGTAAAAAGATAAAAAAGCATGAAAGTACGTTTTATGAGTCTGGGAAGCGGAAGTAGCGGGAATTGCTACTATCTGGGAACAGATAATGAAGGAATTTTGATAGATGCAGGCATCGGTATCCGTTCTATAAAGAAAATCTTCAAGGAAACAGGACTGAGTCTGGAAAATATACGCGCCGTATTTGTAACTCATGACCATGCCGACCACATCAAGGCTGTAGGTCATTTGGCCGGTAAGCATAACATTCCAATTTATGCTACACAGGAGGTACATTATGGTATTTCGCGCAGTTATTGCATGACGGAAAAGCTGGATAAAGAGCATACGCGTTTTATTCGGAAAGAGGAAACAATAAGACTTGGAGATTTTGAAATTACCTGTTTTGAGGTTCCGCACGACGGTACCGACAATGTAGGATACTGTGTGGTGATAGATGGTAAGACTTTTTCTTTTCTGACCGACATCGGGCATATTACAGAAACAGCCGCAAAGTATATTGCAAAAGCAAACTATCTGATACTGGAAGCCAACTATGATGAGACTATGCTGCAAATGGGCCCCTACCCTTATCATTTAAAAATGCGCATTGCAAGTCCGAACGGACATATGTGCAACCGGGAGATGGCCGATTACATTGCGTCCAATATGCCGGAAGGATTGAAATATTTATGGCTTTGCCACCTGAGCAAAGACAACAATCATCCGGAACTGGCATACAAAACGGTAGAAATGGCTTTGAAGGAAAAGAATATTATAGTCGGACAAGACTTGCAAGTCATTCCTTTAAAAAGAACTGTTCCTTCGGAATTGTACTGTTTTGAATAAGTTTATTTTTGAAAGATAGAATGGAAGCAGGGAGAATAAAATGCTGAAAAGCAAATTATTTCTCCCTGTTTGGTATCATGCTGATTCAATCCGAACTGTATTCTGTAATCGGCGTTGTTGGCTGTACATCCGACGACGTTGGCTGTAAAATCAGCGTCGCCGTTTGCATATCCGACGCCGTCGGTCGAAAAACTCTTCTGTTATCGTTTTTTTTCAATAACTTTTGGTATTTAAAATAAAGCACGTATATTTGGGGCGCTACTTTAACTGCAAAGACAAAGTAGCTGCTATGTAAATCTTTGTATAAATCTAAAAATTGAAACACAATTATGAGTTTAGAAAGAACTTTAGTCATTTTAAAACCATCGGCAGTACAGCGTGGTTTGATTGGAGAAATAACTACCCGTTTTGAACGTAAAGGCTTGCATTTGATTGGAATGAAAATGATGCAGCTTACCGATGAAATACTGAATGAGCATTATGCTCACTTGAGTGAAAGACCGTTCTTCCAGCGTGTAAAAAATTCGATGATGGCTTCCCCTGTTGTTGTATGTTGCTATGAAGGAGTAGATGCTATTCAGATAGTTCGTTCTATGACTGGTGCTACAAATGGTCGTGTTGCAATTCCCGGAACAATTCGTGGTGATTACAGTGTCAGTTCGCAGGAAAATATCATTCATACTTCCGATTCTCCTAAAGCTGCCTTGGAAGAAATAGCACGTTTCTTTAAGCCGGAAGAACTATTCGAATATAAATCATGTGCTCAATCATTCTTGTATTATCAAGAAGAATATCAACTTATCTGATTTATAGAATATTATAGAAAATCACTATAAAAAGTTGAAAAAGTTATTCCTTTTTATTTGTTCTTTTCAAATAAAGGTTATACCTTTGCACCCGCAATCAAAAAGGCACTCTTAGCTCAGTTGGTAGAGCAACTGACTCTTAATCAGTGGGTCCAGGGTT
>ERZ838839.463-NODE-463-length-51997-cov-6.930345_pt1 | contig 51997 bp, 37 predicted proteins | sample MGYA00519909_ERZ838839 | MGnify/ENA primary metagenome ERZ838839 (study PRJEB31850, sample SAMEA3708843) | human gut metagenome | biome: human gut; feature: human-associated habitat; material: faeces | place: China | collected 2014 ...
AGCCAACGCTTATAGCCAATGCCTTTGCCCTCGGTCATCCTCGACTGGATGTCGATCAGTTTCCCGATGGTATCCTGCTTGAACTGCGCCTTGGGTTTGCGTTCGGCGTTTGCCTGCAACGTGGCAAGCACTGCCACCTTATCGAACTTGTCACCGAGATGTTTCGCCCGGATGAACTTTGCTCTTCCAGTAGGCAGATAACTTAGGCATCCACGGCTTTCCTTGACCGCGATGCCGTACTGCTGCAAGAGCCTGTCCGAGAAATCCTCAAAGCTCGTTGCATTGTTTAGCACATCCGAAATCTGTTTCCGCAGGGTATCTTTTACGGTTTCAAACTTCTTCTGCTTGGGCGGCTGTCCGGCTGCGGTGAGGGCTGCGTTTTCACGGTCAAGTTTCAACTGCCCACGCCGCCTTGCCCAATACTCCGCTTCGCTCACGCGCTCTTTCGAGCCGTTGAGCAGGTCAATCTGGTACAGTCCGGCACCCTCGCACAGCTTCATGACCTCAATACGCAAGTGCCGCATGGTCTGGGCTGTGCTGGAGTGCTTCATGCCCTCACGCCAATCGCGGGGCTTCTGCATATAGGGCTTGCGCCCGCTCCATGGTCAGGCCGTTCTCTACTGCGTCCTTCGGGTCGAAGCTGATGATATAATGGTGGGTCTTCACGTCCGCAGACTGTTCGTAAAACAGTATTCAACAAATGACACGGCAACTGGATGTCAGGATTGGTTACTGTTCACTCCGCTAGGCCTAAAAAGCATTAAGTCCCATGACCACACCGCCGAGGTGTTGGCCATGGGACTTTTTGTGTCTGGGAGCGGCACACCTCTATCGAGGTGTAACACACTAGACTTTGTTCCAAAGTCGTGTGCCAAAGGAGATTACGCTCCTTTGAAATTTCCGTTATCATAGAGGAAAGAAACAATCTATTAACTTTCCCATGCAGCAACAATGCTTCTTTCTGGGTTTTGAGGGTCAATAGTCACCTCTATAGGTGTTCCCTTGCTCACGAGAGGGTTGAACCAAAACCAATGGGACTGTCCATAATAAGTGTCTTTTCCAATCTTGTATTGGTACCGAATCACCCAAGGATAAATTACATCTTCATCAGCAAGGTGATAGGTACTCATGTGGAATTTTATGTGAACCCTTTTTACTGCATTAACTTTTCCGGAAACAATCTTTCCGTTTTTCAGCAGGTCTGCTTTGCGGATGTCTGTAATCCATGCTACCCCGATAATTGCCATAGCAATAAGCCACGCAGCTATGAGTGCCCCGATTCCAACTTGCTTATAGGCGATAGAAATCAGAAAAGCAACAAAAATCCCAACAGCACCAAGAATATGGAGCAAATCTTTAGAAAAGAACTTATGGATTTTTTTCATGGAAAGACACTTCCTTTCTCGGTAGACAACATTATTTGTTCTATTGTATCATATGCTCTGTGTTTTTTCAAACCAAGTCAAGTGATTGGTGAAACGACATGAAATAATTGCATCTCACGACAGGTCACCAAAGATAATTGGATTTTTGCAAAAAGAGGAGTAGTGTATCGTCGAAGGATGTGTTATACTCAGTCCATGGAACAATTATGAACTTTATTGTTACTCGGCAGGGTTTGGGGCAGGCACGCCCCAACAAGATCACTTGGAAAATTCGCAAGAGTTTGAGAAGTGAAGTCCCGGATGGACAGGAAATTTTCAAGAATTGAAAATTTGTGGCCACGGGACGGTTCTTGCCCTTTACCGATTCGCTCAAAATCAACTTTCGACAAATGTTTCCGAATTGTTAAGACGCAAAAAATAAGTAGAGGTGGTGCTGCTCATGCAAGGGGGTCACCGTTCACACCGAACGAAGTTCCTGCCCCTGTTTTGCAGCGGCGTTGTCCGGCTCGCTCACAGAAAGTGTGAGGTCGTGGCACAGTATCTCGTTCAGACGGCTTATGTAAGATTCAAGGTTCAGTATGAAGAAAGCTAGGCGCAGTGCGGACACTACGTCCGGCTTCTTTCAAGCACAAGTATAACGCTTTGAGGTTGTGCTATCAACAACTGAAAACAAATTTCGGAGAACTGCACAACTACAAAAGGTTCTATTTGTAAAAAAATACCGCCCATGCAGCGCAGCGATGATTTTGTCGGGTGAAACAGCGGCAAAATGAATCGGGTGTGTTGCGGGGCGGTATCGGAACTCCACACAGCGTCTTAAACAAAAGAAAATGCGAGCGACGTCAGTGACGGCACTCGCACAAAAGATTACTCTTTTTAATATCAATGATATTATATGTGAACTAATTCAACTTGTCAACAACTTTTTTCAGAAATTCAAAAGAAGTTGCTATCAATTTGTTTCCTTCTGGACCTTCAAAATAATCTATATGCCTTTGCATTCGACCGTTTACGAATTCAGTGAGTTGCTTTATCCGGCGTTTTTTGACGGAAGGGCTAATAATTTTGTTATAAGCATATAGCAAGCAGACAATTTCAAACATCGGACGGCTTGTCAATTTGCTGCGGCGTTCACCAGCTGAGATATTGTCGAGTGATGCAATAAAGGCCGAGATCTCAGGTGATGGCCTTGTTGTGCTCGTGCGAGACAACGCATTGAGCAAACAGTTATTATGCGCGCAAGCATTGCGCAAACTTTTGACCGGATTCAAAACTCTTTGGGGTAACAGTAGTGTAAACTGTGGATTTCGTTCTGCATAAAAACGGTACATACGCAAAAATTCGCCAAATCCAATCAGTTCTTCCAGAACCCACATTGGACAATCAACGTCATAAATACGTGTTGATAGATACGCCTGCGGACTCTGTGTCGGGAAAACAGAACATACTGCAAAATACTTTTCAATTAGTTCGCCTGTAAAGGAGGCGTCTGTTTTTCGTTCGATAGCTGCCAAAATCTCCGGGTATTGTGCAAGAAAATCACGGACGATTGCATAGCCGTCTTCACTCGGATTTTCTTCTAATTCACGCAGAAGCGAAACTTTGAAGCTCCCTTAGGTAAAAATCCAGTGTAGACAGCTCAGTCAAATATGCAAACTCAAGATGGATGTATTTTCCTGCATTTGGGCCAGCAATATGTTTGGGGTAATTTTTTCGATAAGATGCTGTGCGCAGATAATTGTTTCTCTGTGAAAAACATTCTACGGCCTGTTCTTCTGAAATACCTTTTTCATCATGGAGCATCTGAACAAGTTTTTCCGCAGTCTTTTTCGGTTTTATTTTAGAATTTTCGATTATGCTCACATCCTGTTCAATCGTTCTTTTTCAGTTGCCCCATCAATTCCTGAAAACTTTCCAGAGCACTCTGCAAATTTTCAATAATATCCGCGGCAAGTTCGTCCGGCACAGGGAGATTGTCCAAATCGGCAAGCGACTTGTCCTTCAGCCAGAAAATATCCAGACTGGTTTTATCACGTTCCAGAATTTCATCTACCGTGAATCTGCGCCAGCGGCCTTCTGGATTTTCCTGTGACCATGTTTCTGTGCGTTCGTGGCGGTTTTCCGGATGATAGCATTGAATGAAATCCTGCAAGTCAGCGTCCGTCATGGGATGCTGACGAAGCGTAAAGTGAACATTTGTGCGAAAATCGTAGATCCAGACTTCCTTTGTCTGACGCTCTGGGCTGGCGGGACGCTTATCGAAGAAAATCACATTTGCCTTTACACCCGGCTTGTAAAAAATGCCAGTTGGCAGGCGGAGAATGGTGTGCAAGTCCGTGGTGTCCAATAGCTTTTTACGGATGATCTCGCCTGCACCACCCTCGAATAGAACGTTATCCGGTACAACAACGGCCGCCTTTCCGGTCGGCTTCAGAATCGTATTGATATGCTGGATAAAGTTGAGCTGTTTATTCGAGCTGGTCGTCCAGAAATCCTGCCGGTTGTAGACCAGATCCTCTTCTTCCTGCTCCTCTTCTTCATTGGTGAAGGTGATGGAGGATTTTTTACCGAACGGCGGGTTCGTCAGTACATAGTCTACGCGATAACCCGGGTCAGACAGCAGCGCATCCCCGCGCATGACAGGGACTTTGCCGTACAGGTCACCGATGTTGTGCAGATACAGATTCATCAGGCAGAGTTTGAAGGTTGCAACCACAAGTTCAGTTCCATAGAACGTTTCGTTTTTCAGGAATTCTTTCTCTGTGCGGTCGAGTGCATAGTTCTTTGGGTCAGCCAAGAACGCCTGTGCAGCAAGGAAAAAGCCGCCGCTTCCACAGCAGGGGTCAGCAATCGTCTTTTTCGGTTCCGGGCGAAGACAAGCCACCATTGCTTTGATGAGCGGGCGGGGTGTAAAATACTGCCCTGCACCACTTTTTACGTCCTCGGCGTTCTTTTGCAGCAAACCTTCGTAGATCTCGCCCTTCACATCGGAGGACATGGACACCCAGTTTTCCTTGTCGATCATCTGCACCACGCGGTACAGGATGGAAACATTGCTGATTTTGTTGACGGCCCCTTTGAAGATCTGCCCTAAAATGCCGCCCTCATCGCCCAGCCGCTCCAGTATAGCGCGGTACTGATTTTCCAGCTCTGCGCCCTTGAGCGTGTTCATATCCGACCAAGTGTAACCTTTAGGGATGCCGGTTGCCCGCTTATACGGCGGGCGGGAGTATTCATCGGACATTTTCAGGAAAATCAGGTAGGTAAGCTGTTCAAGATAATCGCCGTAGGATACGCCATCGTCCCGCAGCGGATTGCAAAGTCCCCATACTTTGGAGACAATATTAGAAGATTGTTCACTCATCACTAGACTCCGTTACGGCTTCTTGGCTAAAATCAATATCACCGACTGCAAATTTACTTTTTCCAATAATCTTATCAATAGATTCTTTCATTTCATCCGCAATTTTAATATATTCATCAAAAGTGGGACGTGCCGATTTAATTGCACGATTTAGTGTTTTCTGAAGCCCAATGGCATGGTTCAAAGATGACTTCAACGACGTCAACCCATCTTGACTTTGAGTAATATTATCCTTCATGCTAAAAAGTTGCTTCAAAAAAACAATCAATTCGGATTTGTTGGTTTCAGTTGTTGAATATTTGTTTTCCAGCAATCCTATTGCATTGGTTTCAATATTCTTCCATCCCGAATGAATGTTTTGGTTATGATTCTTTAGCTTTTTGCTAAAATCATTGATGTAATTTGCAGCTTTCTGTACTTCAGTCTTTACAAGAACTGCATTTTTCTGCATTTGCATTTTTTGAGTACAGTCTCTTACGCCGTCAGACATCGCATTCATATCAGAGGTGAGATCTTGAATTTCTTTGGTAAGAAACTCACTTGACTGATATAAATCTGCAAGATAATCAATAAAGCCATTATCTTCATTTTCTTCCTCAGAATCAGTTATTTTATTTGCATTTTCGTCGACTTTATTGGTTGACAAAAAATCTTGGACAGGATTGCTGAAAACAGCTGTATTCATTACAGCGCTTTCAAAACTAGATGTCAAAAAGGAGCGCAGGGAATAAAAACCTGTAAAATAAGTTGTATAATGTTGCGTTCTATACTGTTTCAAATCAAACGGAAGACCATCAAGGTCATCTTGAGTTATCATGATAGTCTTTTTATTCATGGTGTGTGCAATACCTAGTTCATACATGACATTAGAATTCAGCCCAGTTAAATCTGCGAGAATGATATCTGCATCATAAATAGGCTGAATAATATCTTTTAGAATGTTTTGAACGTTTCCTGTATCACCGGCGTTTACAAACTCATACAGATCTTTGAATTCAGTCTTAAGTGTATTATAAAGTTCCAAATGCTCCTCAGTGAACGGTGTTATAACAAAGACCACAGGCTTTTTCTTTTTCGTATCCATTAAATTATCCTCCTTTATATTTTTTCCTCAAACGCCTGTTTCAAAATACTCTGCCGCATTGCATCCGCTTGTGCGAAGGCGGTGTCTATGCCTTGCTCGATATTATTACAAACTGCGATATGGGCAGAAATTTTTTGGGCAATATTTCTTTGCGCTTCTAAATCTTTCGGAATCGGTATTAGTGCATTGCCAACATCCGTTTGATTTATACTTGCTTGATTAACGGCCTGTTTTGCATTTTTTATTAACTCGTGGCGACCAAAAGATGTAGATAGGTAATACATGGCATATTCCAAGTCGATTTGCTGTTTGTCCAGTCTAAAACGCATAATGTTACTTTCGAATATAGTAGGTTCTTCTAAATTTCTTATCAATGCACATTTTCCCAAGTAGGACATTGAGTTGACACGATTAACAACTATGTCTCCGATATGAAGGGCATACTTTTTTATTTCTTCTGCTTCTAAGCGAACCCTTTTATATTCATAATTGGGTACAACTTCTCCATCATAGAAACCGTCTATTCGAAGAATAGGGTTTCCCTCACCATAGAAGGATTTAGATTTGTAGAGACCATTCTGTGGCATTTCTTCCATAACCAATTTCAGCGGCTTATACATTTCTCTTGGTATGTTTGAAAATGCGTCCTTCAACACCGCCTGCCGATACACCGCCAACTGCTCCTTTGTGGTATTGAGCGTATCAACCGCCTTATCAAGCTCTGAGAAAAGCTCGTCGATTCTGGAAACGATTCGGGATTGTTCATCTAATGATGGAATGGACACCTTGATTTTTGAGTAAGACTGAATCCAATATCTTTTGTGTGTACTGTGGTCAAACTGGATTATCTGCAAACGATAGAAGATATACTTGGGCATTACCAAGGCGGTATTGATGTGCAGAATCTTCATTGCCGAAGATTTCACTTTAAATTTGAAATTGACAAATTGAGTTGCAGTTGTGAAGTCATCGAAAATGATAACAGGCAGCTGGTCAAAAATTCCGTATTTTTCGTTCGTTTTTCCAAGGATAAAGGATTTTCCAGCGGTCAAGACCGGTGTAGAATAGGAATCGTTATAATCAGTGGATTTTACAATGTACGCTGTCGGCTGTTCAAATGGCAGTAATTCGCCCAGTTCGTATTCTTTATATTGCACTTTTAGTGGTTTCCTTTCGATGCTTCCTTAGCGCAATCCACCATGAGTTTGTAGGCTTCTTTTTGTTCAGATGTCATGCACTGATTGTTGTCCGCCATTTCCTTAAGTAATTTGCAAGCAGCTTCCATTTCCGCCGAGGACACCGACATTTGACCGTTCATCACCGTTGAAAATAATTTTGCGAAGCTAAATACTTCAAATGGATTCATACAGGCCTCCTTATAATTGCTTTTACTCTTAATGCTCGTGATAAGCAATTCCATTACAATTATAGCAATGATATCGAGTTCCAGTATCGGCCATTTGAATCAATTTCTGCGACTTTGCCCAACAAACAGCACAATAGATAGGTTTTGGATTCGATTTCAAAGTAATAAAAGGCTGAGTATGCCATACAATATCGGATTCTGCAAGTTTTGCTTTTTTAAGATCTGCAATCTCTTCTTTCAGTTTAGAATTCTCGGCTTGCAAATCTAGCGCTTGAGCACTTAAATCCAATAGTTGCCGATACAGTCCAATATTATCTGCTTGCTGTACAACTTTGGCAACATCTTTGATGCCCTCATACAAACCCATTTTTGTCTCTCCTTACGCTACCAATTCCTCATTCATTTCATCCAAAATCTCCTGATACTTTTCTCCGAACACCCGATAGAACCCACCCAAGCCGCCTTTGCTGTCAAACGGCGTATACTCCAAGTCCTCCGGCAGAATGCTCAGTGATGTGATGATATGCTCCTTGATCAGCCGCAGCCATTCCATCTGCTCAGCGGTAAAGTGAACCGCACCGGTGTTGCGGCGGAAAGTCCACTGTTTGAAGTTATAGTTTACCCGGTCGGCAAAGGGCGAAAGGGTATCCGTATAGCCCATCTGAAAACGGATAATAGAAATCAGATCGGTCAGTTGAGCGAGTGTGCCTTTCTTTACCTTGCCAGGCTGCTTGATGGCATAACAATCCCACAGACGCTCGACCGTGATGCCCTTTGCTTTGAGTTTTTGATACAGTTCCGTCAGTTTTTTCAGTACCATCGGACGTTTTTTATACGTTTCATTGTAGATGATGCGCAGGGCAATGATCTCATCTTTATTTTCCTCGATGAAATTCTTAAATGTAGAGATCACCCGGTCTGCCGTTTCCTCCTGATTGGTGTCATAACCGGCAAAGAGTATTTTGTCCAGATTAACGCTGTCGATGATCTGATCATGGCTGCGGCGGACATTTTCAATAAAATCGCGCACTTCCGGCTTCTGGAAAGGTGCAACGGCCTGTTTGATGAGCTCTTTCTGGGTCTGAGCAAGCTGTTCCGGTGCGGGCGTAAGCACGCCGCTTTCTGTTTGCGCTTTGGCATGAATGACATCTTCATCAAAGGCATTCAGCAGATTCTCCGCAACCTGCTCTGCGGTCTGCCCTACGGTTTCTTTGAACTGCTTGTGTTCGCTGCGTTCCATCCTGCGGCTGAGACGAATGACGCGGTTTGCAAGAGAAGTCAAGGTATCCTCATCCCGCGCACCGAGTGCAATGTTCATCATCAGTTCCTTCATGGAAACCGCTGGCTTGCGTTCCAGCGTGCGGGTCTCGGTCTTTTTGGATTTGGTTACACCCACTGCATCCACGATCACAAAGTGATCTTTGTTTTCCGTAGCAGAAGGTGTTACCTTTTGTAAATCATCCTTGCTCAGCGTGCGGGTGCCGCGGCCTTTCATCTGCTCGAAGTAATTGCTGCTGCGCACATCCCGCATGAACAGCAGGCACTCGATGGGCTTGACATCCGTACCGGTCGCGATCATATCCACGGTAACGGCTATACGCGGGTTGTAGTCATTCCGGAACGAGCTGAGAACAGCTTCCGGATTCTGTGCGCTGTAAGTGATCTTTCTGCAAAAATCGTTTCCTTCGCCGAATTCTTCCCGGACGATCTGAACAATATCGTCTGCATGACTGTCTGTTTTGGCAAAAATCAGCGTTTTGGGGACTTCTTTCCGGTAGGGGAACAACGTGGTATGGAGTGCTTCTTTGAAGGTGCGAATCACAGCACGGATCTGGCTTGGATTTACGACATCCTTATCCAACTTGGACTGTGTGTAGAACACATCCTCGTCCATCTGCTCCCAGCGTTTTGCGCGCGTCAGGCGGTTACGCCGCTCGATCAACTGCTTCAGGATGGTTGCACCATTTTTCGTCACATCGGTTTCAATCAGATAAATGTCCTCGCCAACGTTAACGCCGTCCAGAACGGCCTGCTCTCGCGTATATTCGCTGACAAAATTTTCATTGAAGTAGCCGATGGTTCGCTTATCCGGCGTAGCGGTCAAGCCGATGATAAACGCATCAAAATAGGAAAGCACTTGACTCCATACATTATAAATAGAACGATGGCATTCATCTACAATGATACAGTCAAAGAACTCCGGCGGAATTTTGGCATTGTAGACGACCTCTTTTGGTGCTTTGCTTTCGGCGGTGAGATATTCCGCAAAGGGAATCTCTTCTGCCTGTTCGTCCAGTTCTTCCCCTTTTAGAATGGAATACATCCGCTGGATCGTACTGATGCAGACCTGTACATCCCCGGAAATATAAGAGTTTTTTAACCGGCGTACACCATACAATTCCGAAAAGCTGCGAGGATCGTCATTGGGCTTGTATGCCATGAACTCGCGCTCGGCCTGTTCACCAAGGCTGCGGGTATCTACCAGAAACAGGATGCGATTCATTCTGCCGTATTTCAACAGCCGATAGGCGGCAGTAATGGCTGTAAAGGTCTTGCCTGCGCCGGTTGCCATCTGCACAAGAGCGCGCGGCCGATTTTCTGAAAACGAAGTGTCCAGACCATGAATTGCACTGATTTGACATTTGCGGAAGCCCGATTCATCCAGCTGCGGGATACGCTTCAGATTGTTGCGCACAGTGTCCGGTTCAGCAAGCCAGCGTTTCAACGTCTCCGGGCGGTGGAACGAGAATACCTCGCGCGAACGGTATTTAAGATCTGCGTAATCGGTAAAACGCACCAATTCGCCAGTGGCTTCGTAGGCGAACCGAACCTTGTACTCCCGCTTTACCCATTTGAACTGGCTATTTGCATAGCGGCTGGACTGCGTTTCCACGTCTGTCAGCGCTTGACCTTCTTCGTCCTTCTTTGCCTCTACAACACCAACTGGCGCTCCCTCAATGAAAAGTGCATAATCCACCGGACCGGTATTGGTAGGGAACTCGCGCACTGCAACACCGGAAGCAACCGTCAGATTTAGTTGTTTCAGATCCTGAATTGTCCAGCCACTTTGCCGCAATCTGTTATCGATTTGTTCCCGCGCTCTTGCTTCCGGAGTCATAACGATGCACCTGCCTTTGCTATCTTAGAGCAAACTGTTGATACCTCTATTTTATAAGATGCAACACAATATTACAAGTGTTTCCTTTTTATAAATTTCAAGGCGATATACTTCATGAGAATTTTTCAAAGTACTTGAAAATACGTAAAATTCATGGTATAAATTATACGAAACAATTGCTGCTTAGTATCTGTTGCTCAACAATATCTAAATGGGAGGTGCCTGCCATGACCGCCGTGATCTATGCCCGCTATTCATCGGATAACCAACGCGAAGAATCCATTGAAGGCCAGATTCGTGAATGCACTGCCTATGCGGAGAAGAACGGCATCACCATCGTCAAGCACTATATCGACCGTGCCATCTCGGCCAAAACGGACAATCGCCCGGAGTTCCAGCAGATGATCAAGGACAGCGAGAAATGGTTGTTTGACATTGTGCTGGTTTGGAAACTTGACCGCTTTGCTCGTAACCGTTACGATTCAGCGCACTATGAGTACCAGTTAGAGAGGAATCATGTCAAGCTGGTGTCTGCTACTGAACCAATTTCAGATGGTCCAGCAGGTATTATGGTCAAAAGTATGCTCACCGGCATGGCTGAATACTATTCCGCAGAACTTTCTGAAAAGGTCGTGCGCGGCATGACCGAGAATGTTCTGAAGGGCAAATATAATGGTGGAACGATTCCCATCGGCTATACAGTGGACGAGGAGAAGTTCTTTCAAATCGACCCTTTGAAAGCTCCCTTTGTGGTAGAAGCCTTTCAGCGGTATAACGATGGTGCGACCATGAAGGAACTGATGAACTGGCTGAACGACAGTGGCGTGACCACCAACCGCAACCAGAAGTTCACCTATAACAGTATTCAAACTTTGTTGACGAATCGCCGCTATATCGGAGAGAACCGTTTTAAGGACATTGTGATGCCAGACAGCATCCCGGTTATCATTGAGAAAGAACTGTTCGACAGTGTGCAGGACAAAATTGCCAAGAACCGCCGCGCTCCGGCTCGGCACAAAGCGGAGGACGATTATTTGCTGACGACCAAGCTGTTCTGTGGAATGTGCGGTGCGATGATGTTCGGGGAGTGCGGAACGAGTCGAAATAAGAACGTCCACCATTATTATAAATGTGCTAATGCCAAGCGCACCAAGACCTGCAAGAAAAAGACCGTTCGTAAAGAGTGGCTGGAGGATTTGGTTGTCAACGAAACCATGAAGATGATTCGTGACGATGACTGTATCCAGTCTATCGTGGATGCGGTGATGATTCTTCAGGAACAGGAGAACACGGTGCTGCCTCTGCTGGAGAAACAGATGAAAGACATTGAACGGGGCATTGAGAATCTTTTAAATGCGATTCAAGAGGGCATCCTGACCAGCTCGACCAAAGGACGCTTGGAAAAATTGGAAGTTCAGCAGAAGGAACTGGAGATCCGCATCGCGGAAGAAAAGCTGGCAAAGCCGAAGGTCAGTGCAGATTTTGTAAAATTTTGGCTCACCAACTTCCGCAAGCTCGATCCGAACGTGAAAAGCCACCGGGAAACGCTTATCAATACATTCGTGAATGCGGTTTATCTCTATGATGAAAAAGTTTTGATTACATTCAACTACAAAGATGGCACAAAAACCATCACTTTCGATGAAATTGCCGCCAAAGATGCCCCAGAGGGCAATGGTTCGGATTTGGGTTGCTTCGCTCCACCAAGAACTCCAGCGTTGTTATGACGCTGGAGTTTCTGTTTTATCCGGACTTTATAACGCACTACAAGGGTGGATGAGAACAGCATCGACCCGCCGAACAGTCCGGCGGGGAAAAAAGCCCCTGCGGGGCTTTTTTAGATGCGCGGCTTGCGACATCCACCCGCGCCCACCAAGAAATAGCACCTAGAAACGTAAGTTTCCGGGTGCTTTTCGTTTGCTCGAACCCACTTTGCATCACACCCCGGAAACAGCAAAAGCCCTCCGGCTTCAGGACCGGAGGGCTTTTGCGTTTGTTTTGGAAAAAAGGAGGAATGGACAAAGAGACAAAGGTTCTGATGCAGCTCGTGCAGACGGGTAATTACTCGCCGCGGACCGCTGCGAAACCAGCTTCCAGATCGGCAATGATGTCGTCGATGTGCTCGGTGCCGATGGACAGACGGATGGTGTTCTGGTAGATCTGCTGCTCGGCCAGCTCCTCATCGTTCAGCTGGCTGTGGGTGGTGGAAGCCGGGTGGATGACCAGGCTCTTCACGTCAGCGACGTTGGCCAGCAGAGAGAACACCTTCAGGTTATCAATAAACTTGAAGGCCTCTTCACGGCCGCCCTTGATGTTGAAGGTGAAGATGGAAGCACCGCCGTTGGGGAAGTACTTCTCGTACAGGGCGTGGTCCGGGTGATCCGGCAGAGAGGGGTGGTTGACCTTTTCCACCTGCGGATGGTTGGCCAGGAACTCCACGACCTTCTTGGTGTTCTCCACATGGCGCTCGATGCGCAGGCTCAGGGTCTCGGTGCCCTGCAGCAGCAGGAAGGCGTTGAACGGAGAAATGGTTGCGCCGGTATCACGCAGCAGGATGGCGCGGATGTAGGTGACAAAGGCAGCGGGGCCGGCTGCGTCGGCGAAGGAAACTCCATGGTAGCTGGGGTTGGGGTCAGCAATGTTGCCGTACTTGCCGCTGGCCTTCCAGTCGAACTTGCCGCTGTCCACGATGATGCCGCCCAGGGTGGTGCCGTGGCCGCCGATGAACTTGGTGGCGGAGTGGAGCACAATATCAGCGCCGTGCTCAATAGGGCGGACCAGATAGGGCGTGCCGAAGGTATTGTCGATGACCAGAGGCAGACCGTGCCTGTGGGCGATGGCGGCAATGGCGTCGATGTCTGGAATGTCAGAGTTGGGGTTGCCCAGAGTCTCCAGATAAATTGCCTTGGTGTTATCCTGAATGGCATTTTCCACTTCTGTAAGATCATGAGAGTTGACGAAGGTAGTGGAGACACCGAACTGGGGCAGGGTGTGGGCCAACAGGTTGTAGCTGCCGCCGTAAATGGTCTTCTGCGCCACGATGTGGTCGCCAGCCTGGGCCAGCGCCTGAATGGTATAGGAGATGGCGGCGGCACCAGAAGCGGTAGCCAGAGCCGCCACGCCACCCTCCAATGCTGCGAGGCGCTTTTCCAGCACATCCTGGGTAGAGTTGGTCAGGCGGCCATAAATATTACCGGCATCCGTCAGCCCGAAGCGGGCCGCCGCATGGGCGCAGTTGCGGAAGACATAGGAAGTGGTCTGGTAAATCGGTACTGCACGGGAATCCGTAGCGGGATCGGGCTGTTCCTGACCAACGTGAAGCTGCAGGGTTTCAAACTTATAATTGTTATTCATGGTTTATACCTCTTTCAGTTTATAGTTTGATTTTAGATACAAAAAGACCGGGGCGTTATTCGCTCCCGGACAAAGAGATATGGCCATGTAATGATCTTATTAAATCACAACAAAGTGAGTGGAGGACATACCGATCCACCCGGCCAAATCCAGTGCCCGGGAGTTCAGCATTCGTCCACAGCGGAAATTGCTGCGCAACAGTTGTTGAAACAGATTGCTCATTTTGCACGCCCCTCTAAAACCAATTTACTCAGTTGGTTTATGGGATTATACTACCACCTATTTCCTATGATGTCAATAGGTAATTTCATGATTGATTGATCTGGTATAAAGACCTGTTAAAGAACCGACCAGAGCAAAAAAGGAGCCATTCACACGAACGGCCCCTTTTCCTTGCTTATGAAATGCACGATTGCTGAATATTTTGAATAATATGCTCCATCAGCGCCACCCGGCGGAACGGGGTCATGAGGTAATAACCGTCGGTGTAGGGGAAGATCTCTTTGGCAATCGCCGTCGAAACGGTGACCGCCAGAGCTTCCGCTGCATCACGGTCCTTCCCCTCATATAAATGAATGATCTCATCGCACACCCGCATGCCTGAAATCTCATTGTTCAGAAAACAGGCGTTTCGGTGGCTCACCACGGGGAATATCCCGCCCAGAATCTTGCCCCGCAGAGTCTTGTGTGCCAATTTCAGGTTGTCCAGCGCCTCGGCGGACAACACCGGCTGTGTCAGAAAGCCGGAAACACCACATGCCTCTTTCTCCTGTGCCCGCCGCAGTTCCACATCAAAATTGCGGGCGTTCAGATTCAGAGCGCCATAGATACGAAAGGGGGTACGCAGGGTATTTTCATTCAGCATATGGACAAAGCGGGCCAGCTTGCGGGAGTTGAAATTGAATACGCTTTTGACTTCGTTCCGATCCTCGGTAGGGATAGGGTCGCCGGTGACCACCAGCACATTGTGTACCCCTTCCATGGACAAGCCCAAAAGCAGAGCCTTGGTAGCATTCAGATTGCGGTCACGGCAGGTCATATGGGGCAACGGCTCTATACCAATATCCCGCTTGATTTTACAGGCCAACAGGCTGCTGTCCGCCCGTGGGCGACCGATGGGACAATCTGCGATCGTCACCGCATCGGCCCCCGAGCCCCGCAAGGCCTGCACCCCCTCCCAAAAGCCCGCGCTGTCGTCATCTACGGGTGGGTCCAGTTCCACGGCAATGACACGCTTACCCGCCTCCAACTTCTCCCAAAGGGAGTTGGACGCATTGGCCGCAGGTTTGAGCAGCTTTTTCGGAGCAGAAACGGTGCACTTAGGAAGCGGCTCTTTCAAAGCCTGCGCCGTCTGGGCAATATGTTCCGGCGTAGTACCGCAGCAGCCGCCTACGATGGAGGCGCCAGCCTGAACGATTTGTGCAATCTGCCCTGCAAAGTAGTCAGGCTGACCGCCGAATACCGTGCGGCGGCCCAGCACGGTGGGGTAACCGGCGTTGGGCATGACAGTCAGAGGCTTATCGCTCAGCTCCAGGGTCTGAATGTATTTCAGCAAATGGCGGGGGCCAGAAACACAGTTAAAGCCCACTGCATCCACCCCAGCCAGTTCCGATGCAAAGCGATACAGCTCGCTGCCCAAACGTCCGGCGCTGGTCATCCCACTATGGTCCACGGCAAAGGAAACCATAAGAAACGCATCCGGATTTTTTTCCTTCAACCAACCAGCCAATTCCGGGAGCCCCTCGTCACCAGACAGCGTTTCCACCAAAAAATGGGTCACCCCCTGTTCCAGAAACCACTGCGCCTGCGTCTGGTATAGATCTGCCGGGGCGCGGCTGTGGTCACGGGGCGCGGGGCCCAGATCTGCAAATACATAAGCCCCATAGGGTTGAGCGGCTTGCCGTGCCAGGTGGCAGGCCGCATTTACGATGTCGCAGGCGGTTTCATCGTTCCCATCGGAGAGATCTCCACTGATGGCAAAGGTATTGGTCTTGATGGCCCGGCAGCCGGCCTGCAAATAAGCGCGGTGGATGCGCAGAATTTCCTCCGGGCGGGTCAGGTTGGCCCGTTCACAGCGTTCCTCAGCCCGGCCCGGATGGGCGGCGAAATAAGTGCCCATAGCCCCGTCAAACAGCAATGGCTTTCCCTGCGATAAATAGGTGCGGATATCCATCATCCCATGACCTTTCTGGTGATCTCCACCGACTGGTGGGCATCCTTGGCGTAGTAGTCCGCATTCATTTGTTTGGCGTATTCCGGCGTCACCACCGCGCCGCCCACAAAGATGACCGGGGGCTCCTCCATAGTGTGCAGCAACCGGATGGTCTTTTCCATGGCGGGCAGTGTGGTGGTCATCAGGGCGGACAGGCCCACCAGGTGCACCCCCTGCTCCTGAACCGTCCGCAGGATGGTCTCCGGCGGCACATCCCGGCCCAGATCCAACACCTCGTAGCCGTAATTTCCCAGTACGGTTTTCACAATATTTTTGCCAATGTCATGAATGTCACCCTGCACAGTGGCAACGATGAGTTTTCCCTTCTTCACGGGCACACCGCCCTTGGCGGCGATAGAGCTCCGGATGACCTCGAATACTGCCTGTGCCGCCTGGGCGGCGCTGAGCAGCTGGGGCAGGAATGCCGTACCCTTGTCATAATCCTCTCCCACCTTGTCCAGCGCGGGGATCAGGTGGTTTTCTACCAGAGACAGCTCATCCTCGGTCTCCAGCGCTTTGGCAGCCAGCTTTCCGGCATCGGCCTTCAACCCACGGATGACCGCATCGCCCAACGTCAGGGCATCCGCCTTCGGCGCTGCCTGCACGACAGGGGACTCCGCCGCGAAACGGGCAACATAGGCTCGGCACTCCCGGTCCTCTCCGGAGAGTACACGGTACGCCGCCACCGCGTCCATCATCTCCGTTTGATTTGGGTTGATGATGGGCAGAGTCAGCCCGGCGTGCATGGCCTGAATCAAAAAGTTCTGCGTGATCAGCTTGCGGTTGGGCAGGCCAAAGGAGATGTTGGACACGCCCAGCACCACCTGCAGCCCCAGCTCCTCCCGGATGGTCCGCACCGCTTTCAACGTCTCCGCAGCCTGCTCCTGCTGGGCCGAGACCGTCAGGGTCAGGCAGTCAATCCACACATCCTCTCTGGGGATGCCGTGGTCCAAAGCAGCCTGCAGAATGCGGCGGGCGATGGCTACCCGCTCTTCCGCTGTTTTGGGGATGCCGTTTTTATCCAGCGTCAGACCCACCACGGACGCGCCGTACTTCTTCACAATAGGCAGCACACGCTCCAGAACCTCCGGCTCTCCGTTGACAGAGTTCACCGCAGCCTTGCCGTTATAGACCCGCAGCCCTGCCTCCAGTGCGTCCGGGTTGGAGGAATCGAGCTGAAGCGGCACAGCGATCGCGCTTTGCAGCTTCTTTACCACTCTGGGCAGCATAACCACTTCATTCACACCGGGGAAGCCTACGTTCACATCCAGGATGTCCGCTCCGGCATCCTCCTGCTGGACACCCACATCCAGGATATAGTCCAGGTCATTTTCCAGCAGTGCCTGCTGGAAACGCTTTTTCCCGGTGGGGTTGATACGCTCGCCAATCACCCGCACACCATTCAGTCGGATGGGTGTCACAGGGGTACAGACAAGACCGGTGTTGTTATAGTGCCGGGATACGGGCTTTTTTCCTTCCAGAACTGCCGTCAGCCGACGAATGTATTCCGGGGATGTACCGCAACAGCCGCCCACGATGGAGATACCAGCCTCCACGCAGGTCAGCAGAGCCTGGGCAAAGTCCTCCGGTCCCATATCATAGTGTCCATCCACCGGGTCCGGCAGGCCCGCGTTAGGCTTGGCAATGACCGGCAGGCGGGTATTCTCACACAGTTCTTTCAGCAGCGGCGCCAGCAGGTCTGGCCCCAGCGAACAGTTCAGTCCAATAGCGTCCGCACCCAGGCCCTCCAGTGTACGGGCCATGGAGGCGACCGTACAGCCGGTGAAGGTCCGGCCGCCGGCATCAAAGGACATGGTGACAAACACCGGCAGGTGGGCGGCCTCCTTGGCCGCCAGCAGGGCAGCCTTGGCCTCGTACAGGTCTGTCATGGTTTCCACCACGATTAAGTCCGCGCCGGCCTTTGCACCAGCTTCCGCCATTTCGCGGAACAGGTCATATGCCCGCTCAAAAGACAGCGTACCCATAGGCTCCAACAGCTCGCCAAGCGGGCCCACATCCAGCGCCACCAGGGTCCCGGTACCGGCCGCCGCTCTCTTTGCCACGGCGATGGCCGCACCCACGACCTCCTCCACACTGTGGCCCGTCTTGGCCAGCTTTAAGCCGTTGGCACCGAAGGTGTTGGCATAAATCACCTGGCTTCCGGCGGCGATGTACTCTTTATAGACGGAATCCAGCAGCTCCGGCTCCGTCAGATTCAGCAGCTCCGGCCGGCCTTGGGGAGACAGTCCCCGCTGCTGGAGAACGGTGCCCATAGCGCCGTCCAGGATCAAAAATTTGTTTTGAGGTATCTCAATTCCCACAGTGTTTTCCTCCCACGCGCAATTTGCAGGTCTCACGCATCGAACAATATGTGCATCCACGGATGCGGGCCATCTGGGGCCAGTCGGACAAGCCGATGATGGCGGTGACTGACTTGGATGGGTTCATCAAATAGCTCTCTGTTACATACAGTCCAAGCCGCCTTTGGGTATCCAGTGCGGCGCAGATCTTCGGCTGCAAAGACAACGGCAGATCTCCGTACCCGGGACTGAACCGGTCCGTTCTGTAGCGGTTCGGAAGACAATGCGCCAGTTCCTGCTCCACCTGGTCGCACCCGGCCTCCACCCAGGCGCTGCCGCAGGCAGCCAGAATGACTGCCCTGGACATATCACGAGCCTGTTCCCCACGCAAGAGGGCTTCAAACTGTGTCCCCAGAGTACACGCCATCAGCACGGCCTGATCGCACTGCTCCAGCATTTTCGCTGCGTCCGCGCCCGGAAGGACCAGCTCGGCCTCCGGCAGCAGGAATCCGGCCTCTGTTTTTTGAAGGGAACACACGCGGTAGGTGTATCTGGGCTGTATAGCAGCCGTTAACTTGTCTGCGACAGCAGCCACACTCGCTCGAATGGACTCGGCTGCTTGTCCGCCGATGCCCAGATAACGCAACGCCTCGTCCACATTCAGCTCCACACGTTTCCCCTCCTTTTTCTTCTCTTATTACTGCTTCCATGCAGCGCAAGCTTTCCCACCAATCAATATGGATTAAATTAGTATAGCAACAATCTCCTACTACGTCAATGGGTTATCCGGCTTCGGTTTACTTGTTTTGCACGAAACCTACTTTGCGCACCTATAAAATTATATAAAGAGGGCGGTTGTCTCTCATTCCCCGCCCTCTCGCACAGCTCGGTTCCATTTGTATCCCTATAATCCTCAACAGAAAAAGTTCCGTGTGTTTCACTTAATCTACATATGTTGTTTATCTTGACATTTGTTTTTGTCTGTGCTACACTTCTTCCCATCCCAGAATAAGGAGCGGATCCCATTGAAACAAACCAGCCAGCCCCGGGAAGATCTGCGGCAGCGCCGTACCCGGAAGCTCCTCGCCGACGCCCTGCTCTCCCTGCTGGAGGAGCGTCCGCTGAGTGAAATCTCGGTGGTGGATATCTGCCAGCGCGCCATGGTCCACCGCACCACTTTCTACGCCCATTTCGATGACAAGCTGGCCCTGCTGCGCTATGCTGTGGACGAACTACAGAAATACTTCGAGCCGGTGGACCCCTCCCTGGACCCACGTACCGGGCCCCGGGAGTATTTTATGGTCCTTTTTCACAACGCGCTCTCCTTCCTGAAGTCCCACAGGGGGATGTTCCTCACCGTCCAGGGCGCAGCAGAGTTCTACGTGCTGGACGAGATCATTACGGATGCGCTGAAGCGAAAGCTGTCGGAGAGCGCCCCGGCCGCCGGGTTTGACCCGGAGCTGACGGCCCGCTTCTATGCCGGCGGCCTGCTCGCCCTGATCCGCTGGTGGCTCTCCAGCGGTGCAGACGTTCCAGACGAAGTGCTGCTTCGGCATGTAGAGCACTTCATTCCTCAACCCGAGCTCCCGGTTTAGAAAGGCGGAATCCCACCCATGTCACAAACATCAAGCTCTGAAACCCCTGTAACCAAGCTGGCGCGGTTCATTGTCGACAAGCGAAAGGCCTTCTTTCTGGTCTTCCTGGCGGCGGTACTCTTTTGCGGCAGCTCTATTGACAAGGTGGTGGTCAACAATGACATCACCTCTTATCTCCCCGCCGAAACCGAGACCCGACGGGGGCTGACCCTTATGGACGAGGAGTTCACCACCTACGCCTCCGCTCAGGTCATGCTCTCCAATGTGACCTACCGCCAAGCCGAAAAGGTAGCCGCTCAATTAGCGGAGCTGGATGGCGTGTCCTCCGTCGCCTTTGACGACAGTACCGACCACTTTAAGGACTCCTCCGCCCTCTTTTCCGTCTCCTTTACCGGTGAGGAGGGCAGTCCGGAGGCGGACGCCGCCCTCGCGGCCGTAAAGGAGCTGGCAGCGCCCTACGATCACTACGTCTTCCCCAGCGGCGATCCGTACGACTCAGACAGCCTTATGCAGGAGATGACGGTCATTCTGGCCATTGCCGCCGCCGTCATCGTAGCGGTACTCCTGTTCACCTCCAAGAGCTATCTGGAGGTCCTGGTCTTTCTCATTGTGTTTGTGGTCTCCGCCATCCTCAACATGGGCACCAACTTTCTCTTTGACTCGGTTTCCTTCATCACCAACGCCATCGCCGTGGTGCTCCAGCTTGCCTTGGCCATCGATTACGCCATTATCTTCTGCCACCGCTATATGGAGGAGCGGGACAACGGTCTGGACGCCCGAGAGGCGGACATTGCCGCCCTGAGCAAGGCCATCGTGGAGATCTCCTCCTCCTCCCTCACCACTATCTCCGGCCTGGTGGCCCTGATGCTGATGCAGTTCCGCATCGGCTTCGACATGGGTATCGTCCTGTCCAAGGGCATTGTCTGCTCCATGCTGTCGGTGTTTCTGCTCATGCCCGGTCTGCTGATGCTTTTCAACCGGGGCATCGAAAAGACCCGCCACAAAAACCTAGTGCCCTCCATCGCAGGCTGGGGCCGCCTCATCATGAAGCTGCGCTTCGTGCTTCCGGCGGTGTTCGCCGTGTGCGTCATCGGCGGCATTTACTGCTCCAACCAGTGCGACTATGTATTCTCCACCAATTCCACCAACTCAGGCAACCGTCCGGAGACCCGTATTGCCATGGACAAGATCAACGAGACCTTCGGCTATACCAACACCATTGCCGTACTGGTTCCCCGTGGGGACTACGACAGCGAGGGTGCGGTGCTCCGCCGGGTGGAGGCCCTGGACAACGTGACGACCGCCACCGGCTTGGCCAACATTGAGGTGGAGGACGGCCGCTACCTCACCGACAAGCTGACCCCCCGGCAGTTTGCCGAGCTGGCGGGCGTGGACATCGAGCTGGCCCGGCTGCTCTACCAGGCTTACGGCCTGAGCGTGGAGGAATACGGCGCTATCTTTCAGGACACGGACGACTATTCCGTGCCCCTGCTGGATGTGTTCCAGTTCCTGCTGGAGCAGAAGGACAAGGGGGTTATCCGCCTGAGCGGAGAGCAGGCCAGCCAGGTGGAGGAATTGCAGGATACCCTGGACGACGGACTCCAGCAGCTCCAAGGGGAACAGTGGACCCGGATGGTCTTTACTGCCGATCTCCCCGAGGAGGGGGCGGAGACCTATGCCCTCCTGGACCAGATCCGCGCCATTGCCGCGGAATACTACGGAGACGATGTGGTGCTGGTGGGCAATTCCACCAACGCCCGGGATCTGGCCGCCTCCTTCACCGGGGACAACCTGAAAATCAGTGTGCTCACCGTGCTCTTTGTGGTGGTCATCCTGCTGTTTACCTTCAAGTCCGCTGGGCTGCCCATCCTGCTGGTGCTCACCATCCAGGGCTCCATTTGGATCAACTTCTCCTTCCCCTTCCTGACGGGCACCAACCTGTTTTTTATGAGCTACCTGATTGTCAGCGCCATACAGATGGGCGCTACCATTGACTACGCCATCGTCATCACCAACCGCTACTTACAGCTCAAGACCGTGCTTGACCGTCGGGCCGCCGCCGTGGAGGCGCTCAACCAGAGCTTCCCCACCGTGCTTACTTCCGGCTCCATCATGACTGTGGCCGGCTTTCTCATCGGCAAGCTGTCCACCGACACCATTATCTCCTCCATCGGCGATACCCTGGGCCGTGGCACCCTGACCTCCATCGTCCTGGTCATGACTGTGCTGCCCCAGCTCCTGGTGCTGGGCGACGCCCTTATCGAGCGCACCGCCATTACCCTCAACCGGGACCGGAAACAGCGCTTCCAGAACGGCACCATGCGTTTGGACGGACACGTCCGGGGCCACGTGTCCGGTTTCATTGACGGCGAGTTCAAGGGCGTGCTCCACGGCAGCGTGGATGCCCTCATTGAGAGCAAGCGGCAGGAACTGGATGAAACGGAGGAATAACGCCATGATGAACTATGCAAAACGGGGCGCCGCCCTGCTGCTGGCCCTGGTATTCTGCCTGGGACTGCTGCCCCCCGCCGGCGCGGAGGGGGATACCATCACCATTCATGATGCCAGCGGGCTGCTCAAGCTGGCCCAAAGCTGCACCTCGGATACCTGGTCTCAAGGGGTAACCGTGGTGCTGGCCGCCGACATTTCCCTGGCCGGTACCGGCTTTTCCACCATTCCCGTGTTCCGCGGCACCTTTGACGGGGCCGGACACACCATTTCCGGCTTCGCCTGGCTGGACAAGGGTTCCAAGGTAGGCCTGTTCCGCACGTTGGGCGAGGGGGCTGTCGTAAAAAATCTGACTCTGGACGGGGTAGTGGCCCCTGGCGGCTCCCAGTCGCAGGTGGGCATCCTGGCCGGTGAGAACCACGGCACAGTGGAACAAGTCACCGTCACTGGCGATGTGACGGGAGATGAGGACGTGGGCGCACTGGTAGGCGTCAACGGGAGCTCCGGCGTGGTGCGGAGCTGCACCAACCGAGCCTCTGTCACCGGAAACACCAACAGCGGCGGCATTGCCGGGCGCAACGAGGGCATGATCCAGAGCTGCACTAACCTGGGGGAAGTCAACACTGGTGGAAACGATGCCGCCACCAACAGCGGAGGCATCGCCGGGCGCAATACCGGCACTGTGGCCGACTGCACCAATCACGCCGCTGTGGGCTATGCCCACACCGGATACAACACCGGCGGCATCGCCGGGATTCAGAACGGCGCTCTGCTTCGCTGCTTCAACGATGGTGAGATCCTGGGGCGTAAGGACGTAGGGGGCATCGTGGGCCAGTTTGAACCCTACGTGACCCTCACCTACGGAGAGGACCCCATGGAGCGGCTGGACGGCGCCCTGGCCTCCCTTTCCACCCTCATGACTCAGCTCTCCGGCCAAATCCATTCCTCAGCCGGAGATGCAGTGGACGATATCTCCGCTATCCATGGCTCCCTCTCCGCCATCCAGGACGTAATCCACGGAACGGGCAGCGATTTCAACACAGACACCTCAGCCGCCGCCGACCAGGTCTACGACGCGGTCCAGACCATCAACGGGGCCATGAGCGGCCTGCTGGACGAGGTGGACCGCCTCACCCGGCGGGCCAGCGCCGATCTGGACGAGGTGGGCAACCAGCTCACCGCCCTACGCAAGGGGCTGAAAAATCTGACCGGCACTCTGGAGGACAGCCTGTCCGACACCGGAGACAGTCTCTCCTCCACGCTGGACGCACTGGAGCGGGAACACAGCGGTCTTGTGTCGGAGCTGCGTCAGATCGCGGACGAGACCGACCGGCTGGAGTCCTTTGTCAAGGACGCCCTCCAGGCTGCGGCCCGCCTGGATCTGGCTGGCATCCTGGATGCCTATAAGCGCTGGGATGTGGGTTCCATCGATTTCAACGGGCACCTCAGCCGCATCAGCGGCCATCTGGAGGCCATGGGTTCCGACACGTTCCACTTGGCGGACCGTCTGACAGCGCTGTGGCAAGAGGCCGGAGATGAGATGGGCGACGCCCGCCGTGACATGGACCGGGCCGCCCGGGCGCTGGAAAAGGCCCTCGATGCCCTGAACGGCCATGTCAAGGATTTCAGCCAGGGCAGCGTGGAGCAGCTCCGGGTGGTTAACAGCCAGGCCGATATCATCGAGGATGTCCTGAACGGCTATCTGGACACCTTGGGCGACAAGGGACAGGAGCGCCTGGACGAGCTGGACGGGCACTTGGATGACATCAGCCAACGGGTGGATCAGATGACCCAGGGGGCCGGCCAGACCAACCAGGAGCTGCATGCCACCACCACTGCTATCATCGGACAGCTTGACGAGGCCCGGAAAGCCATTGTGGAACTGACCGAGGTTCCGGAAAAGACGGTGAAGGAGAACACTTCGGCCGAGGGGGCCCAGAGCGGCCCGGGCCGGGTGGTAGGCTGCCGGAATGAGGGCGGCATCCAGGCCGACACCAACGTGGGCGGCATTGCGGGAGCGGTCTCCCCTGAGCTCTCCCTGGACCCCGAGGAGAATCTGGAGCTGGACGGTGAAAATCTGCTGGTGGATACCACCGCTCTGCTCAAAGCGATCCTCTACCAGTGTGACAACCGTGGCCCCGTCACCGCCAAGAACGAGTGCGCCGGCGGTGTCCTGGGCCGGGGCGAGGTGGGCGCTGCCCTCTCCTGCACCAGTATGGGACCCGTGGGGGCCGACGACGGCTCCTTTGCGGGCGGTATCGCGGGGCTCTCCCGGGGAGTGCTCCGCTCCTGTGCCGCCCAGGCCGACGTAGCCGGGGACAGCAGCCTGGGCGGCATTGCCGGCGAGGGCAGGGATATCGCGGACTGCATCGCCATGACCCGCATCGACGGCAGCGGCGAACGTCTGGGCGCGGTGGCCGGCTGGGCTGACGGCACAGTTTCCGGCAACTATTACCTTCAGGAGAAGGCAGTCGGAATTGACGGCATCGACTACGCCGGACAGACCGCCCCCCTCTCCTTTGGCGCCTTCTCCGCCCTGGAGGGCATTCCGGCGGACTTTCTCACCTTCCGCGTCACCTTCCAGGCCGGGGAGCGGGTGGTGGACACAGTGGAGGTGCCCTACGGCGGCAGCCTGGACCCCGCCGCCTTCCCGGAAGTACCCAGCGACGGCGGGCGCTATGGCGCCTGGGCTCCCTTTGACCACAACCACATCACCCGGAGCCTGACGGTGGAGGCAGTCTACGAGGACTGGGTGACCACTATCTCCTCCGGCGGAGAACGCCCCCTGCTTCTCGCCGAGGGAGCATTCTCTCCCGACGCACGGCTGGAGCTGGCACAGCGGCCGGAGCCGGTAGATGGCGCTGCCGCCTATGACTACCAGATCACGGACGGGGCGGAGCTCCCTGACACCGTGACGCTGCGGGTATGCGCCGACGGTCTTAGGGGATCTGTGCGCGCTGCCCTGCTTCAGGACGGCTCCGCCGTCCCTATCGAGGCGGAGCGGGATGGCAGCTATCTGGTGCTCACCGCCCCCACCGCCGGTACTCTGCTGCTCAGCGCCTCCGGAAGCGGAACCCTTCTCCCCTGGGTACTGGCCGCCGCGGCTGCGGCGGTACTTCTCGCCCTGCTGTTCCTCCGCCGCAGACGGAAAAAAACAAACGCAGCTGCCTCTGTTTAGGCCAAAACAGCGCCCCGTGGCAAAAGCCATGGGGCGCTGTTTCATGCTACAGCAGCAAAAGAAGGGTGCCGCAGGTGAGCACGAACAACCCGGCGGCAGCCCGCCGGCTCAGTCGCTCACGGAGCACCAGGCAGGAAAAGCCAACCGTCACCAGAATGCTCAGCTTGTCGATGGGGGCCACAACGCTGGCCGGCCCCTCCTGGAGCGCCCGGTAGTAAAACATCCAGGACAGCCCGGTAGACACGCCGGACACAGCCAGAAACCCCCAGTTTTTTCGGCTCAGCGCCGGAATCTCCCGCTGGAGCCCCAGCCCGAGCACCAGAGCCCAGGCCATTGCCAGCACCACCATGTTGCGGATGGCGGTGCCGACATAAGAGTCCACGCCGGTCATGCCGACCTTGCCCAGGATGGAAGTCAGGCTGGCGCACACGGCGGAGAGCACCGCCCAGGGCAGCCACCCCCAGCCGGAGGAGGCCCGTTCCCGGGGCTTCCGCTGGAGCATCCCCAGGGTGCCGGCCAGGATCAGCCCCATCCCCAATAAAGTATTCCAGTGGGCCGCCTCTCCCAGTAACAGGATGGAGAGCAGCATGGTCAGCACAGTGCTGGATTTATCCACGGGGGCCACCTGGTTGACCTCCCCAAGCTGGAGCGCCCGAAAATAGCACAGCCAGCTCCCTCCGGTGGCCAGACCGGACAGAATGAGAAACAGCCAGCTCCGCAGTTCAAGCGCCCCGACTGCGCCGCTGGAGCCCGCCACCCAAACCATTGCCCAGCCGAAGAGCGCCACCACAATGGTACGCAGGGCCGTGGCCAGATGGGAATTGACCCCCTCCATGCCCAGCTTGGCCAAGACGGCGGTCACTCCCGCAAAGAACGCGGAGGCAAAGGCATACAGAATCCACATACGCGCCTCTGGTCAGCCCTGGCCGCTGTAGTCCCTCCAGCGGCCGCTGACGGACTCAATACAGATTTTCCAGATGGCCACCCGGGCAAAGCTGTCGTCAATCACCTGTTCCACCCGCTCCAGGCAGTCCGGGCTGTACTTGCGGCAGAGAGCCCAGAGGGCCTCCCGCATCTCCGTCTCGTCTGTGACCTCTCCGGCGGTGCCGCGTACCACTGCGCACTGGTACTCCGTCTCATAGATGGCCTGGATCACCCGCTGGTGTCCCACCGCGGTCAGGCAGACCTGCGGATGGGTCCGCAGACAGTCCACCTTCTCCCCTGCCTTTGCGCAGTGGAAATAGATCTTCTCCCCCGCCCGTACCCCGTTGAGGGGGATGCAGTAGGGCTTTCCCTCTCCATCAGTCATGGCCAGAACCATGTATTCACACTGATCCAGAGCCTCCAGCCCCTTCTCCGGATTTGCGTCTCGCTTCATCGTGTTTCCCTCCTTTTTTCTAATCATACCGCCAGATCACCTGGTGGGCAATAAAAATATTTTTGCAAAACCTATTGACATTTGAACAACTAAGCATATAATAACACATGAACAATAGCTCATATGTTTTAGAAAGGATGTGATCCGATGCCGGAACCCAAGGATGTGGAACGCTGCGAGTACATGCATGTGCATGAGGCCATCGTGAACCAGGTCAACCAGAACATGCCGGATGAGGAGGTTCTCTACGACCTGGCGGAGCTGTTCAAAATCTTCGGCGACTCCACCCGCATTAAAATCCTGTACGTCCTCTTTGAATCAGAGATGTGCGTCTGCGACATCGCCCAGCTCCTGGGCATGACCCAGTCCGCCATCTCCCACCAGCTCCGCTCTCTCAAGCAGAGCAGGCTGGTCAAGGCCCGCAGGGAGGGCAAGACCGTATTCTATTCTCTGGCCGACGGGCACGTGCGCACCATATTGGACCAGGGGATGGAGCACGTGGCGGAGCTGCTGCCTCTGCATATTCTATAAAGAAATGGAGACTTTACCATGAAAAAGCACTTTAAGCTCATTGATCTGGACTGTGCCAACTGCGCCGCCAAGATGGAGGCCGCTATCAAGAAGCTGGACGGCGTCCACGACGCCACCGTCAGCTTCATGACCCAGAAGCTGACTCTGGACGCCGACGACACCCGGTTCGATGAAATTCTGAACGAGGTCGTCAAGGTGTGCAAAAAGGTGGAGCCAGACTGTACCATCGTCCGCTGACCGCACCAGGGACGGCCTACGGCGGCCGTCCCGGATTTTTTCAAAGGAGCGATGTCCTATGTCCAAGAAGCAGAAGCGAATGCTCTTCCGCGTCCTCGCCAGCGCAGTGCTCTTTGCGGTCGCACTTCTCCTGCCCACGGAGGGATGGCTGCGGCTGTTCACCTTTCTGATCCCCTATGCCGTCATTGCCTGGGATGTCCTGTGGCGGGCCGTGCGCAACATCGCCCACGGCCAGGTCTTTGATGAAAACTTTCTGATGTCCTTGGCCACTGTGGGCGCCCTGGCCACCGGCGAATACCCCGAGGCCGTATTCGTCATGCTGTTCTACCAGGTGGGCGAGCTCTTCCAGAGCTATGCCGTGGACCAGTCCCGCAAGTCCATCACCTCCCTGATGGATATCCGGCCCGACTACGCCAACATTGAGGTGGACGGTCAGCTCCGGCAGGTAGACCCCGAGGATGTGGCGGTGGGTGACACCATCGTCATCAAGGCCGGCGAGCGCATCCCCCTGGACGGCGTGGTGCTGGAGGGCACCTCTAATGTGGACACTGCAGCCCTCACCGGCGAGTCCCTCCCCCGGGAGGCCCAGCCCGGCGACGATGTGATCTCCGGCTGTGTCAACCTGTCCGGCCTGCTGCGGGTTCGGGTCACCAAGGCCTTTGAGGAGTCCACTGTGGCTAAAATTCTGGATCTGGTGGAGAACTCCTCCAGCAAGAAGGCCAAGGCAGAAAACTTCATCACCAAGTTCGCCCGGTACTACACCCCCGCCGTGGTGCTGGCCGCCGTGGCTCTGGCCCTCCTGCCCCCCCTGTTTACCTCCATCCAATGGGTGGACTCCATCCAGCGGGCTTTGAACTTCCTGGTGGTCTCCTGCCCCTGCGCCCTGGTCATCTCCGTCCCCTTGTCCTTCTTCGGCGGCATCGGCGGGGCCTCTAAAAACGGTATTCTGGTAAAGGGCGGCAACTATCTGGAGGTACTGGCCAAAACGGAACTCGTGGTCTTTGACAAGACCGGCACTCTGACCCGCGGCGTGTTTAACGTCACCGCCATCCATCCCGACCACTGCGGCGAGGCGCAGCTTCTGGAGCTGGCCGCCCTGGCGGAGAGCTACTCCGACCACCCCATCTCCCGCTCTCTCAAGGAGGCCTACGGCAAGGAATTGGATGCCTCCCGGGTATCCAATGTGGAGGAGCTGTCCGGCCGGGGCGTGCGGGCCACAGTGGACGGCCGCCAGATCTGCGCCGGCAACGACAAGCTGATGGAGGACATCGGCGTGAGCTGGCACCCCTGTCACCGGGTAGGCACCACCGTCCACGTGGCCTCCGATGGGGTCTACCTGGGCCACATCGTCATCTCCGACGAGGTGAAGCCCGACGCGAAGGAGGCCATCACCGCGCTGAAGGCCTGTGGTGTGCGCAGAACCGTCATGCTCACCGGCGACGCCAAAGCCGTGGGTGAGTCAGTGGCACAGGAGCTGGGCCTGGACGAGGTACACACCCAGCTCCTCCCCGCCGACAAGGTGACCCGTGTGGAGGCTCTGCTGGGTGAGGTCTCCCCCAAGGGGGCCCTGGCCTTCGTGGGCGACGGCATCAACGACGCCCCGGTGCTCTCCCGGGCCGACATCGGCATCGCCATGGGCGGCCTGGGCTCCGATGCCGCCATCGAGGCCGCCGACATCGTGCTGATGGATGACAAGCCCTCCAAGCTTGCCGACGCCATTCGAATCGCCCGGCGCACCCTGGCCATCGTCCGTCAGAACATCGTCTTCGCCCTGGCCGTCAAGTTCCTGGTGCTGGCGCTCAGCGCCGCCGGTGTTGCCAATATGTGGGAGGCGGTGTTCGCCGATGTGGGCGTGTCCGTCATCGCCATTCTCAACGCCATGCGGGCGCTGAAAACGGTAAAATAAGCAATAAGAAATGCCTGGAACCACATGGTTCCAGGCATTTTTCACTATGCAAAGGCAGGGCGGAGCGGTTCTGCGGCTCACCCCTTCGCGGCCCGGTCGGCTTCGATCAGCAGCCTGACGGCCTCGATGCCTACCTCCAGGGCGGCGGACAGATCGTGGCTCTCCTCCTGATCCAGCCCGGCAGCCTCCCGCTCCTGGTTCCAGATGACGTGGAAGCAGGAGCCGCAGCGCACCCCCAGGGCGGCGGCACAGCAGAACAGGGCGGCGGACTCCATCTCGGAGGCCAGGACACCCAGGCGCTTCCACGCCTCCCACTTGTAGAGCAGCTCCTGGCTCACTGGCATCCGCTTGGGGTCGTGCTGTCCATAGAAGGAATCCTTGCACTGCACCACGCCGGCGTGCCAGGGCTTGCCCAGGTTTTTGGCAGCCTGCACCAGGGCACTCTGCACCTCATAGTCGGACACGGCGGGGGACTCGATGGGGGCGTACTCCCGGCTGGCCCCCTCGTGGCGGACCGCGCCGGTGGCGATCACCACATCGTCGCTCTTAACGGGCAGGGCGATGCCGCCGCAGGTGCCCACCCGGATGAAGGTGTCCGCGCCGATGTTGTGCAGCTCCTCCATGGCGATCACCGCAGAGGGGCCGCCGATGCCGGTGGAGCAGACGCTCACCTTCTCCCCCAGAAGGGTTCCGGTATAGGTGGTGTACTCCCGGTTGCTCTGTACCTTCACCGGGTTATCAAAGTAGGCTGCGATCTTCTCGCAGCGGCCGGGATCACCGGGCAGGAAACAGTAGCGGCCCACGTCGCCGGCCTTACATTTGATATGAAATTGCAGCTCGTGTTCGTGCATGATAATCCTCCTTGTTCTGACAAAAAACTATTTTTTATTATACCTCCTTTTTTCCATCATTGCAAGATATACAAAAGCATCCTAGCTTTTGTAACCTTTTGTTGTTGCTTTTTTTGTGTGCTGCTTTTAAAATAAAGAATTGTGAATTTCCCCTGACAGGAAAGGTGTGTACCGGATGAAGAAGGCCGTGCTATTTGCCCTGATCGCCCTTTTGGGCGGGCTTGCACTGGGCACCCTGTTCGGCAGCGGGATCTCCTCTGCCAGCCTGAACTCGGTCCGTGCCACCGCAGCGGAGTATCCCGCAGTTTCCGCGCTGGACGCTATTGAGGTAGAGGGTAGATCTACCCTCTACCAGGCCGCGCCGGCCGACGCCGGCACCTCCTGCCTGTCCGACCGTGCCGGACAGGTTCTCGCCGCGCTGAAGGAGAGCGATTATGAGGCCCTGGCCGCGCTGGTGCACCCGGAGAAAGGGGTTACCCTGACGCCTTACTCCACGGTGGAGCCCAGTTGTGACCGCAATCTCCTCCCCGCCCAGCTCGTCCTCTTGCCCGAGGACGACATCCCTTATGTGTGGGGTATTGAGGACGGCACCGGCGCCCCCATTGAACTGACCGGACGGGAGTATTTTGAGCGCTACGTCTTCAATGCCGACTATACTGCCGCCCCTGAGACGGCGGTAGACACCGTTCTGATGCAGGGAAACGCGCTGGAAAATGTGGCCTCCGCCTATCCGGAGGGACGTTTTGTGGAGTATCACTTTCCCGGTCTGGACGAACAGATGGCCGGATACGACTGGTGTTCTCTCAAACTGGTGTTTGAATGCTATCAGGGTGACTGGTATCTGGTCGGCCTGGTGCACAGTGAATGGACGGTATAAAAGCCGAAAAAGAGCCCCTCTCCCTGTGGAGAGGGGCTCTTTTTCGGCAAATTACGCATAATGTCCTTGCATGCGTGTTAAGATTGCGTTAAGATTAGCATGCAATGTGTTGTGGGGCACCTCCGGGCGCTCTGAAAGGATGTATGGAGCTTGAAAATCATCATCGTGGGCGACGGCAAGGTGGGCTTTACCCTCGCCGAGCACCTCTCTCAGGAGGAGCACGATATCACCGTAATTGACACCAACGACGCCGCTCTCCGCCACGCCTCTGAGGCCCTGGATGTCATGTGTGTCAAAGGCAACGGCGCGTCCATTTCCGCCCTGAGAGAGTCGGGTGTGGATGCTGCGGATGTGCTGATCGCCGCCACCAGTATGGATGAGGTCAACATGGTCTGCTGCCTGACCGCCAAGCGGCTGGGCGCCAAGTATACGATCGCCCGGGTACGCAATGTAGAATATGCTATGGAGCTCTCCCTGCTGAAGGAGGCCCTGGGCATCGACCTGGTCATCAACCCGGAAAACGCCGCGGCGGCGGAGATCGCCCGTCTGCTTCGCTTTCCCCCTGCCGCCAATCTGGAGACCTTTTGCCGGGGTCGGGTGGAGCTGATTGGCTTCCGGGTGCGGGAGGAGGACTTTCTGGTGGGACATCCCCTGTCCGCCCAGAGCGGCCAGCTCCAGTCCCTCCCTATGCTGTTCTGTGCCGCCGAGCGGGCGGAGGGAGATGTGGTCATCCCCGACGGTTCCTTTGTGCCCCAGGTGGGGGACCGGCTCTATCTGATCGGCCAGCCTACCGGCCTGACCGCCTTCTTTCGCCTGCTGGGGCGGCACAATCCCAGGTGCCGCAACGTATTTCTGGTGGGCGGCGGACGAATCGCACACTACCTCACCGCCATTCTGGAGCGGCTTGGCATACACGTAAAGATCATTGAGCGCAGTCTGGACCGCTGCCGCCATCTCAGCGAGGTACTGCCCAAGGCCACGGTCATCTGCGGCGACGGCACCGACCAGGAACTTCTGGAGGAGGAGGATGTGACCGCCTCCGACGCCTTCGTAGCCCTCACCGACCGGGATGAAGACAACCTCATTATCTCCCTCTACGCCATGCAGCAGGGCATACCCAAGGTGGTGGCCAAGTCCAACCGCCAGAATTATGCCGGCATCGCCCACGCCGCTGGGCTGGACAGCGTGATCTCCCCCAAGCTGCTGACCGCCGGGCAGATTCTTCAGGTGGTACGCGGTATGCAGAACTCCAAGGGCAGCGTCATGAACGCCCTCTACAAGATCGCCGACGGCCACGCCGAGGCTATGGAATTTGTGGCCAATGCAACCACCCGAAACCGGGACACCCCCCTGCGAGAGCTGCGCCTGAAGCCTGGCATCCTGGTCGCCGTCCTGGTGCACCAGGGCCGTATCGTAATCCCTGACGGCTCCTCTTCCATCGCCGCTGGTGACACCGTGATCGTCATATCCCGCAACCACGGGATTCTGGATCTCAACGACATCTTTGAGGACTCCCTTCTGGAGCTGGGAGGCGACGCATGAACTTCCGCCTGGTCTTCAAGTTGACGGGCAAGACCCTGCTGGTAGAGGCAGGCGCGCTGCTCCTCCCCCTGCTGGTCTGCCTGTTCTACCGCGAAAATCCCCTTCCCTTCCTCCTGTCCATTGCCATGACGGGAGCAGTGGGGCTCGCCCTTTCCCTCATACGCAGCAACGACCACTTTTTCCCCCGGGAGGGCTTTTTCGCCGTGGCCCTCATCTGGCTGCTGATGAGCGCCTTCGGCGCCCTCCCCTTCTTTTTCAGCGGCTTTTTCCCCTCCTATGTGGACTGCTTCTTCGAGTCGGTCTCCGGCTTCACCACTACCGGCGCCTCCGTCCTGACCGCAGTGGAGCCCCTGCCCAGAGGAATCCTTTTCTGGCGCTCCTTCATGCACTGGATGGGCGGCATGGGGGTGCTGATCCTCACCATCGCCCTGCTGCCCAGCCTGGGCGGACGGACCCTGCATGTGATGCGCGCCGAGAGCCCCGGGCCCATTGTGAGCAAGCTGGTACCCAAGACCAGCCAGTCCTCCAAAATCCTCTACGGCATCTACTGCGCCCTCACTCTGCTGGAGGTCTTCTGCCTGCGAATCGCCGGCATGCCGTGGTATGACAGCCTGGTTCACTCCTTCGCCACCGCGGGCACCGGCGGCTTCTCCACCAGAAACCTGTCTATTGCGGCCTATGAAAGCCCTGCCATTGAGGTCATCATCACGCTCTTCATGCTGGTCTTCTCCATCAACTTTGCCCTCTACTTCCTGCTGCTCTGCGGCAAGGTCCGCCAGGCGCTCCGCAGCGACGAGCTGCGCTTCTTTCTGGCCGTGGTGGCTTTCAGCACCCTCCTGATCTCCATCAACATCTGGCCCATGTATCCGGCGGACGGCTCCGCCGTGCGCCACGCCGCATTTCAGGTGGGCTCGATTATCTCCACCACCGGCTTCGCCAGCACTGACTTCAACCTGTGGCCGGAGTTTTCGCGGATTCTGCTGGTGCTGCTCATGTTCATCGGCGCCTGCGCCGGCTCCACCGGCGGCGCCATCAAGTGCTCCCGCGTTCTGCTCCTGCTCAAGTGCATCCGCCGGGAGATCCGGCAGGTGGTGCACCCCCGCTCCGTCAACGTGGTCAAGCTGGACGGCCGGGTGGTAGATGAGGACAGCCTGCGCTCCGTCCAGCTCTTTTTTGCAGCCTATCTTTTCATCGCCCTGGGGGCCACGCTGCTGGTGTCGGTGGACAACTTCTCCTTTGGCACCACCTTCACCGCCGTAGTCTCCTGCATCGGCAATGTGGGCCCCGGACTGGAGCTGGTGGGCCCCATGGGCAACTACTCCGCCTTTTCCGGCTTCTCCAAGCTGGTGCTCTCCCTGTGTATGCTGATCGGGCGCCTGGAGGTTCTGCCTGTTCTCGTTCTCTTTAGCAGAAATGCATGGAAGCGTTCTTAAACCAATCATTCGTTTTTGTCGAAAGCGTCAAATCCTAGGATTTGACGCTTTCTTATCTTAAGATATACTTGCCAAATCACCCCTTTTTGCGTTAATATTATATTGTCTCTTAACGCTGGAAGCCTTGTGTTACAAGGCTTCCAAAGAAAAAAAGGAGTGGGGAAAGTTGTTGGAAAACCTGTTTTGGGTCGGCTTAGTAGGTGCATTAATTGCATTAATCTTCGCCTTAACCCAAGCCAAGAAGGTGCTCAAGTTCTCAGAGGGCACCGAACTGATGCAAAAGCTGGCCGCATCCATCCGTAAGGGCGCAAATGCCTACCTTAAGCGCCAGTATACTACCGTTGCAAAGATCTTTATCATTGTCTTCGTCATTTTGTTAATTTTGGCAGGAGTCGGGATGCTGGACAACTGGTTTATCCCCTTCGCCTTCCTGACCGGCGGCATCTGGTCCGGCCTGGCGGGCTTTGTGGGCATGAAGATTGCCACCTCCGCCAACGCCCGCACTGCCAACGCCGCCCATGAGAGCCTCAACCGGGGCCTGAACGTGGCTTTCTCCTCCGGCGCGGTCATGGGCTTCACCGTGGTGGGCCTGGGTCTGCTGGACGTGTCCATCTGGTTCCACATTCTCAAGTACATCGCAGGGTTTGAGGCCGCCCAGATCGCCCAGACCATGGTCATGTTCGGCATGGGCGCCTCCTTCATGGCCCTGTTCGGCCGCGTGGGCGGCGGCATCTTCACCAAGGCCGCCGACGTGGGCGCCGATCTGGTGGGCAAGGTGGAGGCCGGCATCCCCGAGGACGACCCCCGTAACCCCGCCACCATCGCCGACAACGTGGGCGACAACGTGGGCGACGTGGCCGGCATGGGCGCTGACCTGTATGAGTCCTACGTGGGCTCCATTCTGGCTACCTTCGCCTTGGGCGCCTCCGCCTACGCCGCCGATGGCCTGACCTGGAACGCCATGCTTCTGCCCCTCATCATCGCCGTGGTGGGCGTGGTGTGCTCCGTCATCGGCACCTTCCTGATCCGCACCAAGGAGAACGCCACCCAGAAGTCCCTGCTGGCTACTCTGCGCAAAGGCACCTACACCGCCGCCGTGCTGGCCGCCGTCATCGCCGCCCCCGTCACCTATTACATCATGGGCTCCTGGGGCCCTTACATCGCCATTCTGGCGGGTCTGGTGGCCGGCTGCGCCATCGGCTATTTTACCGAGTACTACACCTCCGACACCTATAAGCCCACCCAGGGCCTGGCCGACTCCACCGAGACCGGCGCCGCCACCACCATCATCGGCGGCATCTCCCTGGGCATGAAGTCCACCGCCGCCCCCATCGTCATCATCGGCGTGGCCATCATCGTCTCCTTCCTGGCCGCCGGCGGTTCCCTGACCACCAATGCGGCCAACTATGGCGAGCTTTTCTCCAAGGGCCTGTATGGCATCGGCATCGCCGCGGTGGGCATGCTGTCTACCCTGGGCATCACCCTGGCCACCGACGCCTACGGCCCCGTGGCCGACAACGCCGGCGGCATCGCCGAGATGAGCGGCCTGGGCGAGGAGGTGCGCAACCGCACCGACGCCCTGGACTCCCTGGGCAACACCACCGCCGCCACCGGCAAGGGCTTTGCCATCGGCTCCGCCGCCCTCACCGCCCTGGCCCTGCTGGTCAGCTATGTGGACGTGGTGAAGGTCAAGGTGGACACGCTGGATCTCTCCATCACTAACCCCGCCGTTCTGGTGGGCCTGTTCGTGGGCGCCATGCTCACCTTCCTCTTCGCCGCCCTGACCATGAGCGGCGTGCAGCGGGCCGCCCAGTCCATCGTGGTGGAGGTGCGCCGCCAGTTTAAGGAGATCGCCGGCATCATGGAGGGCAAAGCCGACCCCGACTACGCCTCCTGTGTGGATCTCTGCACCAAGGGCGCTCTGCATGAGATGGTGGTCCCCTCCCTGCTGGCCATTGTAGTGCCCGTGGTCACCGGCCTGATCCTGGGCGCAGAGGCCGTGGTGGGCCTGCTGGGCGGCGTCACCGTCACCGGCTTCGTGGTGGCCGTGTTCATGTCCAACGCCGGCGGCGCCTGGGACAACGCCAAGAAGTACATCGAGAGCGGCACCCATGGCGGCAAGGGCTCCGACTGCCACAAGGCCGCCGTCATCGGCGACACTGTGGGCGACCCCTTCAAGGATACCTCCGGTCCCTCCCTCAACATCCTGATCAAGCTGTGTTCCACCGTTTCCATTGTGTTCTCCGGCCTGATCACCAGCATCCATCTGCTAGGCTGAAAATCCTGACCTCAGCGCGCGGCATGCCAAAACATGCCGCGCGTTTTTTTACATTGTGACGATTTTGGAAAATTATACTTGACAAACTTTATCCAAAATGATATGTTGTAGCCAGACCAATCAGAAAGGAGTGGAGCGGCTGTGATTACCCGCGAAACCGATTATGCCCTGCGCCTGCTGCGCACCCTGCGGGATGGGGAGCGCCGTACAGCGGCGGAGGCGGCGGAGCGGGAGCTGGTCCCCCAGTCCTTTGCACACAAGATTCTCAAAAAGCTTGCCAGGGCCGGATTTGTGGAGGTAGCCCGCGGCGCCGAAGGTGGCTGTCGCCTGTCGGCAGAGCTCAACCGGGTCACTCTCTACGACCTGATGACCGCTATGGGAGAGGATTCCCGCCTAAGCAGTTGTATGGATCCCACCTATTCCTGTCCCTGGCGGGCCAGCCATGGCGGCTGTACGGTTCACTGCCATCTGACAGGCATTCAGGAAAAGCTGAATGCGGAACTGAAGGCCCACACTTTGGAGGACATTTTGGGTCCGGCAGACTGATTTTTTCGCCTACAAATTGGACTAATTTTATCCACTTTTAATTATGTGTAAGGAGGAAGCAACATGTTGTTCCAGACGACCCAAGCGCATGAACAGTTGCGCGCCAAGATCCGCGCCTTCGCCGAAGAGGAGGTCAAGCCCATCGCCTTCTCCCTGGATCAGGCCAATGAGTTTCCGGCCGAAGCCGTAAAAAAACTGGGGGAGCTGGGCCTGATGGGTATCCCCTACCCCAAGGAGTACGGCGGCGCGGGGCTGGATGCCATTAGCTACGCCATCGCCGTGGAGGAGCTGTCCCGGGTAGACGGCGGCACGGGCGTGATTCTGTCCGCCCACGTGTCCCTTGGCTCCTGGCCGATCTTCGCCTTCGGCACCGAGGAGCAGAAGAAGAAATATCTGGTGCCCCTGGCCAGAGGTGAAAAAATTGGCGCCTTCGGCCTCACCGAGCCCAACGCCGGCTCCGATGCCGGCGGCACCGAGACCACCGCCGTGGACAAGGGCGACCACTGGCTGCTCAACGGCGGCAAAATCTTCATCACCAACGCCCCCAAGGCGGACACCTATGTGGTCTTTGCCGTCACCACCCCGGACATCGGCACCCGGGGCATCTCCGCCTTCATTGTGGAGAAGGGCTGGAAGGGATTCGAGTTTGGCGACCACTATGACAAGATGGGTATCCGCTCCTCCTCTACCGCTGAGTTGATCTTTAATGATGTGAAGGTACCCAAGGAAAACCTGCTGGGCAAGGAGGGTGACGGCTTCAAAATCGCCATGGCCACCCTCGACGGCGGCCGTATCGGCATCGCAGCCCAGGCCCTGGGCATCGCCCAGGGGGCCTATGAGTCCGCCCTGGAGTACTCCAAGGAGAGGGTTCAGTTCGGCAAGCCCATCGCCGCCCAGCAGTCCCTGGCCTTCAAGCTGGCGGACATGGCCACCAAGCTGCGCTGCGCCCGGTTCCTCATCTACTCCGCCGCCGAGCTGAAGGAGCACCACGAGCCCTACGGCATGGAGTCCGCCATGGCCAAGATGTACGCCTCGGACATTGCCCTGGAGGTCACCAACGACGCGGTGCAGATCTTCGGCGGCACTGGTTTCCTCAAAGGTATGGACGTGGAGCGGATGTACCGCGACGCCAAGATCACCACCATCTACGAGGGCACCAATGAGATTCAGCGGGTGGTTATTGCCTCCCACCTCATCGGCAAAATCTCCAAGGGCAGCGGCAGCGGCAGCCGCTCTGTAGCCAAAAAGCCCGCCCCCATCACCGGCGTGCGCAAGCGCCAGCTTTTCCGGGACGGAGCGTCCAAGGACAAGGTGGCCGCTCTGGTGGAGGCACTGAAGAAGGACGGACACGACTTTACCGTGGGCATCCCCATGGACACCCCCATCAACCAGGCTGAGCGGGTGGTCTCTGCCGGTAAGGGTATCGGCGACAAGAAGAACATGAAGCTCATTGAGAACCTGGCGAAAGCTGCCGGCGCCGCGGTGGGTTCCTCCCGCCCGGTGGCCGAGACGCTCAAATATGTTCCTCTGAGCCGCTATGTAGGCATGTCCGGCCAGAAGTTTACCGGCAACCTATACATCGCCTGCGGTATCTCGGGCGCCACCCAGCATCTGAAGGGCATCAAGGACGCCTCCACCATCGTGGCCATCAATAAGAATGGCAACGCCCCTATCTTCAAGAACTGCGACTACGGCATCGTGGGCGATGTCAACGAGATCCTGCCCCTGCTGGCCGCCGCCCTGGACACTGGTGAGAAGCAGCCGGCGCCCCCCATGGTGAAGATGAAGCGGCCTCCCGCCCCCAAGCCCGAGCCCATCGGCAAGCGCTATGTCTGCGGCGGCTGCGGCTATGAGTACATCCCTGAGCTGGGCGACGAGGACGCCGAGATCGCCCCCGGCACCCTGTTTGAGAACCTGCCCGAGGACTGGGTCTGCCCCGAGTGCGCCGAGGGCAAGGATCAGTTCATTGAGGCCTAACGAACAGAAGGAGGAATCGCAATGTATTGCGTGCGCAAGGTAACGGACGATCTGTATTGGGTGGGGGCCAACGACCACCGGCTCCACCTGTTTGAAAACATCCACCCCATCCCCAGGGGGGTTTCCTACAACGCCTATCTGCTGTTGGACGAGCAGTCCGTCCTCTTCGACACGGTAGACTGGTCCGCCTACCGCCAGCTCCAGGACAACCTGGACCACCTGCTGGGCGACAAGCCCCTGGACTGGCTGGTGGTCAACCACATGGAGCCCGACCACGGAGCCAGCGTGGAGCAGATCCTCCGCCGCTACCCCAAGGTGAAGGTGATCTCCACTGAGAAGTCCTTCATGCTCATGCGGCAGTTCGGCTTCCACCCCGACGAGCACGAGTGTGTCGAGGTGAAGGAGGGGGACACCCACTGCTTCGGCAAGCATACCGTCACCTTCGTGGGTGCCCCCATGGTCCACTGGCCCGAGGCCATGGTCACCTTTGACACCACCAACGGCGCGCTCTTCTCCGCCGACGCCTTTGGCTCCTTCATCGCCCTGGACGGCAAGCTCTTCGCCGACGAGGTCAACTTCGACCGGGACTGGATTGACGAGGCCCGCCGCTACCTCACCAACATCGTGGGCAAGTACGGCCCCCACATCCAACTGCTGCTGGGCAAGGCCGCCGGCATTCTGGACCAGATCAAGTTCATCTGCCCCCTCCACGGGCCCGTGTGGCGCAAGGATCTGGGCTACTTCATCGACAAGTACGACAAGTGGAGCCGCTATGAGCCGGAGGAAAAGGGCGTCATGATCGCCTACGCCTCCATGTACGGCAACACCGAGGCCGCCGCCCAGGCCCTGGCCGCCAGGCTGTGTGAGAAGGGCATCACCAATGTGTCGGTGTACGACGTGTCCAACACCCACGTGTCCTACCTGATCTCCGAAGCCTTCAAGTACAGCCATATCGTACTGGCCTCCGTCACCTATAACCTGGGCATCTACCCGGTGATGAAGAGCTTCCTGGAGGACATGAAAGCCCTCAACCTCCAGAACCGCACCTTCGCCCTTATCGAGAACGGCTCCTGGGCCTGCAAGTCCGGAGATCTCATGCAGAAGTTCATCGATGAGGAGATGAAAAACATGACCGTCCTCAACGAGCGGTTGAGTATGGCCTCCTCTCTCTCCGACGACAAGGCCGTGGAGCTGGATGCCCTGGCCGACGCCTTGGTGGATTCGATTCAGGCATAAAAAGCAAGCAAGAGCACCGCGGAAGCCAAGCTTCCGCAGTGCTCTTGCTTATATACACTTTTTTCGCAGGAGAAAGGTGACGGCAAACCAAACCGCCAGATAGAGGGTGATGGACGCCCCGGCGGAAGAGCCGATATAATAGGAGGTCATCAGCCCCGCCAGGCCGGAGATCACCGCCCCAAGCAAGGAGAACAGGTGATACTGCCGCATGTTCCGGGCCACATTCCGGGCGGCTGCCGCCGGGAGCACCAGCAGGGAGTTAATGACCAGCAGACCCACCCAGGTCATGGATACCGTGACCACCACGGCGATGGCGGCGGAGAACACCGCCTCCTGCCAGAACACCCCCACCCCCCGGCTGTCCGCCAGGGCAGGGTGGATGGAGGACAGCATGAGCTGATTGAAGGAGCACAGCCACAGCAGTACTACAACCAAAAGGATCACCGCCAGCAGGGCGATCTTGGCGGGCTCCACACTGAGAATGTCACCGATGAGCAGGCTGTTGTACTGGGTGAAGCTGCCGCCGCCGAAGGTGGCAATAAAGATACCCAGGGCCACGGCGGTGGAGGAAAAGACGCCGATGACCGTGTCGCTGGCCATATTGGACTTTCGGCGCACATAGGTGAACAGCAGGGCAAACACCGCCGCCAACAGCACCGCCATCCACAGGGGATCGGCCAGGCCGCACAGGGTGCCGATGGCAATGCCGGTAAAGGCGGAGTGGCCCAGCGCGTCGGAGAAGAAGGACATACGGCTCGTGACCACCATGGTGGAGAGCAGGCCGAACAGCGGCGAGATCACCAGCACCGCCAGCAGGGCGTTGCGCATGAACTGCCAGTGAAAGGGCTCCAGGAGCCCGGCCAGGAAATCCATCAGCCCCTCCCTCCTTTCCCCAGGTTCCCTTTCCCCAGGTTCAGGTGAAAGACCTCCTGGAACTCCGGCGAGGCCAGCACCTCATCCGGCGGCCCCACCCGCAGCACCGTGCCCTTGAGGAGAATCACCTTGTCGGCAAACTGGCCCAGGGTGGCGAAGTCGTGGGTGGACAGGAGGATGGACAGGTCATAGCGGGTACGGATCTCGTCCAACATGTCCAGAAGCTGCTTCTCCCCGTCAATGTCCACGCCTGAGAGGGGCTCGTCCAGCACCAGAATGTGGGGCAGCGGCTCCAGCGCCAGGGCCAGCAGCACACGCTGGAGCTCGCCGCCGGAGAGGGCCCCAATCCGCCGGTCCAGCAGGCTCTCCCCATGCACCCGGGCCAGACATGCACCCACTCTGGCCCGCAGGCTCCGGGGGGAGGGCAGGAACACCGGATAGCGGGAGATAGCGGCGGAGAAGAAGTCGAACACGCTGACCGGGTCTCCCCGGTCAAAGCTGGGAGACTGAGGCACGTAGCCGATCAGCGGCCGGGTCTTGTCGCCCCCTGCCCGTTGGAACTCAATGGTCCCGGTGTGAGGCACCTGTCCCAGGATGGTACGGAAAAGAGAGCTCTTTCCCGCCCCGTTGGGGCCGATAAGGGCCACGATCTCCCCGCAGTGCAGGTGGAAGGAAACATCTCTCAATACTTCCTCCCCGCCGAAACTCACCCCAAGGTCGGTGGCTTTAAGACAGCAGGTACCGGCACAGCCGGGCCCTGTGGTTCCGTGCTTGTGTACGCTCATCCCAATGCCTCCGCGATGGTGTCGATATTTTTCTGCATAGCGTCGAGGTAGGGCTGGATGCCCGTGCCGTCGCCGCTCATGATCATGTCCAGTTGGTACACCGCACAGCCGGTCTCCCGGGAAATGGCCCGGGCGGTAGCTTCAGAGCCATTGCGCTCGGTAAAGATAGCTGGAATTTCATATTCCCTCACCAGATCCACAACCTCCTGGATCTCAGCTGCGGAGGCCTCCGCCCCCTCCTCCTCCTCGATGGACTTCAGTAGGTTCAGGCCGTTGTCCAGAGCAAAATACTGAAACCCGTCGTGGAACGTGATCAGATAAGGACAGGCTAGGTTCTCCATTCGTGCGTCATCTTCTGGCACCAAGGCCGCAGCCGCAGCGGCATTTTCACGGTAGCAATCCAGATTTTTCTCGTCCAACGCCCCTAAGCCATGAAGAATATTATTCATCATAACCAGTGCTGACTCTTCACACATCCAGATGTGGGGGTCGTACTCGGTGTCATGGTCGTGGCCCTCGTGGCCCAGGGCGGGCAGGAGCTCAATGCCCTCCGAGCAGTCGATCACCGCCGCGTCAGAGGCCGCCAGGGCGTCGCCCATAAAGTCCTCCAGCCCCGCACCGTTCATCACAAGCACATCGGCCTTCTCGATGGCCCTCATGTCACTGACGGTGAGCGTGTAGTCGTGGAGGCAGGAGGTGGGCTGGTTGACCAGCAGGCTTACCTCCACATCCTCCGCCCCCTCGGTCACCGCTGTGGTGAACAGGTAGACCGGGTAGGTGGTGGCCAGGATGTGAAGCGTGCCGTCGTCCCCCGGTTCGGCGGCAGGAGTACAGGCAGAGAGCAGAAGGCCACACAGACACGCTCCCGCAAGGATTTTTTTCATATACTTCCCCTTATCTCAATAAAACAGGCGATACGCCGGGTAATTCCTACCCGGCATATCGTATTATACCGTATTTTGCCGCCCGTGTAAAACAAATCTTCTCACCGGGCCAGAAATTCCACCGCCCAGTGGAGAGGAAGATAACCCACGGCATAGCTGGCGATATTGGCGCAGGCGGCGTAGGCCGCCCGGCGGAGCCCGCTGTACTCCTTCAGCAGGAACACATAGGCAATCAGCTCCACCAGCAAAATAGGCACCTCCGCCACGAGGAGCACCAGATACTGAAGGGCAGAATCGCCGATGGAAACCAGGTCTGCCGCAATCCACAGGTGGAGCCCCGCCTGGGTGACTAGGTTGACGGCGAGGAACACCAGCCAGTCCCGGCGTGCCCGGAAGCCGAACAGCCACAGCAGCCCACCCTCCACCAGCAGGGTGGGCACCAGGGTGGATAAAAACTGGACGCCGTAGAACCCCGCCGGGGAGGTGGCCCTTGTAATGGAGTTGGTCTCCCAGTCGTACGTCAGATGGGTGTAGAACACCGTGCGGGTAAAGGGCTCGTCCGTGGCCTGGACCCCGTCTGGGCCGGAGACGGCGATACGAAAGGCGCGGGGCAGGCCGTAGTAGGTAAAACGATGGGTACCGTCCTCCCCCGGCCGCAGATCTCCGAACAGAGGAACGCTGGTGCCTCCCGCCAGGGCGGGGTACCAGCCGTCTACCTCCCAGTCCCGCAGCCCTTGGAGAAGATTGGGGTCGTAGTCTGCCGGATCGATGTTTGCATGGTCGCCGGGGTCGGTGACGAGCAGATCCAGGTAGTACTCCCCCGCCGGGGCGTTGACCACCGTGATGGTGACGGCGGGCTTGGGCCCGCTGTCGGCGGAGGCGGTGCCTGGGAGCACCATCAGGCAGAGCAGAACACACACAAGCAATGCAAGGAGATGCCGTCTCATACAAGTCCTCCCTCCTTCCCAACCATACGGCCACATGTAAAGGGCTCCGGAAAACGGCGGGCCGATGAGGGCATCGGCCCCTACGCTTCCCCGCTTTTTCAGGGGCGGGCGGCCACAGGCCGCCCCTACTTGGCGTAGTAGTTGATCAGGCAGCCCGCCAGCACGATGTCCCGCTCCTCGCGGGTCATGCCGGGAAGCTTGAGGGTGACGGGCCGCTCCGTGCCGTTCTGGAGGAGGACGGCCGATACCTCCTCCGCCCCGCCGTCCACGGCGGCGCGGATGCCGGGCAGGTAGATCCGGTCGCCTGGCTGGAGGTTCCAGTCCTTCACGTCTTCGGCGATAAAGGGCAGCATGCCCCAGTTGACCACGTTGGAGCGGTAGCGCTTGGTGGCATACTCCGCGGCCAGGTTGGCCGCGCCGCCCAGCACCCGCTGGCAGGAGGCGGCCTGCTCCCGGGCGGAGCCGTCGCCGGGCTTGAGTGCCATCACAAGGGAGCCCAGGCCGGTATCCGCCGGATCATGGCCCAGCAGGGCCTCCCCCACCCGGGGATCACCAGGATTGGTGCGGCGGAGCCGTTCCACCGCCAGCACCTCCTTGGCCCGGGGCACGTACTGGGGGTCCTTGCGGCTGAGGGCGAACTCGGAGAGCTTGACGGGGTTGGAGCGGTAGGAGGAGGTTTCGCCGGAGGGAATGAGCTCGTCGGTGGTGGTGACGGGGTCATAGATGGCCGAGCACACCGTGAGCAGCAGGTTCTCCGGCAGGGCCACCTGCTCCGGCCAGTCGGCGATATTGGGGCCGAACACCAGCTCCTGGCCGGGGTCGGGCCGCCCCACGCCGAAGTAGACCCGGGCCTTGTAGGGGGTGTCGTCGTAGGCGAAGGGCTCCTCGGCAGGGTCGGCCGGGGGTGCGGGCAGCTCGTCGGCTCCGGTGAGCACGCCGCCGTTGAGGGCGGTGGCGGCGATGCTCCGGGCATCCATGAGGGCCACGTAGGACACCTGCCCGTCGGAGGGCTTGCTCCCCTCCCGGTTGGGGAAGTTACGGGTGGAGTGACGGATGGAGAAAGCCCCGTTGGCGGGCACGTCGCCCGCGCCGAAGCAGGGGCCGCAGAAGCAGGAGCGGATAGAGGCGCCGGCGGCCATGAGGGAGGCGATATAGCCCCTCCGGGTCAGCTCCAGGTTGACGGGCTGGCTGGTGGGATAGACCGACAGCCAGAACTCGCCGGAGCCGATGGCGCGGCCGTCCAGGATCTGGGCCGCCCGCACGATATTCTGGTAGGTACCGCCGGAGCAGCCGGCGATGACTCCCTGATCCACCCGGAATTTGCCGTCCACAATCTTCTCCCGCAGTGAGGCGGGCCGGTTCTTGAGCTTGAGCTGGCGCACCGTGTCCTCGTCCACCTGGTGGAGCAGCTCGTCCAGGTTCTCCTGGAACTCCTGGATGGTGTAGGCGTTGGAGGGGTGGAAGGGTAAGGCGATCATGGGTCGGATCTTGTCCAGCTCCACCTCAATGAGTCCGTCATAGTAGGCCCCATCGGCGGGGGCCTGGGGCTTGAACGCCTCTCCCCGGCCCAGTACGGCCAGGTGTGCCTTCAAGGTATGATCGGCGGGCCAGATGGAGGACAGGCAGGTGGTCTCGGTGGTCATCACGTCGATGCCGGAGCGGTAGTCCATGGACAAGTTGGCTACGCCGGGGCCGAAAAATTCCATCACCGCGTTCTTGACCACTCCGTCTTTAAAGGTGGAGCGGATGAGCTCCAGCGCCACGTCCTGGGGGCCCACACCGGGGATGGGCGTGCCGGTGAGGTAGATGGCGATGACCTTCGGGTACGGGATGTTATAAGTTTTTGATAAAAGCTGCCGGGCCAGCTCCGGACCGCCCTCGCCGATGGCCATGGTGCCGTAAGCGCCGTAGCGGGTGTGGGAGTCGGAGCCCAGGATCATCCTGCCGGGGGCGGCGTACCGCTCCCGCATATAAGAATGAATGACGCTCTGGTGGGCGGGGACAAACTCGCCGCCGTACTTCTTGGCCGCCGACAGGCCGAACACATGGTCGTCCTCGTTGATGGTGCCCCCCACGGCGCACAGGGAGTTGTGGCAGTTGGTGAGCACGTAGGGCAGGGGGAACGCCTGCATGCCGGAGGCCCGGGCGGTCTGGATGATGCCCACATAGGTGATGTCGTGGGAGGCCATGGCGTCAAAGCGGATGGCCAGCTCCTCCATATTGTCTCCGGTATTGTGGGCCTTCAGAATCGCGTGGGCCATGGTGCCCTCCCTCGCCTTTTCCGGCGCGGGTAAGCCGGCCGCAGGGCCGTCCTTGGCCGGGACAAAGCCCCCGTTCTTGTAGTACACGCCCTCACAGGTGATCTTCAGCATGGGTATTCCCTCCGTTGCTTTGTATTTAATGTTTATCATAACAAGTTTTGCCGCAAAACGCAAGGGATTTGCCCACATTTACAGTAGCGTGTCAAAGTGCCTGCCATAAATTTATGTCAACCCTTTTTGCGGTCCTTTCTTGACGGCACCTGTGGAATAAGGTAGAATATTAGCATCTATCGCCGAGGAGTTCTGCCATGAAAAAAGCCGTTTCCTTCCTGCTCACCCTCGCCCTGCTGGCGGGGCTGCTGTCCGCCTGGGCGGCCGGTCCCGCGGGGACCCTCTCCGTCTACTTCTACGACGAGACTGCCCAGCGTTATGGTGAACTGACCCAGACCGACCGGGTCAGCCTGACGCTGGACGGCTCGCCTCTGACACCGGACGATGTACCCGCCCTGGTGCAGTACCCGGTGGGACAGAACGGCCGCACGCTGGTACCCGTCCGCCTGATCGCAGAACGGCTGGGCGCCTCGGTAACCTGGGTGCCGGAAACCCGTCAGGTCATCCTCCTGCGGGAGGAGAGCACCATCGTACTCACCCTGGGCTCGGCCACCGCACTGGTCAATGGTCAGGCCATGGAGCTGCCCGGTGGCGTGCCCGCCGGCGTGGTTAAGTGGGAGGGCCGCGAGAGCACCATGGTCCCCCTGCGCTTTGTCTCGGAGCAGTTGGGCGCCACCGTGGACTGGGACAACGATACCTTTACCGCTATCCTCACCTCCCCCGGTACCCCGGAGCCGGAGCCCACGCCGATACCGACGCCGACCCCCGAGCCCACGCCCGACACGCCCGCCGCCGGAGACAAGGGGTATGTCACCGGCATCTCGGTGGACGCCTCTTCCCACGTGGTGACCATCGCCACCGACCATATACCGGAATACCGGGTGGTGGATCTGGGAGACCGGGTAGCGGTGGACCTCCTGGGCGCGGTGTTTTCCGGCGCTCTGGAGGGCGAGGCCGCCCTGCCGGTGGACAGCGATGTGTTCTCCTCGGTGCGTTACAACCAGCATGGGGACGACTTGGGGTATGGCTATCCCCACACCCTGCGGGTGGTGCTGGACCTCAAGGGCGGTGCCAGCTACGCCAAAAACATCACCGTGGAGGCGGGCAGCAGCGGCGTGCGCATTACCGCCACTCCCTCCGTCTCCCCCGAGCTGCCCCCCATTGACCCCAACAAGTACACCGTCGTACTGGATGCCGGCCACGACGGGAAAACGCTGGGCGCGGTATATCCGGATGCCAACGGGGTGGACATCTATGAGAAGGATCTCACCCTGTCCATGGTCTACAAGCTGCGGGACATCCTTCTGAATGAAGGCTATAACGTGGTGCTCACCCGGGACGGGGAGACCGCCGGAGACCTGTACGAGCGCTCCGAGCTGGCCAACCGGGTCAACGCCGACCTGTTCGTGAGCATTCACTGCAACTCCGCCCCCACCGTCCCCACCTTCCAGGGGCTCTATACCTATTACTACCCCACCAGCAGCCGGAGCAAGGCCTTTGCCCAGGCGGTGCAGGACGCCGCCTGCGCGGCCAGCGGCGCGGTAGACCGCGGCATCGCCTCGGCCAACTTCGTGGTCCTGCGGGAGACCAACATGGCCGCCGTACTGGTGGAGACCGGCTTTATGACCAACGTAGAGGAACTCACCCGCCTGTGCGACGAGACCTATCAGCAGAAGCTGATGGAGGGCGTGGCACGGGGTGTCGGCGACTACCTGAACTCCCTGCCGCGTAAATAAACGCAGCGCCCGGAGCCGTTTGGTTCCGGGCGCTTTGTATCATGCCCTTCGCAGGCCCTCCCAGCAGGCCATGATGAAGCAGTGGGGCAGGAACTTGCTGGCCACACGCTGGACCAGGGCGGGCAGGCCGCAGGTAGTGACGGCCAGCAGGCGGCTGTTCCGCAGGGCCCGCCGGGCCACGGTCTCCGGCCGCTGGGCGAAGGGAAAGCTCCGTACGGTGCGCCCGTTTTTTGTATCTCTGGCCACGTCCATGAAATCGGTCCTGATCCACCCTGGGCACACCGCCGTCACCCGGATGCCCCGCGGCGCCGCCTCCCAGCGCAGGGCGCGGCTGTACCGGAGCAGAAATGCCTTGGTGGCGGCGTAGACATTGAAGCCGGGCAGGGGCTGAAAGGCGGCGGAGGAGCAGATCTCCAGCACCCGGCTTCCCCGCCCCATGTAGGGGAGCACGGCGGCAGTGAGTGCGGCGGCGGCCCGGCAGTTCAGGTCGATCATGTCACAGGTTTCCTGGAGGGTGAGATCGGCACAGGTGCCGAATTTGCCGAACCCGGCGGCGTTGACCAGCACCGCCACCTCCGGCTCCTCCTCTCTCATGAGAACCCGCAGGGTCTCCACGCTCTCCAATCGGGTCAGATCCAGGGCCAGCGGCCGCATCGGGGTGCGCAGCTCCGCCGCCAGCGCCTCCAGCCGCTCCCCCCGGCGGGCCACACCCCAGATCTCATCCAGCCCGCCCAGCGCGTCCAGCCGCCGGACAAAGGCCATCCCCAGGCCGGAGGAGGCCCCGGTCACAATGGCAATTTTCATGCGCTCCCCTCCTTTTTCCCTATTGTACGCGTAATCCACCGCCCTATGCAAGCGTCCCGGCCCCTTTTGGGGGCCGGGACGTGTGAGTTTACTGCTTCCCGATCGAGTTGGCCATCAGGGCCTCGTACTGCTCTCCAGTGAGCGCGCAGTGGTAGAAGAGGTCGAAGTATTCGGTCACCTCGGCCTGGAGGTCGTAGTCCGCCGCGTCGGGGTAGAGGAGCTTTGCCATCCACAGCATACCCAGATAACGCTGGACGGAGGGCGGAAAGCCCATCCAGTTGTAGGGGCCCATGGGGGCCTCATAGTAGCTGCCGTTCTGGATGGCGGTGAGGCTCTGCCACAGCGGATCATCCCCCACGGAGGCATAAACGCTGTCGGGAGCGAAGAGGATTACGTCGGGATTCCACAGCATGAGCTGTTCCATGTCCACCTCGTTTCCGGTACCCTTGGAGGAGGGGGAGTCCACCACCGCCAGGTTGTTGGACAGCAGGTCAATGATCTCGGCGTGGTAAGACCCCTGGGCGATGACGTTGAGGCCGGCGTCGCCGGTGATGTAGAGCAGGTTCGCCTTCTCCACGTGCTCCGCCACGTCCTTGACCATGGCGTAGGTCTCGTCGCAGTAGGTGGCCAGCGTCTCGGCCTCCTCCATGCCCAGCAGCTCGCCCAGCTTCCGATAGGCGTCGCCCATGGTCTCAATGGTGGCGGACACGTGGACGAAGGGGATGCCGGTCTGCTCCTGGAGGGCATCCAGATCCTCCACGATGGTGTCCTTGGGCTCGCCCACGTCGATGACCACCTGGGCGCCGGAGCCCAAGAGGGTCTCCAGATTCAGCTCGCCCTTGCCGCCGTAGAGCTGGCCCAGCAGGGGCAGATTGTAGTACTCGGTGGCCAGGTACTGCTCAGCGCTCGCGTCCCACTCGTCGGCAATGCCTACCAGCTTGTCGGGGCACAGGGCGAAGAGCACCATCTGGGCCAGGGGGCCGGAGACCGCCACGCTGGTGATCTCCGCGGGCACCTCCACGGTGCGGCCCACGGAGTCGGTGAAGGAGGCGGAGCCGTCCTCGGGCTGGGCGGGGGTGGACACCGCCGGCGCGGGGTCTGCGGAGGGGCCCTCCGCGGGCGCGGGGCCGCCGCAGGCGGCCAGCCCCAGGAGCATACTGAGGGCCAGGAGGGTACAGAGCAGCTTTTTCATGGTATCATCTCTCCTTTTCTTTATCTGGTATCTCGCAGGCCTGGAACCAGAGCAGGCCGATGGGCTCGTTTACCGGGAAATACCACGGAAATTCCGGGTCGTCCCGCCGCTGAAGGCGGCTTTGCAGGGCCTCGGGGGTCAGCTCCGCCGGATCGTCCCGGCTGTGTGTGCGGAAAAAGACCGCCGCGTCCTCCAGGGAGCGGAAGGGCTGGCCCATATCCAGCTCTAAAACCCGGCTCTGGTAGGGGATGCCCTTCTCCTCCAGCTCCCGGCACAGCTCCTCAAAGCCCTGCCGGGGGTGGTCCTTCCCCCTGGAAAAGCGGTGATCCCGGCCGCAGCGTTTGAGCACCGCCACCGTGCCGGTACACTGCCGCCGGGCGGCGGAGAGGATCTCATCCGTGCGGCCGAAGAAGCAGAACACCATAGCGTCGTAGGGCTCGTCCGGTGTGTCGGCCAGCACATCGCACCGCCGGGGCTCCACGTTGGGAGGCAGGGGCTGTGCCTCCAGATGGCGGATGGCCTCGGCGGACAGATCGGCCGCCACCACCGCGCGGCAGTAGGGGGCCAGCGCCAGACTCAACCCGCCGAGCCCGCACCCCGCGTCGCACACCCGCGCCCCCGGGGGGAGCACCTGAGACAGGGCTGCGGCCATGGCCGCACAGCTCCCGTTGACCCGGATGGCGTCGGCCATGAAGCGCACCATGTCGGGGGTCCACAGGACAATGGACTTGCGCACCGGGGCGATGAGTACCCCGTCGCCGGTGCGGACAAAGCGGGCGGGCACACCGTAGAGCTTCCGCATCAGCGCCTCGTCCAAGGCCTGGTCAGGGGGGCCGTCGGCGGCCACCAGGCCGTCGTGGAGGGCCACCACCCGCTGGGCATAGAGCATGGCATGCTGTGGGTTGTGACAGGAGAGCAGGACGGTGTACCCCCGCAGGGTCAGGGCGGACACCCGCTCCAGCACCCGCACCTGGTTGCCGAAGTCCAGGGCGGAGGTGGGCTCATCCATCAGCAGCAGCCGGGCCTGCTGGGCCAGAGCCCGGGCCGCCAGTACAAGCTGCTGCTCTCCACCGGACAGCTCCGCGAAGCTCCGGTGGGCGTAGTCTGCGATCCCCAGCTCCTCCAGGGCCTCCATGGCGATGGCCCGCTCCCGGCGGCCCGGCGCGGAGAAAAGGCCCAGCCGGCGGTTGGTGCCCATGAGCACCAGCTCCAGCGCCGTGTAGGGAAAGATCATATGGCTGGTCTGGGGAATATAGGCGATTTTTTTGGCCAGGGCGCGGGGCGCCAGGGATGACACGTCGCAGCCGTCCACCCGGACGCACCCCTGGTAGCCGGGCAGCAGGCCCAGGATGCAGCGGAACAGGGTGGTCTTTCCCGCCCCGTTGGCCCCCAGGACAAAGACCAGCTCCCCCGGCTCCGCCCGCAGGTCCACCCCCCGCAGCACCTCCCGCGCCCCAAAGGAGAAGCGCAGGTGTTCCACCTCCAGCATCACCGGGCACCCCCTTTCCGCAGCATCAGATAGAGGAAGAAGGGCGCGCCCGTGAAGGCGGTGAGGATGCCGATGGGGATCTCGGTGGCCAGCAGGTTGCGGGAGAGGTTGTCCACCAGCAGCAGGAAGGCCGCCCCTGCCAGCATGGAGCAGGGCAGCAGCACCCTGAAGTTGCTCCCCACCAGCTTGCGGCACAGGTGGGGCACCACCAGCCCCACCCATCCGATCATGCCGCTGACCGCGATGGAGGCGGCGGTGACCAGCGTGGCGCACACCACCGTCAGAAAACGCAGCCGGGGGGCGTTGACCCCCATGGCCCTGGCCTCGTCATCCCCCAGGGTGAGCAAGTTGAGCTTCCAGCGCAGGAGAAACAGGGGGAGCAGTCCGGCGGCCATGGCGGGGGCGATGCGGGCCACATCGGCCAGACGGGTGCCCGACAGGCTGCCCATGAGCCAGTAGGTGATCTCCGGGAGCTGGTTGGTGGGGTCGGCCACCAGCTTGAGGTAGGAGGTGGCGGCGGTGAACAGGGAGCTGATCACCATGCCCGCCAGCACCAGGTTGAGCACCCGGTCCCCGGGCGCCCGCTGTCCCACCAGGTAGACCAGCACCACCGTGGCCAGGGACCAGAAAAAGGCGGACAGGGTGGTGCCCTGATTGCCCACCCCCGCCAGGATGGCGGCCAGATACACGCCCAGCCAGGCCGAGAGGCCGGCGTCGGC